>RCNC010001421.1_pt1 | contig 16056 bp, 12 predicted proteins | sample 2041301 | NCBI WGS metagenome assembly RCNC01 (sample SAMN09708231, study PRJNA481090) | Marine sediment metagenome, whole genome shotgun sequencing project. | biome: marine sediment; feature: ocean; material: sediment; isolation source: Sewage treatment plant 13A marine sediment (STP13A) ... | reverse complement strand
TGCCGTCGTTTTCGCCGACACGCTGCCACTCACGCGGGCGCCACGCGCTTTCAGCAAGCTGGCTGCCTGGTCACGACTCATACCTTCGAGACTGCCGCTTATCACATAGATATTGCCGATAAGCGTCTGCTCCTGCTGTTGCTGCCCGGGATCTCCGGCTGGCCAGTTAACGCCCTGCTGCAGTAACCTCTCGACTATATCTCTGTTTACCTGTTGATCAAAAAAGTGGCGGATATTTTCAGCAACCACCGGACCGACATCTTCGACACGTTGCAGGGTTTCTAACTCGGCATCCAGCAATGAGGATATATCACCAAAGTAGCCTGCCAGTGACTCTGCAGTAGCCTCGCCGACTTCACGAATACCCAGTGAATATATAAATCGGGCTAGAGTGGTTGTTTTTGACTTATCGAGGGCTGCCAGCAGGTTCTGTGCTGATTTCTCGGCCATACGCGCAAGCCCCGCCAGTTGTTCCAGCGTCAGACTGTAAAGATCGGCAACCGAATCGATAAGGTCTTGCTCGATCAGTTGTTCCACTAATTTGTCACCAAGGCCCTCAATGTCAAGCGCCTTGCGTGACGCATAATGTTTGATCGCCTCTTTGCGCTGCGCCGCGCAAAACAATCCACCGACACAACGATAAGCTGCCTGACCCGATTGCTGCACAACCTCCGAGCCGCAGACAGGGCAATGTGAAGGCATTTGTGGCAGCTTGAGCTCAGTTTCGCGCTGTTGCAACACGGGTGCGACTATCTCGGGAATAACATCACCGGCTCTGCGTACAATAACCACATCTCCAATACGAACGTCCTTGCGCTCGATCTCATCCATGTTATGCAAGGTGGCATTGCTCACCATGACCCCACCGACCGCGACTGGCTCCAGACGCCCGACCGGTGTCAAGGCTCCGGTTCGACCGACCTGGAAATCAACATCCAGCAATCGTGTCATCACTTCCTGCGCGGGAAACTTGTAAGCGATGGCCCAGCGCGGCGCACGTGACACAAACCCGGCCTCACGCTGCATCGCGATATCGTCCAGCTTGAACACCACACCGTCGATATCAAAGGCGAGTTGCGCGCGCGCGTTGAGTATTCGCTCGCGATACTCCATACAACCGTGAACCGAATCAAGTTGCTCGATCAGGCGGCTGATCGGAAAGCCAATTTCGCGCAAATACAGCATTTGCCGATACTGGCTCATGGGAAGATCTGCACCTTCCATCTGGCCAATGCCATAACTGCAAAAAGTTAACGGCCGACTCGCAGTAATGCGTGAATCCAGCAATCGCAAGCTGCCTGCAGCCGCATTTCTGGGATTGGCAAACACCTTGCCATCGGCCTCAAGCTGGGCACGATTGAGTGCCGCGAATGCCTCGACCTCCATGTAGACCTCCCCACGCACTTCAATTCGATCGGGAAGGGCATCGCCTCTCAAGGTCAGTGGAATGGACTTGATCGTACGCACGTTAGCGGTAATGTTTTCACCACTTCGTCCGTCGCCGCGAGTCGCGGCCCGCACCAGTTCACCCGCCACGTAGAGCAGGCTTACAGCAAGGCCGTCCAGCTTGGGTTCAGCACAATAGCTGAGCTTCCCGTCCTGTTCCAGGCGATCTCGCAACTTGCGATCAAAGTCGAGCATTTCGTCATCGTCAAAGGCATTATCAAGCGACAGCATCGGCACTTCATGCGCCACGGTTTCGAAATGACTGGCGGGGACCGAACCCACTCGCTGGGTAGGTGAATCGGTACCCAGCAATTCTGGATTTTCCTGCTCCAGCTGCTGTAATCGGCGAAACAATCGATCATAAGCCTGGTCGGTAATCTGCGGTGTGTCGAGCACATGATAATTGTAATTATGCTGCTCCAGCTCTGCGCGCACCTGGCAGACCTCGGCGATGATCGATTGGAGAGTAGACATCTTAATTCAAATCGATGGTTAATCCAGCAGGCTCTTGCGGGTGTCAGTGACATCACTGATGGTGAGCAGATCCTGGCTGGGCATATACACTTTGAGATTCAGAACGCGCACCAGTTCATCGACTTTCTTTAGTAACAGTTCATAGGCTTGCGGGGAATTTTCAGAATCATCCAGGTCGATAAATAAATTAAAACCGAGCGTGCTGAAATCGAGCTCCTCGATCTGGGTGAAATCACCCGGCGCCGTCAGGCTGGCAATCTGAAATCCCAGGGCGCTTTCTTCACGATATTCGAGTAACCCGTGATCGTTCAACTCGAGGCCAAGCTGTTGCACGGCAGCGAAAGCTTCTGCGCCGGTGATGAGGCGAAAATCATCGTGGCGTAAATGATAATTAATCAACCGCGCCGAATCGCGCTGGGTGATCTCCGAGTGCACATAAATCTCGGGATCGGGCAACGCAAACGGAGTCATCTGCACATCCCGCTCAGGATTGATCTGTATATCATCCAGGTTTTCGTCTGCCTCGTTCTCTTGCAGAATCTGGTTAAGATTATCCATTTCAGATCGTAACTGCTCATCTTCGACGAATGCTGAATCAATCTCATCACGGGTAAACGTATCGATTGCACTGCGCCGGCGCAGGCGCGACTGATGCTTACCATAAAAGTAGATCGCAACAGCGATCAACAACGCAATAACAATCAGTACCCAGCGGAAGGTAGCGGCATCCATTATTGGACTCCGGCGAGTACCACGGCTTCACCGACATCGACCGACACCAGGCGTGACACCCCGGGTTCATGCATGGTGACGCCGGTCAAATTCTGAGCAATCTCCATGGTAATCTTGTTGTGGGTAATCATGATGAATTGTACCTGCTCGGACATTTCCACGACCATCGAGCAAAATCGACCGACATTCGCGTCATCAAGTGGCGCATCGACCTCGTCAAGCATGCAAAAAGGCGACGGATTCAGTTCAAAAATAGCAAAGATCAAAGCAACCGCGGTCAGCGCCTTTTCACCACCTGAAAGCAATTGCAGGTTGGTTACACGTTTTCCCGGCGGGCGCGCCATGATCAAAACACCCGTATTCAACAAATCATTCTGGGTCATTTCGAGATGCGCTTCACCACCACCGAACAGCTTTGGAAAACGTTCCGACATGCGCTGGTTGACCTGATCGAAAGTTTCCTTGAAGCGATCCTTGGTTTCGCGGTCAATCTTGCGAATAGCGCTTTCAAGTGTGTCCAGCGCTGAAATCAGATCCTGGTTCTGCGCATCGAGGTACTGACGGCGCTCTGCCTGTTCTTTAAACTCATCGATCGCCGCAAGATTGATCGGGCCCAGCCTGTCGATACGGGTGTTAAGCGTCTGGAGTCGCTGTGACCACTGCGACAATTCAGCCTCGGGATCAAGATTCTCACCGAGCTGATCGATATCCTGCCCAGTTTTCTGCAGCTGTTCTTCGATCGTCTTGCAACGAACCCTGGCTTCCTGCTGCTGAAGTCGTTGCTGTTCCAGCTGGTTGCGAAACTCATCGACCCGCTGCTGGCGATTGTTGCGCTCGCCTTCGAGCTCCCGTTGGTGGCTGTCGAGCTCACCCACATTTTTCTGCGACAGGTTCAACTCCTGCTCATTCAAATTGCGCTGTTGCAACAGGATCTGTAATTCCTCTTCAAGACCGGCAATTGGATCATCTCCACCATTGATGAAACTATCCAGTTCCTTGATACGGGTGGCAAACTGATCTCCCTGCTGGCGCACACGATCCACATTCGACTGTGCCGCCCGCTGTTCGGTCTGCAGGGATTGCAGTCGCATCTGCTGCTGATGGGTGGCGTCCCGCGCAGCCTGCAAAGCTTCACGTGATTCCACAAGCGTCTGTTGACGCTCGGCTTTTTGCGTTACTAGCCCTTCCTCAAGTTCACTCATGCTGGTGATTTGCTCGAGGAATTCGTTGCGCTTGTTGCTGTTGGCTTGAAGTTCGCTGGCATGTCCAGCCTTCAACTCCTCAAGCTCGCCCAGTTCAACCTGCAACTGCCCTCGACGTAACTGCACCTGCTCCGCCTGACTCTGACGAGCGCTCAACTGTTGACGTATGTCGGATAACTGTTGCTGCAACTGCGCAAGCGACTTCTGGTCACTGTCCCACTCCTGTTCCAGCAACACAAGACGCTGCCGGTCACCATCGTAACGCGACTTCATCTCCATCGCTGTCTCGGTAATCTGCTCCAGTTGAGTGCGAATACTCTCGATTTCCTGCGCGCGAGCGAGCGTACCTGCGTGCTCGTCTTCCTCACTTAGCTGCAACACCCAGTTACGGCCGGCCCAAAGCCCCTGCGGCGTCACCAGACTTTCGCTGGCATGTAATTGTGAGCGTTTGGCGCGCAGTTCCGACATATCCTGGCACAGGTAAATTCCATCAAGAATAGACGCCAGATCGATATCACAATCGATGTAGTCAACAAGGCGCGGCCAGTCTCGATAGGTACCACCCGACGGTATCGGATCGCGATCAAACAGAGCCAAATTTTGTTTCGGCACGATAGAATCCGGGATCGACTGACCGACAGCAACGCTATAGGCACCGAGAAATGGAGCCAGTACTATTTCTACAGCCTTGTCGATATCGCCTTTAACCTTGAGCAGGCTGGTCAGGCGCCTGCTTGAATCGATCTTGTTACTGGCCAGCCATTGTTTAACGGTATCGTTGGTTTCACTGAGCGCATGTTGCTGCAATGCCTCCAACGAACTCAGGCGTCCGCGCAGAGTTTGCACCTGGCTGCGTTTTTCATCCAGCTGATTAGCGCTTTGTTCACAGCTACTGCGCAACTCCTGAACCTGGTCAGCGCGCTGCTGTGCCTGCACTTGAGTCGCCGCATACTCCTCGGCCTGGGTTTCGATCGAAGATTCAAGACCTTTGATTTCACGCACCGCATCCGACATGTCCAGGTTATCCAGTTCCTGTTGCAAGCGGACACGCTGCTGCTCGGTGCGTTGCACCTGCCGCTCAATGTGCTCGATGCCGCGATTCTCGATTTGCGCCGATTCGTGAACCTGGTGGAATTCACGTCGAAACTGATCCCAGAGATCCTGCCATTCCTGCATTTTGATTTCGGCCAGGTCCAGTTTCTCCTGCTGCAGGCGCAATTGCTGGTTGCCGGTATCGAGTTGCGGCGTAATGTCACCAAGTTCCTGCTCCAGTTGCTGCAGGCGCTCGCCGTCATCGCGCAGCATTTTCTCCGCTTCCTGCAATGACTGCTGCAGACCGGTCAATTCATCGTGGCTGCGTTGGCGCAAATTTTTCTGATGTTCGATGGCCTGCTCTTTCCCGGAAATATCGGAACCCAGGCGATAGAACTGGCTTTGCACCTGATTATGCTGCTCGTTGGCTTCAGTGAGCTTTTGTCGCCCCTGTTCAATTTCGCGTTCGGTCTCGCGCAAGTCTGCAGTGCGCTGCTCCATTGCAGTTTCAGCCTCGGCGAGTTGTCGTTGCTGCCCTTCTATCTCACTATCGTATTCTCGTTTCTGCAACAACAGGCTCTCGGCTTCGAGTCGACGTTGGTCTTGCTTCAGTTGCTTATAATTCTCGGCTGTCTTCGACTGGCGATCCAATCGAGTCAATTGCTTGTCGATTTCATCGATCAGATCGGTCAGGCGTTCCAGGTTTTCACGAGTATGACGAATGCGAGTTTCCGTCTCGCGCCGACGTTCCTTGTACTTGGATATGCCTGCAGCCTCTTCGAGGTATACACGCAACTCATCGGGCTTGGCATCGATGATGCGGCTGACCATGCCCTGCTCAATAATGGAATAGCTGCGAGGGCCAAGGCCGGTGCCGAGGAAAATATCGGCGATATCACGCCGCCGACAGCGGGTGTTATTGAGAAAATACTTGGATTTACCTACCCGTGTAGCAATACGTTTGACGGATATTTCGTTGTACTTCGCGTATTCGCCCTTAACTCGGCCGTCGGAGTTGTCAAATACCAGTTCCACAGATGCCTGCCCAACTGGTTGCCGCCCGGAGGAACCGCTGAAAATAACATCTTCCATCGACTCGCCGCGCAAATTGCGCGCCGAGGATTCGCCCATTACCCAGCGCACGGCGTCGATGGTGTTTGATTTACCACATCCATTGGGGCCAACGATAGCCGTAATGTTAGCGGGGAAGCCAATCTTACTGGGGTCGACAAACGATTTGAATCCGGCGATCTTGATTTGACTGAGACGCATTCGGGCGGCAATTTCCACGATTTATTTTAGCCGCAAGAGTATATCATTTGGATTGAATATCGGCAGTAAAACCGACCAAAAAATTGCCTATTATACGCGCAGGGATATAATAGCTCGCCGAGACATACCGCTAATGCGCCGACTCCAATGACGCAACCAGTTTCAAAACGAGAATCAATATGAGCACCCAACCCTCCAGGGCCCTTGATACCTTTCCCAATCCTAATCCTGAACGTGATTTCACGATCCATATCGACACCCCCGAATTCACCTGTCTGTGCCCGCTAACCAGTCAGCCTGATTTCGCTACCATCGATATCGAATACGTGCCGGATCAGCTATGTCTTGAGCTGAAGGCATTGAAACTGTATTTCTGGTCGTATCGCGACCAGGGTGCGTTTCACGAAGCGGTAACCAACCAGATGCTGACTGATCTGGTCGTCGCCATCAGCCCTCGTTTCATGAGAATCAATGCTGATTTCAACGTGCGCGGTGGAGTCTATACCCGCATTGTCGTAGAGCATCGAGCCGAAGGTTGGCAGGCACCTGAGCGGGTTGATCTGGCATAGAGTCAGAGCATGTTTAGCGACATCACTATCGGTATCCAGGCATTGGCACGCGGCACCCGCCTGCTCAATCAGCCCGGTGTGCGCGTTTATGTCATTATCCCGCTTAGCATCAACCTGCTGCTTTTTGGCACCCTGATCTGGTATGGCTACAGCGAGTTTGTGCCATTTGTCGAGTGGATGATGTCCTTTGTGCCCGGGTTTCTGGATTTTCTGGAGTGGTTTATCTGGCTATTCTTTGGCAGCCTCGCTGCGATCACCGTGTTTTTCTGCTTCACCCCGGTGGCGAATATTGTTGCCGCACCCTTTAACGCATTAATGTCGGAAAAAATCGAAATTCACCTCACCGGCAAGGCACTTTCGTCGGATTTGAGTTTTGCGCAGATGGCACTGGATGCGATCGGTTCACAGCTGCGTAAGTTGGTGTATATCCTGGTGTGGGCGTTAGGGTTGTTCCTGATCAGCCTGATACCGGTGATCAACTTGATCGCACCGATACTCTGGGTCGTCTTCGGGTCCTGGCTACTCTCACTTGAATACTTCGATTACCCGATGGGCAATCATGATATTGTGTTCGACGAAGAGAAGCGACAATTGCGCGAGCGCCGGGGTATCGCACTCGGCTTCGGCGGAGGCGTAATGGTTCTAACCAGTATTCCGATCGTCAACTTCATCACCATGCCGGTTGCAGTCGCCGGAGCCACCCTTTTGTGGGTGGAACAGTTCCAGCCCAAAATCACTGACTGAACAATTTCAACTTCGCCTGGTTGAGCAGCTCCTCTCGCTCGAAGCCTGATAGCAGTACCTGATGGCGACATTAAACAATGAACACCGGGGCATCGAGACCGAAGCAATGAGTCAGTCGTCGGTGCTGCAGCCTCCGCTGGCACGGGAAAATCTAAGGGCGGGTTCGATTCGCAGCGCTTGCAGCTCCAGAGGTTGCCCGGTTTGACGCGCTTCGGCTTCGGGCAGAATATCGATACTCGGCCACAATCCATCAGCGAGTGCCTGCCCATACCCGCCCATACCTGCTTCAATGGTGGAATCGCTGCTCAGCTGATAATCGTAGTCAAGTCGATGCCAACTGGCATCGAAACCAGTCTCTCGCGGCTCCAGCAACAGGTACCAGACGTGGTGACCTCCATCATTCGCGGGCATGCCGATCACTCCGCTGTTCAACCAATATCGTTCTTCAAGGGCCTGACCGAATGGAATGCCCGAATGACCACCGATGACAACATCCACAGCGGCGTCTCTGATTTGCTGAAGACGTGCTTCAGCGGCACTGGAGGCAAATACAAATTCGTTGATGCTGTTGAGGCTCGCGTGCACCACTTTGACCCGTGTGGCGGACATTTCAAAATCGATACTGCGAGGTAACTTGCTCATCCAGCTTCTTTGTGAGGTGGTAACACGCCGATTGGAATATTCGTACCAGGTAATCGCCAGCACTGAACACTCGCTGCCGGCTTCAAAGCCGCAGCCGCAATCATCCTGACCATGGGCCAGCGACTCTTCACAATTACCCATAACCACGTGTATACCCCAGTCGCGAATCAAATCCAGGGTTTCACAGGGCTCACCGCAATAGGCGATGATATCGCCGCTACAAATTACTCGGTCAGCGGGTATATCAAGCTCTCGAGCACGTCTCTGCATTGCAACGGTGGCTGCATAGTTACTGTAGGGACCACCAAAAACCAGTGTAGTACCATTGATATTGCCCAGATCAGTCATCTTTTGAAACACACCATGAATAAAAACTCACTCATCGACACGCGGACCGTGCGCATCAAACCAATCGTCTCGAATACGACCTTGACCGCATGCAAAAAGTTCGCATACTTGCTCGCATATACCTTAACGGGATTTCCAGCTTGCGCTTCCTACTGCTCACTCTACTCATTTTCTATCTGCCCATCGCCAGTTCACAGCCGCGTCAGTCTCTGGTGCCCGGAGGCATAGCCATCATCAACCTGAATGTGGAGGATGTGAGCGGTTACCAGTTTGGCAATAAACCGGTGTTAGTGACGAGTATCGATGGAAAGACTGTCGCCCTGGTCGGCCTGCCGCTCAGCCTTCCGGCCGGTGAGCATTTCATCGAAAAGCGCAACGCCGATCAGGTGAGTCGGAAGTTCTTTCAGGTCAGCCCAAAACAGTACAGCACGCAGCACATCGAGATCAAGGACAAGCGCAAGGTTAACCCTTATGAAAGCGACATGGAACGCATTCTCGCAGAAAAAAAACGCAAGCAAAAAGCTCGCACCCACTACTCTGGCGGCAAGGTCGACGTCGATTTCCTGTTACCGGTAAAGGGCATACAAACCGGCAGTTACGGTAGGCGACGCGTGTTCAATGGGCAACCCAGAAGACCCCACAGCGGTATGGATATCGCCGCAGACACCGGCACGCCGATACTGTCACCGAGCGCTGGCACGGTAATCGAACTGGGGGATTTCTTTTTCAGTGGCAACCTGGTCTATGTCGACCACGGTCAGGGGATGATTTCGTTGTTCGCGCACCTTAGTGAAATCGACGTCACGATAGGCGAGCGTATCAGCAAAGGCCAGATTATTGGCAAGGTCGGAGCAACCGGACGTGTCACCGGACCCCATCTGCACTGGAGCCTCGGTTTAAACGGGAACTGGATTGATCCCGCGTTGTTCCTCGAGGAACAGAATTAAAAGGTCAGACGAACACCAATATGAATATTGTCGTCATCCACTTCATAATCACCATCATCAAGTCCAATTTCAAAATTACGCACACCCACAAAAGCCACCGTCTGCGGTAAGGCTTCTATCTGAAAACCAATGCTGTAGTCAAGAACGTCTTCTGCTCCAGAAAAACTGGTAATTTCAGGTGCGTAAAAACCATTCACGTAGAACGCCATCGGCATGGTACCAGGGATGGTATAGCGGATCTCGCCACCTATTGCCAGGGCGCCCACATCTTCGTCGGGATCGTCTAGCTGACCAAGATAGGCTTTCACACCCACTCCGAAGGTTAATGGTGTTTCCTGGGAAGCCTGGCGCATCTGAATAATACTGGCCTGACCGATGTAATCACTGTCATCGTTGTAGAAAAAACTGAATGCGAGATCAGAACCGCCCCACCCTATCAGACTCGAATCCGAGCGAAAGGTAAATTGAGCGGTTTCCTTACTTAACGCCAGCTCAAAATCATTAGCGCTAGCCTGCGAAAACGAGATTAGAGCAAGCAGGAAAATACAGTTTCTGAATAAGGATTTCATGGGTAACCCGTGCGAAAAGTCGGGCAATAATAACACAGGGTCTGGCGCCGCAAAGCATCCAAATCGCAATAATTGAAATAGTTTACAAAGGCGCTTTAGAAGCCTGGATTTTCCCGCTCATAGCGATCAAACAGAGGTGTAATGGGGGCAGCGGCTTCAGTAACAACAGGCGTATCCAGCCAGCGGAAAATAGGTGCCCATTGTTCGCGGTCTACCTTGCTGCGCGAAGAAGGAATTTCCTGCACACCTATACCCAGTTCGATTGCTTTAGCGTAGAGCTGGGTATCGCGAAGACTGGTAATAAAAGGAATATTCAGGCTGAACAGAAAACGCTCGAGTGCATGATACATCAGCGTATTCTTGCGCACCCGGTTGGCGATGACAGCAACACGAATCATACGCTTTCGGGAGCCGCCTGTGGTCAACAATTCCTTGATAAAATGTGCCGTTGCATGAATATCGATTGGCGACGGTAAAACCGGTATCAGTATCGAGTCGTTTTGCTGAAACAAGGTGGCAAGTTCGGTGATGTCGGTTCCGGCGGGAGAATCGATCAACGCTACATCGGTTTCCGGCGGCACTCTCAGCTGCCAGGACCGGGTCAGTCGATGGTCGGTGTTCTTCGAGGCATCGACACCGACAATCTCTGCGACCGTCTCAGAACGCCGACCAATCCAGGATAAAGAAGATCCCTGTGTGTCGTGATCGAAAAGACGTACTGTTTTACCCTGAAGCGCATAGTGCGAAGCGATGTTGGTGGTAATAGTGGTCTTACCACATCCGCCTTTAGCATTGGTTACGATAATTCTTTGAATGCTCATGCGCTAAAGTTTATGTCTATTTCGTCCGCATTTCACGAAAAAAGCCCGCTTTTCGCGAATTTGGCGGTTTATTTGCGGGATTATTCTAACCAGATCTCACTTTCTGTGCTTTACAGGAGCCTTTTTGCCCGAAAACGGATTCTTGCCCGACTTTAACTCGATTCGCAGAGGGGTTCCTTTGAGCTTCAATTTACCGATAAAAAAGTTAATCAGGTATCGCCTGTATACATCTGGCAACTGTTGGGTCTGGTTCCCGTGAATCACAACAATGGGAGGATTGCGCCCTCCCTGGTGGGCGTAGCGCAGCTTAACGCGACGCCCATGGTAAAGTGGAGGGTTATGTTTGAAGACGGCTTCCTCGAGTAAATCGGTGAGATAGCGAGTGTTCAAATCTCTGAACGCCGAAGCATGCGCCTGATCCACAGAGCTCATCAATTCGCCGACACCGGTGCCATGCTTTGCTGAAATGAAGTGTTGTGCCGCAAACGATACAAAGCCAAGGCGGCGCTCGAGCATACTGCGATTTATATCGCGCTGATCGAGGTCGAGCCCATCGCATTTATTGATCGCGATAACTAGCGCTCGCCCACTATCGACAACATAACCAAGCAGCGTCATATCCTGATCAGTCAAACCATCGCGTGCGTCAATAACCACAATCACAACATTCGACTTTTCGATCGCTTCAAGCGCCTTGATGACACTGAATTTTTCAATCGTTTCCTGTACCTTGCCGCGCCGACGCACGCCGGCAGTGTCGATCAAGGTATAAGACTTGCCATGACGCTCAAACGGCACCGATATAGTATCGCGCGTGGTGCCGGGTTGATCAAAAGCGACCACTCGATCTTCGCCTGTAAGTCGGTTGATCAAGGTTGATTTACCGACATTTGGTCTACCGATAACCGCAACCAGCGGACCGGCATCAGAGGCTTCCGATCCCGCTAACTGCTCCGGATACGCCGACAGCAGCTCCTCTATCAGAACCCCGGTGCCTTTTCGGTGGGCTGCTGCAATTAGGCGCACATGCTCAAAACCAAGGGCGAAAAATTCGGCCTGCGCTTGATCCGGCTTGAAACCATCGGTTTTGTTCACCACAACCTGGCAGGATTTACCGGATTTACGCACCAGATCAGCAATCTGACGATCGCCGTTGGTCAATCCGTCCTGGGCATCGACCAGAAACAGGATCTCATCGGCCTCTTCCATGGCAAGTCGCGTCTGCCGCGCCATCAAATCGTCGAGGTCTTGCTTCTCGCCACTCAGACCACCGGTATCGACCACGATAAACGCTTTACCATTGCGTTCGCCAACACCATATTGACGATCACGGGTCAGCCCTGGTTGATTCGCAACAATCGCATCGCGACTGCGGGTTAACACGTTAAACAGCGTCGACTTGCCGACATTGGGACGCCCGATCAGCGCGATAACCGGTATCATGGTCGCCGCGATACCGAAGTAAGAAAACCCAACTTGTCGAGCGTGACTACCGATTCACCCCATATCAGGGGTTGCACAAAATTGCGTTCACTGGTCGTGCGGATGCGACCGACCAGTTTACCGTCTGATTTATTGAACCAGTGCAGATGTCCTTCAAAATCGGAAACAACTATATGGTCATCAATGATCGATGGCGCGGTTACTCTGCGCGCGTGCAATATGTCCTGTTTCCAGAAGGCTGATCCCGTACGTCGATCAATAGACCAGAGATCGCTGTCGTCCGAGGTCAGATAAAGGGCCGTGTCATCAATCGCGATGGCATGGAAACTGGAAAACTTGCGTGACCAGAGTATATCTCCACTGACCGCTTGAACCGCAGCCAGATGGCCCTGAAAAGACACCACGTAGAGCACACCATCACGCAGTACGAAGCGACCGTCCAGATCAATAAGTCGCTCTACTTCGGTGCGCCCTCTCGGCAAACTGACCGTGGTTTCCCACAAGGTCTTGCCGGTGTCGCGATTGTAGGCAATCAATTTGCCATCATCAAAACCGGAAATGACCAGATCCCCCGATACCAGCGGATTACTATTGCCGGTCAGGGACAGTGCAGGAACACGCCCCGTGATCTGCCATTGCTGGCTGCCATCTTCGACAGAAAGGCTGCGCAAACGACCATCGACACTGCGCACGAATACCTGTCCATTATCAATAATCGGAATAGCGCGTATTTCACTTCCAAGATTAACGTCCCACAAGGGCTCAAGGCCATCTTCAATCTCGCGGAAAGCCGCTAAATCGCCATTTCGGGAGGTTACCAATAGCAGTTGCGAATTACCACCGAGCCCGATAATGGGTTCGTACCCGCTCTTGTGACGCCATAGTCGGCGGCCACTGGCAAGATCGATACCACGCACCAACCCGCTAGTGTCAATACTGTAAACACGGTCGCCAACAATCAGGGGGCGCAAACGAAACGCCGCTCTATTAGTCGAAGCACGAGTATCCAGCTGCCAGTTAATATCGAGACCTATGGGGTTTTTGATACTGGTCAGTAATGCAGGGGGCTCACTGTTGTCCGTTTCGCCAGAACAGCCTGCGACAAGTCCGATCAGAATTAGCGCAATTAACTTACGCACTGGCGTTAACTGCGACTGCCGAGATCATTCAGCTTCTGGCGCAGAAATTCAGGGTTTGCCGGCTGCGGATCGCCACTCTGAGCCTTACGATAGGCAGCAATGGCCTCGTCTTTTTTGCCCTGTCGTGCCAGCGCATCGCCACGCAATTCATCCGTCATTGCGGAGAACTGATCAGGAAATTCCACTGACAGCGTCGATAATGCCTGGTCGTATTGTTCAATTTGAATCTGTACCGCGGCTAGCCGTGTGCGCGCAATATAAGCGAGTGGATCTTGCCCGGCGCTTCCGATAACTTGCTGCAGAGCTTCAGCAGCAACAGGAAAGTCCCCATTTTCAACATGCAGTTTAGCCAATGCCAAATGGGCCATTGCAGCATATTCAGTCGAGCTATAATCGGCGACCAGGATGTCTGCATGCTGCTGCACCTGGCCATCATCGTCGGCCTCCAGGGCTTCCAGCATTTCGGTGTAGTGGTCGGAAGCCTCCGCAGCAATGGTCTCCTGCATGTAGGTCCAGTAGTTATAACCACCGATTCCACCAATGCCGATCACTATGCCCAAAACAATCGAAAGACCGTTCTCCTTTAACCAGGCTTTTATTTTCTCGACCTGTTCTTCTTCGGTATCCATTAAGATCCTCTCGTTAAATCAATTCAGTAGTGACGTTAGCCGCGAAACAATCTCGGCCTGCGCTATTTCTACCTGATCGCGTTGCTCACGCAGGTACTTCACCGCCACGGTGCCAGCCTCGAGTTCAGACTCCCCGAGAATAATGGCAATTCTTGCTCCCGACTTATCGGCCTTACGCATCTGGCTTTTAAAACTTCCGGCGCCACAGTGCACAACCAGCTTCAAACGAGGCATCGCGTCACGCATCAACTCGGCAAGCTGCTGTGCACGCGCGATACTGTTGTCACCCCGCATCATCAAATAAACATCGCATCCTGTGTCTGCAGGTGCGAGCTGCTGATCGATTAGCATCGACACAAGACGTTCACAACCCATCGAGAAGCCCGCAGCAAAATTGGCCTTCCCCCCAAGCTGCTCGACCAGTCCGTCATAACGCCCGCCACCGCATACAGTACCCTGGGCACCCAGCGATTCGGTCACCCATTCGAACACCGTGTGACAGTAGTAATCCAGACCTCGCACCAGCCGCTGGTTAATCTCGTAGGAGACTCCGGTCTGATCGAGAATATCTGTCAACTCACTGAAATGGTCGCTCGACTGCGCATCAAGGCTATCGCTCAGTGCCGGCGCGTTCCCAATCAGCGCCTGCATTTCAGAGTTCTTGCTGTCAAGAATACGCAGCGGATTCGACTCCAGACGACGCTGACTGTCTTCATCCAGTTGATTGTGGTGATCGTTGAAATACTCCACCAGCAACTTGCGGTATCGCTGTCGGCATTCACTGCTACCCAGACTGTTAATCTGCAATTCAATCTGCTGCAGTCCAAGACGCTTCCAGAAGCGCGCCGCGAGCAAAATCAATTCAGCCTCGATATCAGCACCCGCAATCCCGAAAACTTCAGCTCCGAACTGATGAAACTGTCGGTAACGTCCTTTTTGCGGGCGCTCATGCCGAAACATCGGACCGTAGTACCACATCCGTTGTTGCTGATCGTGCAGTAATCCTGCCTGCAAACCAGCTCGAACTACGCTGGCAGTATTCTCCGGACGCAGACTCAGGCTATCGCCGTTGCGATCATTGAAACTGTACATTTCCTTTTCGACGATATCGGTGACTTCACCAATAGAACGCGAAAACAGGGCCGATTTCTCAATAATCGGAGTACGGATCTGCCGATAACCATAGGACTCGACGAGCATGCGATACTCGTCTTCGAGATGATTCCACACGGGCATGTCTGCCGGCAGAATATCGTGCATTCCGCGAATAACCTGAAGTTGATCTCCCACTGACTACTCCGCTCTAACCACCGATTCTAAGTCGAGCAGTATTGTCATCACGAACCCTGTTCGCAAATCCAATTTCCTCGCCATTAAAACGTATTTCGATACCATGCCCATTGCCAAGAAATATTGAAAACGGCGCCTCGCCGGATAATTCGATAGAGCTGTCAGCACGCAACAGGTCGTAGACCAGCTGGTAATTGTTAGCATCCTTGACGTCCGCCCAGGTATCGGCGTTGATAATCAGCTGCAACTTGTCACTGCCCGACGGGGCAATTCGCGCGGGCTGCTCACGCGTACCCGCCTGCGCTTGTGCAGGGGCAGACCCGGATACTGAATCAACCTCGGAGGATGAATCCATTTCAGTCGATACCACAGCATCGGTATCGGCCGGTTCATCGGTCACCGCGGCGGCAACCGGATCCGCTGCTACAACATCAGTTGCGCTAGCATCAGCGCTGTTTCCGCTGGTTTCGTTCGCATCGGACGAAGTTGAATCATCGCTGCTCGAGTCATCACTCACGGGGTCGGCCGCTGACGTCATTTCCGCAGCGTCAGATGCCGAGCTTACTTCTGTCGAAATCTCGCTCTCGGATCCAGCCTGAATATCATTTCCGACAACCGGATTTTCATTCTCAGGTTCCGCTTCAGGCAAAGAATCCGTACGCGAGGACTGCACATCCAGTGACACCGGTGGCTCCTGGTTCTGTTGCTTGTTCCACCACCAGGCGGCCAACAACACCACCAGCGCGATGATGACAAA
>RCNC010001419.1_pt1 | contig 16067 bp, 7 predicted proteins | sample 2041301 | NCBI WGS metagenome assembly RCNC01 (sample SAMN09708231, study PRJNA481090) | Marine sediment metagenome, whole genome shotgun sequencing project. | biome: marine sediment; feature: ocean; material: sediment; isolation source: Sewage treatment plant 13A marine sediment (STP13A) ... | reverse complement strand
GGTCTTGTAGTCGGGAAACCGGGCTCGAAGCTCATTGTTCCCCAGCCGAATCATGGCGTTCATCCGCACACCCAGGGCCCCATCATCGATCATCTCTTTATAGAGGTCGATGGTCTCGAACCCTACACCGGCGTCGTGGACCGAAGTGATTCCCTTTGAAAGGACTTCTTTGTCCGCCAAAACCATGACTTCCCGGGGATCCGCCTCCCGGCTGTTGGCCTGGACCGGGGCCAATAGCCGCGACGCATACTCCCTGAACACTCCGATGGGGTTCCCATCGGCATCCCGGACAATCTCACCACCCGGAGGGTCTGATGTGTCCCTTGTGATCCCGGCCATCTCCATGGCCTTGCCATTGGCGTAGGTGGCGTGTCCGCTCGCGTGCCCAAGAAGGACTGGATTGTCAGGCGACACAGCGTCCAGCGTCTGGTGGAAGGGAAGCCCGTCCACGTTGGGCTCGGGCGTCCGGTCCCACTTTTCCTGGTGCCACCCTCGACCCAGGATCAGCTCCCCGGGTTCGGCCTCGGCTGCGGCAGCCGCCACCATCCCCACGACTTCGTCCCAATTCGCCACATCCATCAACTTGAGCTGCAGTTGGGCCGCCCCGATCCCACTGAAGTGCACGTGGCTATCGATGAAACCTGGAATGGCCAGCTGCCCCGCCAGATCGATGACCTGCGTGTTCCCTCCAATGAAAGCATCGATCTCGGCGTCGGTGCCGACGGCGAGGACTTTCCCATCCAATACGGCGATGGCTTCCCCATCAGCGACACCTGAATCGACGGTAACCACCTTACCGCCATGCAGGACCAGGTCGGCAGTCTGTCCTGACGGCGAGGAACGGCCGATGCCAAAACCACAGAGAAACACAACGGCCAGAAAGGAACCGGCAAATTTCAGCCAATTCGAACGCATTGGGGGGCCTCCGGGACGGGACGCGTATGTAATTTGGGTCTGAGGAGGCTAAACAAAGGAGGCCCGAGGGGCAATAGAGCCCTGGGGGCAGGCATGTCTGCCGAGCCGCACCCGATCCCTGACCCACCACCTTGGATTACGTTCGATTAGCCCCGCTATCCGTTCAAAATCCCAAACGGATCCGAGGATTGCTCGCTCCGGAGAATCTGCATGATTTCCGCCGGGGGGCGTTCGCGCCTCAGAAGCTCGGCCATGGTGTTCATCGGGGCCCTGATGTGGCTGAAGAAGGCCCTATATCCGGCGCAAAGGTAGTTCAATCCTGGCTCACCTTCGGCCGTTTCGATGAACCGGTTTTTCGGGCAGCCACCATGGCAGGCGAAGCGCACCTCACAGTCGATGCAGTACTGGGGCAGAGTATCCCTCTTGTCCTTGCCGAAGACCCTCTGCTTATCGGAGGCCATGAGCTCCACCAAAGGAGTGTCCTGAATATTCCCCAGGAGGTAATCAGGCTCGACAAAATGGTCGCATGAATACAGGTCTCCGTTGTGCTCCAGGGCCGGGGCACCCCCGCATGTGGGGGCAAAAACGCAGACCGAAGAGGGCTCCCCTACCCAGGCCGCCAGGGCGACGTCGAAATGCTGCACGTAGACTCGGGCCACGTCGTGGCGCACCCACTCGTCGAATACCTCGATGAGGAACCGCCCAAACTGTTCCGGAGCCACAGTGCGATCTGTGACCAGGTCCCCCTCCTGCGTATAGAGCGAACGAGCGGACCCGGATCCTTCTCCCCAACCGAGGTTGGCCATGGGAAGCGTCGTTTCACTAGCCCGCTCGATGATGGGGATAAACTGGATAAACTCAGCCCTCAGTTCGTCCCTGAAGAAGTGGTAGACCTCAACCGGGTGGTCGGCATTTGCGGCATGTACGGAGCACAGAATGTTATAAGCCACCCGGTGCTCCTTCAGGACATCCAGACCCTGGATTACCCGGTCTAAAGTCCCTTTTCCGCCCTTATCCATCCGGTAGGCATCGTGCATTTCCTGGGGTCCGTCGATGCTGATGCCCACCAGAAAGTTGTTCTCGCGGAAAAAAGCCCCCCACTCGTCATCCAGCTTGGTACCATTGGTCTGGATGGTGTACTCCACCGTCATTCCGGGCCGTTTGTGCTTCTCGGTCAACTCCACCGAGCGCCGGAAGAAATCCAACCCCATCAGTGTAGGTTCACCCCCCTGCCAAGCCATGGCTACATGGGGAACCGCCTGGGCCTCGATATACTGACGGATGTACTCCTCCAGTATGTCGTCGGCCATGCGGAAGCGGCTGCCGGGATAGAGCATCTCCTTTGACAGGAAGAAGCAGTATTTGCAGTCCAGGTTGCAGACCGCCCCGGTCGGCTTTGCCAGGCAGTGGATGTATGGAGGTGCGTTCGCGGGTCTCATTGAATCAGCCAGGGGGAAAGATCCAGAGAAGAGTCCAGGGTACCGGTTGGGGACGCAAAGGGCCAGGCCTCCCCCTTCTCAACCATGGATCCAGTGGAGAAGCTTCTTGTTCTCCCTTGACTCCTAGCCCTTTTGTACCTAAACCGGTAGTACGCGGACCGGACCTCCGGTTGCAGCGGGGTGGGTGGGAGCGACCGATCCGAAATGCTCGGGTCCTAGCTCTTTGCGTGCCCGAGCAGCAGCTGAAGGAGGTTTTGGATGGCGCTTTCCCTGACGGGCAAATCCCTGACAATCGAGAATATCGAGGCCGTCGCACGACGTGGCGAGAAAGTCGAACTCCACCCCGACGCCCTCGAGAGAATCCGTGTCTGCCGCGGCTTCATAGAAGAACGCATCGCCGCCGGCGAGATCATGTACGGTGTAAATACCGGCATCGGAGAATTTTCGGAAGTTGTCCTGAACGATGATCAGGTTCGCGAATTCCAGCGCTACCTGATCTACAACCACGCCGCAGGCATCGGAGACCCTGCACCCGTCGATCACATCAGGGCGGCCATGCTTCTCCGGGCGAACGTTCATTCCCACGGCCACTCCGGCCTGCGTCCGGAGATCACCCAGACCATCCTGGCCATGCTCAACAAGGGCGTGACCCCGGTCGTCTGTGAAAAGGGTTCGGTGGGAGCCTGTGGCGACCTGGCTCCCATGAGCCAGATCGCCCTTCTGATGATGGGAGAGGGAGAAGCCTTCTTCGGAGATGAACGCCTCCCGGGGAAGGTTGCCCTCGAACGGGCAGGAATTCCGATCCCCGGGCTAAAGGCTCGGGACGGCCTGGCCATGATCAATGGTTCGAATCTCCTGAATGGCATCGGCGCTTTGGCTGTCTACGATGCGGAGCGTTGGCTGAAGCAAGCCGAGATCACGGCCGCCATGTCGCTGGAAGCCCTCAAAGCCAACATGATGCCCTATGATTCCCGGCTTCATGAGCTCAGGGGCTTTCCCGGAGCCGTTACCTGTGCAGCGAATATCCGGAGGGTGATCGAGGGATCGGACCTCGTCTCCGGAAAGGAGAAGGTCAAGGTCCAGGACGCATACAGCATGCGTTCCACGCCCCAGGTTATCGGTACCGCCCGTGACCACCTCCGTTGGACCCGTTCCCAGATCGAGATCGAAGCCAATGGCGTGGGCGACAACCCTATCTTCCTCCCCGATGATCAGGCGGTCCTCACCGGGGCGAACTTCCAGGGGACGCCCGTGAGCCTGCCCATCGACACCCTGGGGGCAGCCATCACCATGATCTGCGTCATCTCGGAACGGCGCCTCAACCGCCTGACGAACCCCGCCCTGTCGGTGGGCCTTCCACCCTTCCTCACCAAGGGCGCAGGTATGTTCTCGGGCCTCATGCTCAGCCAGTACACGGCGGACACGCTGATCGTGGAGCAGAAGATCCTTTCAGCGCCGGCCTATATCCAGTCCATACCCGCCGCCGCAGATCAGGAGGACTTTGTGTCCATGGGGATGAATTCATCACTGAAGACACGGCAAATCCTGGACGCCGCCTGCGGAATTTTGGGCATCGAAATGATCGCGGCAGCTCAGGCCCTGGACTTTCGGGAGTTTACACCCGGTCACGGGACTCGGGCGGCCCATGCCGAGATCCGAAAGCACGTGGAATATTTGGACGAGGATCGGCCCCTCTACCGGGATCACAACACAATGCGTGATGCCGTTAAGAATCTGGCGGTTCTCGAAGCAGTGGAATCCGAAGTCGGCGAACTGGCGACCTACTAGGGCTGAGGAGATCCAGAATGAATAGCCAACTCAAGGAAAAGATCCTGACGGACCTTCAGATCGGCCTGGGGAAGGCCCGCCCAGTACGGGCCCCTCGAGGGACGGACCTACATTGCAAGGGCTGGTTCCAGGAAGCCGCCCTCCGGATGATCTGCAACAATCTGGACCCAGAGAACGGGGAGAACCCGGACGAGCTGGTTGTCTACGGGGGCCGGGGACGAGCGGCCCGGAACTGGGACTGCTTCGATGCCATCGTACGGACCCTCCTGGATCTGGAAAACGACGAAACCCTCCTGGTTCAATCCGGAAAACCTGTGGGGGTGATCCGAACCCACACCCATTCCCCCAGGGTGATGATCGCCAATTCGAACCTGGTGGGAGCATGGGACAACTGGGACCACTTCAACGAGCTGGAGAAGAAGGGTCTGATGATGTACGGCCAGATGACCGCCGGGTCATGGATATACATCGGAACTCAGGGCATCCTGCAGGGCACCTATGAGACCTTTGCCGCCCTGGCCGAGCGGCACTACGGATCGGACCTCAAAGGCAAAATCGTTTTGACGGGGGGACTGGGTGGTATGGGCGGAGCTCAGCCCATGAGCGTGACCATGGCCGGGGGAGTAGCCATCTGTGTGGAGGTGGATCCAAAGCGAATCCAACGACGGTTGGACACGAAGTACCTGGACGTCAAAACCGACAGTTTGGACGAGGCCATCCGCCTGGCCAGAGAAGCCGCGGAGGCCGGAAAGCCCCTCTCCATTGGCCTGTTGGGGAACTGCGCCGACGTAATTCCTGCCATCGCGGCAAAGGAGGACTTCCTTCCCGACGTCGTTACCGATCAGACCAGCGCTCACGACGAACTGGGAGGTTATATACCGCACGGCATCACCTTGGAAGAAGCCCTCTCCCTTCGGAAGTCGGATCCGGACAAATACATCGACATGTCCCTGGACTCCATGGCGAGACACTGCCGGGCCATGCTCGACCTGAAGGAGAAGGGCGCGGTGGTGTTCGACTACGGGAACAACCTCCGCCGCCAGGCCATGCGAAGAGGTGTGGACAATGCCATGGACTTCCCGGGGTTTGTCCCTGCGTACATCCGGCACCTGTTTTGTGAAGGAGAAGGCCCCTTCAGATGGGTCGCCCTCTCCGGTGACCCACAGGACATCGATGTCATCGATGAGGAGTTGATCAAGCTATTCCCGGAGAAAACCCGGATGATCCGTTGGTTGGAGATGGCCGGGCAGAAGATCGCCCATATGGGCCTCCCAGCGCGAATCTGCTGGTTGGGTTATGGGGAGCGGGAAAAGGCCGGCAGGCTCTTCAACGACCTGGTTGCATCCGGCCGGGTGAAGGCGCCGGTCGTAATCGGCCGGGATCACCTGGACTGTGGTTCGGTGGCAAGTCCCTTCCGGGAGACCGAAGCCATGAAGGACGGATCAGACGCCGTGGCCGACTGGGCCCTCCTCAACCTCATGGCTTCTGTGGGTTCCGGGAGCGCATGGAGTTCTTTCCACGACGGCGGGGGCGTCGGCATCGGATACGCCATGCACGCAGGGCAGGTGACCCTCGCCGATGGCACGGCCGAGGGTGAGAGACGGGTCACAACCGTCCTTCGAAACGATCCGGCAATGGGGATCATTCGCCACGCCGACGCAGGTTACGAAAAAGCGATAGAGGTAGCCGAGGAGCGAGGGGTGAAGATCCCCATGATCAACATGTGTGGAAAGGAAGGTGCATAATGAAACGAGCAACGACCCTTGGTCTGGTGCTTTCTCTGATTCTGACCACAACCCTGACCGCCCAAACCCCGCCGCCGCCGGGATTCGACGACTACGGCAAATGGGAGACCTTGAGCCAGCCAGGGGGCCATGGAGGGTTCTCACCCGATGGCGAGTGGATCGTTTATGGGATCAACCGCACCAACCGGGACAATGAGCTGCGAATTACCCGGGTTTCCGGTGGGGACCCGGAGATCATTCCATTCGGGGCCCAGCCAGCCTACTCATCGGACTCCCGGTGGATTGCCTACAGCATCGGCTACTCGGAGGACGAGCGAGAGAAGCTTCAGGACCAGGAAAAACCGGTTCAGAATAAGATGGGTCTGCGGAATCTCCAGACCGGCGAAACGTCTACGGTGGAGGGGGTGGACGGATTCACCTTCTCCCCGGACGGCGCATACCTGGTCATGAGGCGTTATGCGGCCGAGGGAGCGAGGGCTTCCTCAAGGGCCGGCGGGCCCGGGGAGGGAACTCCCGGCCGAACCCTGATCATCCGGACATTGGCCACCGGGCAGGACATGACGTTCGGAAATGTGTCTCAGTATGCGTGGCAGGAGGTTGATAACAGTCATCTCCTGGCCATGGCCATCAGCGCCGAAGGGAAGACAGGGAACGGCGTACACCTCTTCGATGCCGGAACCTCCGAACTCAGGGTCCTGGAATCCTCCGATGCCATCTACCAGAACCTCGTTTGGCGCGAGGATACAGCCGACCTGGCTGTGCTTCGGAGCAAGGAGGAGGATGGGAAAGACGGGGAAACCCAGGTCATTCTTCTTTGGGCGGATCTGGACCAGAGTCCAGCACTGCACACCTTCGATCCTACCGCCGATTCCTCCTTTCCCCAGGGGATGAGGACCGTCCCCTTCCGCCCCCTGACCTGGTCAGCCGATGGTGAGGTGGTCTTCTTCGGAATCGCTGAATGGAAAGATGAGGTACCGCCGAAGGAGGAGAGTGAGGACGAAGCTGAAGACGAAGCTGACGACGAAGCTGACGTTGAAGCTGACGATCCATCTTCCGTCGAGATCTGGCACTGGACCGACACCTTCGTCATGCCCTGGCAGAAGGCCCACGCTGCTCAGGATCGGCAAAGGAACATGGTGGCCGCATGGCACGTTGATTCCGGGGACTTCGTTCAGTTGGGTCAGGATCTCATTGAGGAGCGAGTCACACCGATTCAACATACCCACCTTGCCGTTGTGGCTGAGTGGTCCGAGTACGCCATGGAGAGGTCTATCGGTCGCCCCGGAGCCGACCTCTATGTCCAGGATATCTCCACAGGGGAACGAACCCAGCTTCTGGAGAACATCAACGACCGATATGTCCAGGCGAGCCCCGGTGGGAACTACCTCTTATTCCTGGACGACGGCCATTTCTGGACCATCGAGCTCGAAACTCAGGAGATCAGGAACATCACAGAATCCGCTCCAATCTCCTTTATCAACCTGGAGTCGGACCAGACGTCCAAGGTGTACCCGGACGAGTTGCAGAAGCCTCCCTTCGGCGTGGCCGGTTGGGCCACAAACGACGCCCACGTTCTCCTCTACGACAAATACGACCTTTGGGCGGTGGCATCGGACGGAACCGGAGCCGAACGTTTGACCAACGGTGGGGAGGAGGAGGTCCGACATCGACTGGTCCGGCCGGAGCGAAGCGGCGGCTTCCGGGGAGGCCCGGCCCCAACCTCCCTCGAGGAGGCTTGGGTCGATCTGGACGGCCCGGTCTACTTCAGTCTTTACGGAGAGTGGACGAAGGAGTCCGGCTACGGCTTGTGGGAGCGAGGTAACGGCGTGGACCGCCTGGTATGGCTTCCTGAAAACGTAGGGTCCCTGGCCAAAGCCGAAGACGCGGATGTATTCGGGCACGTAAGACAGCGCTACGACGACTCACCGGACATCTTCGTCGGAGGGCCCGATCTGGGGAACGCCCGGCAGGTGACCTCAACGAACACCTTCCAGGCGGACTATGCCTGGGGCCGGAGTGAATTGATCGAGTATGTGACGGACAAGGGCAGGCGGTTGCAGGGTTCTCTGATCTACCCAGCCGACTACGATCCGGCGAAGAAGTACCCCATGATCGTCTACAACTACGAACTCCTCTCACAGAACGTCCACAGATACGTGGCCCCTTCGGACCGGAGCTACTACAACACCGCCGTATTCATGAGCCACGGATACTTTGTCCTCCAGCCCGACATCGTTTTCAGGACCCGGCAGCCGGGGTGGTCGGTGGTGGAGTGTGTGACCGCAGCCGTTGAGAGGGTTGTCGAGATGGGATTGGTGGACCCGGAACGAGTGGGCATCATCGGGCATTCCATGGGTGGGTTCAACACCTCCTTCGTGTCGACAAACTCACACGGAGTCTTCGCCGCGGCGGTGGCCGGAGCTCCCATGACCGATCTGGTGAGTTACTACGGCGACCACCACTGGGGCTCTGGTGTGGCCGAGACCGATCACATCGAGACGGGCCAGGAGCGGATGGAGGTGGCACTCTATGAGGACCTCCAGGCATATATCGACAACTCCGCGGTCTACAACGCCCACGAAATGACCGTCCCCCTCCTTCTTGAAGTTGGTGATCAGGACGGGATCGTGGCCTGGTATCAGGGCATCGAACTTTACAACATCGCCCGTCGGGCCAAGAGAAACGTGGTCATGCTCGCATACATCGGAGAAGACCACGGCCTGCGCCAGGAGGAGAACCAGAAGGACTACCAGCAGCGCATCCTGGCCTGGTTCAGGCACTATCTGAAGGGGGAACCGGCCGAACCCTGGATCACCGAGGGTAAGAGTTTCCTGCAGAGGGCGGCGGAACTGAAACGGTAGAAGGGTGGAGGGGGCACGGACCAGGCTTTCGCCTCAGTCCGTGCCCCTGCGCCACCCTACAGGGAAACGGTCTCTGGCCTCCGGCTCATCCGCCTGGGGACCAGTACCATGGCAGATCAAACGCCTCCAACCATGGGTTGTCGGCAGCCCCAAGGCCCATCTCCGTGATCCACCCAGATCCGGCCAGGTAGTCCTGCGGCCACTGTCCGATTGGGGCTCCCGGGGGAGCAGACGGCGAAGCCGGTAGGGACGGCGGCGTGGTGGGATCCTCCAGGAACCGTTCGATGGTCCCCGAAAGGAGGAAGAAGTGGGCTGCGTCCGAATCGTCGGCCGACCCCATCATTCCCTCCAAAGCATCTTTCTGATCTGCCAGCTTCTTGAGAGCGATGGCCCGGACCTGAGGCATAGCCGCCCCTCCTGCCAAACCCATCACCCGGCTTACGGCCACCCATTCCACGGCCCGACTGATCTCAGCCTCGTATGGATCAGCTGATGCGGCCCCGAACACCGACCCAAACACCTCATCGATGACCTCACCCAGGCCAGGGATGGTCGGATCGATGGCGCTTTGCTCGACGATGCGAGCAGCCTTCGAGTTGTCCAGGATGTTCTGGATGGTGTGGTCAGCCAGGACCACCGCCGGTGTGATGACATCGAACATCCCACCGGTCCAGCGGGGGAAGTACTCTCGGCCACCCCTGTATCCTGCGGGACGAGGCGGAAGCTGGTCGATAAGGCGTTTCGGAAGGGCCAATTCGGAGGGAGTCAAAACTCCAAGGAGAGACCCCAACGCCCTTCTCTGGTCAGCGCCGGAAACGTAATTGAAGGGATCCCGCCCATCGCCCCGGAGGGAGTAGATGTAGTCCACCCCTCCAATCATGGACCCGGTGGCATCGATCTGATAGCGGTGGTGGAGGTAAAGGGGAACCAGAACCTTCTCGATCTCGGACATGGGCCGCCCAAGTTTGATGGCCCGCTCCCCGAAGCGGCTCATTGCTGCAGACCGGACCTCCATCATCCGCTCCAGCTCAGCAGCCGCATCGTTTCCGTTGGACCAGACGTCGACCTTGGGATGTATGCTTGCATCACTACTCAGGAAGATGTTGTCCTCCGCCCAGGCGTCGTCCAGAATCTTCTTGAGTTCGGCCCTCTCATCGACTCCCGCCGGGTAGTCCTGATATCCATAGGCGACGGAAACGTAGTCCCATTCACCCATTCCGACCTCGTAAACTTCCGAATAATCCAGGCTGCCGTCGGCGTTGAGGGTGACCCAGGGGTGGGGATAGTCCATAACGGAGATCCGACCCAGCTCGCTGTCATAATAGTTGTGAGCGAATCCCAGCGTGTGCCCGATCTCGTGGGCGGACAGCTGTCGGAGTCTCGCAAGGGCCCATTCTTCCAGTTCCGGCGGGGTTTCGGCTCCCGTCTCGTAGGGCGAGAGCAAGCCTTCGGCCAGGAGATAGTCCTGTCGTACCCTTCCTGAGCCCAGGGTGACTGTTCCCTTGAGGATTTCACCTGTCCGGGGGTCGGTGACGCTCCCACCCGAACTCCATCCCCGGGTAGACCGGTGAACCCAATTCACCACGTTGTATCGGACGTCCAGTGAGCTGGCTCCTTCCGGAAGCAACTCCACCTGGAATGCGTTTCGATACCCTATGGCCTCGTATGCCTGATTCCACCACCGGGCTCCCTCCAGGAGGGCGGAGCGCATTGGCTCCGGCACACCATTGTCGATGTAGTAGACGATGGGCTCCACCGGGTCGCTCACTTCAGCCGACGGGTCCACCTTCTCGAGGCGATGACGGCGCACCACCCTCTTGGTCATGTCTCCGCCAAGGGGGGTATTAAAGTCCATCCAACTCGTCGCTCCGAGGGCCTGCCGGGGATCCCATTCTCGAGGTTCGATGGGGTCGTCTGGGAGTTTCACGAAAGACTGATGTACCCGGAGACTGGCTGCAGCACCGGTTGCAGCCACACTACCGACACCCTCGAAGGAGCCTCCGCCCCGGCCACCTGTAGCGGCCGCACCACCCTGTACGAAGGTGAGTTCAGCCTCGATTTCAGTGTTCTCCGGGAAACCCTGGGTCATGGGGAGGTAGATGGAGCTCCGATCCCGATTGAACTGATAGCCCCCCAGCCGTCTCGCGATCTGAGTTTGATCTGAAAGGACGAACCCGGTGAGGTCCACCAGGACCCGACCCGGGGACTCGGCCGCAACCTCGAAGGAAAAGAGAACCGACCGGGCGAAGGCATCTCTTACCGCCCGCTCCTCGGCCGGGTTGTCACTCTCCACCCGGAAGCCAAAGTTCGGCTGAACCATCAACAGCTTCTTACCATGTCGCTCGAAGGTGACAATCCGGGACCCCGCACCACCGCCCCGACCCAAACCGACGTCGTTGGACCCCAACCCCGCCGCCAGTCCCGCCATATGGAGCACTTCCGTGTCGAAGCGGGAGACCTCCATCCAGAGCTGGTCATTCCCGGAGTCGTAGTAGAGGGGGAAGAACCCGTCGATGAGGGTCATGTCTCCCGTGTGCTCTTCGATGGTGGGAAGGGCATCCCCACTCCCCCTTTCCTGAGCCTGAGCCAGAGCGGGAAGGAGGAATAGAAGAGCCACCGCGGTCACAAAACCGAGAATGGGCCTAAGGGGGAAGGGGAAGGAAAAGCCGAGAGGCCCTCCCCTTTTGGTTGCGTGGTTGGTGGTCATGGGACTCGCCTTCCGCGGATAAAGGGACATACCTCGGATAGACAGCTAAAATGGAGACGAATGGAAGTTGGGCAAGCCGGAGCGGCTTTAGTCCCCCCGAAAAGCCGTCGCTGGATCGACCCGGGTGGCCCGTCTGGCCGGCAGATAGGCAGCCGCCCAGGTGGTGGTGATCAATCCGATTACGACTAGACCAAACACCCAGGGATCCGTCACCTCAACTTGGAACAGAATTGACCGGAGGCCGCGGCCAAGGAGGAGGGCCGCGACCACGCCTACTCCGACCCCCACACCCGCCAACAGCATCCCCTGCCCCACCACCAGGCTCCGTACGTTCTTCGCCTCGGCCCCCAGAGCCATCCGGATCCCGATCTCGTGACTCCTTTGGCTCACCAGGTAGGAGAGAACGCCATAGATCCCGACCGCAGCGAGCAAAAGGGCGATCATTGAAAACAGCCCCATGAGCACCATGCTGAACCGTTCCGTAGCGATCTCCGCGGACAATACGTTCTCCATGGTCCGGACCCTGAAGAGAACCAGGTTCGGGTCCACCGCCCGCAATTCTTCCCGGATGGTTGAAACCAACGCCCCGGAATCTCCCTCGTAAGCCACGGTTTGGATCAAAGCCCAATTCCGGTCATCCGCGAACTGGTTGTGATGGATGTAGGTTTTGGGAGAAACGCCACCCACGGCGTCGTGTGGGACGTCTTCCACCACACCTACCACTCTCCGAGCCGTTCCTGCAGCCCGGAGAACCTTCCCCACAGGATCTCCCTCCGGGAAATCCCGCTCCTGAACGAAGCGGTTGATGACACAGACCGGATCGGTGTCGGCCCGGTCCTGAGGACCCAGGTAGCGCCCCTGAATCAGATCGATTCCCAATACGTCGAAATAGTCCCCGGCAACCATGCGCATGTCGGAGCCGTTCCAGTCTTCCGAAAGCTCCTCACCCTCAAGACGGGTGATTCCCCAATCGTGGTAGCGGCCCTGAATCGGGAGCCACGATGTGGCACCCACGGATCGGACCCCGGGGATAGCCTCAACCCTTGGGAACAGGTTCTCGTAGAAGAGGACCCGGTCCCCACCTTGAGCATAACGAGAGTCCGGAAGGTGAACCTCGTAGGTCAGAACTCCGTCGACCTGGACCGCCAGGTCCACATCCTGAAGTGCCTGAAAGCTGCGGATCATGACTCCGGCCCCTACAAGCAAAACCAGGGCGACCGCTACCTCGGAAACTACCAACACGGAGCGGAGGCGATGGTGACTTCGGCCACCCGTGCTGCCTCGGTCCCCGTCCCTCAGATCCCCGGCGAGGTCGGGCCGGGAAACTCTAAGAGTCGGTGCCAGGCCAAAAACCAGGCCGGTAAGAACCGAAACGGCCAGGGTGAAGAGGAGGACGGGTCCGTTTAGGCCGACCTCCGAGATGCGTGGAAGGCCCTCAGGCGCCAGAGCGAGAAGGGTCCGGATTCCGGCCCACGCCAGCCCGAGTCCCAGAATCCCTCCCAGGAGAGCCAGCGTCATGCTCTCGGCCAGGAGCTGCCGAATGATTCCACCTCTCCCGGAGCCCAGTGCCGCCCGGATCGCCAACTCCCGTGCGCGGGACAGGCTTCGAACCAGGAAGAGGTTTGCAACGTTCACGCAGGTGCTCAAAAGGACAAGGATCACCGCCGCCATCAACACTAGAAGGGTTGGCCGACTCTCCCCCACCCGATCCTCCTGGAGAGGTACGACTTGGGTGAGCCAAACCCCACCATCCATCGACTCGGTCTCGTAGATCCTCCGCATCACTACGCCCATTCGGTCTTCTGCCTGGGCGACTGATACCCCCGGCGCCAAACGACCCACTGCGGACAGATAGTGGTTGCCTCGGTTGTTCCTATCATGGGCCGGATCGAGGTTCTCCGGCGTCCAGACTTCGACCTGCCGACCCATGGGCCCCTGGAACCCCGGAGGCATTACACCCACCACCTCATGGACCGATCCATCCAAAACCAGGGTCCGGTCGAGAACGTCTTCCGCGCCGGCAAAGTGACGCTGCCAGAGGCCGTGACTGATAACAGCCAGGGGGACTCCCAACCGCTCCTCGTCTCGGGAGAAAGCACGGCCCCGGATCGGGTTGACCCCCAGAACCTGGAAGAACTCGGAACTGACGGGCATTCGGACCACCCGCTCAGGTCGATCTCCCCCGGTCAGGTCGGAGCCCATCTCCCGGTACGTGTAGAACGCAGCCACACCCTGAAAAAGGTCTGTCTGGTCCCGGTGCTCCAGGTAGTCGAGCCCCCCGAAATATCCGAACGCATATATGATTTCGCCGGTCTCCGGGTCCTCTAACTGTTGGTAGATACGTACCAACTCCTCCGGCTCTGAATAGGGGAGGGGCTTGAGGAGGACTCCGTTCAGGACGGAAAATACCGCAGTATTCGCACCGATTCCCAGGGCCAGGGTGATTATGACAACAATCGAAAAGCCCGGCCGCTTTCGGATGGAACGCAGTGTCGTTCGGAGATCCCGGATCAGATGGTCCATCGAGTTCCTGCCGAGGGGGAAGGAAAAGTGAAGGCCCAGTCGGTTAGACGGGTGAACCATCGGAATGGTTCCATTGTCCCCTGCCCCCCGTACTGCGGAGCCTTCTAGAGGCGGGCAGCAACCTCTTTTGCTACCTGCTTAGGCAAGCCAGTTCTCTCGGCGATCCAGGGCCCGTCCGTGCCCTTCATGTTCTCCAGGGGCAACCCGATCCCGTCCTGATCCGACACATCGCAGCCGGACTCACCCAGGTGTTGAATGACCCCGGGTCAGTCCCTCGGGCCGGGATCAATTTAATAGTGATCCCGGAGAGTCAAAGGCCCTGGGCGGCAGAGACCGAATCTCGTGACATTAGGCCCGAACCAGGAGCCAGGAACCGGGTGGGCTATCCAGTGGGACCTTCAGCCCCCACTTTTCCAGCGGAAACTTGGCCCCGGGGCCTCCTGGAATCTCCTGTCCTCCGTACGAAGAGAAGATCATGCATTCACTGAGGAAGCAGTTCTCCGCTTGGGCGCTCGTCGTAGTGGCGGTCGTTTTGTTCGCCGCTCCCCTCTCGTCACAGGTGCTCCGGACAGCCCACGAAGAATCCGGGTTTACCGAGTACACCTCGTACGGGGAGTTGATGACCTTCCTGCAGGACGTCCAAGCCACCTCGGAGGACATGCTACTCACGTCTTTCGGAAAATCCATGGAAGGCCGGGTTCAGCCCTACGCGATCTTCAGTCGGCCTCTGATCACCAAGCCATGGGAAGCCATGGCGTCCGGGAAGCCAATCGTCCTTATCTATGCCAACGTGCACGGCGGGGAGAAGACACTCCGGGAATCGAGCCTCCTTCTCATCAGGGAACTGGCCACCAGGGGCACCGAGGCGAACGGGTTTCTCGATGAGCTGGTGGTCCTGGTCGCCCCTTCGGTCAACCTCGATGGTTTCGAGCGCTCCACCCGTGGGAATGCTCGGGGCATCGACCTGAACCGGGACTACATGAAGCTGGAGACCCCGGAGACACGGAACCTCGTCCGGAACCTCCTGCTTACATGGCACCCCCATATCTCCGTCGACGGCCACAACGGAGGCTCGTATCCCTACAACATCACGTATCAGGCAAATAGTCATGCGACCCCCGATCCAGGGATCACCGATCTCTGTGATTTTGAGATCTTCCCATTCGTCGATCAGAAAAATGAGGAAGCCGGGTATCGTTCGTTCTGGTATTCGGGAGCGAGTAGGAATGACAGCACCGTTTGGAGCGGCGGTGGGTTCGACCCCCGCATCAGCCGGAATTACGCGGCGTTCATCAATAACGTCGGGATCCTGTTTGAATCCCCTCGCCAGGATATGGAAACCGGTGCGCTAACGGGTTTGGTTTCTTTCAAGGCCGTTTTGCAGTACGCCCTGGAAAACAAGGAGCGCCTTTTCGAGGTGGTTGATGGCGCCAGGTTCGGAACCATCGCCCTCGGTCAAAATGCCGAAGGTATGATTCCGGTCCAGGTGGAATACGGGCTGGAAGACTGGACTGTAGACTACGACTACGCCTCTGGTCCCCGTGACAATCCGACATTGGTCCCGGTGGCGGGGCGCCTTCTGAAGAAGTCGGTCGTCCTGAAGGAGCGGAAGAGGCCGTATGCCTACATCCTCGAGCCCAAAGCCATGAACGCCCTCGAGATGCTCAAGAACCAGAATGTCCTTATCGAGGTCCTGCAGGAAGACACCGAGATCGAAATCGAAGCCTACCAACTCGAGGGTGTCGAACACAACGCTGAGTACGACCATCCTGCCGCGGTAACCGTACTCCTGGCTGATGAAACCGTCATCCAGACACAGACATTTCCGAAAGGCACGTTCATCATCCGGACTGGCCAGATCATGGGGCGTGTCGCCGCTCATCTGCTGGAACCGGAGACGAACGACAGTGTCGTGAGGTGGAATGCCATGGACGCAATCCTGCCCCGCTTGGGACGAGAAGGGGGAGAACCGGCCCTCATGCCCATCTTCAAGCTCATGAGGCCGACGGCGTTGCCGACCAAGGTCCTGCATTACTGAACGACCAAAAAGCGGAGGGCCCCGATAGGACCCCCCATCATTTCCTGGGGG
>RCNC010001418.1_pt1 | contig 16069 bp, 12 predicted proteins | sample 2041301 | NCBI WGS metagenome assembly RCNC01 (sample SAMN09708231, study PRJNA481090) | Marine sediment metagenome, whole genome shotgun sequencing project. | biome: marine sediment; feature: ocean; material: sediment; isolation source: Sewage treatment plant 13A marine sediment (STP13A) ... | reverse complement strand
ATTGCTCGAGCCGCTGAAGGACGAGGATCTCGAACGTGCGACCCAGTTCAAGGGCTGGAAGATCAACGACGTGCTTACGCACCTGCACTTGTGGAATTGGGCTGCCGACCTGACCTTGAAGGACAGCGCGGCCTTTGACGAGTTCCTGCAGCAAGTGGCGACTCACGTGGCAGGGGGCTCTCTGCGTGACTTCGAAAACACGTGGATAAAAGGTCTCAAGGGGAAGGACCTGCTTAACGAGTGGCACACATTCTGTCTGTCCATGTCGGATCGATATGCGGCAGCCAATCCGAAAACCCGTGTCAAATGGGCCGGCCCGGATATGAGTGTTCGGTCCAAAATAACGGCCCGGCTCATGGAGACATGGGCGCACGGGCAGGAAGTCTATGACATGCTGGGGGTCAAGCGCGTCGACAAGGATCGCATCAAGAACATCGCCATGCTGGGAGTCAACACGTTCGGTTGGACCTTTGTCTGTCGCGGACTGGAAGTGCCGGCAATTGCTCCCCACGTGAAGCTTTCCGCTCCATCCGGTGACACCTGGGAATGGAACGAACCGTCAGAGGAAAACCGGGTTGAAGGTTTGGCCGCGGAGTTCTGCCAAGTGGTGGCCCAGGTTCGCAACATTGCGGAGACGGACGTAAAAGTGACAGGAGAGGTGGCCACGCGCTGGATGTCCATGGCGCAGTGTTTTGCAGGGCCGCCTGAAGAGCCCCCTGCACCCGGGACACGCTTCACGAAAACCTAACCTTAAGGAGAAAGGGAACTACATGGGACTTCTGACTATTGACAAAACCAAGTGCAAGAAGGACGGCCTCTGCGCGCGCGAGTGCCCCATGGTGATCATCAAGCTCAAGGACGGAGACGGCTTTCCGGAAATCGTGCCTGGAGGCGAAGGCGTCTGCAATAACTGCGGACATTGCGTCGCGATCTGTCCCCACGGCGCGCTGGACCATGCCCGGGTACCGAGAGAAGACAGCCCGCTGATCGAAAGAGATCTGGAGATCAATGAAGACCAAGCCGTGCAGTTCCTGCGCTCCCGCCGATCCGTACGCTTCTTCAAGGATCAGCCTGTGGAACGGGAAAAGCTCCAGCGGCTCATTGAGATTGCCCGCTACGCACCCACCGGGGGTAATCGCCAGCCGGTGGAATGGGTGGTATTCACGGATCCGGATACGATCAAGGGAATCGCGGAAGGGACCGTGACATGGATGCGAAGGGCCGTTGAAGAGGCTCCTCAGTCGGTACCGCCGTACTTTCCGCTCATCATCGGCGCCTGGGACATGGGCTACGACTCCGTGACGTGGAGCGCTCCCGCGCTGGTCCTGGCTTCCGCTCCCAAGGAAGCGGGTACCGGGATGGTGGACGTGACATTGGCGCTTTCCTACTTTGAACTCGCGGCCTCCAGAATGGGTCTAGGTACTTGCTGGGCCGGCGTGGTATGGGGCGCCGTGCATTCATCCGGCGAGGTCAGGGAGGCGATAGGGCTACCCGAGGGGCACCGACACCACTATCCCATGATGGTCGGGTATTCAAAACCTAAGTACTCTCGCGTTCCCGAGCGGAATCCGCCCAAGATCACCTGGAAGTGACCGCATATCAGCACCTACCACGACACGAAGGTCAACTCCGAGGCGGTGGTCCTGGCCGCGCATGCCTCCGGCGAGATCGAGGTCACGGTGATCCGCCCGACCGACGTGTACGGGCCGGGCTCGATCTGGGTCCGCGAGCCGCTCGCGCTCATCAAATCCGGCCAGATGATGCTCCCCGATGGCGGCAGGGGTGTCTTCGCCGTCGTCTATATCGACAACTTCGTCGACGGCATGATGCTGGCCATTTCTTCCGAGGCGGCCGCGGGGCACATCTTCACCCTGGGGGATGCCAAGACGGTCACGTGTGCGGAATACTTTGGCCGACTTGCCGCGATGGCCGGAGGGAAGGTTCGGACGATGCCCGCCTGGTTGGCGACCCGGCTGCTGGGTACGGTCGGAGCGGTGCAGCGAAGGCTCGGTCAGGCCAGCGAGCTCAGTGCGGCCATGATGCTGCTGCTGAACCGTGCGGGTGCCTATTCAATCGAGAAGGCCCGTACGATGCTGGGGTACGAGCCGCAGGTCTCCTTCGACGAGGGCATGAGGCGCTCGGAGGAATGGGCCCGCGCCGAGGGCCTGATCTAGCAGAACCGCGCCTATCGAAAGGAGGATCCCCCATGACAGAGCTGCCTCTATGCCAGATCGCGATCAGTGTGTCCGACGTGCAGCGATCGCAGCGCTGGTACCGGGACGTCTTCGGTTACCAGGAGTCGGGTGGGACGTACTTGTTCATCCCGCTGCTGGGGTCAGCCGACGTCCAGGGGGTACCGGACGCTACCAGCGTGTGCTGGTGGCTGATGGACAGGCAGGACTTCTTCCAACTCGAGCTGTTCGAGTTCAGCAAGCCGACCCCGGAGCCCCTGCCGGTGGACTGGCGGCCGTGTGACATCGGGTACACCACGATCGGGATCCACGTTGCCAACCTTGACGGTACGCTGGAGCGCCTGGCTCGTCGCCGAGTGCCGCTACTGTCCGACCCGATCGGCGAGCCGGGAGCCCGACGAGTGTGCGTGCGGGACCCGGACGGGGTGTTGCTGGAGATCATGGAGGACGACCCGAGGACATCCGACCAACGTTCTCGTCCCTACGACGTACCGGTCGCCACCCGCTTCGTCACCCTCGAGCCGACACCGGCCGGCAAAACGAAGATCACCTGGGAGGCCCAGTTCCGCTCACCCCTTCCGGGTGTCGGGATGATCAGCTCCGCCACCCTCCGGTCTCTGGTCAAGGGCCTTACCACCGCTTCCGAGCAGAACAGGGGAGGGCTCAGGAATAGCTGACCTCGAGTGATCTGAAGTGCTTCTTGTAGAAACCTCGATCCCTCGTGAGCAGTCTGTCCGCCCTGAAAGCCTCTTTCAAGAGAGAGCGCTGACTTCTCTCCCCAAACGAAACTTCCATGTTTGGCGTGAGGGCCTATTCCAGGACGAATCTATAGTCTTCACTCTTGATGCGGCGAGCCAAACGTGCGGCCAAGAGTTCCCTGCCCCCGGCACGGTCGACGATCTCGCCAAACCTTTCCCGCCCTTCTCCATCGAGTCCGGTCACGACATCCAGGACCCTCTGGAAATGGTAGACGGCGTCGACGTAATCGCGTCGATGAATCGGGACGCCTCTCAGCTCAAAATCAAACCAGCCCAGAGAAGGGTGCGCTGTTGGGGCATCCTGGTCGCTCTGAATCATGGCTCCGGAGGGAAGTGCGGGATGGGTCTCGATCCATGCATTGTAGGATGCAATCATTCCCATGACCTCAGGACCACAATCCGTGAAGAAGTAACGCAGAATCGGCTCCAGCGTTTCCGGCAATTCATCGTCCAGCAGGAAGTCAGGCGCCAGGTCCGGGAATTCCCCGTCCGTGAATCCGGCCTGGTTCATTCGTTCGGTCCAGCGGAAGACATGGGGGGCGCGATTCTTCATCAGCATCGAGGGGTATGGATCCCGGGCCAGGTGGGCGTGAAGGGGCGCCACCAGACCGAAATCAGCCAGGCTGGGACGGCCGCCAAGGAGATAAGGAGCCCGCAGAAAATGCTCATTCAGTAGACTCAGCAAGTCCTCATAGGACGCTTCGATCGCGGGGATGGTTTCCGGTGTGACGCCAAGGTTCTTCAAGAAGGCGCCGAAAAACTCCATGATAGGGGCCACCGCCTCCCTCTGCTTTTCCATGTCCCTGTGGCCGGACATGGCACGTCCAAAAGCCGCCTCCAGGAACGGCCTCTGTTGGTCCAGATAGCTCCACCTGTAGTGCATGCCCGGCTTCAACAGCGCCTCCGAACCGAAAAAGCCGATCAACCAGGCGACAGCCCGTTGCACCGGTGTCTTCGGGATCAAGGCCGGTTCGGGAACCTTCTCTTCGAAATGCACAATGGTGTCGGTGGTATCCTGGATCAGGGTGCCGTCGGCCAGTTCGACCACGGGTACGACCATATACCCGACAAGAGGGAGTATCTCTTGACCGTAGCGAGGGTGGGATCCGAAAAACTCCTGATAGTCTATGCCCTTCTTGGTGAAGTAAGAACGCGTTTTCCCTGAATACAAGGAACAGGGTGCGCCCCAAAGGATCGGCTTTTCGTGTGTCTTTCCCGAATTCCTGTACATGCGGTTCCTCCTTATTCTTGAAGAATTGCCAGAGTCTGAATCAGAATGGGTGAGGGGTTCTCCACCCGGTCCCAGATCCAGGATCACGGCCGTAGCCGCGCGAGTCTGAAACCCCAAGAAAGATTGACTCGGACGCAGAGGGGTGTCAACCCATGTCCGCATGATTTGTATTTTTATCTAAGAAAAATCGAATCCATAACTTGTGTATGATCTCTTAGACTGTATAATTTGCGAAAGGTTATGATCAAGACAAATTCTTCCACTGGTTAACAACACATGGCGCAAGACCCTCTGCGTACAGACCCGAAGGCCCGTCTCCGGTTCGAGACCCTGCTTTCCGGCATTTCCGGTCGGTTTTTGAAGCTGCCTCCCGACAGGATCGACCGGGAAATCGAGGGGGCTCTCCAGGAAGTTGCCGTCTTCTTTGATGCGGACCGGTGCGCCCTGCTCGGAGTTCGTCCCGACCCGAGGTTCGTTCTGACCACCCACGCTTGGTGTGTCGAGGGGATTGAGCCCCTGCCTGACGAGATGGACCTCGCGGCCCTGTTCCCCTGGTCCCACGAGAGGCTCATCAGGCAGGGACAACCCGTGCTTTTCGAGAGGCTCCGGGAACTGCCTCCGGAGGCGAAGACGGACCGGCAATCCTGGGCAGAGGTGGGGATTCGGTCCTGTTTGCACATCCCCATCTTCATAGGGGAAGGCGTTCGACATGTTCTCGTGCTTCAAAGCATGCGTGAAGAGCGGGTCTTGCCCCAAGAATGCATTCCTTTCCTGCGGTTGTTTGGCGAAATGCTTGTGAACGCCCTTGCGCACGGACAGGAAGAGGAGGCCCTTCAGCGGGCCCGTGAAGAACTGGAGCAGCGCTTGGAGGAGAGAACGGCAGCGTTGGCGGAAACGACCGACCAGATGATTGCTTCCCAGAAGGTCATGGCAGAGCGGCTCTCCTTCGAGACGGTCCTGGCCGAAATTTCGGCACGCTTTGTCAACCTTCCCGCTGAGCAGATAGACGGAGAGATTGAAGATGTCCAGCGCCTCCTCTGCGAACGCCTAGGGCTGGATATCTGCTCGCTTTGGCAGTGGTCGGACGAAACACCCCGCTATTTTCATCTGACCCACCATTGTCGACCCCCGGGAGGTCCGCCGCTTCCCGAGCGGTTCGATGCAAAGGAGTTGTTGCCCTGGAGCCTGAAGCAACTGGAGGCCGGCAGGTACTTCGCTGTTCTCACGGAGCATGAGCCGCCGGAAGCCGCGCGCGACCAGGCGACCCGGCGCCAACTCGGCATCAAGTCCTCCCTGTGTTTCCCCCTCTCCTCAGGCGGAGGGCCGCTCCTCGGCGCACTGGCTTTCGATGAAATGAAGGAGGAACGCACCTGGTCGGAACCGCTCGTCAGAAGCCTTCAACTGGTCGCGCAGATATTCGCCAACGCGCTCGCCCGCAAGCACTCGGACGAGGAAGTGAAGAAGTCCTATCAAGAGATCAAGCAGTTGAAAGACCGCCTGCAGTTGGAGAGCGCCTACCTGCAGAAGGAGCTCACATTGGTCGGCAGCTACGGCGAAATCGTCGGACAGAGCGAAGGCATCCGGGAGGTGCTGGCCAAGGTGGAACAGGTTGCCCGGACGGATTCATCGGTGCTCATCACCGGGGAAACCGGCACCGGTAAGGAATTGATCGCGAGAGCGATTCACAGTTCGAGCAAACGCAAGGGCCACCCCATGGTGGCGGTGAACTGCGCTTCCCTGCCCCCGGGGCTGGTGGAGAGCGAACTGTTCGGCAGAGAGAGAGGGGCTTACACCGGAGCCTTGACCAAACAGGCGGGTCGTTTCGAAGTCGCCCACGGATCCACCCTCTTTCTGGACGAGATTGCGGAAGTGCCCCTCGAATTGCAGGCCAAGCTGCTGCGGGTTCTCGAGGACGGAAAGTTCGAGCGGCTCGGCAGCCCCAAGACCATCCGGGCCGATGTAAGGCTGATCGCCGCCACTCACCACGATCTCGCCGAAGATGTGCGTATGGGCACCTTTCGTGAAGATCTGTACTACCGTATCAATGTCTTTCCCATCGAAGTCCCCCCATTGCGGGAACGGATCGAAGACATTCCCATGCTGGTCTGGGCCTTTGTCCACGAATTCACCGAAAAAATGGGGAAACGGATTCGAAACATTCCCAAGAAGACCATGGATGCGCTCCAGGAATACCCCTGGCCGGGCAACATCCGGGAGCTCAGGAATGTGATCGAGCACGCGGTGATCCTCAGCCCCGGGGATGTACTCGACGTTCGGGTGCCGAAGACAAAGAATGCGGAACCCTCACGAATCCTCACCCGCAGGGAAATGGAGCATCAACACATTCTGGAAGTTCTCGAACGTACGGGATGGCGGGTCAAAGGGCCGAACGGCGCGGCTGAAAAGCTCGGAATGAAGCCGACCACGTTGTACTCAATGATGAATCGACTGGGAATTTCCAGACGCCAAGAATAGTACGATATTTCGACCCGAGTTCGATATATCGTACCAACGCCTGCCCTCTTCCCTTCCTCTCGGCACAACCCTCTTCTCACCTAACTCGCTGGAACGCAAAGGATAAGTCCAGAAGGGGCCTGGCTCGCAACCTCTTGGCATCGTTCTCGCTACTCCAAAGACACAAACGCATACCATCATCCACAAGTTTCACTACAGCGGGTGCATAGTTGAGTGAGCCAACGTTCCTGTCTTTGATCAGAATCGTGCCTGTTCCTGAGAAACGGGACAAAATCCTGGAGATGCTCGTCTCCGTGGCGAGGCACGCAAAGCTCATACACGGCTGCACGGGCGGCAGGGTTTGCGAGGAGAGAGGCAACGGGAACGCGATCCTCTACCTGGAGAGTTGGGGGTCGAGAGAAGCGCTGCAACGCCACGTTCGATCCGGCCTGTACATCCGCGTCCTGCACGCCATGGACCTTGCAAGCGAGCCTCCGGAAATCTCTTTCTATGAGATCTCCGGAGAGAAGGGCATGGAGCTTATCCGGGAATCGAGAGAATAGGAGCAGAGTAAGGACCCGAAGATCATCCGCACACAGCACAGACAGTGACAACGGCTTGGAGCCGATTGCGAAACGGTGGAAGACAGGACTTGCAGGAAACTCGTTTGCGGAATTAAAGGAGGAAGTGCGACATGAGAAAGAATAGGATCCTCGTCGTTCTCACCCTGGCAATGGGGGCGGTCTTCGCTCTGGCGGTCGGAGCGCAACAGATCACAGGAACGCCCGGCTCACCGAGCGCCACGACCACCATCGATGGCGCACAACTGCCCGCTCCCGAACCGAAATTCGGCGGCGTGATCAAGAACGATGCCCTTCAGTCGAAACCGTGGTGGGCACCGCGCATCGTGCCGCCCAAGGAGGCGCCCAACGTCCTGCTCATCATGACCGATGACTCGGGATTCGGCGTGCCCGGCACGTTCGGTGGGGTCATCCCGACGCCCGCGATGGATCGCATTGCAAAGAACGGCCTGCGCTACAACAACATCCACTCCACCGCGCTTTGTTCGCCGACGCGCGCCGCGCTGATTACCGGGCGCAATCACCACTCGGCCGGCTTTGGTGTGATCTCGGAGCAGTCCACCGGCTTCCCGGGCTACAACAGCATTATCGCGAAAGACAAAGCCACGATCGGCCGCATCCTGTTGGACAACGGCTACAGCACCTCGTGGTTCGGCAAGAACCACAACACACCGGCCTTCGCCGCCAGCCAGGTCGGCCCGTTCGATCAATGGCCGACAGGCATGGGCTTCGAGTATTTCTACGGGTTCGTAGGCGGAGACGCGAACCAGTGGCAGCCGAACCTCTTTCGGAACACGACCCAGATCTATCCGTTCGACGGCAAGCCGGGTTGGAATTTGATCACCGGAATGGCCGACGACGCCATCGATTGGATGAACCGGATCAACCAGACCGATCCGAGCAAGCCGTTCTTCCTCCATTTCGTTCCCGGGGCCACGCATGCTCCGCATCATCCGACCAAAGAATGGGTCGACAAGATCCACGACATGCACTTGTTCGATGATGGCTGGAACAAGCTGCGGGAAAGGATTTTCGAGAACCAGAAGCGCCTTGGTGTAATCCCGGCCGACACCCAGCTGGAGCCCTGGCCGACAGATGTCATCAAGAACTGGGATGATTGCACGCCCGAGGAGAAGAAGCTCTACATCCGCCAGGTGGAAATCTTCGCTGCCTACGAGGCCTACGCCGACCACGCAATCGGGCGGGTCATCCAGGCCGTCGAGGACATGGGCAAGCTCGACAACACGATTATCATCTACATCAACGGCGACAACGGCACCAGCGGCGAGGGCGGTCCGCTGGGCACACCCAACGAGGTCGCGTTCTTCAACGGCGTCAATATGATGCCCATCCCCGTGCAGATGAAATGGTATGACGTGTGGGGCACGGAGGAGACCTACAACCACATGTCGGCGGGGTGGTCCTGGGCCTTTGATACGCCCTTCACCTGGTACAAGCAAAACGCCTCGAAGCTCGGTGGCATCCGTCAGTGCATGGCCGTTTCGTGGCCCGGCCACATCATTGACAACGGCGCCCTCCGCGAGCAGTTCATGCACGTGATCGACGTGGTGCCCACCCTTCTTGAAGTGACCGGCATCCCGGCGCCCGAGTATGTGGACGGCATCAAACAGGCGCCCATCGAGGGCACGAGCTTCGCCTACACGTTCGACGTAAAGAACGCCGAGGAAGCGTCACGGCACAAGACCCAATATTTCGAGATGATGGGCCAGTGGGCCCTGTATCACGAAGGCTGGCTGCTCAGCACCAAGGTGAACCGCGCGCCGTGGGAAGCCTTCGGCGCCGCCAATCCCGACCCACTCAACAACCAGGTGCTCGAACTCTACGACCTGAACACGGACTTCAGCCAATCCCAGAATATCGCGGACAAGCATCCGGGCAAAGTGAAGGAGCTGAAGCAGATGTTCATCGAGGAAGCGAAGAAGTATCAGGTGTTTCCTCTGGATGCCTCGGTGGCGGCTCGCATTGTGGCCCCCCGTCCGAATATAACGGCCGGCCGCACGGAGTTCGTTTACACCCATCCCATGGTCGGCCTGCCGCAGGGCGACTCCCCGTTCCTGCTCAACAGTTCTTACACGATCACGGCGGACATCACCGTTCCCAAAGGCGGTGCCGAGGGCATGATCCTGACCTCCGGTGGCAGGTTTGCCGGCTACGGCTTCTACCTGCTCAAAGGCAAGCCGGTGTTCCTCTGGAACGTCATTGATCTGGAACGCATCCGCTGGGCAGGCCCTGACGCGCTCACGCCCGGCCGGCACACCGTCGAGTTCGACTTCCAGTATGAGGGCTTGGGCGTGGGCACCCTCGCCTTCAATAACATGAGTGGCCTCGGTCGCCCCGGCACCGGCACGCTCAAGGTGGACGGCAAGGTAGTGGCCACGCAGAAGATGGAGAAGACGCTGCCAATGATTCTGCAATGGGACGAGAGCTTCGACATCGCTTCCGACACCCTTACGGGCGTGAACGACGCGGACTACCTGCCACCGTTCGCCCTTACCGCCAAGCTGAACAAGTTGACGATCAAGGTGGACCGTCCGAAGCTGTCGGCTGAGGACATCAAGAAGCTCCAGGCCGCGATGCGCAACAACAAGCTGAGCGAGTAACAGTCATAGCCGGGTATCAGTCCCTGCATCTGGATCGGGACATGGAGGAGGAAAGCGAGAAATTGGAGACGAGCATCAACCTGCACGGGCCGGTGGTGGGACGGGTTGTCCGTTTCTAGAGATCGTGGACAGTGGTCTGAGAACCTTACAATGGAGGGTGGTAAAGATGGAGAGAAGAAGGATGAAAGGGATTCGCTTCGTCTGGGCAGTCGCGGGGCTTGCTCTTTTCTTGTCGGGGGCCATTACGTTGCTCGCCCAGGCTCAGCCGCCTCCTCAGCCGACGCCGCAGCAGCGGGTGGCCATGCTCAAGGAGTGGATGCAGGCGAGCCAGGCACATTTGCGTGCCTACGAGTGGATCGAAACGACGGTGGTGGCCAAGGACGGTGAGGAGAAGTCCCGCAGCCAGAACAGCTGCTACTACGGCGTGGACGGGAAGATCCAGAAGGTGCCCGTCGCCGGGTCCAGCTCGGAGAGCGATTCAGGGCGGCCGCGGAGAGGCCTTCGCGCGAAGATCGCCGAGGAGAAGAAAGAAGAACTGACCGACTACATGAAGAGCGCCGTAGCACTCGTGCACTCCTATGTGCCGCCGGACCCGGCCCGCATCCAGCAGTCCGTGAATGCCGGGAAGCTCTCAGTGGATCTGGCTGATCCGGGCCACCGCGACCGGCTCAAGTTCCGCGACTACCTGAAATCGGGCGACGTCTTTGGCTTCGACATCGAAGTGCCCACCAACCGCCTGCTCGGCATGCAGGTATCGAGCTATCTCGACAGCCCCGAGGATGCGGTGGTGGTCAATGTGACGATGGGCCTTCTGCCCGACGGCACCATCTACACACAGAAAACGACGCTGGACGCGCAGGCCGAGGACATAACGGTCACTGTCGAGAACACCGGCTATCGCCGCACCGGAGGCTGATGCGACGGGCCGATCATCAGAAGGAGAGCCAAGATGGGAAAGTCGAAACGGATATTTTTCACAGGGGCGGTCGCACTGTGGCTGCTGGCCGGGGCCGCAGGGGCGGTCAGCCAGGAGGAGGAAACGGCCGCATCCTCGGACTCCCAGAAGGAGGCCCAGTCCCTGCTCATGGCCGCGGCGGAGTATCTCGCGGGGCAGGAAGCATTCAGCGTGAAGCTACTGGCCGGCTATGACGTGGTGCAGGCGAGCGGCGAGAAGATCGAGTTCCTCGAAGCCCGCGACATCGTGCTGGTGCGCCCTGACCGGCTGCGGGTCGAGGAGCGGGGAGGCAACGACAGCAAGAGCGGCCTGCTCTTCGACGGCTCCAAGATGACGGTCTGGGACGAGACCGCCGGCGTGTTCGCGCAGGCCGATCAACCCGGCACGATCGATGATGCTGTTGTCTATTTCGTGCGCGACCTGCGCATGCGCTTGCCGCTCGCGGCCTTCCTCACGACCCGCCTGCCCGCCGAGTTCGAGCGGCGGGTGCGGGTCGTGGACTACGTCGAGATGACCGAGGTCTTCGGCGAGCCGGCGCATCACCTAGCCGGGAGCACCGACACCTTGGACTTCCAGGTCTGGATTGCAGATGGGGATCGCCCGCTGCTGCTCAGGATCGTCCTGACCTACCCCGAGCCGGGGACACCCCAGTACTGGGCGCAGTTCTCGGACTGGAATCTCAAGCCGAAGGTGCGGAAGGAGAGCTTTGCATTCCAACCGCCGCCGGAGGCGCGACAAATCCTGTTTGCGGTGCAGTTGATGGCACCGTTCGAAGCGGTGCCGCCCGAAAGCGCGGCAGGAGAGGGAGGGAAGCCATGAGAACGAAGTTCTTGATCATTCCCGCGGCCCTGGTGGCTGCTACGCTGTGGATCATGACCCAAAACGTGGAACTCGCCGAGGGGCGTGGCAGAGGAGGCGGGGGGGGCGGCGGCTCGCACGGCGGGGGATCGTCCCACAGCAGTGGCAACTACTCGCGGCAGGGCAGCGCCAGCAGCGGCAACGTCTACCAGAAGAGCGGGGGCTCATCCTCCCGGAGTGGATCGGGTGGGGCGACGGCCAACCAGCAGCAGCGCCAGTCAACAGCTACGAGCGCACAGAGCACCTCCACGGCGAATCAGCAAGAGCGCCAGGATACGTCCACGGCGAACCAGCAAGACCGCCAGGACGCGTCCAACCAGAACGTTAACACGCGCCAGAACGAGGCCACTTCCCGTTCCAATAACTATCAGAACACGAACTATAGTGGGAACACGTACTACAGGCCGCCGCCACCGCCGCCATACGGAGGCTACTACAATAACGATGACAACGATAATGCGGCAGGAGCCTTTGTCGTGGGCGCCGTCGTGGGTGCAGCCGCAGCAACAGCGAAACAGCAGTCGGCGGCTGCTACGGCTCCGGCACCCACCACGACCGTCGTTTATACGGCCCCACCGCCGGCCGCTACCACGCCTCCGCCAACCCACGCTGCCCTGCCGTGCAATCCGACGGTGATTAATAAGAAAGGCGTGACATACTACCAGTGCGGGCAGACGTATTATATGCAGGCCTATGGCAGCGCCGGCCCGATCTACATGCCCGTGCCGCCGCCCTGAGCCACATAGGCAATCGGAACAAAATGAAACCGGATCCCGACATCGAATCGCTGTTCCTGTTAGGCGGCGGACGCATCACACGGGGATTGGAGCGGGTTAAACTCGCACGCGAAGCTCAACTGCGGGCGACGTGTGCGGCTGCGTTGTCGCCGGCGGTGACATGGTTGCCGTTGCTGGTCCTGGCAGCCGTGGAAGGCCTGGCGTGGGGCGATCGCGTTGCAGTTCCGTTCTTGAAGGATTTCCTGCCATATGGTCAGTTCCTGCTGGCCGTACCGGTGCTGGTTCTTGGCGAGGTCACGGTCGGGAAACGTCTCGGTTGGGTGGTGGCGGAATTGCGGCGTTCGGACGTTCTCGCTCCGGAGGACACTCCAGCGTTGGATGGATTGTTGGCGCGGGCGGTGGAGCTGTGGCGGGGTCGTGGCCTGAACACGGTGCTCGTGCTCCTGACCTGCGCCTACACCGGCGTGTCGCTGTGGATCGCGCGGGAATGGTTGACGGGAGGGTGGCAATCCGTCGGCGATCGAATCACACTGGCGGGTTGGTGGTATCTGCTGATCAGCGTGCCGGTGATGCGGTTTCTGACGCTGCGGTGGTTGTGGCGGCTGCTGCTGTGGGCGTGGGTACTGTGGAGAGTTTCTCGATTAAGTCTGCAGCTTCGGCCGGCGCATCCCGATCGTGCGGGTGGCCTGGCGTTCCTGGGCACGACGCAGGCGGAATTCGGCGTGTTGGTATTCGCGTTAAGCGTCCAGCTCTCCTGTCTGATTGCTGATGCGGTTTGCTTCCAGGGCGCGGACCTGATGGCGTTTTGGGGGCACGTGATCGCGTTTGTGCTGATCGTGCTGATCGTGCTCTTGCTGCCGCTCCTGGTGTTCGCGCCGAAACTCGTCTTGGCGCGGGAGGAGCATCTCCTGTTTCTGAGCGGCAGCGGATACAACGGCGCGGATCGCCTGGAGCGGCTACTTCGCGCCGGCAGGAGCGGGGAGTTGCCGGCCAACGAGATTTCCGGGCTGGCCGACTTTGCCGTTCTGTTCGAAAACGCAAGCAGGATGCGCCCCATGCCGCTGGAACTGCGGAACATCTTCGTCCTGGTGCTGGCGGCGGTGCTGCCCTTTCTGCCGCTGGTGTTTCTGGTGATGCCGGTCTCGCAGGTATTCCGGACGCTGACGAAGCTGCTCATGTGACCAGGACGAACCGTGAGCTGGAATCCATCAGTTCTGACGGAAAGCCTGTTCTAAAACGTTCGATTAGGGAGGGGACCATGCATGGAAGAAATCGACAATTCGTAAGGTTCTGCTTGAGTGTTGTCATGGCCGCTTTCTTAGCGGCCGGGTGTGCCCATTACCCCCTCAATCAACCCTTAAAACAGGCCGATCCCCAGAGTGGTTACCGGGGAAAATACATGGGAACGCCTGGGAATTCGGAGAATCTACTGTTGTATCTCACCTTCTCAGGCGGAGGTACGCGGGCAGCCGCATTTTCTTACGGGGTTCTCGAAGAGCTTCGGAAGACAGAGGTTGTCATCGATGGGCGAAAGCGGCGGATTCTCGATGAAGTGGATGGGATATCGAGTGTGTCAGGTGGAAGCTTCACGGCAGGCTACTACGGCCTCTTTGGAGAGCGTATTTTCGGGGATTTTGAAACCAAATTTCTGAAGAAGAACGTCGAGGGAGCCCTGGCCAGAAGGACCTTCTTGAGTCCTGTCAACTGGTTCAGGCTCTCATCCGGCACTTACGGCCGGAGCGATCTCGCGGCGGCGTACTATGACAAGCATGTATTTGAAAGAGGCACTTTTGGCGATATGGCTGCCCGCAAAGGGCCCATGATCATGATGAATGCGACCGACATGACCCACGGCATCCGAGTAGGGTTCAATCAGGATGCCTTTGATCTGATCTGCTCGGACCTCTCTCCTTTTCCGGTCGCAAGGGCCGCAGCAGCTTCCTCAGCAGTACCCATTCTCTTGAGTCCGATCAACCTGCGCAATTACGCAGGGCCTTGCGGCTCCGAGGCTGCCGGGGTAGTTCGAGAGGCTCTCGGGAGCGGCGCGATCTCGGTACGGGAAAGATTCCTTGTAAACAATGTTGCGCCTTTTCTCGACTCTCAGAAGAAGCCCTACATTCATCTTGTGGATGGGGGGGTTTCCGACAACCTCGGTTTGAGAGCCATTCTCGACAGGGTAGTCCTTAATGGAAGTTTTTGGGAAACGATAAAGGGGACACCCGCGGAAGAAGTCCACAAAGTGGTTCTTATCGTTGTGAATGCCGAAACGAAGCCGGACACCAAATGGGACAGATCGGAGGGCATGCCTTCCATGAGTGCCATGATGTCCGCCTACTCGTCCATAGTTATTGAACGGTACAACGAGGAGACCCTTGCCCTCATAGAGGAAGACGTCAAATCGTGGGCGGACGATATAAGGGATCAAAGGTGCAAGGGAGGAGCGATCTCCACCGCACCGGGTGCGTGCGGGGACATACAGTTCTACGTGGTTCAGGTGATGTTTGACGCGTTGAAAGACGAAACCGAAAGAATGTATTTCGACAGCCTGCCCACATCTTTTAAGCTAACGTCTGAACAGGTAGATCAACTGCGTGACGCAGCTCATCGGATCCTTGTCCAGTCAGAAGAGTACCAGAGGTTTCTGCGTGACCTGAAGTGAAGAGGCTGCAAAGGGGCATTTCATGAACCTGAATACTGAAGAGAAAATCAAGGACTTTGTCCGCAGCCAGGGGGTGGAACTGGTCGGACTCGCCGGCCCGGATCGCTTGGAGGGTCCCCCGTCGCTCGACCCGACCTATACCCTGAAGGGCGCGAAGTCGATTGTGTCCATGGTGTTGCCCATGAATCAAGGTGCCATCCATGACTACCTGGGTAAAAAATCAGATGTGCCTCACAACGTCGATCAGCTCAAAGAGAACCAGCGCATGTTCCGCGTGAGCGAGATGGTGGCGGGTTATATCCGCTCGCTGGGGTACAAGGCCGCGGTCGTCCCACCCAATAATTCGTACCGTCGCACTCTCTACGTCTTTGCCACCATCCCGACGTTTTCACATCGTTTTGGAGCCATGGCAGCGGGGATTGCGGGGCAGGGCTGGTCCGGGAATGTAATGACCGAGGAGTACGGAGCAGCCACCTATCTGGGCACCGTAGTGACGGATGCCGTGCTCAAGAGTGATCCGCTGCGCCACTCTTCACGGTACTTTGTAGATGAATGGTGTAAGCAATGCAGGGTGTGTGACAAGGTCTGCCCCCTGGGAATGTTCATCGGGGAAGAGGAAGAATATATCCTCATGAACGGAGAACTCCACCCGCGTGCGAAGCGGCGCGATATTAACCTGTGCAACGGCGGTTGTTTCGGCCTGCACGCACTCTCGAACGACAAGAAATGGAGCACCTACGGATACCGCTGGACCAAGGGCTGGATGGATGTGCCCCTGGAAGAACTCACAACGATGAAGGTCATACCTGAATTCGTGAGGCAGATCTCGTTGGCAGGCGACTCCGGCGCCCGCTACAAGATGATCCGGCACTATGCCGGTTACTTGATGAAGGATGAACTCCTGAATGAATATTTGGACAAGCACCCCGAGACCATGTCGCAAGAGGAGCACAAGAAGGCATTTGTAAAGCACGGTGAGCGTCTTGGGGTCAAGGGTCTCCAGAATGATACGCTGTTGACCTG
>RCNC010003799.1_pt1 | contig 16075 bp, 17 predicted proteins | sample 2041301 | NCBI WGS metagenome assembly RCNC01 (sample SAMN09708231, study PRJNA481090) | Marine sediment metagenome, whole genome shotgun sequencing project. | biome: marine sediment; feature: ocean; material: sediment; isolation source: Sewage treatment plant 13A marine sediment (STP13A) ... | reverse complement strand
GGCGATTATGCCAAGGCCGAGCCGCTCTACAACCGCTCGCTGGCCATCCTGGAGAAATCGCTGGGGTCGGACCATCCCGATGTGGCCACCAGCCTGAACAATCTGGCGCTGCTTTATGACGCCCAGGGCGACTACGCCAAGGCCGAGCCACTCTACAAGCGCTCGCTGGCCATCAGTGAAAAAGCGCTGGGGCCGGACCATCCCGATGTGGCCATCAGCCTGAACAATCTGGCGCTGCTTTATGACGCCCAGGGCGACTACGCCAAGGCCGAGACGCTCTACAACCGCTCGCTGGCCATCAGTGAAAAAGCGCTGGGGCCGGACCATCCCGATGTGGCCACCAGCCTGAACAATCTGGCGCTGCTTTATGACGCCCGAGGCGACTACGCCAAGGCCGAGCCGCTCTACAACCGCGCGCTGGCCATCGACGAAAAAGCGCTGGGCCCGGACCATCCCGATGTGGCCATCACCCTGGACAATCTGGCGCTGCTTTATCGCGCCACAAAAAGGAACAAAGAGGCTATGGAGTTAGAAAATAATGCAAAACGCATCAGAGCTATTAAACGATGAGCATTATGGCCGAGGGCGGATATGGTGCGTTCCTGGATCCGAGGACGTGTGCGCGGCGGTGTGACAGGGCGGACATAAATTTCCACCCCTACTTCCCCCCGGATGCCTTCCTGCCCTTGAACGGGATCACCTTCTTCTTGGTTGGCTGGTTCATGGCAGCATCGATCTGCATCGTGATCACATCCGCCGCCGCCCTGGTGGGGCTTGTGTCCAGGTGGGCGTATCGTTCGGTCGTGGTGCTCTTTGTATTGCCCAACAACTTCCCGATGATCGCGAGGCCGAGGCCGGCCACGCTAGCAATGTCCCCTCAGATCTCGGTACGCGTCCAGGTTGATGCTATCCAGTGATCCCCTATCTTTCCCGCCCCGAGCTCATCACATCCCCGAGGCCCACTCCATGACATGGGCGCTGCCTAGTAGGTGACGGTTTAGTTAGGTTTCGAGACTCAGATGTGATGAAATCCGCATAAGGGCAATATTTATTTTAGGGGAGGGATCGGGACGATATCACCGCTGGAAATATGATAAATGAATAGTAATTTAATGATATTTCGTTGACAACTTTCATTCAGCTTCAACTTAGACATTTCTTACCAGACGCAACCTCTAAAGCGTTTCCAGCGGTAGATTTAGCCAAATTCGGACAACTCCAACTTATGGTTGGTTTCCTTCTTGACAGATTGAGTTAGCTGGATAATATTATATGAGTGTGCCTCATAGCACACGGCTGGATAGCTCCTGAAAGGGAGATGCAGGCATGCACACGAAGGGTGGTCCGGGCTATAGAGCACATGGACCATAAATCTTCAACTCTTTTAAGGGAGTATCAAATGAGCAATGACGACCTAAACAACTCTTTTACTACACCTTCCTCAACAATTTCGGGATCCAACCTTCCAGTTGTTCGGGGAGATCTTGTATCTGTCGTAGAACTCGCACGCGAGTTCCAAAAAAGTGTGCGCACTATCAATCGACAGATCGCGAGTGGTGATCTTCCTGCACCGTTCTACTTGGGTGTGCGGAAGTTTTGGACCCGCTCGAAGTTGACGAAGTTTTTTGAGCTACGTCAAGGAGAAGCTGAGCAGAAGTCTGAGGAGAAGCATGCTGAAATGAGACACCGTAAAGCCCAGCTTGGGCTTTGAACAAATAAAGACTGAGGGAGGAGTTGCGCGATAAGCATTGGGCAAACTAACCTCAAACTTGGGTGGAAAGAATTGGAAAAGTGAATGGACTGTTGGGCAGGGATACAGGGTGATCAATCCAGCATAAGATCGATATCAATTGGGGATCAGGATTCGATACCAGACCTTTCCCAGAGGGCGTAACAGGATCGCAAGCGAGGAGAGATAAGCATGCCAGGAGCAACTCGGAAGCCTTACTACAGAACAGGAGAGTATCGTCTCTGGTACAATGACCACCGCGGGAAACGAGTCTGGGCGAAGGGCACAAACACCCGGAAAGAGACCTTGGAGTGGGCGTTCGATAAGCAAAAACTCGAGAACAAGCTTGCTCTTGACCTTGCGAAGTCTCCTGGAGTTGTGGAGAGGCACTCCCACCAGCCTATTGCTGAGGTAATCAGCGAATATCTTGAGTATGGTATGTCGACGGGTGGACGAAGGGGAGGGCCGTGGGGCCCGGACCATGCCAAGAAGAAGCAGGCGCACTTAGGCTGGTGGACGCAGCGGCTAGACCTGGCTGTTCTTGGTGATCTCGTCGGCATCCTGCCCAAGGTCGAAGCCGGGCAACGTGAACTGCTACAGGAGTGTACCGGCAAGACCGTCAACAACTACACTGAAGCTCTCCGGTCCTTCTGCCACTGGTGTGTCGAGCGTGAGTATCTGGACGAGAATCCCCTCCGGAGGTTGAAAAAAGTCAACGGCTCAGCACAATCCAAGCGGCGTGCATTGACGGAGCAGGAGGTCCAGCGGCTACTCAGTGTTAGCCCCCCACACCGTAGCATCCTCTATGAAACTGCGATCAAGACTGGCCTCCGGGCAAATGAGCTTCGGAATTTGACACTGAAGCATCTGGACCTGGCCCAAGGCCGAATCAACCTAGACGCTGCGTGGACGAAGGGCCGGCGGGATGAATCCGTCCATGTCCCCATGGCCCTCCTGGTGAAACTGCGAGCGTTTGGCATGTCCGGCGAAGCCAGGCGGCATTACGCTCTCCACAGGACCGCCCCCCAGAACCATCCTACCGAGCCGCTCCTGTTTGTGCCCACCGGCCCCGCCCGGGATCTCGAGGTCGATCTGAAGGCCGCTGGGATCAAAAAACACACCGATGAGGGGAAGGTTGACTTCCACTCCTTCCGCAACACCTGTGCCACTCTGATGCTTGAGGCTGGCGCCACCCCAAAAGAGACCCAGGACCACATGAGGCACACCACCATCGATCTGACCATGATCACCTACGCCCGGTCAAGGCATGAAGGGCTCTCCCGGGCGGTGGAAGCCGTGGATCAGATGCTCCAAGAGCCCGAGACGTGTGCTGAGGGTGTGCTGGCCGCTGTGGTAGGAGGTGAAGGTGGCAACAATAAACCCCAACAGAATGTTGGGGTTATCTCGATCAAAGAAGAAGGGGGGACTCGAACCCCCACGCCCGTTAGAGCACTGCCCCCTCAAGACAGCGTGTCTACCAGTTCCACCACTTCGGCACGCGGGATGTTTTGCGTATTGGCGGTTACTCTGTCTCTTCCGCTCCGGCCGCCGGTTCTTCACCGCCGCCGGTCTCTTCCGCCGGCGGAAGCGCCGCAGCGTCCTGCCCTTCGGTGTCACCGGTCACTGCTGGTGAGGTGTCGGTGGCCTCGGCAGCGGCGGGCGGGAGCACGGACTGGTCGGCCGGGACGGCCGGTTCGGTCTGCTCCACCGAGTCCATGAGCGACGGCGCCTTGCGGGTGGCCACGATGGCCAGGCTGAGCGAAGTCACCATGAACAGGACAGCAGAAGTGGTGGTAAGCTTGGTGAGTATTGTGGCTGCACCCCGGCTGCCCAGGGCAGTCTGGCTGCCGCCGCCGCCAAAGGCTCCTGCCAAGTCGGCACTCTTGCCGGTCTGCAGCAGCACCACCATGATCAGAAACATACACACGCCAACGTGCAGAATTGTCAGTAGGATTGCTAGCATGGCCCTGTTACATTAATAATCCCTACTCCCTCTCCCGTCTCCGGCTCACCGGAAATTGACGATTTTGGAAAAGGAGTCGGGCTTCAGGCTGGCCCCACCGACGAGTGCACCGTCGATGTCTGGCTGTGCCATCAGATCGTTGATATTATCCGGCTTGACACTTCCCCCGTACTGAATTCGGATCTCCTGGCCCAGCCCGTTCTGGCTGAACGAGGCCAGCATTTCACGAATCCAGCCGTGGACTTCGCCCGCCTGTTCAGGCGTGGCGGTCAAACCGGTCCCTATAGCCCAGATCGGCTCGTAAGCGAGCACCATACCATCAAGGTGTTCCTTTTTCAAGCCGGTCAAAGCGCCGTTGACCTGGCGCCGAATCACGTTCAGCGTCTGTCCCGCTTCGCGTTCGTCGAGGCTTTCCCCGACGCAGACGATGGGCTTCAAACCGGCCCCGATGGCGGCCTTGATCTTCAGATTCACCGTCTCGTCGGTCTCCCCGAAGAGCTGGCGCCGCTCGGAGTGGCCGATGATCACGTAGCTGCAACCGGCATCGGCCAGCATGGCTGCCGAAATCTCGCCGGTGTAGGCGCCATCAGCCTCCCAGTGCATGTTCTGGCCGGCCAGCATCACCCGGCTGCCGGTCAGGGCGGCTGCTGCGGCCTTCAGTGCGGTAAAGGGGGGGGCGAGCACCACTTCGGTGCCCTCGGTGTCCTTGACCAGCGGAAGGAACTCGTTGATGTAGGCCAGGGTCTCATCAACGGTTTTGAACATCTTCCAGTTGGCGGCGATAATCGGGTTGCGCACTCTCTTACTCCCTCTTACGTGCTGTTCAGGCGTCGGTCAGCGCGTCCACTCCGGGAAGCACCTTGCCCGAGAGATACTCCAGTGACGCCCCGCCGCCGGTGGAAATGTGAGTGATCTCACCGGTCACACCGGCCTTGGCCACCGCGGCCACGGAATCACCTCCGCCGACGATGGAGACGGCGTCCGATGCGGCCACCGCCCGGCCCACGGCCAGGGTCCCCTGGGCAAAGGCGTCCTTCTCGAACACACCCATGGGCCCGTTCCAGACGATGGTGCCTGCCCCGGCCAGCTGGTCGGTGAACTGCTTCACCGTGGCCGGACCGATGTCGAGGCCCACCAGGTCTTCGGAGATATCAACACCATCGACGCTGGTGGCTCCGGAGGCCGCCTGCAGACTCTCCGCTGCCACGTGGTCCACCGGCAGGAAGACCTTGACCCCCGCCTCCTTGGCCCGCTGGAGCAGGTTGCGTGAGAGGTCCAGGTGCTCGCTGTCCAGAAGCGAAAGGCCGATCTCATGGCCCTGGGCCTTGAGGAAAGTGTAGGCCATGCCGCCGCCGATGAGCAGCGTATCGAGCTTCGAAATCAGGTTCTCCACCACCGGGATCTTGTCCGAGACCTTGGCTCCGCCCAGCAGCGCCACGAAGGGCCGCTTGGGGTTGACCACCGCGTTGCCCAGGTAATCGATCTCCTTCTTCATCAGGAAGCCGCAGGCCGCCCTCTGGAAGTGACTGGTGATCCCCACGTTGGAGGCGTGAGCCCGGTGGGCGGTGCCGAAGGCGTCGTTGACATACTCATCGAACCCCGAAGCCAGGGCCGCCGAGAACTCTGGATCGTTCTTCGTCTCCCCCTCGTGGTAGCGGAGGTTCTCCAGCAGCACCACCGACCCGGGGGCCAGGGATTCCATGGCTTCCGCCACCGGTGCGCCGATGCAGTCCTCTACGAACACCACGTCCCGGCCCAGCAGCTCGGCCAGGCGGGTGGCCACCGGCCGGAGGCTCAGCTCGGGAACGCGCTTGCCCTTGGGTCGGCCGAGGTGCGAGGCGAGAGCCAGCCGCGCGCCGCCGTCCAGCAGACAGCGGATGGTGGGCAGCGCAGCGGCGAGCCTGGTGTTGTCGGTCACCTGCTGCTGGTCGTTCAGGGGGACATTGAAGTCGACCCTGAGGAAGACCTTCCTGCCGTCAACCTGCAGCTGGTCGACGCTCAACTTCTTCAACATGGTTCTGTCACTTTCCACCGGTTCAACCGATGTATTTGATCAGGTCGCGAATCCGGGAGGAATAGCCCCACTCGTTGTCATACCAGGCGAGCACCTTGACCATCCGCGGGCCCATCATCCGGGTGAAGCCGGCGTCCAGCGCCGATGACTCGTCCATCCCGTTGAAGTCGATGGAGACCAGCGGCTCCTCGCTGTAGCGCAGGATGCCTTTCAGGTCGCCGTTGGCGGCGGTCTTCATGGCGGCATTGACCTCGTCCACCGTGGTGTCACGCCCGAGGTTGGCCACCAGGTCCACCACCGAGACGTTGGGAGTGGGAACGCGGATGGCGAAGCCGTCCAGCTTGCCCTTCAGCTCCGGCAGCACCAGGGCCACCGCCTTGGCGGCGCCGGTGGTGGTGGGGATCATGGAGAGCGCGGCCGCCCGGGCCCGACGGAGGTCCTTGTGCGGCAGGTCGAGGATCCGCTGGCCGTTGGTGTAGGAGTGGATGGTGGTCATGATGCCCTGCTCGATGCCGAAGGTGTCGTTGAGCACTTTGGCCACGGGGGCCAGGCAGTTGGTGGTGCAGGAGGCATTGGAGATGATGTGGTGCTTGTCCGGGTCGTAGTCGCTGTTGTTCACGCCCATGACAAAGGTGCCGTCGGGCTCCACGGCCGGGGCCGAGATGACGACCTTCTTGGCGCCGGCGGCGATGTGCCTGGACGCGCTGTCGTGGTCGCGGAACAGCCCGGTGGACTCCACCACGATATCCACGCCCAGGTCGCCCCAGGGCAGGTCGGCCGGGTTGCGTTCGGCCAGCACTTTTATCGTGCGGCCGGCCACGTGAATCGAGTCCCCGTCAACGGTCACGTCTTCCCTGAGGGTGCCGTGGACCGAGTCGTACTTCAGCAAGTGGGCCAGTGTGGCGGCGTCGGTGATGTCGTTGACCGCCACGATCTCCAGATCGCTGTCCGCCATGGAACAGCGCAGGAAGTTCCTGCCGATCCGACCAAAGCCGTTGATGCCGATTTTAATACCCATGGAAAGATCCCCTCCGCTAGGCTCTGAGGCCGTGTACATGTGTTATTCCGGGTGACGGAAGCCAGCCATCGTTCTAATGAGGGAACGGATTATAACACCGGCCCCCCGGCGGCAAAAGGTATAATAATCTTTATTGGTGCGACGGGCGGCGCCGGCCGGGCGGAAGGTTGCCAAAGGGCGATTCCGGCGATATCCTGCCGCCGGAACAGGAAGACGGGGTGGACCCGGGGAAGGACACCATGGCTGGACAATGGAAACGGCAACGGCCCGGACGGGCACTGCTTGGCTTTCTGTGCCTGGGCCTGGCGCTGGCCGGGTTCTGGACGGCAGCCGCGCCCGCGGCGGAGGCCGTGGCGGCAGGCAAAGGAGAACCGATGGCGACGGGCCTGGTCATCCTCCCCGGGGGAGAAGAGATCATCGTGGAACTGGCGGTCTCCACCAGCCAGCGGGCCCGAGGCCTGATGTTCCGGGACCAGCTCCCCGAAGGACAGGGTATGCTGCTCGTCTTTTCCAGCTCCGACTTCCGCTCAATCTGGATGAAGAATGTTCGTTTCCCCCTTGACCTTCTCTGGGTGGACAAGTCGGGACGCGTGGTTCACTTCGAGCGGAGCGTGCCTCCTTGCGCCGAGGAGCCCTGCCCCAGTTACATGCCCCTGCGCAAGGCTTCTGCGGTACTGGAACTGAATGCCGGATCGATTGAGAAATGGGGAATCGATTTTGGTGACCAACTGGTGATCATCCCTCCTCTTCACTAATTACGGCCCCCTCGGAACCGCCGCGAAGTCTTGCCCTGTCTGGGTTCCCCGCGATCGGACCCGATGAATCGGCGCTTGACTTTCCCGTTACTTTCATGCAACGATTTTCCTGACGTGACCCGAGCGTCGTCTGAATATATCGTCCCGGATTGCTGAACACGTACCACCAGCCATCCCGAGCGGACGATGAATGACCACGCGGGGTAAGGAGGTACTAACGTCATGAGAAGAATACTGCCGGTGCTGCTGCTGGCCCTGCTGGTCTTCTACGGGATTCACTTCAATGTGGTCCGCGACCAGGACACCCGGAGCATCGCCGAACTGAACACAATTATCGATGGTTTGAAGCTGAGGAACGAGAAACTGGACCAGCAACTGGACTTGGTCAAGACCCGCAGCCGGGTCCGGGGCTACTTCGACACCCGGCGGGTCAATCTCTCCCCCAGGGAGCTGAAGACGATCAGTGAATCGATCCTCAAGGTCAGCGACAGGTACCAGATCTCTCCCGAGCTGATCATCGCGTTGATCGAGACCGAGAGTTCCTTTGACAAGAACGCCATTTCGGAAAAGGGCGCCGTGGGACTGATGCAGCTGCTGCCTTCCACTGCCGCGGACGTGGCCCGCGACCTGAAGATCGAGTGGGAAGGGGCGCACCTGCTCCATGACCCGGGGCTGAACATCGAGATGGGGGCGTGCTACCTCAATCAGCTGCTCGAGCGGTTCGAGGACATGGACCTGGCCCTGGCGGCTTACAACATGGGGCCAAACCGGGTGGAAACCATCGAGCGTCTGGGGCTGGAAAAGCCGAAGAGATACGCCCGGTCGGTGCACGGGAAACTGCGGACGATTGAAGACATCCAGTAGTCCAGGTGCGGGGAGCGGCAGTCCGGGCGGCTGGCGCGGGGCGTTGCCGCTGCTCCTAATCGCGCTGGTGCTCGCCCTGCTCTTCGCCGATGTTCTCGTCGGTGACCGGACGCTCTATTTCCGGGATATCTACAACAATCACCTGCCGCTCAAGGCGCTTCAGGCCGGTCAGATCCTTGCCGGCGAACTGCCGCTCTGGAACCCGGGGCTTTCCGGCGGCCAGCCGCTGCTGGCCAACCTCAACATCTTCACCTTTCACCCGTCCACCCTGCTCTTTCTGGCCCTCGACCCGGTGAGTGCGGTGAACTGGACGGTGTTCCTTCAGTTGCTGCTGGCCGGCTGGTCCTCTTTTCTCCTGGCCCGGCGCCTGGGCTGGGGCGAGGCCGGAGCCCTGTTCACCGCCCTGGCCTTCACCCTCTCCGGGTACATGCTCTCCCTGGGCAATCTGCTGAACATGCTCAATTCCGCTGCCTGGCTGCCGCTCACCGCCTGGTTCTTTCTCGGCTGGCGGCGAACCCGGTCGCCACTGGCCGGGGCCGGCTGCCTGCTCTCTTTGGCGGTCCAGTTGCTGGGTGGCGATCCCGGCATGGTTCTGGCCACGGTGCTGCTGCTGGCCCTGCTGATCTTCCGCCGGTCCGAAAGTGCCGTCCCCCGGCGTCCCCGCTGGCGCGAGCTGGCCTCGGTGGCCGGGTTGTCAGTGGCCGCCGCCGGCCTCTGCGGCCTGCAGCTGCTCCCGTTCCGCGAGCTGCTGCAGCAGACGGTGCGCGGCTGGGGGTTCACCTATCGCGGGGCCACCTTCTGGTCCACCCACCCGCTCCGTTTGGCCGAGCTGCACCTGCCGGCGTTTTTCGGCGACGTGAACAGCACGGTGGCCGGCGCCCTCTGGGGGCACCGGCTGTTCGATGACGGCTTTCCCCTGATCCTCAGCGTCTATGCCGGGCAGGCGGTGCTGCTCTTTGCCGCCGCGGCTCTCCTCCGTTTGCGCCGCGACCGGGATGTCGTTCTCTTCGGACTGTTTCTCGTCGCCGGCCTGGTGCTCTCCCTGGGCGGCCACACCCCGCTCTACCGTTTGGTCTACGCCCTGCCGGTGGCCGGCGGGATGCGGTTCCCCAGCCGTTTCCTGATCATGGTGACCCTGGCCCTGGCCCTGCTGGCGGGCAAGGCCTTTGGTCGCCTGGCCGCCGGTGACTCATCCAGCCCCGCCAGGGACCGCGTCTTTTCCCGGCTCTGTGTGGCGGCCATGGCCTGGTCTGGCGTGGCGGCGCTGGTGCTGGCGCTCACTACCCTGCGTGGCGACTGGGCCGTGGGCCTCATCGCCAGGGCCGCCGAGATCGATCCGGCCGGCCCGGTGCTCCGGGAGGCACTGTCCGGCCTGCTGGGGCGCGGGTTGCTGGCCCAGGTCTTTCTCCTCGGTTCCGCGGCGCTGACCTGGGCCGTTCTCAACGGCCGGTTGCGGCGGCCTCTCTTTGCCGGGTTCGTCCTGGCCCTGCTGGCGGCCGATCTCTGTATCTTCGGGGCCGGCGTGAATTTCCGCACCGACCGAACGTTCTTCAGTTCCGTCCCCCCGGCGGCGGAGGCGATCCGGGCCGATGCCGGGCGCAGCGGTCTGATCCGGATCTATCGTGAAGACAAACCAAAGGGGTTCCGCATCGATCCGCCGGCGGAGGAAAAGGAATGGATCTGTCTCTGGGACCGGTCGCTGCTCTCGCCGCCATCAGGGTTGTTGCTGGGGGTTGGCTACGACCTGGGGGTGACCACCGACCTGCTCAGCCCCCGTTCCACCGCCGAGGCGGCAAGACGAATGTACAGCGGCGGAGTCCAGGAGCGGAGTCTGATGTGGAATCTCTGTGCTGTGGACTACGTTCTCGGGTTCGACGACCCGGGGGTGCCCGGCCTGCTGCCGATCCACCGCACCAACGATTTCAGCACCATCTCCATGCGAGTGAATCGTAACCATGGGGCCCTGCCGCGAGTGCGGCTGGTGGCCTCCGGCCTGCCGGTGAACCAAGGGGAAGAGTTCGACCAGGTGTTTGCTGCCGGTTTCGACCCGCAGCACCAGGTGGTGCTGTCCGGGGACACGGACGAGCGGCCCCCCTCCATTCCAACCGTTGCGGAAGGTGACGTGACCCCGGGCCGCTGCGGCATCGTCCTCGATTCACCGGCCACCGTGACCGTGGAGCTCGATTCCCCGCAACCGGCCTGGCTGGTGCTGGCCGACAGCTGGTTCCCCGGCTGGGAGGCCGAGGTGGACGGGGAGCGGCGCCCGATTCTGCGAGCCAACGGCCTGCACCGTGCCGTTCGGGTGGGGCCCGGGGACCAGGTGGTGACCTTTACCTACCGCCCCGGTTCGTGGCGGGCCGGCCTGCTGCTCTCCCTGGCCACGGCCGTCACGCTGGGACTGTTTTTCGGCCTGGCCCTGTTCCGCCGGCGGGCAGGGGAGGGGTAGCGGGATGAATGACGGCAACCGGGACAAACGGCGGCGGATCTACCGCCTCACCGGGGAGTTGCTCAACGTGGGGCTGGTCTTTCCCGCGGCCATCGCCGTGGGTTACGGGATGGGCTACTTTCTCGACCGCTGGTTGGGCACGGCACCGTGGCTGGCGGTGATCCTCTGCATCGCCGGTGCGGCAGCCGCATTCATCAACCTTTTCCGCGTGGCCTCCCGGATGGAGAACTGAGGCGATCGGATGTCCAATCAGACCGAATCGGCACAGGGGGATTCGGAAGGGCTGCGGATGCTGTTCCGGATCAAGCGTAACGCCTTGATTTTTCTTGTCCTGGCGGCGCTGGGCAGCCTCTGGTTCCGTTCTCTCGGCGTCACCCTCGGAGTGCTGGCCGGCGGGGCCTGCGCCGTGGTGAATTTCCGCTGGATCGAGGCCGGTCTGGACGCGGCCATGGGCGGCCCCATGTCACGTGGAAAGAGGGCCTTGGCGGTGGCCAAATTCGTCCTGCGCTATATCTTGCTCGGCCTGATTATCTATGCTATAGTCGCCAACCGTATCGTGGACCTGAAGGCTGTCCTTGCAGGTCTTTTCATCTTTGTAGTGTCCATCATGTGGGAGGCGTTCAGGTCGGTGCTGGCCTCCTTCGGTGGCAGCAGGTCCTGACGGTCCCGGGGCTCTGAGGTACAAAAGAGAATGCACGAGCCATCCCTCGTCACGGTTTTCTTCCACTGGCTGCTGAAAATGGTGGGTGTTTCGGACGCGGTGCTCAACCGCTTCCTCCCCGACCACGTGGTGATGGTCCTCTTCCTCGTCCTGGTGGCCGCCATCGCCCTGCCGCTGATTCGCCGTCGGTTCAAGGTATACAAACCAGGCGGGTTCCAGCAGATCCTCGAACTGGTGGTGGAGGGCATCCGCTCCCTGCTCGGGGACATCATCGGCCCCAAGGCGGACCAGCACCTGGTGCTGCTGGGCACCTTCGGCATCTTCATCTTTGTCATGAACTTCTCCGGAATGGTTCCCGGTCTGGGCCTGGCCACCTCAAGCCTCTGGGTCACCGTGCCCCTGGCGCTGATCTCCTTTGGCTACTACAACTATCACGGGGTAAAGACCCAGGGCGTTGGCAATTACCTCAAGCACTTCTGCGGCCCGATCTGGTGGCTGGCCGTGCTGATGTTCCCCATCGAGCTCATCAGCCACTGTGCCCGCCCGCTGAGCCTCTCCGTCCGCCTCTTCGGCAACATGTTCGGTGAGCACCAGGTGAGTGGCGTTTTCATGAATCTGGTTCCCGCGCTGGTTCCCATTCCGGTGATGGTGATCGGTCTTTTCGCCATCGTGCTGCAGGCTTTCATTTTCATGCTGCTTTCGGCTGTTTACGTGGGCGGTGCCATCGAAGTCGAGGATCACTGATCCGCGATCGCAACGCACTCCATATTGAGATAGGGTTTCGGCTTTGTGAAAAGTGTAACAAGGAGGATGGGGATGCTGAAGAAAGTGTGGATCGTCTTAGCGCTTTGTCTCGTGGCTGGTTTTACCGCTGTTCCGGTCATGGCCCAGGAACACGCGGTCGAAGGCGCCGTTGCTGACACCGGTCACTGGCTCTGGCTCTCTGCCGGTTTGTCCATGGCCATCGCTGCTTCTTTCTGTGGTCTGGCCCAGGGTAAAGCCATCGCCGCGGCGTGCGAAGGCATCGCCCGCAATCCCGGTGCTGCCGGCGCCATCAGGATCACCATGATCATCGGTCTGGCGCTCATCGAGTCGCTGGCCCTGTATGTGCTGGTGGTGGTTTTCGCCAAAATCAACTAGTTCACCCGAGGGTGGGTGAACCACCCAGAATGGGAAGAAAAGTAGCACCTTTCTGGGTAGTATGTCGGTTTGCCGATCGGGAAATAGTTTCATGATTTTCCCGGCAATCGGATGACCCGACAACTTGATTGCTTTCATAGAGATCCGGGCGTCGCTTTTGGCGAATCCCGGGTCTTTTTTTTATGTATTGACTCCCATTCTGGTACATGATTTGCTCTATATCCAATGCTATGGATAAGCATGGCCTGACGACGACGCAGTATGCGGCCCGTTGGTCTCGCCCTGACACTGTTCCCCGGGCCGCCGGGGTGAACCGTGCCGCGGTTTGCGAGCCCCGGCTCCCGCTGGATATCGCCTGGCACCCGGCTGCTGCTGATCCGTCCCTCCCCGGAACCTCTCTCACCCTGGTGCTCAGCGCCAGAACCGACCTTTCATCGGTGCGCCTGGATCTGCTGCTGCCCGAAAATGCGTTCATCCTCTCCGGGCCGGGCATCTATCAAGGAACCCTCCGTCGGGGTGAAGAGGCCCGGTTGACGATGCGGGTCTCCAGCAGGGGGGCGGCAAAACTCCAGGTGCGGGTGACCGCCGTGACTCCCGAGGGACTGGTGTTCCGGCGAGGAGCGAGATTCGACCTGGGCGCCGATGGCCGGCCTGCCAGGGGGCGTGACCCGGGCCGGCTGCTCCTTTCCCCGGACGGGGGACGTCAGGTGAGGGAATTCCCCTGCGCCGGGCAGGAGGTGGCGCCATGAACCGGCTCCACCATCCGTTACCTGCTGCTGGTCGCTTTTCTGCTGGCCGCGGCGGCCACTGCGCCGGCGGTTGCGGACTTCACCGCCAGTGGTACGTTTCTCTACGAAGACCGGCCGTTTGATCTGGATGGTTTCACCGGCGAATCGACTTTCCACCCCATCCGTCGCGCTGACGTGGAGGTGGTGGACCTGTTGACCCAGACGGTGATCGGGAACGGCCGGACCGACAACAACGGAACATTCCAGGTGGAGGTGGCGCTCACCGTGCCGCGGACCATCTACGTCCGGTGCCTCACCGACACCGCGGCCCACCCCATGCTCAACCTGCAGGTGAAGAACGATTCCGGGGAGCAGTCGGTCTACGCGGTGGCCGGGCCGCCGGTGCCCGATCACGATCCCTGGACCGACATGACCTGTGGCACTTACACCGCTGCCGCCGGCGGAGTGGGGGAGGCGTTCAATATCTTCGACGCTGCCATCAAGTCGCTGGACTATCTCTTCTACGTTTCCGGCAGCTATCCGGGCCAGTCATGTAGCCTGACCCTCTTCTGGCGGGACGGGGCCGGTGAATACTCCAGCTGGTATGACGACGTGTACCGGCAGGTGATCCTGGCCGACAACGCGGGGTACGACGACTCGGTGATCCTCCACGAGGCCGGCCACTATGTTCAGAGCGCCTTCGCCCTCTGCCAGAACCCGGGCGGGGCGCACTTTGTCACCGACATGAACCAGGACCGCCATCTTGCCTTCTCCGAGGGGTGGGCCACCTTTTTTGCATCGGCGGTCCGGCTTTACCACCAGGAGCCCGATGCGCAGATTTTCGTCCGCACAAATGGTTTCTCCGAATAGGCGTTTCCACTCAATCCCCCTTCAGACCATCAAGGATCAGCTTCGGCATCCCGCCGAAATCGCCTGACGACATCACCAGCACCACGTCGCCTTCTCCCACCCCGCCGTTGACCAGGCCGGGAATGTCTTCCGCTCTCTCCGGCGCATGGGCGGTGATGCCGCTTTCGGCCAGCCGTTCAACCAGCAGCTGCCGGTCGAGACGGTCCTCGGCAGGGACCTTGGTTGTTGCGGGAAGCGGGGCCATCACCACGCCATGGGCGCGGCCGAAAGAGGTGGCGAACTGGTCCTGGAACAGCCGGGTCTGGGTGGTGTAGGAGCGTGGCTCGAAAATCGCCCAGACATGACGGCCCGGGTGGGCATCGGCCACCGCCTCGAGGGTCAGGCGGACGGCGGTGGGGTGGTGGGCAAAGTCGTCGATAACCGTAACCCCGCCGGCCCGGCCGACGATTTCCTGGCGTCGGCGCACACCCTGGAAGCCGGCCATGGCATCGGCCACCGTTTGCGGATCGGCATCGAAGTCCAGTGCCACCGCGGTTGCGGCCAGGGCGTTCTCCAGGTTGTAGCGGCCCCAGCGGGAGAGCAGGGTGGGGATTTCCATGCCGGGGGCGCGCAGAGTGAAACGCATGCCCTCGGGTGTTGCGGTCACATTCACTGCGCCGACGTCCGCGGAAGGGTCGAGGCCATACCCGGTGCGGCGTCCGGGAAAGCGGCGGGCCAGCCCGCAGAGAAACGGGTCTGCCGCGTTGTAGACCAGGTGGCCGTCCGGTGGCAGCAAAGCAGTCAAATTGAGGAATGCGCTCTGCAGGTGTTCGATACTTCTGAAGTTGTCGGCGTGGTCGAATTCCACCCCGGTGAGCACCAGGGTCTGCGGGGCGTAGTGCAGAAACTTGGGCACCTTGTCAAAAAAAGCGGTTTCGTATTCGTCGCCCTCCACGGCAAAGGGGGCGCCCGTTCCGAGGCCGTAGGAGCGCTGGAAGTTGTTCAGCACTCCGCCCACCAGGAAGCCGGGCTCCAGGCCGGCGGCCTGCAGAATCCAGGCGGTGGTGGCGGTGGTGCTGGTCTTGCCGTGGGTGCCGGCCACCACCACCGGGTGCCGGCCGCTGAGCAGAAACCGGCGCACCGCCTGGGGAAAGGAGAGGAACGGTATTCCCAGCTCCATGGCGGCCAGCGCTTCGGGGTTGTCACGGTGAATGGCGTTGCCGATCACCACCAGGTCCGGCTGCGGATCCAGGTGCGCCGGGTTGAAACCCTGGCGGGTCTCCACCCCGGCCTGCCGGAGCAGCGGACCCATGGGCGGATGGAAGTGCAGATCGCTGCCGCTGACCCGGTGCCCCTGGGCGGCGAGACAGCCGGCCAGTGAGGCGGTGCCGGTTCCGCAAACGGCAAGGATATGGATCCGCAGAGTGTCGCCCGCTGATTCAGAACTGTTCATCGTTCACCTGAATGAGAAGTGATGTGGCGGGTGGCGGCACCCGGTCAGGATCCGGTGACCATCCCGGTGCCCATGGCCGCCGCACCGAAGACCAGGCTGGCCAGGAAGAAGAGGGCGATGGTCACCGCCACGGTGATGCCCATCACGGCCACGGCCTTGCTCCGGTTCAGACCGTAGACCGTTTCGATGATCACCGTGTCCACCACCAGCTTCCAGAGGAAGATCACCAGTCCGAGTAGAATAATGAAGCCGGCGCCGAGCAGGGGAATGAAGTTGACCAGCAGCCCCACCACCACCAGCCAGTCCAGCAGGTAGGCCAGGGACATGGGCCGGAAAAAATCGCCGTATGTCCCCTGGCCGCCGAACCCCCTGGTGGAGAGGAAGTGAACAATGCCGCAATGGATCGGTGCCCGGACCAGGAAGATCAGGGGGAAGAGGATCAGGCCGGGCACCGT
>RCNC010001416.1_pt1 | contig 16077 bp, 12 predicted proteins | sample 2041301 | NCBI WGS metagenome assembly RCNC01 (sample SAMN09708231, study PRJNA481090) | Marine sediment metagenome, whole genome shotgun sequencing project. | biome: marine sediment; feature: ocean; material: sediment; isolation source: Sewage treatment plant 13A marine sediment (STP13A) ... | reverse complement strand
AATCCTGTAGGGGCGACATCTGAGCGGACTTTCTGCACCTCCGGGGACAGTCTGGCGATTGTCACCATCTGCGTGAACTGTTCAGTCCCCACAAAGCAGGTAGGGCTGAAGGATTTGAACAGATATGTGTACCCCAGCGGGAAGGCTGCGGATTATGACCATCTGCGTCAAATGGTCACTTCTTCTGTATTCAACATGTTGCAAAACTACTTAGTTTCCTGACCGACAGACTGACCCCCAGATGTAGTGCCTCCATCCGTTTCCAAGAGTGGCCGCTATACCCCACTCTTAAACGTCCCATCCACATTTAGAACAAAAAGCGAATATTTCACAAGATTCTGTGAACTAGTTCACAGAATCGACCTCTGGGTTCTTGTTATATTGAACAAGATGACCAACACGCGGTTACTGTTCGAGAGGCAGAAGCTACGAAAGAAGGAACAGGGTGACGTTCCTAACCCAACCGAGGAGAACATTTATGTTGAACATGCGGATGTTTGTGCGGGCCCTACCAACAATAGGTCTTTGCCTTCTCCTTTGTGGTATTGGCGAGTGTATCATAGAGCCGCCAGGCCCAGAGGATGCTGGGCCCGGCAACAATACTTATATCTGTGATACCGAGACAGGGCTGTATGTCGATGATGGTAGCATATGGTTCGGAGGCCTGGATAATGGGAATGGAGGCTGGATTTATGCGCCATCGTGTTCGGAAAGGTCAGAAGAAGCGCCCGTGGTGTTCTTTTTTACTGCATGGTCCGTTGACACTCGCGCTATTTATGACGGGTTTTTCAGGCATTTGGCAGGAAAAGGCTATATCGTTATCGCTCCCAAATACAATCTCCCCCCCGAAAACGATACCATAGTCGGACAACTTAGATTCTATGAAGCGTTACTAGCTGGCAGGAACCGTGCCATTCGATCTGCATATCAGGGGTTCTTGTCTTATATGTCGGACATTCTCCCTACGAATGATGTTCCTGCCCCGATGTTTGAAGAGGACGAGTTGGTTTATGGCGTGGTTGGCCATAGTATGGGCGGATCGTATGCCGCAGCTTTTTCAAACCCAACAATCCTGAACAGCGTGATAGACGACGAAAACTCTAACTTGAGCCCGAAAGTAGTTGTAACGATGGACGCAGGTTCAGACCTGTTGTGTAGGTGCCCCGGTGCGTCTGAGATGGCATGGTGTTTCCCGACTGGCCCATTGGCGTGGCTTTGGCATCTGTTGGGCTTAGGCGGTGGATACTTCGACCCCGATTGGAGCCCTGATCCTCTCTACTGCCCCTATGGTGAGTATCAGACAGTGGAAGACGGACAACACTGTATGGCCACAGAGGGCGCGCATCTGTGGGGTGATCTCTCTGCTATCGACTACAATCCCCTTTGGATCCAAATGGTTGGGGAGCGTGATATTGACGCTTGTGAATCCGCTGAAATGAACCTGTTTTGTAGCACAACCCAGATTACCGATAAACAATACCTTAGGGTTCGGGCAGACGATCACGGACGGCCCTCTACGAATGATCTAAAGGCGCACCACTTTGACCCAGCGGGAGCGGACTTGGTTCTCCACTGGACGGGCAAAGTAGATGGGCATGACTACTATGGATATTGGAAAATCGTCACCGCAGCCATGAATTGTGCTATTCACGGTCAGGACTGCAATTACGCAAGGGGAGGAACCAACGAGCAGCTTAGTATGGGCAATTGGAGCGACGGGGAACCTGTAAAGCGCATGCAATGGAACCCAAACGTGAGGGATAATGATGGGATATGTTATCCTCTCGAAGATGCATGCGACATGGTTAATTACATAGATCCGGTTATTCAAGAAAGCGCCTGGAATTGGAGAGGCTCGAATATACCGGCCGATTGTGGTGATTGACATCTTCCTTGTCGAGTGCCACAAACCACATATTGTGGTCCAACGCATCCCGAAGAACGTAGTATTTCTGCTATAGATGTGCAACGCAGGTCAGTCTTCAGAAATAGACCTCTCACGCACAGAGTGACATCCACGCTTCATGCCCTGCAGTTGACGAAAACCGACAGACAGGGTGAACAGGAGACGGCGAGGAAGAGTCGCCATGTTCGGATGATATGTCAATGTCCTGCGAATCCTGTGGCGGGAAACATCTGAGCAGTCAGGGAGTCTTCTGTTTCTTCTCGCAGACCAGGTCCTTGAGCACCCTGTCGGAGTTGATCGGATCCAGGGTCACGTCTGCCTCAACAGGAACCTGGCAGAAGAGGCCTGCCTTGCCGTTGATCCTGCCCGTGCAGCGAGCGCAGATTCCCAGGGCACATCCGGCGTGGTCGTAGTATGCCAGCGTGCTGTCGAGGTTCTGGTAGATGTAGTCGAGCACGTCCATGGCCGACATCCCCTCCTCGAAGGGCACCTCGTAGTCCTGGTAGCGCGATTCCTTGTCAACCGAGGGATCCAGCCGAAAAACCCGGGCAGAAATCTTCTTTGCAGACATGCCGTTGTCTTTCCGGTTCAATGATGGCCGCCGATATCCGAATGGGACTCCATCATTCTCTTGATCATGTCCAGGTAGGGCGTTGCGCCTCCCGGCGGTGTCATGGAGGTCGTGCACACCGGTCTCGAGGTTACCTCGAACCCGAGGTCCGTCCTCTTGACCACGCTTTCCTTTAGCCACGTGTCGTTGTCCGTGTCCGGGTGGTCCTCGCGGAAATGCACACCCCGGCTCTCGGTGCGCTGCAGAGCACTTGTGGCCGAGAACGCCAGGAGCTCGAGAATGTTCTCCAACTCGAGCGCGTCCAGCCATTCCTTGTTGTAGGACCTCCCCTCGGTCGTGGTTTCGAGAAGGGGGAGTTCCTCCTCCTTCACTCGCTGGATTTCCTGAAGAAAGGTGCTCAACTCGTCGCCGGTTCGTATCGGGCCGAGGTACTTGTGGGCCATCTCCTGGACCCTCCTCCTGACGGGAGCGGGGCGCAGGCCCTTCTTGCGCCCAAGGGGCCGTTCCGCCTGATGTTGCTTCTCCGCAAGGCCTTTCGGGTCGGGTTCCGCGACCGTCGTGTTCCGGGCATACTTTGCAGCATTCCGGCCGGCATCGGCCCCGTGCACCAGCATCTCGGTGATGGCGGAGAAGACCCGGTTGGCCCCGAAGAGTCCGAGGGTGCATTCACCGGCCGCAAACAGACCGGGGACTCCGGTGGCAAAGGTCTCGTCTACGATGATGCCTCCGTCAAAGTACTCGACCACCGGGCCCACCTCGATCGGTTCGTTCTCCTTGAACCTCCGGCCAAGCTCGGTCAGGTCGAGGGCCTTGTATTTCCAGTTCGGGAAGACTACCGAGCAGTAGAGTTCGTAGTTCTCCCATGGAATCTCGCCCCGGCTGAAATGAACCCCGCCCCTGGGGAGGCCCCGGCCTTCCCGGACCTCCTTTGACGTTGCATGGGAGACAAAGCTCTTGTTCCACTCGGTGCTCGTCCCGGTGCTAACCGTGTAGGGATCGTAGCCGTCGAGGAACGCCTCGCCCCGGTTGTTGGTGAGCTTGTGGCCGGCGAGCATCCCGATGATGTACGTGGCAAGGCTGCCCCGCCACATGGGGGGCTCGAGCAGCACATTGCAGCAGCAGGTGATGAACTCCATGTTCCCCAGGTCGGCTCCGGCACGGTGCGCGATGACCATGCCCTCGCCCGAAAGGTCGCGCATGCCCGTGTTGGGCCAGAAGGCCTTGTGCCAGCCTCCGGTGGCCATGACCACGGCCTTGGTTGTGATGTGGACGAATTCCCCTTTCCGGATGTCCAGGGCGAGGGCACCGGTGACCATGCCCTCCTGGACCACCAGATCGATGAGCATGACATCCTCGAGCAGATCCACGCCGACGGCTCTGGCTCGCTTCAGGAGCACATCCATCAGGCCGAGACCGCTCGTGAAGACGGCCCGCTCATCAGAAAGCATGATGCCGAGCCCCCAGTCGAGCAATTCCTTGAGGCGGGCGGGCGCCTGGCGGATGTACTGATCCACCAGCCTCTGGTTGTTCAGAAAGAACCCCTGCGTCACGATGTCGTTGAAGACCTTTTCCTTGCTGTCATCCGGCGCCCCGGGCCGGCCCAGCTCGCTCAGGGCCTTTCCATCCAGGGTGAAGTCGGCCCCGGCCATGGGGCTCGCGCCGCAGCGCGCGAGGGGCCCCTTGCTCAGGAGCGTTGCACGGGCCCCTTTCTCTCTTGCGCCGATGGCGGCGCGAAATCCGGCGCCTCCCCCTCCAACCACGAGCACATCCGTTTCCATCGTTCTTGCGACCATGGAGTCCCCTTCGTCTTCAAAGTCCCAGGTGTCAGGAACGAGTCTTTGTATAGATCCTGAACACATTGTGTGTAGCACCAATACAAGAAAGTCAACTCTTTTTTGACACACGGGCATGCCGCTCTTATACTCCCCGATAATTCGAAAGGAGCGACAACTCATGACCCATCGAGAAAGAATCCTGCGGGTGATGCGGGGCGAGACAGTGGACGTGATCCCCTTCGTGCCGCGCCTCGACCTCTGGTGGATAGCCAATGCCCTTCGCGGGACCCTGCCCGAACACTTCAAGACAAAGAAGCCGGACGAGATCGCACAAGAGATGGGCTGGGCCTGCTACCACATGGTCCCGGATTTCACGAACATGATGCGCGGGCCCGAGGACATCCTCCACCGGGCCCTCGGCCTGTACAACTTCAAGCAGTCGGTCTATACCTCCCGGTTTCCTTCTGATGTGGAGATCCGGGTCGAGGACCGGGACGGCCAGCAGGGGATCGACTACCACACCCCTGTCGGCTCGATTCGCACCGTGGGCGGCCTGACCGAGGCGATGCAGCGCGCAGGGGCGTCTCTGGGCTGGACCCAGGAGCATGCGATCAAGGGGCCGGCGGACTACAAGGTCGTGGGTTACATCTTTGAGAACCTCGAGGTGTCCCCGAACTACGAGGGCGCCCTGGAGTACTCGGAAGAAGTGGGCGACTGCGGCGTGGTGGCCGTGGGCGGGCCGTCCCTGGGAGCATCCCCGATGCACCACATTCAGAAGGAGTTCCTCGATCCCACGCAGTTCTTCTACGAGCACGAGGATAATTACGCGCTCATGGCCGAACTCTCCGAAAAGGTGGGCGTCTACTTCGACAAGGCGCTCCGGGTGATCGAGGAGGGGCCGGGCGATGTGGTGCTCTGGGGCGGGAACTACGACGACATGCTCACCTACCCGCCCTACTTTGAGAAGGAGATCCTCCCCTGGCTTCAGAAGGTCTCGGAACGGATGTCCGAAAGGGGGAAGATTCTGGCCACCCACACCGATGGAGAGAACCGGGGCCTCATGGACCTCATCCGGGAGTGCGGCGCCCAGGTCGCCGAGTCGGTTACGCCCTTTCCGATGACCAAAGTCCGGATCGAGGAGTACTACGCCAGGTGGAGCGACCGGATGACCATCATGGGCGGGATCCCGGAGTGCCTCCTCCTGGAGGAGACCGGGAGCGAGGAGGAACTCGATGACTACCTCGACAACCTCTTCCGCAGCGTTGCACCGGGCAACCGTCTCATCCTGGGCATCGCCGACTCCACGCCGCCGAACGCAGTGTTTGACCGCCTGATCCGGATCGGTGACCGGATAGCGGAAGAGGGGAGGCTTCCCCTCGAGGCAGGAGGGGCGAGACCCGTGTCCGAGGCGGATCTGGCCCGGGCTGCCGAACGGGTCTCTGTCGCCGTGCCTCCGCATGAAGGGCTTCTGGCCGTGCGCGAGGCGCTGCTCAAGGGCGATGGGCCGGCCCTGAACGCGAGCGTAGAGGAACTGCTCGGCCGTGGTGTTCCGGCCCAGGACATCCTGGACAGGGGAATGCTCCAGACCATGGAAGAGATCGGGGCGAAGTTCAAGACCGGGGATGTCTTCATCCCGGAGGTGTTGCTTTCGGCACGGGCGATGAACCAGGCTCTTCTCATCCTCGAACCACATCTGGTCGGCGGGAAGAAAGAGGCCGAACACAAGGTGCTGATCGGCACGGTGAGCGGCGACCTTCACGACATAGGCAAGAACATGGTCGTCATCATGCTCCGGGGTGTGGGTTTCGAGATCAGGGACGTGGGGATAAACGTCACCACAGAGGACTTTGTCCGTGAGGTCAGAGAGTACGAGCCGGAAATCCTTGGCCTGTCGGCTCTGTTGACCACGACCATGCCCATGATGCGCAACGTGATCGATGCCCTGGAAGAGGCCGGCCTTCGGGACCGGGTAAAGGTTCTCGTCGGCGGTGCGCCCGTGAACCAGCGGTACGCCGACGAGATCGGCGCAGACGCCTATGCGCCCGATGCAGGGGCTTCGGTGGAGGTCGCGAAAAAGCTAGTGGGGCGCCTTTGAAGAGCGCCCCACTCGACGAGTTCGCAGCTACCCTTTAAGCAGTTTCATATCTTTTCAGCCTGGGGTAGGCTCTTTTACTGATGAGATACACGTTAAGAGAAATCCCCCATCTTCTTCGCACTCCTGTAGGTCGCTACGAATTATCGTTAGGACAGCTCCGCAATCTGTGGCCTCTGCTCAGGTTGACCGCAACCCTTTACCGAAGAGGCGTTCTCAGGGAGACCCGTTTCCTGGCGGTAGCGGGATCTCTGGGCAAATCCACCACGATGAGAGCGCTCGCAGCGGCTCTGGGTCTGGAGGTGCCGCACGTTCCTCCGACCAACTCATGGAGCAAATTGGCTCTCTCCATCCTGTCCGTCCGACGGGGATCCCCTTTCTGTGTGCTTGAGGTCGGCATCTCGAGGACCGGGGATATGGGGGAATATGCGCGGATGATTCGCCCCGACGTTTCCGTCATTACATCGATCGCCGGGGAACATCACCGCTCTCTGGGTACGCTGGAGGGCATCCGGTTCGAGAAAGCGGATATGGTCCGTTGTCAACAGCCGGATGGAATCGCCGTGCTCAACGGGGACGATCCGAACGTGTTGTGGATGGCCACACAGACATCCGCGAAGGTCATCACATACGGATTCGGAAGGAACAACGATGTCAGGGCAGAAGACCTGGAAATCCAGTGGCCTCGGGGAAACCGTTTTTCTCTCCGTTACAGGGGAGAGGCTCGAACGATACAGACCCGATTGTTCGGGCGACACATGGTTTACCCCATACTCGCCGGGTTTGCCGCCGGGATGGCTTGCGGGAGGGACGTGAATCGGATGCTGTCGGGACTCGAGGGCCTTTGTCCGACATCGGGCCGGATGGAGCTCGTTGAACTCGCCGGCGGAGCCAGAATCCTCAAAGACGACTACAAGAGCACGCTTGAGACCATACACAGTGCTCTCGATGTGCTTCCGGCGGTCACTGCCGATCGAAAGATCGTCGTTCTTGGTGAGGTGGAGGACGCGCCGGGAAGCCGGGGGCCGATTTATCGGGAGATCGGCCGGATATCGGCCCGGCACGCATCAAAGGCAATCCTCGTCTGCAGCAGAAACAGCTTCACGCGCTTTCGGGTGGGGGCGGCAGAAGAGGGCATGGAGCCGGAAGCCGTCATCCATGCGGGCAGGGAATGGTACGAGGCATTTCGGGTGCTGGAGAAGGATCTGTCGACCGGCGATGTCGTCCTGATAAAGGGAAGAAGGACCCAGAGGCTCGGCCGCATCCTGTTGTCTTTGCAGGGAAGGCACGTCCGGTGCCGTGTCCCGGAATGCAAGAGCAGCATCAAGGTCTGCGACCGGTGTCCGATGCTGGACAGGGGCTGGGACGGCCTGAGGATTACTGTTTGATGGGAAACATCCCTGAAGCGGGCCTGAATCTCGTTCTATCGGGAGAGGGAGGATTTCCGGGTTTCTTCAAACAAGGCACGCACTTCTCCGGGTGACGGCCCGACAACCGCGATGTCGATGATTCCTCTGTCCAGGAAGCTGGTGTTGTAGGGCACGATTCCGCCCGACTTCCCGGGGGCAAAGAAGAGGTGCCCGAGCCTCTCTTTCAGTTCCTCGAAGGAGCGTGCGTGAGTTTCGAGCCATTTCGCCGACAGGAACGCGCGAAGCGATGGTTTCTTCCCTTCTCTCCTGGTCTCAGCCAGTTGCGCCATGATGGAGAGCGGATAGACGGACCCGTTTATCCTGGGATTGACCTCTGCAAGAAAGAAGGAGGGCCGGCCGGTATCCGGGTCGGTGTACTCGCAGAAATCATAGCCAACGATTCCGCAGTATGATTCGGATTGCAGCCATTCGGAGAATCGCCCGGCAGTTTCTACCATCCCCTGCAGGGTCAGGGATTGTGAAGGGTATGTATTCCCATGGTGTGCCAGGTTCGGAGACAGCCGCTGATCCGTGATCCCGACGCACCGAACCGGTCCTGTCCCCGGTTCCACATGAAATACGATGTTCGGGGATACCCGAACATCGTACATGACCTCAACCAGGTACGTGGAAGTCCCCGGAGTCTGTTCAATCCGGCGCAGAGCGGCATGGATGGAGTCCGGCCCCTTTCGCACCTGAATGATCTTAGAGGTGAGAACGGCTATGGCGCTCTTGATGACTACGGCACCGGAGGTCTCTATATGCCGGTCAACGGCTTCCTCGATCGGACGGAGGTTGGACGGCATCCCCCCGTCCCCGGTCTCGAGTTCCACCGTTTCTCCCGGAGCGACGGGGATGCCGAGGTCGCGGGCTATCTCTTTTACCCGGTGCTTCTGAATACAGAGGCTTACGATGGGGGGCGCCCCCCCGGTCACCGGGACCTCTCTGTCGATCCTGGCGGCTATTTCCTTTGCCAGCAGGTAATTCTCCGGAGTTGAAATATAGGGATTGAGGACCACCCCTCCGGTCGACGGTATCTTCCGACATATCTCATCGATCTGTTTCGCGTCTTCGAGCAACGCCGCGGCATAGGAGATGCGTCGCATGGAAGGGGCATCCTCTCTCAGTCGAATGACATTCTCCGGGAGGGGACCGATTCCGAGCCCGGAAAGCAGCTCGAGATGGGAGGAAGAGGCCCCGGAGGAGATGCACACCAGATCTTGAGCCCCGGCTATGACCAGGGCCTTGTCGATGTCTCTATCCCTCCCGGGAACCGTCGCCGCTTCCTTGAATTCCGGCTCGAACGAAACGACATCGTGCAGAAAGATATGGGTTGCCCCCTGTTCTTCCCCTGTTTTCGGGATGGGGACCGCTCCGCATTCAGAATCGAAGGGGGTTTCGGCAGAACGGTCCATTTAATGATTCCCATTTCCCGGCGGCAGCCGTTTCTTCGGTTTTCTGAAGAAACAGGGCCGGAGGGGTCTCAAGAGGCTGTTGAAAAACTCGAGTGCTCCACGGGGCTTACGAGCGATTTGAACACCTTGAACTTGCCGCTCGGTTCCCTCTGGATTTCACCGACGAGATCGATGCGAAACCGGGTGTGGCCTCCAGTCACGGCACGGATCTCTCTTTCGAGGTTTTCCAGGGTCTCCGGCTCGGGCGTTCCGAAAGGTGCCACCTTGAGAACGATACGGCCGACGCTCTCCTGGACCAGCTGGTATTGACGCACCCAGGGTTTATCGGCATGCACGAGAAGACGAATGATCTGGTAGGGATGAATGTGCCGCCCATCTCCCAGAACCACATAGTCGAGAACCCTGCCCCGGATCTCCCGGAGGGTGGAAAAGACAGATCCGCATGCACATCCCTGCGATCCCGCTACGGCTACATCGCCAAGGCGGTAGCGGATGAACGGCATGGAATAGGAGAACAGGCTGGTCGCAACGACCTCTCCCTGTTCCCCCGGGCCGGCCGGGCGTCCGTCTTTGAGGATTTCCACGATCGCGGAATCGTCGCACAGGTGATATTCGCCCGTTTCTCTGCATTGCCATGCCAGGAGGTTGAATTCATGACAGCCGTAGAGATCGTACACCACGGCTCCGAATGCTGTTTCGATCTCCCGTCGCATGCTTGATGTAAGGTTCTCACCGTCGACAGCCACGAATCGGGGCGGGGAAATGCCTTGGGAACGGGTCTGATTGATCTGGACGGCCAGTTGGTACACGACTTGGGTGAGGCCCACGAGTATCTCGAAGCGTTCTTTCCGGAGTCGATCCATCATTTCCGAAAAGGGCAGAAAGCAATCAATGGGCTCGTTCCGATAGAGCCCGAGTGCGTTGGCAATGCGAAGAGGAAATTGATGATCCCGGGGGTGAACGCCCTTTATCCGTATGATACTGACCGTCCTGTCTCTCGGACGCTGTCCCAAGAGGTAGAGAGCCCGCCGCCTGAAAGCCTGCAGCAATCGTTCCTCGAACCAGGAGCGCCGGATCGTGAAAGGCTCGCCGGTTGAACCGCTGGTCCTTCGGACAACCAGTTTTTCGGGGTCAAGACCGGCGGCGGTCAGATCTTCGGGGCGCTCGGCCTGGAGATCCCGTTTGACGGTGACAGGGATGGCTGCGAGATCCTCCAACGCGCGGATGTCGGTTGGTTTGATACCGGCTTCTTCGAACAACTTCCTGTAAAAGGCGATTTTTTCGTAGGCATGCCGCAGCAGGCGCCGCATCTGCCGGTTGCGGAATCGTTCGAGTTCAGAACGGCTCCACCGGTTTGCGGCAAGGAGGGAGAAGAATCCTGCCGGAAGAGGTGAGGATCGATGGATGAGCACCTTTGAGGTCATGCTCCTGTGTCCGGGGGCCCCGGGTAAACTGAATCCTGCTTCGGATCGGTGATTTCAGCAGGCGCCAAATGAAACTGTACTGGGAACTTCGCCGATTTACAATCCCCTCATCGGCAGGAACGGCAGGGGGAACGCGGGGCCGGGGAATGGTTTCAGGATGCAGCGAAAAAGCTAGTGGGGCGCCTTTGAAGGGCGCCCCACGGAACTCAAAACCAGATAATAAACTTTAACTAATTATTATAATAGTCTGTAATTGCTACTTTATTTCTTCTTAAACCCCATGATCGAGCGTGCCTCATCAGGGGTTGCAACTTCTCTGCCCAGGATCTCAGCCACCCTGACGGCCCACTCGACCAGTTCGTAGCTGCCCTTTGCCATCTCGCCCGTTGGGACTCTTACGTTGTCTTCGAGGCCGACCCGCATGTGTCCGCCCATGAGGCAGGATTGCATGATGGCAGGAAACTCGTCGTTGCCTACCCCGCAAGTGGTGAAGTTGGAATTGGGCGGCAGCGCGTTGAAGAGCGTGGTGAAGGCCTCTGGCCGGAACTTCTGCCCGCCGGCCACACCCCAGACGAAATTGAAGTTCATGGGAGTGGAAAACATGCCCTGTTTCATGATCATGAGCACGTTGTCGAGGCCGCCGATATCATAGACCTCGATCTCAGGCTTCACACCGTTCTCCTCCATGGCCGTTGCGAAATCCTGCAGCATGGTGAAGGTGTTCTCGAAGACGTAGTCGATCAGGACCGCGCCGGTCTTCCTGTCCACGATCCCGAAATTCATGGTGTTCGTGTTCAGGGAGGCCATCTCCGGCTTGATCTCCACGATCTGGGTGATTCGTTCTTCCGCCGTTTTGCCCATGCCCACGGCGGAACTCAGGTTCACGATCAACTCGGGCGACTTGTCCTTGATCGCATCGTGGGTCGTACGGATCTTGTCCACTTCGTGGGTGGGCGTTCCGTCGTCGAGCCTTGCGTGGACATGCACCATGGCCGCGCCTGCCTTGTAGCACTTGGCGGACTCCTCGGCGAACTCCTGGGCCGTGTAGGGCACGTTCGGGTTGTTGTTCTTGTAGGTGCCGGCCCCTGACAGTGCAGCGGTGATGATTACCTTGTCTGCCATTTCCGTTCTTCTCCTCTTTCGTTCAGTTGTCAGTCTTCGAAGTCGCCTGCAGGTCCCTTGTCGGAATCAATGTTGGCGGCCTTCTCCCTTATCTTCGCTTCCGTCCACTCGGCCGGGTCCTCCATGCGGGAGGCCTTCGGGCCGAGATCGTACGAGCCCGCCTCCAGGATCGCTTCCAGAGCGAGCCGGGCCGTTCCCTTTGCGTTGAGGACCTTGACCAGCATGTTGTAAATGAAGTCCTCCACGTCCTGCACCATTCTTTCCCTCACGTCCGCCGGAAGCCCGGTCAGCTTGTTTTCGAACGGGAGGTTGAGCTTCTTGTAGTCCCCCTTCTTGAGCCCCTTGGAATCCGCGTATTCGACCATTTCCGCCCACATGGACTCGTTCATTCCCTTGCCGCTCACCTTGCGGAAGCTGCCGTCCTCGTCCAGGATGGCATTCCCGTAATCGTTCACCTCCACGCCCCAGGAGATCATCTGGAGCGCGGTGGCCACGTTCGCTTTCGTGGTGAGTGTCTCGTTGGCGATCTTCCGCAGCCTCCTGGAACTGTTCCCTGAGGTCCCGTGCTGCGCCCCGGAGACCTTGTACTTGGCCAGCGCCTTGTGAATCTCCGTCGTCAGTTCCACCTGGATCCCGGCGTCGCTCGCTTCGATGCCGTGCGTGGTGCCGTTGTTCAGCGCGATCCAGTCGGGAAAGATGTCGTGAGCGTTCAGCCCCTGCATCAGGAAGACGGCTTCCTCGACCGTGGAGAGGCCTTCCTTGCCCTTGATCTCCCCCACTTCCGTCTCGAGCCCGGCCCATTTGGGCACGTAGGGGTTCAGCGCGATGCTGGCCAGGAGGTTCTGGTCGTCCGGCATGTGGGAGGCATCGATGGCGATCGAGGTCATCCCTGCATCGAACATGCTCGGGATTTCGACTCTGGCCTTCTCGATGTCTTTCTCTCCCTTGATTCCGTAATGGTCCGCGTGCAATGCCACCGGGATGGTGATCCCCATCTCGTTAGAGAAGGCATCGACCATGCGGGTGATGTTCCAGTAGTTGACGGCGCAGTAGGCCCCGGACCCGCCTTCCGACTTGGCAATCTCGATGATCAGGGCCGCCTTCGCTCTCTGGGCCGCCCGAAGGGCGCCCCGTATCACAAACTGGTTCCTGCCGTTCGCCGCAATGGCGATCGCCTTCCCCTTCGCAAGCATGGCCCGGTCGATCGCCTTGCCGCTCACGATCAGGGCCTTGGAGTTCGGGAAGAGCTTGACCACGTTGGGTGGACGTCCGATCTTCAGTGCCTGGTTAAAGAGTGTCTTGTATCCGGGTTGTTTCGCTGTCATGGCATTGCCCCCCCAGACAGTGTTGGGTGTGGACTAAAGAGACCCGGGCATTATAGCGTTAGACAAAAGCCCCTTCAAGTTGAATAATGCCGTCAAACAGGATGCAACCGAACGATGCGACCCGATATTCTTCCCCAACTTGTGAACGGGCCGGAAGGGGATCCGGCGGTTTACGCGAATTTCAAGTACGAACGAAGGGCCATCCTCTTCGACATGGGTGACCTGCATCTGATGAGCGCCCGCAGCCTGCTCAAGCTGTCCCACGTCTTTGTGTCGCACGCCCACGTGGACCATTTTATCGGGTTCGACCAGGTTCTCAGGCTCCATCTGGGTAGAAGCAAGACCCTTGGCCTGTACGGTCCGCCCGGGTTTGCCGATCACGTGGAGGCCAAGCTCAGGGGGTACAGCTGGAACCTGGTGGAGAATTACCCGCACGACTTTCGGCTCTGCGTGTTCGAGGTGGGGGAGGGGCCCCTCCAGGCGGCCTCCTTCTCCTGCAGGGAGCGGTTCTCCCGCACCCCTCTGGCTTCGCTGGAGCCCCTTTCCGAGAACCCGGTCATCTTGGACGAGCCGGGACTCCGGGTGAGCGCGATCCTGCTCGAGCACGATATTCCATGCCTGGCCTATGCCCTCGAGGAGAAGCAACACATCAACGTCGACAAGGTCCGGCTGGAGGCCCTGGGCCTTCGGGTCGGACCCTGGATCCGCCTGCTGAAGGAGGCGGTCATGAACGGAGAGCCGGAATCGAGCCAAATCCGTGTTCTTGCCTCCGGGGAAGACGGGGTCGAGAGGGAGATGTCCCTGGGAGCGCTCCGGGAGGAGATCCTCCGGGTCTCGCGGGGTCAGAAGATCGCCTACGTGACGGATGCGGCCTTCACCGACGGGAACGTGGAAGGAATCGTCGGGCTTGCCCGCAATGCGGACATCCTCTTCTGCGAGGCTGCCTTTTCGGAAGAGGACCGGACCCGGGCGGACGAAAGGCGGCATCTCACTGCCCATCAGGCCGGGTGGATCGCCAGGAGGGCCGAAGCCAGGCGTCTTGTCCCGTTTCATTTCTCCCCGAAGTACCATGGGCGGCTCGAGGTCCTGTACGAAGAGGCGAGCCGGGCCTTCGAGAGGGAGGTCGGGCCCTGACGAGGTTGATGCCGGCCCGTAAGGACTCTATAATGATGCGTTCACCCTGCAAACCACCGAATTTCGAAAGCACATAGCGCGCGCTGCTCGAGGAGAAGAGAGAATGCGAGTTCTGTCCGGGATACAGCCCTCTGGATCCTTTCACATCGGCAACTACTTTGCCATGATGAAGAAGATGATCGAGTACCAGGAGAAGCAGGAGCTTTTTGCCTTCATCGCAAACCTGCATGCCATGACGTCGCTTCCCAAGGGCTCGGTTCTCGGGGCCAACACCCGGGAGGCGGCCGCCGGATTCCTGTCCCTCGGGCTGGACCCGGACAAATCAGTCTTCTGGGTCCAGTCGGACGTCCTCGAGGTGACCGAGTTGACCTGGGTTCTGTCGAACCTGACGCCCATGGGCCTGCTCGAGCGTTGCCATTCCTTCAAGGACAAGGTCGCCAAGGGGATCGGTGCAAACCACGGACTGTTTGCCTACCCGGTCCTGATGGCCGCCGACATCCTGCTCTACCAGAGCGACCGGGTGCCGGTCGGCAAGGACCAGAAACAGCATCTCGAGGTGGCGAGGGACATTGCGATCAAGTTCAACAACGATTTCGGGGAGACCTTTGTCGTCCCGGAAGCGGAAATCGACGAGGACGTTGCGATCATCCCAGGCACGGACGGGCAGAAGATGAGCAAGTCTTATGGGAACACGATCGACATCTTCTGCGACAAGAAGACCCTCAAGAAACAGGTGATGGGTATCGTGACCGATTCGACCCCTGTGGAGGAGCCGAAGAACCCGGACAACTGCAATCTTTTTGCGGTCGCAGCGCTCTTCCTGTCCGAGGACGAGAAGGCGGATCTCGCACATCGCTACCGTGCGGGGGGCCTGAAGTACGGCGAGGTGAAGAAGGATCTCGTCGAACGGGTCTGGGATTTCTTTTCCCCCTATCGGGAAAAAAGAGAGGCGCTCATGGCGGATCAGGACCGGCTCCACGCCATTCTGCAGGAGGGCGCCGACAAGGCCCGTGACGCGGCAAGCAAGACGATAAACGAGGTCCGTAACAAGACCGGTCTCCGTTACTGGGTGTAGGGAGTTTACGATGCCTCTTCATGAATACGCGTGCAAAGAATGCGGCCGGAAGGACACGAGGCTCGTCCTCAAGAAAGGGGACGAGGGGGCCCTGAAGTGCCGACAGTGCGGGTCGGACCAACTCAAGAGACTCATCTCCCGGGTCGCCATCCACCGGAGCGAGTCGGACCGGATGGCGGACGTGAATACGAGCGGCCAGCCGGACGAGAGCTACTACAGCGACAACCGGAATATCGGCCTGCGGGCCAAGAAGCGGATGAAGGAACTCGGCGTGGACCTGGGAGACGCCTTCGAGGAGAAGCTCGAAAAGGCGCGAACCACCACCAACCTGGACGACCTGACGAGCGACTGAACTTTCCGGGAATCGGTTTCACAAATCGAAAGACACAGAGGGGAAAGCCATGAGAGAGGTCGTAGTCGTTGAAGCCATTCGTTCTCCCATCGGGAAGTCCGGCTGGGGAGGCAAGAAGCAGGGGATGCTCTCCGAGACGTCGGCCCAGGATCTGCTCGCCCAGATCTTGCGGACCCTGACGGACCGGGTGAAGGAAAAGGCGGCCGGATTCGAAGAGGAGATGATCGAGGAGGTGCTCGTCGGTTGTCTGACCCAGATCGGTGAGCAGGGAGCTAACATCGCCCGGATTGCGTCCCTGATCGCAGGGCTCCCTCACGAGGTTTCGGGCAGCACGGTCAACCGTTACTGCAATGCGGGCCTCTCTGCGGTCAACTGGGCAGCCCAGAGCATCATGACGAATGCCGGGGACATCATGATCGCGTCCGGGGTGGAGCTGATGTCCCATTACGGGATGGGCGATGACGTTACCGTGGCCAT
>RCNC010001415.1_pt1 | contig 16093 bp, 13 predicted proteins | sample 2041301 | NCBI WGS metagenome assembly RCNC01 (sample SAMN09708231, study PRJNA481090) | Marine sediment metagenome, whole genome shotgun sequencing project. | biome: marine sediment; feature: ocean; material: sediment; isolation source: Sewage treatment plant 13A marine sediment (STP13A) ... | reverse complement strand
CCTCAAGCGCCTGCGCGGTATCATGGAGACCCAGGGCTTGAGCAGCGAATCGCTGTTCAGCTGATTCTTCCCACAATGGCCCTGGTGATGATTAAATTCCCCCGGCGGCTTCTGGTTTAAAATTTTATTTCCCTGTTTGAATCACCCGGGTGTCATGCTGCAGCAAGTCAATGGCTTCTCCACAGCGCATGCTGATCCCCGACGAATGCGTATGCTATGGGCTCGGAATTTACGGAGTAATTGCTATGGGTGAAGATATTCGCGAAAAGCTGGACCTGCCTGACCTGAACCAGGTGGGCTTCGTAGTGCGCAGCATGGAACAGGCCCTGGCACTGTATGAACCGTTGTTCGGTCCATTTTCGACCATGGATCCCGGTCCGATGAGCTATAACTATCGCGGCGCGGAGGAAGAGTGCGATATGCGGCTGGCCTTTGGCAAAAGCGGTGATGTGGAAATTGAGTTGATCGAGTGGCTAAGCGGCGGTTGCCCGCACAAGGAATTCCTGGACGCGGGCGGGGAGGGCATGCACCACCTGCGCTTTATCGTGGAAAATCTGGACCACAAAGTGGTCGAGGCAGAGGCCTTGGGCTATGAGGCGATCTGGGGTAAGCGCTACGGTGAGGGACTGGCCGTGGCTTACCTGGAGAGGGCGGGTGATCCATTGGTGATTGAGTTATTTGAAAACCACCACACCTGAAGTTTTGACCAGGGAGAGGGGCGCGACGCTTGTCTGCGCGACGCTTGCCTGTGCGATGCTGCTGCTGTGAATGTGTAAAATGAGTTGATGAAGGATGCCCTGATGATGAGGACTCTGGGAGCGCTGCTGCTGAGCGCCAGTGCGGTAGTAATGGCTGAGCCTGTCGCGCTGTTTGACGGCACCAGCTTGGCGGGTTGGCAGGCGGATGGCGATATCGAGTGGTTAGTGGTGGATGGTGCCATCCAGGCTAGCGGAAGCGGGGAAGGTTTTCTCACCACCGAGCGCGACTATGGAGACTTTCAGCTGCGCGCCGAGTTCTGGGTGGCTGCCACCACCAATTCCGGAATCTTCATTCGTTGCAGCGATCGTACGCGCATACATCCGGACACCTGCTATGAGATGAATATCTGGGACGAGCACCCCAAGCAGCAGGCGCGCACCGGTGCTATTGTGTTCAAGTTCATGCCACCGCTGGCGCAGGTTAAGACAGTGGGACGTTGGAACAGCTATGAGATCCGGGCCCAGGGCGCCACTTTGGAAGTGAAGGTGAATGGTTCTCTTACGGCGGTGCTGGAGGACGCTGACCCCACCGCAGGTTTTATTGCCCTGCAGCACTGGGAACAGGGTACGGTGAAGTTTCGGAATATACAGCTGGAGGAGCTTTAGCCTGCGCTTTGATTTTGGCCGTAAAAAAGCCCCGCCATGGCGATATGACGGGGCTGCGTTGAATCAAGCCAGGCTCAGCGTTGCAGCAGTTCCAGCTTGTTGGGTTTGCCAGCCCATTCTTCTGATTCGGGCAAGGGACCTTTCATCTCGGTAATACAGGGCCATACCTCAGCCAGCTCGGCATTCAGTTCCAGGAACACCGCCTGGTCCTCCGGTAACTCGTCTTCAGAGAAGATGGCGTCCACTGGGCACTCAGGCTCACACAGGGCGCAATCAATACACTCGTCCGGGTGTATAACCAAAAAGTTAGGGCCTTCGTAAAAGCAATCAACCGGACAAACCTCTACACAATCAGTGTGCTTGCAGTTGATGCAATCCTCTCCAACAACAAATGTCATTCCTAAAGCGCCTCTTGCTGAGTAATGTCTAAACTAAGGGGCGGTAGTTTACCTGTAGGAAGGGCAGAAATGAAGGCCTGTTAAAGGATAATCGGAGGGCTTGTGAGGGTGTTGATCAGCCACCCCGGGGCGTCATAGCTGGCTGCCTCAACGGTCGAGACTGGCCTTAAGTTCATACAGCTGTTCCAGCGCCTGGCGCGGACTCAGGCTGTCCACGTCCAGCGCCTTGAGCTGCTCCACTACCGGGTGTGGCTGGGCGGGACTGAACAAATCATCCTGCGCTGGATTTGGTGTGGGCAAATGGCCGGGTGGCGGGTGATTTTCCGCCCCGCGCTCCAGTTCCAGCAGTTTTTCCCGGGCCGCCTGTAGCACCGGGCCGGGGATGCCCGCGAGTTTGGCCACCTGCAATCCAAAGCTGCGGTTGGCGGGGCCTTCCTGGATATTGTGCAGGAACACCACGTGATCCTGGTGCTCGGTGGCGTCCAGGTGCACATTGGCCAGAGTGGGGCACAATTCGGGCAGGCTGGTCAGCTCAAAATAGTGGGTGGCAAACAGCGTAAAGGCCTGCACAGAGCGGGCCAGCTGCACCGCAGCTGCCCAGGCCAGGCTGAGACCGTCGAAGGTACTGGTGCCGCGTCCCACCTCATCCATCAGTACCAGGCTGCGGGGGGTGGCGTTGTGCAGGATATTGGCGGTCTCTGTCATCTCTACCATGAAGGTTGAGCGACCACTGGCCAGGTCATCGGAGGAACCGATGCGGGTGAAGATGCGGTCAATGGGCGCCAGCCTGACACTGTTGGCAGGGACATAACTGCCGATATGGGCCAGTAGGGCGATGACTGCATTCTGGCGCATATAGGTGGATTTACCGCCCATATTCGGGCCGGTGATCAGCAGCATGCGGCGCTGTTCGTTGAGTAGCGTGTCGTTGGCGATAAAGGGCTCTTCCAGGACCTGTTCCACCACCAGGTGCCGCCCGGCGACCACCTCGAAAATCTGCTCTTCACAAAATTGTGGCTGGCACAGGCTGAGATTGTCCGCCCGCTCCGCCAGGTTGGCCAGCACATCGATTTCCGACACCGCCGCGGCGGTATCCTGCAGTGGTGCCAGCTGCTCGTTGAGGCGCTCCAGTAAGTCTTCGTACAGGCCTTTCTCCCGGGCCAGCGCGCGGCTCTTGCTGGACAGGGCTTTGTCTTCAAAGGTCTTGAGTTCAGGCGTAATAAAACGCTCGGCATTTTTTAGCGTCTGGCGCCTGACGTATTCCGCTGGTGCCTGCTCAGACTGGGCACGGCTGATTTCAATGTAGTAGCCGTGCACGCGGTTGTAGCCCACCTTCAGGGTACTGATGCCGGTGGCCGCCTTTTCCCGTTTTTCTATTTCCAGCAGGTAGTCCCCGGCGTTGCTGCTGATCTGCCGCAATTCGTCCAGTTCCTCGTCGTAGCCCTGTGCAATGACACCGCCATCGCGGATAACCACCGGGGGATTGTCGATGATGGCGCGTTCCAGCAGGTCACAGAGCCCGGGGTAGTCCCCGGCCTGCTCGCTGAGGGTGCAGAGCAGGGAGGCTTCACAGTGGGATAATTCACTGCGCAACAGTGGCAAGGCCTGCAGGGAGCTGAGCAGGCGGGTAAGGTCCCGGGGGCGTGCGGAACGCAGGGCCACGCGGGTGAGGATGCGTTCCATATCACCCACCGGCTTGAGGGCGTTGCGCACGGTCTCGTAGTAATAGTTATCGCACAGGCTGTGAATGGCTGCGTGGCGCGCCTGCAGCGTTGTGATATCTGTCAGGGGGCGGTGCAGCCAGCGCCTTAGCAGGCGGCTGCCCATAGCCGTCACGCCCCGGTCCATCACCGACAGCAGGGTATTGCTATCACCGCCGGTCATGTTGCTGTCAATTTCCAGGTTGCGGCGGGTGGCGGCATCGAGGATCAGGCTCTGGGCGCGACTCTCCTGCTGCATGCTGCGAATGTGGGGTAGATTGCCGCGCTGGGTATCCTTGACGTACTGCAGCAGGCAGCCGGCGGCGCCGATGGCCAGGTCGATGCCATCGCAGCCAAAGCCCTGTAGGTCATGGGTCTGGAACTGTGTGTTCAGCGCGCGGCGGGCACTCTCCACATCGAATTCCCAGGCGGGCTGGCTACGGGCACCGCGACGCCCGGTAATATCCGGGTGGTAGATGGATTCGTGGTACAGGGTCTCGGCAGGATCCAGGCGCTGCAGCTCTCCGCTCAGGGCTTCCTCGCCACTGACTTCCAATACACGAAAACGGCCGCTGCTCAGATCGAGATAGGCGATGCCGTACTCCTGGTCATGTTGGGCCACCGCCAGCAGCAAGTTATCGACCTTGTCGTCCAGCAGTGCTTCATCGGACAGTGTGCCCGGGGTAACCACGCGCACCACCTGGCGGTCTACCGGGCCTTTGCTGGTCGCTGGATCTCCGATCTGCTCCACGATGGCCACTGATACACCGGCCTTGACCAGGCGGGCAAGATAGCCTTCCGCCGCGTGATAGGGCACGCCGCACATGGGGATGGGCTCGCCACCGGATTTACCCCTTGCGGTGAGGGTGATGTCCAGCAGTTCGGCCGCCTGTCTGGCGTCGTCGTGAAACAGTTCATAGAAATCACCCATACGGTAAAACACCAGGTCGTTGGGGTGATTGGCCTTGATGCCCAGGAACTGCTGCATCATTGGCGTGTGTTGTTGGTCTTTTAGCTTGGTCACTGCGGTACGGGAGGCTCAGAAGGGAGTTTCAAGAGGCCAGATTGTACGCCAAAGGGCGGCCCAGTACAGCCCGTTTCCCTCCGGGCTCCGTCCGATAAGAGCCCAGGGGCCGTATTGCTGCAGCAGGGAGTTGCTCCATGTCATCAGTCTCTGTTGTGGGCCGGGGAAGCGCGTGATTTTTCTGCCTGTGGTTCACCTGGCTATGATCTTTATAGGGGTGGTGGTCGTATATACTGATTACAAAATAATGAAAGGTAATCTGCCGATGGCTCTAAAAGTTATTGTATGGGGAACAGGAAATGTGGGGCGGCCCGCGATCCGTGCGGTGTTGTCACACAGTGACCTGCAGCTCGCCGGTGTCATCGTGGCCAGCGCCAATAAGGTGGGCCTGGATGTGGGTGAGATTGCCGGCGTCGGCGCAACCGGAGTGATTGCCACCAATGACTGGCGCGCCGTGCTGGCTGCCGGCGCTGATGCGGTGGTCTATACCGCCACGGCGGATATCCGTCCCGAGGAGGCCATGGCGGATTTGCTGGCCTGTCTGGAGGCCGGGATCAACGTGGTGTCCACGGCCTTTTATGCCTTCCTTGACCCGGCTTCCGCACCCGAAGATGCCCTGGCCGTGGTGAATGGCGCGTGTGAAAAAAGCGGTGCCTCGCTGTTTGTGTCCGGTATTGATCCAGGCTGGGTCATGGACATGCTGCCGGTGGTGCTTAGCGGAGCAGTGTCAGGGATTCGGGAAATTCGCAGCCGCGAGATTTTTAACTATGCCCTTTATGACCAGCCCCAGGTAGTGCGTGAGGTGATCGGCTTCGGCGGCTCAATGGATGAAACGCCGCTGATGCTGCATGATTTCGCCATTGAAATGGTGTGGGCGCCGATGGTTCGCCTGGTGGGTAACGCCATGGGCAAACCGGTAGAGCGGGTGGCAGTGCAGGTTGAACGCCTGCCGCTGGAGCGGGCCATTGAAGTGGATGGCATGGGGACCTTCGAGGCAGGTACCCAGGGTGCGTTTCGTTTTGAGGTGAGGGGCTATCACGGTGGCAAGCCGCTCTATGTACTGGAGCATGTCACCCGCATCGATGATGAATGTGCGCCTGACTGGCCTTATCCACCCGAGGGTCGTGGCTGTCACCAGGTCCTGATCAGCGGTAATCCTGACCTGCATGTGACGGTACATGGCGAGGATCACCATGAGCCGGGAGCGGCGGGTGGCGGTAACGCCAGTGCGGCCAATTGGGTCGTTAACGCGTTGCCAGCGGTATGTGCGGCCCGTCCCGGGGTGGTTACCGTTCTGGACTTGCCCAGGATCACCGGTGCGGGGCAGTTGGCACATGGATGACATGGACGCTACACCGGCTGAGGGCTCCACACCAGCTGATGGCTCTTTACAGCAATTAAACCCCACCCTGACCCGCGGCATGCGACTGGCGAAACTGGCGGGCACCCACTCGCTGGTGTTTTTGCTGGTCCTGTCGCTGTTTGCGGCTGCCGATAGCTGGAGCACAGTTACCGGCCTCGGCATTGCCGGATTTCTGTGTTTGCTCACCGGGGCGCTCGCCGGCGTTACCATCACGACCCTGGTGCACGAGTGGTTTCATTACCTGGGGGCGAGATTTAGCGGCGCCTCCTATGAGATACCCGACAAGCAGGGCTTGTTTGTCTTCGACTGGAATTTCAGTGATAACGAGCTGAGGCAATTTTTCATCATGAGCGTGGCTGGCAGTGTGGGCGGCCTGGTAGCCATCGTGCTGCTGTGGAACTCGGTGCCGGCAGACAGCTGGGGGCGCGCTGCCTTGCATGGTGGTGCCCTTGCCGGCTTTGTTTTTGGCTCCTGCATCGAGTGGCCAGTTTTACAGCGCACCTGGCAAAGCGGTGAGCCCCTGGCGGAACTGTCAAAAATCAATGAAAGTGTGTTAGCGCGCAGTTTCATTGCTGCCCTGCTGGCAGGAATCTTAGGCACAGTCGCACTCGCTCCCTGAATAGCACTCTGGTCTGGAATATGCCTATAATCAAAGGCGAAATGGGAGCGGAGAGCTGGCCTGGTGCCACATGAAAATTTGATATCTGTACATTTGCAGGCCTTCCGCGATGTTGCCGGCGGCCTGCTTCCCTTGCTTCACGCTATCCAGCAGGACGTCGGCTATATTCCCCCGGCCGCGATAGGCGATATCGCCCGCTGCATGAATCTCTCCCGCGCCGAGGTGCATGGCGTTATTTCCTTCTACGAAGACTTTCGCACCGCAGCTGTCGGTCGGCATGTGGTGCAGATTTGTCGCGCTGAGGCCTGCCAGTCCATGGGCGCCCGTGAACTGGAGGCCCATGCAAAACAATCCCTTGGCATAGAGTACGGACAGACCACAGCCGATGGGCACATCACCCTGCAAGCGGTCTACTGTCTGGGCAACTGTGCCTGTTCTCCCTCGGTGCGTATTGACGACGACATTTATGCGCGGGTGGACGCGGCGCGCCTGGATGAACTACTGGCCAGTAGCGTAGAAGGACAGGGCGCTTGATGCTCCATGTTTATCTTCCGCAGGACACCAGCGCAGTAGCCCTGGGGGCCGATCAAGTGGCCGCAGCGCTGGTGGCAGAGACCTCGGCACGCGCCATAGAATTACACCTGCTGCGCAACGGTTCCCGCGGGATGTTTGCCCTGGAGCCGCTGCTGGAAGTTGCACGCGACGGACAGCGCCTGGCTTTTGGACCGGTTCGCACCAGGGATATTCCCGGCCTGTTGGATGCGCTGGCCACGGACTTTGCGCAACACCCACTTTTTCTAGGCCCGACAGAAGATATTCCATGGCTGCAGGCGCAGCAGAGAGTGACCTTCGCCCGCGCCGGACTGGGCGATCCCCTATGCCTGGATAATTATTTGTCATTGCAGGGCTTTGCCGGTCTCGAAAAGGCCCTGCAATTGTCGCCGCAGGACATCGTTGCCGAGGTAAGCGACTCCGGGCTGCGTGGTCGTGGCGGCGCTGCCTTTCCCGCAGGAATCAAATGGCGCACGGTATTGGATACCCCGGCACAGCAGAAATATATTGTGTGTAACGCGGATGAGGGCGACTCTGGCACGTTCGCCGACCGGCTGCTCATGGAGGCGGATCCCTACCAGTTGCTTGAGGGCATGGTGATCGCCGGGCTGGCGGTGGGGGCCACGCGCGGTTACATCTACTTGCGCTCCGAATATCCGCGCGCGCTGCGGGTGCTGCAAAGTGCTGTCACCATCGCCCGTGAACGGGGTTACCTGGGCGAGGATATTCGCGGCAGCGGCAAGGCATTCGACCTGGAACTGCGCGTCGGTGCTGGCGCCTATATCTGCGGCGAGGAAACCGCCCTGCTGGACAGCCTGGAAGGGAAGCGTGGCATGGTGCGCGCCAAGCCGCCGCTGCCTGCTATCGAAGGTTTATTTGGCCAGCCCACGGTGGTGAACAATGTCCTTACCCTGGCGGCAGTTACCACGGTGCTGGCGCAGGGTGCTGATTTCTACAGTGCATTGGGTACGGGTCGTTCGCGTGGCACCCTGACGCTGCAACTGGCGGGGAATATTCAATGCGGTGGTCTGGTGGAGCTTCCTTATGGTCTCACCCTGCGCCAGGTGGTTGATGAATTTGGGCAGGGCACCGTTAGTGGTCGCCCGATCAGGGCGATTCAGGTGGGCGGCCCATTGGGCGCTTACTTACCTGAATCCCTGTGGGATACACCGCTGGATTACGAGGCCTTTGCCGCAGTGGGCGCTATGTTGGGTCACGGTGGCGTGGTGGTGTTCGATGACACAGTGGATATGACTGCGCAGGCCAGGTTTTCCATGGAGTTTTGTGCGGTGGAGTCCTGCGGTAAGTGTACGCCCTGTCGCATTGGTGCCACGCGGGGCGTCGAAGTTATCGACAGGATAATTGCCCGGCAGCAGGTGGCAGAGAATCGCGAACTGTTGCTGGAACTGTGCGACACCATGGAGCAGGGATCACTGTGTGCCATGGGCGGCCTGACCCCGTTGCCGGTACGCAGCGCGTTACAGTATTTTGCGGAAGACTTTGGCTGAATTTTCGGCGCTAAACCCGAGGCCGTCCAGGCGGCCCGCAAGGACATACCATGTTGCAGTTTTATGAGCCTGAAAAAGACTACGGTACCCCGCAGGTGCAGGGTGGGGAAGCGGTAACACTGTGTGTCGATGGCGTGGATATCACTGTGCCGGCGGGTACCTCGGTGATGCGCGCAGCCGCCGAAGCGGGCGTCAAAGTCCCCAGGCTCTGCGCCACCGATTCCCTGGAAGCCTTTGGCTCCTGCCGGGTATGCCTGGTGGAAATCGAGGGTGTGAAGGGCTATCCCGCCTCCTGTACCACACCCGTAGTAGCCGGCATGTCGGTGCGTACCCAGACGGAAGCGCTGGCAAAACTGCGGCGCAACGTGATGGAACTGTATATTTCCGATCACCCCCTGGACTGCCTCACCTGTGCCACCAATGGCGACTGTGAATTGCAGGATACGGCGGGAGAGCTGGGTCTGCGCGAAGTGCGTTACGGCTTTGCCGGTGCCAATCACCTTGCTGCGGAAAAAGATCAGTCCAATCCCTATTTCACCTTTGACCCGTCAAAGTGCATTGTCTGTTCGCGCTGCGTGCGCGCCTGCGACGAAGTGCAGGGTACCTTCGCGCTCACTATAGAGGGCCGGGGTTTCGAGTCCAAAGTCGCGGCGGGGCAGGCCGAGGCTTTCATGGATTCTGAGTGTGTATCCTGTGGAGCATGTGTCAATGCCTGCCCCACGGCGACGCTTACCGAGAATAGCCTGATCGAACTGGGCGTGCCCGATCATTCCGTGGTGACTACTTGCGCATACTGCGGAGTGGGTTGTTCTTTTCGCGCGGAGTTGAAAGGCAACACCGTGGTGCGCATGAAGCCCGACAAGGATGGCCACGCCAACGAGGGGCATGCCTGCGTCAAGGGTCGCTTCGCCTTTGGTTACGCCACCCACCGTGACCGTATTACCGAACCGATGATCAGGGAGAGCATTGACGCGCCCTGGCGCGTCGTTTCCTGGGAGGAGGCCATTGCCTATACTGCAAGGCGTTTTCGTGAAATACAGGATCAGCATGGGCGCAATAGCATTGGTGCAATTTCCTCCTCCCGTTGTACCAATGAGGAGGTGTACCTGGTGCAGAAGTTGGTGCGAGCCGGGTTTGCCAATAACAACATCGATACCTGCGCCCGTGTGTGCCACTCACCCACCGGCTATGGCCTGAAAACGACGCTCGGTGAGTCCGCTGGTACCCAGGCCTTTACCTCCGTGGCAAAAGCCGATGTGGTGCTGATAATCGGTTCCAACCCGACCGAGGCGCATCCGGTGTTCGCCTCCCGCTTGAAAAAGCGTCTGCGCGAGGGCGCCAGGCTGATAGTAATAGACCCGCGCGGCATAGAGCTGGTGAACGCGCCCCATGTTAGCGCGGACTACCACCTGGCGGTCAATCCTGGAGCCAACGTGGCGGTGCTCAATGCCATGGCCCACGTTATCGTCGAAGAGGGGCTGCAGAACGACAGCTTTATCCGGCAGCGTTGCGACCTGGACGCCTTTTCGGCCTGGCTGGAGTTTATCCGAAACCCCCGTCATTCGCCGGAAGCAATGGCAGAATCTACCGGAATTCCTGCCCGGCAGTTGCGCGCTGCTGCTCGGCTTTATGCTGAGGCCGGTAACGGCGCCATTTACTACGGGCTTGGTGTGACGGAGCACAGCCAGGGTTCAACCGCGGTGATGGGCATCGCCAACCTGGCCATGTTGACCGGTAATCTTGGGCGTGAGGGCGTGGGGGTGAACCCCATGCGCGGACAGAATAATGTACAGGGCTCCTGTGACATGGGTTCCTTTCCCCACGAGTTGCCCGGTTACAGGCACCTCTCGGATGCCGCCGCGCGAGCGGATTTTGAGCGGGAGTGGCAGGTCACGCTGGACCCGCAGCCCGGTATGCGCATTCCCAATATGTTCGACGCTGCAGTGGACGGGGACTTCCGCGGCCTGTATTGCCAGGGTGAGGATGTGGCCCAGTCCGATCCCAACACCGCTCATATCCAGGCGGCACTGGAAGCGCTGGATTGCCTGGTGGTGCAGGATCTGTTTCTCAATGAGACCGCCAAGTATGCCCATGTTTTTCTGCCGGGCTCCTCTTTCCTGGAAAAGAATGGCACCTTTACCAACGCCGAGCGGCGCATCTCCATGGTGCGCAAGGTGATGCCTTCACTCAGTGGTAAGGAGGACTGGGAGATCACCGTAGACCTGGCCAATGCCATGGGCTGCCCCATGGATTATCGTCATCCCAGTGAAATCATGGATGAGATTGCCCGTCTCACGCCGACCTTTGCCGGGGTCAGTTACGCCAAGCTCGATACACAGGGCAGTATCCAGTGGCCCTGCAACGCGGAGGCCCCCCAGGGCACGCTTACCATGCATGTCGATGAATTTGTGCGCGGCAAGGGCTTCTTTGCCATGACCGGATTTGTACCCACGGACGAGCGCGCCAATCGCCGGTTCCCGCTGCTGCTGACAACCGGGCGTATTCTCAGCCAGTACAACGTGGGCGCGCAGACACGTCGCACCGACAACAGTGCCTGGCACCCGGAAGATACGCTGGAGATTCATCCCCATGACGCCGAGGAGCGCGGTATAGCCAGCGGCGACTGGGTCGGTGTACAGAGTCGCGTCGGTAATACGGTGTTGCGCGCACAGATTTCCGAGCGCGTGAAACCCGGCGTACTCTACACCACCTTCCATCACCCCCTGTCCGGGGCTAACGTGATCACCACAGACAACTCGGACTGGGCCACCAATTGCCCTGAATACAAGGTAACCGCAGTGCAGGCGATGCGTGTGACAGAGCCTTCAGCCTGGCAGGCGCGGCAGGAAAAATTTGACAGGCGCCAGCATGAACTATTACCGCAGGCGCGTAGTCATATGTCGCACAGCCCGGTGGAAGGCGGCGCATGACAGGCCAGATCGAACACCTGGTAAAGATGGCCAACCAGATAGCACTGAATTTTGGTGACTGGGGAGACGAGGAACTGGTGGTCGCAAAAATTGGCGAACACCTGGGGAAATTTTGGACGCCAGCCATGTTGCAACAGCTGCTGGCCTATCGAAAAACAGGTGGCGATAGCCTGTCGCCGGTAGTATGCAGGGCGCTGACTGCGCTCGAAGAACAACTTGAAACGGGAGACCCGATACCATGAGGACACAAATCAAATTGACACGGACGCTTTTACTGGCCTTGTTGCTGGCAGTAACCCCCTTTGCCCTGGCAGCGAGTGAGGAAAGCGCTTCAACCGAGCGCATAGTGGTGGTCGGCCAGGGCAGTGTGGACCTGGCACCGGACATGGCTGTGTTGGCACTGACCGTGACCCGGGAGGCTAAAACGGCGAGAGCGGCGCTGGATGCCAATTCCTCGGCTATGGCAGATGTGATAAAGGCGATGCGTGCCAAGGGAATCGCAGAGCGTGACCTGCAAACGTCCAACTTTTCCATCCAACCGAAGTACGCCCAGCTACCGCGACAACCTTCCGGTGAGCGCCCGGCACCGCAGGTTGCCGGTTATACCGTGCGCAACAGCCTGAGTGTGCGTGTGCGGGACATCAGTAAGGTCGGCGAGGTGCTCGATGAGTCCGTGTCCCTGGGGGTGAATGAGGGAGGCGGCATCGTGTTCACCAATGATGATCCTTCCCCTGCCCTGTCCCAGGCGCGTATTGAGGCTGTGCAGGATGCTCGCAACAAAGCCAGGACACTGGCGGAAGCAGCAGGGGTGAGGGCCGGCCGGATACTGGAAATTTCTGAGCAGTCCTACAATCCAGCGCCTATGCCCATGATGCGGGCAGAAATGTCCATGGCCGCAGGGGCCCGTGCTGTACCTGTCGCGACCGGTGAAAATACCTACAAGGTTGCGGTGCACCTGGTGGTAGCCATCGAACAATAGCGGCGAGTGGATTGCGTCGCTGCCACAGAAAAAATTTACCGGTCTTTTGCACCCGACACGATATAAATCAATAACTGGGCGAGCGACCGTGAGCACAATGGACGTCTATGGGTATTGAGATCAATAAAACCACCTTCGCCGCGCAGGACTACGCAGCGTTCGAGCGGGTGCTGGAGGAAAACCTTGCCGTCCTCAATGAGCTGCTGGCAACCCCCGGTTTCGGCATCGGCCCCCACTCACTGGGAGCGGAACTGGAAATCTACATTGTCGATGCCCAGGGCAGGCCGCTGCACGTCAACCAGGAAATACTGGCGGCGGCGGACGATGAGCAGCTGACCCTGGAGCTCAATCGCTACAACCTGGAATTCAATCTCTCGCCCCACCAGATCAACCAGAGCCCTTTTGCTGCCACTGAGCGGGAGATCATTGCCAAGCTGTCCGAAGTTGGACAGGTGGCGGCCAGGTTCGGGGGCAGGGTTGTCCCCATTGGTATTCTTCCCACGCTGCGCCAGTCGGACTTTGGCGCGCACTGCATTACAGATCGCCAGCGCTACCACGCGCTGGTTCGCCAGCTACTGGAACGACGGGGTGAGAAGTTCAAGATTGATATCCACGGTGAAGACCCGCTGCTAATGGAGATGGCGGACATTACGCTGGAAGGTGCCAACACCTCGTTCCAGGTGCACTACAGGGTGAATCCGGCAGACTACGCCGACACCTTCAATGCTATCCAACTGATGACGCCGCTGGCGCTGGCCATTGGCGCCAACTCGCCAACGCTGTTCGGCCATGACCTGTGGCGCGAAACACGCATACCGCTGTTCAAGCAATCTATCGACACACGCAAGCAGGACCGTTATGGCTGGAAAGAGCCGGCCAGGGTGAACTTTGGCCAGGGTTGGGCGCGGCGCAACGCACAGGAGCTGTTCGCGGAGGTGGTGCGCATTTATGCCCCGTTATTGCCGATTCGTGCGCAGCACTCCTCGGGGGAGCAACTGCGCAAGGGTATTACCCCGTCTTTGTCAGAGCTGCGCCTGCACCAGAGTACCGTGTGGTTGTGGAACCGCCCCGTTTACGATGATGTGGACGGCGGGCATTTACGGATTGAAATGCGCGCACTGCCGGCGGGGCCGACCCCGATTGATATGGTAGCCAATGCCGCCTTTCTTATCGGCCTGGCGGAGGGCGTGCGCCCGCGAATTGACCAGTTGTTGCCCGCCATACCCTTTAATATCGCCGAATATAATTTTTATCGGGCAGCCCAGCACGGCCTGGACGCGCAATTGATATGGCCTGAGTTTGGCCAGTCGAAATACCGGGAGCAACCGATTTGCACCGTCATAGAGAACTTGCTACCGACCGCCCGCGAGGGCTTGCATGCGATTGGTATTGCCGCCGATGAAGCGCAACGCTACATGTGGGTGATCGAAGAGCGATTGCGCCGGCGCCAGACCGGCGCGAGTTGGCAACGGGCGAAGCTGGCTGCGCTGAAACAGGACATGCCGCTGGATGCGGCCTTGCATCAACTACTGGAGGAATTCATGGGCTACAGCGCGCAAAATCTGCCGGTAGCCGAGTGGCCGCTATGAGACGATTCAATTTTATCAAGAACCCATTGGCTACCGATATTGGCAACAACGTAGAGGATTTCTTGCATTCCCTGGGTGGCCCCACCTGCTTTTTCCTGGAGGGAGAGGATCCAGGTCGCACCCGGGCCCTGGTCACCCTGCTGCACGGTAACGAGCCCTCAGGGGCTATGGCCCTGTTTCGCTGGTTGAAGTCCGCCCGGCGCCCGGCGGTGAACGTGGTGTGCATTGTCGCCTCGGTGACTGCGGCGCTGGAAACACCCCCGTTCACCCATCGTATGCTGCCCCGGGCCAGGGACCTCAATCGCTGTTTCCGGCCCCCCTTTGATGGCGCTCAGGGCGCACTCGCTGAGGAGATCCTGGAAATTTTGCAAATGCACCATCCCGAGGCGGTGGTGGATATGCACAACACCTCCGGCTCTGGCCCTTCCTTTGGTGTGTGCACGCACATGGATCGTCAGCACGACGCGCTAGTCTCCCTGTTTACCCAGCGCCTGATTGTGTCCAATTTGCGCATGGGCGCATTGATGGATATCAGTGAGCACAGTTATCCCACGGTGACGGTTGAGGTTGGCGGCAGAATGGATGACGAAGCGCATGAACTGGCCTATGACGGTTTGTGCCGCTATTTCGGCAATAAAAATGTTCTTGCCCAGGAGGAGACCGACTGGGGCCTGGAGTTACTGTGTGACCCCATTCGCCTGGAGCTGGTGGAAAATGTGACGCTCACCTACGCTGAGGCCCACCGGGACAGTTACGACATCACCTTGAAGCCGGACATCGAGCATCACAATTTCGGTACCGTATCCCCGGACACCATGCTGGGCTGGGCGAAGGGCCCGGAGCAGGCGCTGTTCAATGCCTGGGATATGGGTGGCCGCTGTGCCGTGACCAAATTGGTGCGCATCAAAAATGGTGAACTGTATCCGGCGCAGCCACTCAAGCTGTTCATGATTACCAACAACGCGGCCATCGCCCAGTCTGATTGCTTATTTTATGCAGTGGCAGACGACGGCACCGCCATCTGCGTGTAACGCCCGACGCTACCCTGGATCTGCTGCAGTCTGAGTTGAGCTAAGCCAAGGGCTTAATTCAGCCCTCAGCTTGTTTTCTTTGTGCCCCGTGCTGCAGCGGACTTCGCCTTGGCCTTGGGCTTCCTGGCCTTGGTTTTTACTGCCGTCTTGGCTTTAGCCTTTGGCTTAACCGCTGTTGTAGGCTTCGCTTTTCTTTTCGGCCTGGTTTTAGCCTGCGCCTTTACCTTGGCTTTTGCTTTTGCTTTCGCTTTGGCAGTGGGGCTGCGAGCGGTTTTGTTCGCCGCCGTGCGTAACTCTTCAAAGGCCTCGCCCAGGCATTCCTTGTAAAACTCCGGGTCCGGCAGCATTTCCCGGCAGGAAATAAAGTTGATGGTGATACGATTGGCGGCGCTCAGCACGGCGTGAAACAGCCCCATCATGTGTAGCAAGGGTCCCAGGCCCATCATCAGGTGGACCTTGGCTCCCGCCAGGTAGAGAGGGATTTGCGGGCCGGGAACGTTCGAAATGATGACGTGCGCCGGCATCGGCATATCGGTGCGTGCGGCCGCGAGCGTTGCCGCCTGCAAGCTCCACCCCATCACCTGTGGTATGAATATCTCGCTGATATCCATAACCATGCTGGAACCCACGGCACTGGAAAATGCCTTGGACCCGTCCGAGCTTTTATGGATGACCTTCAGGCGTTCGATTGGATCAGCAATATTGGTGGCCATGTCGATGGTCATAATGCTCACCTGGTTGCCCGTTGATTCGCTGTTGCGTTCATCGCGCACACTGATGGGGGCACCGGCACTCAGGCTGTCCTCGGGAAGCTCATTCTTGCTATGCAAATATTTGCGCAACCCACCACCAACGATCGAGACAATGATGTCGTTGATGGTGACCTCGCCGCCCAGGGTCTTCCTGATGGCCTTGATTTCAGCCAGGTCCATGATCAGGGCGTCGGTCACCCGGCTGCTGGTGACCAGGTCGTTAAAGCGGGTCTTGGCGGTCATCGGTTTCCTGGGTTCGCCCTTGGCCTCTGCGCTCAATTTGC
>RCNC010001414.1_pt1 | contig 16093 bp, 16 predicted proteins | sample 2041301 | NCBI WGS metagenome assembly RCNC01 (sample SAMN09708231, study PRJNA481090) | Marine sediment metagenome, whole genome shotgun sequencing project. | biome: marine sediment; feature: ocean; material: sediment; isolation source: Sewage treatment plant 13A marine sediment (STP13A) ... | reverse complement strand
AAATCCTTCATGATTTTTTCTAACGCCAACTTGCGTGATCTTTCAAGGTCACGCATAAGACGTTTACGCAGATTGTCCATTTCAGCCTGCATACGTAACATCGCCTCACGATGCTTCGCCAGATCCTGTTCAGCAGCGGCAAGCTCGCTGACAGCATCTTCCGATTCAGTGGCTGCCTCAGAGTCGATACCCTGAGATTCAGCGTCACCAGCAGATTCCATTTCTATCTCCACCGGTTCTTCGAACGGGTTGTTCTTCATTTCTGTCACGTTTCTTATCTCCCTGGCCCGATACAAGCGATGGCGCCGGAACCAAACAAAAGCTAATTTGTAATCTTCCCGAAATATGGGGCTGCGGGATTACGATTCAAGCGGCTTGCCTACATGGAATCGATTGCCCGATGCTCTGACGCATGCTAATTTCATTGGCTGTTCACGCACGATTAAAAAATGCTCAATTTTCTGCAAATCCGTAATTACGCCATCGTCGATTCTCTCGACCTGGAATTCACGGGCGGTTTCACCTGTGTAACGGGTGAAACGGGCGCAGGCAAATCCATTCTGGTTGATGCGCTGGGCCTGCTTTGCGGTAAACGGGCGGACACCTCAGCGATCAGGGACGGCGCCAGCAGGGCGGAATTGAGCGCCGAGTTCGAATTACATGAGGACAGCCCCGCCCTGCTCTGGCTGCGGGCTGCAGAGCTGGATAACGCGAACACCTGTCTATTGCGCCGGGTGATCAGCGAAGGCGGACGTTCCCGCGCCTGGATTAACGGCACCACTGTTACGTTACAGCAGCTCTCTTCGCTGGGTGAGATGCTGGTCGAAATCCACGGACAGAATGAACACATTCTGCTGGTACAAAACTCAGAACAATTTCGCCTGTTGGATGGAAGCGGCGGTTACCCCGGTGAGTTGGACGAAGTTGACAAAGGCTTCGAAGATTGGTCATCACTGCAGCGTCACAAACAGAGTCTGCTTGATGAGACACCACTCGACGCGGGGGATATGGACCTGATTCGTTACCAGATCAGCGAACTGGAAAGCAGCATGATCCCCGCTGACCAGTTCACCAGGATCGAAGCAGAACACAAGATCATGGCCCAGGGTGGTGAAGTTCTGGAAACATTGGAGCATGCCGCCGAGGCCCTCGAATCAGACGACGCAGGCGCCAGCCAGGTTATCCACAGGGTTGCCGACCAGCTTGAATCACATGCACCACTTGACCCTGACATCGCCAGCGCGGTTGAACTGTTGCGTGGCGCAGCTATTAATTGCGACGAAGCTCACAACAACATCCAATCGGCCCGTGTGCGCCTTGATCTCAGCCCGGAACGACTTGCGGAAATGGAAATGCAGCTTTCCACCCAACATGACCTGGCGCGCAAACACAGGGTACAACCGGATGACCTGCAGCAGGTACTTGAGGAATTGAAAGCACGATTCGATCGCGCCGGTTCGCTGGAACAGCGACTGGCGCAGATACAGGAGCAACTCAACGCTGCACTGGGTCAATATCGTGCTGTAGCCGCCAAACTGCATATGCAGAGGAAAAAACGCGCACAGGAGCTGGCTGACAGCGTAACGGTACTGATGCAGCAACTGGGCATGGAAGGTGGCCTGTTTGAATTCCAGGTAATCGCCGATACAGCCGCCACACCCACAGCGCGGGGTACCGATCAACTTGAGCTCCGCGTCAGCGCCAACCCGGGTGTAGCGCCCGGTCTGTTACGCAAAGTAGCTTCCGGTGGCGAGCTTTCCCGCATCAGCCTTGCGATTAAAGTGGCCGCCAAGGCAGGGTCCGCCGCGCCCACGCAGGTTTTTGATGAAGTGGATGCGGGTATCGGCGGGGATACGGCAAACGCAGTCGGTGCCCTTTTAAAAAGCCTCTCGGCCAGTGGCCAGGCACTGTGCGTGACGCATCTGGCGCAGGTCGCGGCTTTTGCGGACCATCAATTCCGGGTATTAAAAAGCGCTGATGAGAGCGAAACACGAATCCAGACCAGCTTGCTGGCGGACGAAGAACGCGTAGATGAAATTGCGCGGATGCTGGGGGGGCGGCTTTCGGAGCAAAGCCGGGCGCATGCCAGCGAATTGCTGACTACGGCTTTAACACGACACTAATTGCGCTTGGGGCGCACATAGATAACGAGGCTGTGGTCCTCGATTTCATAGCCATGGGCCGCAGCTATTTTCCGCTGCGCCACTTCGATTTCCTCGCTGATGAACTCAACAACCTTGCCGGTTTCAACGCAGACCATATGATCATGGTGCTCGCCGGAATCGAGTTCATAGTAGGCTTGCCCACTCTCGAAATTGTGTTTTTCCACCAGACCGGCTGATTCGAACTGGCTCAGGACACGGTAAACGGTCGCCAGGCCGATCTCTTCTCTGGCCTGGATCAGGCAGCGATAGATGTCATCGGCGGTGAGGTGCTTGTCGCGCTGGCTCTCCAGAATCTCGAGAATTCGCTTGCGTGGATGCGTAACTTTGAGACCTGCTTGTTTGAGGTTGTTGTCTTTCACAGAAATACCACTATTTTATGAGGCCGCAGATATTGTATCATTCACGCACTCTGTGCCACGCTAAAAATCCAGCCCGGAATTTCAATGATCATGCGTTTTCTGTTCCTACTCATTATGTGCACGCTTTTCTGCAGCGGTTGCAACCTTATTTATAAACAAAACATACAGCAGGGTAATGCGATCGAGCAGGACGCCCTGGACGAGTTGTACGTTGGCATGAATGAACGCCAGGTTCTTTTCGTGCTGGGAACGCCTTCGGTAAAAGATCCTTTTCACCCGGACCGGTGGGATTACGTACAGACTTTCAGCCGGCGCGGAAACGATCCCGTGCAAAGGACCGTCACGCTGCGCTTCAAGGATGGTCTGTTAACAGAAATCGACGGCCAGACTGACCCCTTTGGCACCAATTCGAGCGGCGGCTCAAATGAAGTTGCATCGTTCGTCAAGAAAACACCCACCGACACTGAAGTCGATTCCGAAGCAACATCGTCAGGAAGCCCACAGGACGAGGCGCTCGAATCGGCCCGCGATGAAGTGTTGAAAGGCGTGGATCCCGACATTGAGGCCATCAATGAACGCAATGCGGAAGACCGGGACTATCAGCGGGATATGGAATTGCTGGACCAGACTCCGGACGACCTGTCGACACCTGATATCGACGGTTAGGAGGATTCAGCCTTTTTCCGGGCACGTTGCTTGCGTTGTTCTTTCGGGTCAGCTATCAACGGACGGTAAATTTCCACCCGGTCACCTGCGGACAGGCAATGGTCGGATGGCACTTTCCTGCTGAAAATACCCAGAGCATTCGGATCCGGCTCCAGCCCTGGAAACTCCTGCAAAATTCCGGATAGCTCAATCGCCCGGGCCACGGTGCAACCCACCGGTACATCCAGGCTGATCAAGGATTGCTTCCCGGGTGTCGCGTAAGTCACCTCCACCCGGATATCTTTCACATCGGTTTCAGCGTCGGTAGACATGGTCGGCACGCTGGCTGAATTCGTTGACCATCCGGTCGGCGATATGGGTAAACCCCCTGCGGAAAGCCGATGACAGCACTTTGCTGGAAAAATCAAAACCCAGCAACAGCGTCACTTTGCTGCCATCATCGCCCAGTTGTTCGAACAGCCACTCACCGGCCAGACGCTGGAACGGGCCTTCGACCAGGGAAAGTGTGAGACGCTCCCCGGGCACAAACCGGTTTCTCGTGGTGAATGTCTGGGTGATCCCACTTACTTTAACTACCAGGGACGCGAGCTGTTGTTCAGGGGATTGTTCATGTACTTCGGCAGACAGGCACCAGGTCAGGAACTCCGGGTAGGAAGGAACGTCCTGAACCAGCCGGAACATGTCCATTGCTGAGTGAAGTACGAGGGCTGATCGCTTGATTTCCATGCGTTATCGGTACAAACAGGATTGAGCAAGGCGCGGCAAGCATAGCATGAGCAACGCCGCAGAACGTAGAATAGGCTGCATTATGAATAACACAACAAAAAATGGCTCCAAAACCATCGCGCTGAACAAGCGCGCACGGTACGAGTACTATATCGAAGAACGGATTGAAGCCGGCATATCACTCGAAGGCTGGGAGGTAAAATCCCTGCGTGAAGGCCGCATCCAGTTTGCCGATAGCTACGCCCTGCTCAAGGACAACGAAGCTTACCTGTTCGGTTGCCAGATCAATCCACTGCCGACCGCCTCTGCCTACATAAAGCACGACCCGGTGCGCACGCGCAAGTTGCTGTTGCACCGCAGGGAAATAGACCGTCTCACCGGCGCCGTGGACCGTAAGGGCTTCACAGTCATCCCCACGGCCATGTACTGGTCCCGTGGAAAAGTGAAGGTCGAGCTTGGGCTAGCCAAGGGTAAACAGCAGCACGACAAGCGCAAAACCGAAAAAGACCGTGACTGGGAGCGACAGAAGGCACGCATCATGAAACACGGGTGACCCCAATCAAGTTCCCCACCCCGCGGGGTCGCTAAACTGTGTAAGCCAATCGCATCAAGGCTGACATGAATAAACAGCAACACAAACCCATCCGCGTAGGCCTGGCGGACAAGAGTCCGCTGATCCACGCGGCGATAAAGCAACTGCTTTCAGCGGACGACCGCTTTGAGCTGGTTTTCATGGCCAGCAATTGCGCCGAATTTTTTCGTCAGATAGAAAAGGCGCCAGTTGATGTGGGCGTAATCGGCTGGATTATCGGGCCCTGCGACGGGCGCTTCATCCTGGATCACCTCAACACCCGGGAAAGCCCGACCCGGATCATTGTGTATACCGGGCATGAAAGTAAGAAGATTCCTTCTATGGTGCTGACACATGGTGCTGCGGCCTTTGTATCAAAAATGGAACAGCCTTCGTTCCTGCTGGATACCATAGAGGCAGTGGCAAACGGCAGGATGGTGTTCCCCTACATCGATGTCCGCACCGTTTATGACAACCCCCTCACCACGCTAACCCGGCGTGAATTGGAGGTGCTGGCAGATCTCGCTGCGGGACGCACCAACAAGCAAATCGCCCGTGACATGAGTGTTTCCCTGAATACCGTCAAATTCCACGTCAGGAATCTATTCCAGAAATTGAGCGTGAACAGCCGAAGCCAGGCGATTGCGCTCTACCTCCAGTCCTGAACCCATCATTAAGGGTGGTTAAAACCCTACCCGTTTAACCCGCCCTGCCCATCCCTATGGATGGTCTGGTAAATCGTCCCATCTTTTAAACTAATTCCCAGGCTACGCACTTGACGGGAGGACACGGGACATGACCGAACACGAAACGCTGAAACGCTACCTGCAGGAATGGGCCGGAAATAACGAATTAAATAAGGCAGTGGCCATCACCACCCTTTCAATCGCCGATTCCTGCTGCGCGATTGCGGAAATCATCGCACTCGGCCCACTGGCCGGAAACCTGAATACGGCGCAAGGTGAAAACGTTGACGGCGACACTCAGTACGAGCTGGATATGCGGGCCAACGAGTTGATCATCGATGAAATGATCGATGCTCCCGTTGCATATCTGGCTTCGGAAGAACTGGAACTGCCGGTACCGATCAACCAGGGCGCGCCACTCTACGTAGCCATCGATCCGCTGGATGGCTCGTCCAACATCGACACCAATGTCTCGGTGGGAACAATCTTCTCCATAATGCCAATGCGCTGTGACAAGGGCGACGCCGAGTCTGATTGTTTCCTGCAAAAGGGCATCCATCAACTGGCGGCCGGCTATGTCATTTACGGACCACAGACCGCCCTGGTACTAACCCTCGGTGAAGGAACCCATGTCTTTACACTGAACCCTGATACCGGTGAGTTCTGCCTGACGGCACACGGTCTGCAGATTCCGGAAGAAACCCACGAATTTGCCATCAATACCTCGAATTTCAGGCGCTGGGACGGTCACATCAAAGCCTATATCGATGATTGCTTCGAAGGCGCCGAAGGACCCCATGGCAAAAACTACAACACGCGCTGGATCGCATCGCTGGTCGCTGAATGCCACCGGATCATGGTGCGTGGCGGTATCTTCCTGTATCCGGGCGACCGCCGCCCCGCTTATCACAGCGGGCGTTTGCGCCTGTCCTATGAATGCAACCCCATTGCGATGCTGGTCGAGCAGGCCGGCGGTGCGGCATCAACAGGCGATCAACGTGTTCTGGACGTCGAGCCCACAGACATCCACCAACGCGCGCCGCTGATATTCGGTTCCAAAAAAGAAGTTCAACTGGTAGATCACTATTATCAGGAAGTTCACCCCAGTCATGAACGCTCACAACTGTTCGGTAATCGCGGACTTTTCCGGACCGGCTAAAAGAGGAGACAGACCATGTCAATCAAACACCCCATCATCTCTGTCACAGGCTCTTCCGGCGCCGGCACTACTTCGGTGAAGAAGACTTTTCAGCGCATTTTCAATCGCGAAGGCTTCAACGCCTCGTTTATTGACGGCGATGCTTTCCACCGCTACGACCGGGTCAACATGAAACGTGTGATGGCGGAAGAAGAGGACAAAGGCAACCATCATTTCAGCCACTTCGGGCCGCAGGCTAACCTCCTGAAAGAACTGGAGACCGTGTTCCGGGATTTCGGCGAGACCGGCACAGGCAAAACCCGTCACTATGTGCATGACGAAGATGAAGCCAAGCTCTACGGTACGCCGCCAGGAACATTCTCTGACTGGGAAGGTATTCCGGAGGATACCGAGCTATTGTTCTATGAAGGACTTCATGGCGCAGCCGTTACCGACGATGTAAACGTCCCCCGGCACTGCGACCTGAAAATAGGCGTGGTGCCCGTGGTCAATCTGGAGTGGATTCAGAAAATCCACCGCGACAACCTGGACCGGGGCTATTCCCGCCAGGTCATCAAGGACACGATACTGCGGCGGATGCCGGACTACCTGGACTACATCTGTCCGCAGTTCTCGCAAACGGATATCAATTTCCAGCGCATACCGACCGTAGATACGTCCAATGCTTTTTGCGCACGTTGGATTCCGACACCGGACGAGTCAATGGTCGTGATCCGCTTCGCGAACCCAAGCGGTATCGACTTTCCTTACCTGACCTCGATGATCCACGACAGTTTCATGTCGAGGGCCAACTCAATCGTTATTCCGGGCGGCAGGATGGACCTGGCCATGCAGTTGATCCTGACCCCCATGATCATGCAATTGATGGAGCGCAGCCGCCGGGCCGGCGGACCGCGCAAAACCGTTCAAGCTGTTCAGAAAACAGCTTGATACCCATATTTGACTAAAGGAGAGCCCATAATGGACCAATCAGCAAGATATGCAGACCTGAACCTGCGCGAAGAAGACCTGATAGCCGGCGGCAAGCACGTTTTGTGCGCCTATATCATGAAACCGAAAACCGGATTCGGCAACTACCTGGAGACAGCCGCTCACTTCGCCGCTGAATCATCTACCGGAACCAACGTCAAGGTTTCTACCACCGATGACTTCACCCGCGGCATCGACGCACTGGTGTATGAAATCGACGAAGAGAAGGAGGTCATGAAGATCGCCTACCCCAACGACCTGTTCGATCGCAACATGATCGATGGACGGGCCATGCTGGCATCATTCCTGACACTGACCATTGGCAATAACCAGGGTATGGGCGATGTCGAGTACGCCAAGATGTACGATTTCTGGGTTCCACCGGAATACCTGCGCCTGTACGACGGGCCGGCAACGGACATCTCCAATCTGTGGCGTGTCCTTGGACGACCAGTCGTTGATGGCGGTTTCATCGTTGGCACCATCATTAAACCCAAACTGGGTCTACGGCCCCAACCTTTTGCCCGTGCGGCATACGACTTCTGGCTGGGTGGCGATTTCATCAAGAACGATGAACCACAGGGGAACCAGGTCTTCGCCAGGCTCAAAGAGACCATTACTGCGGTGGCTGACGCGATGAAGCGGGCACAGGATGACACCGGTCAGCCCAAGCTGTTTTCGGCCAACATCACCGCTGACGATTACCGGGAAATCATCGCGCGCGGTGAGTTCATCCTGGAAACCTTTGCAGAAAATGCCGACCACGTAGCGTTCCTGGTGGATGGCTATGTAGCCGGACCGACGGCGATTACAACAGCACGCCGGCACTTCCCGAACCAGTACCTGCACTACCACCGTGCCGGTCACGGCGCGGTCACATCGCCACAGACACAGCGTGGCTATACGGCCTTTGTGCTGGCGAAGATGGCGCGCCTGCAAGGTGCCTCCGGCATCCATGTCGGCACCATGAGCCATGGCAAGATGGAAGGCGAAGTCGACGACCGGAACATCGCGTACATGATCGAACAGGACAGCGCTGACGGTCCTTTTTACCACCAGGAGTGGGAAGGCATGCGGCCCACCACACCGATTGTCTCGGGCGGAATGAACGCGTTACGCCTGCCTGGTTTCTTCGAAAACCTGGGTCATTCCAACCTGATACTCACGGCTGGTGGCGGCGCCTATGGTCATATTGACGGACCGGCGGCGGGTGCCACTTCGTTACGCCAGGCTGAAATTTGCTGGCGTGAAAAGGCAGACCCGATTACCTTTGCCCAGGAGCACCTGGAGTTCGCACGGGCCTTTGAAAGTTTCCCGGGCGATGCCGACCAGCTTTACCCCGGATGGAGGAATACACTCAATGTTGCAGCCTGAAACCCAATCTGCCGATAACTACCCCACCGCCATCGTGTGGGATCTCGACGGCACCCTGGTCGAATCTGCACCGGATCTGGCCACCGCACTGAATGCCCTGCTGAATGAGCAGGGACAGCATACACATTCAGTAGACAGCGTCCGCCCGATGATTGGCGGCGGCGTGGCAAAACTGATCGAGCGGGGATTTCGGACTGCCGGCGCCCCGCTGGATGAAACTGCCCGGGATGAACTCGTGCCACGCTTTATGGAGTTGTACACGGCCTGTGCCACCCAGAGCACACACCTGGTACCGCACGCCCGGGACGTGCTGATCCATTTCTATCATGCCGGCGTCAAGCAGGGCTTGTGTACCAATAAGCCTATTGCAGTGACACGACTGATTCTGGGCGCGCTGGACATCACCGGTTTCTTCAACAGCATCATAGGTGGCGATTCAACCAACATGCGCAAGCCGCACCCGTTGCCATTGCTAACCTGCCTGGAGGAACTGGGCGTGCGGCCTGAAGATGCGTTGATGGTCGGTGACTCAGGAGCCGATGTCGGTGCCGCGCGGGCAGCCGGTGTCCCGGTCATCCTGGTTCCAGACGGTTACACGGGCGTACCGGCCGTGTCACTGGGGGCAGATTACGTGGTTGGAGACCTCGCAGAGATCCCCGGCAGCATCCAGCCACACCCGCCATTGCAACAAAGCGCCTGAGCTTTGATATAGTAGGGCTCTCACGGAGCCCTACTATGAAAAAAATGATAAAAGCAGGCATACCCGCGATTCTTGCCATCGCGTTTCTGGTGGTTCCTTTTACGGTCGTTCAGGCCGCTGAAATCGATTTTTCATGCATGAAGTACCGGGTCTGGGGCAAGAATCATGTCTCTGACCGTTATCGCGAATTTGACGTAGTGCTTGAAAATCGTTGCCCGGGGCCAGCCAAATGGGCCATGTGTATCGAGCGAGTGGATCCCTGGACCAACAAGGTGGTGGAAACGCACAACCCGACCGGGGTAATCCAGCCGGAAAAAAAATCCCGCGTTAACCTGCAACTCAAGAGAGGCCCGGACAAAGAAATTTTCCGCAATCGATTCCAGTCGTTTTATGTTTCCCTTGGATACTCCGTTAGCGGGCCGGTTACTGCCCAATGTTATGCCCGCCAATGTGAAGAGAAAAAGCGTGGCCTGAGGGCCAAAGTCACGGAGAACGAAAAGGCCTGGGAAAAAGCATCAAACAGGATTAATGCATTAATCGCTGCGGAATGTCCGGATTCAGCCTGGGACGAAACCACCCGGGAAGAATGTGAAGGTGAAATACGAGAAGCCAGTAAGATCGAAATAGAGTTATTTATTGAAAATGACCTGCTTCTTCGCGAGCAGCTCGCCACGGTCGACCCGGAACACTGCAAGGTCTGGTCAGGTGAGTTAACCGACCCTTAAAGGGACGTAAGTCCGATATCAGAGGCTTGCCAGTTGCTTCAGCCGTTTTAGCCTGCTCGCAGCCGAACGCTGCGCGGACTCCAGATCAATCTCCTGCCCGCTGAACCGTCGCTGTTTATTGTAATACTCTGCCGGATCCGTTCCATCCGGCTCCTCATTGATTTCATAGTCGACACCATCGACCACCTCGTACAACGGAAACACACCACTGCGCACCGCCAGGCTGACCAGTTCGATTGACTCGGCAGGTTCGGTTTTCCAACCCGTTGGACAGGGCGCATGAATCAGAAAGAAGCGGAACCCGGTCATACCCAGTGCTTTCCTGACCTTACGGGTGAAGTCTTCCGGGTGGGCAATGGATAAGGTGGCTGCATAAGGAATCCGGTGTGCAGCAAGAATTTCTATGATTTCCTTCTTGTTTTCGCTTTTCCCCCCCGGCGTAGTGGTCGTCTTCGCCGCAGCCGGTGTGGCTGAACTTCGTTGCCCACCGGTATTGCCGTAAATTTCGTTGTCGTAGCAAAAATAAATCAGGTTTTCATTCCGCTCCGCTGCCGCAGAGAGGGTTGCAATGCCAATATCGTAAGTACCGCCATCACCGGCCCAGCAGATCACGCGTTCCGGCTTGGTATCCGCTTGCGCGTTCAGTTCATTCACCGCGGCTACACCACTGGCATAGGCCGGTGCAGAACCAAAAGTCGAGGCAACCACGGGCACGCTGTAAGCCGTGGTCGGAAACGCACCGGCCGTGACGATGCCACAACAAGCCGGAATCACCAGCGAATAGGTCTCGTCCTGAAGCGCCCGGCCAAGCATGGTGAGACCGGTACTCATTCCGCAACCGCCACAATTGGTGTTGCCCGGCCTGAGCAGGCAATCGGCTTTGGTTTGTTCGGGGGATGCTGTGTTCATGGGTCAATTCCTTTCCACACGGGCGCACCCGGTTCTGATCGGTCGGTCAGGTCCTGCAGGACCTCGCGGACGATAGCCGGCACTACGTCGCCACCACCAACACCCACCAGGTAGCCTTGTACCAAAGGATTTCCCTGCCCTTGCAGGCAAGCCTTCACTTCCTGGCAAAAAATACCGCCGGTGCCGGCCGAATAGTTACGATCCAGCACAGCAATCTTCCTGGCGCCGCCACACAACTCCAGAAGCTCCTGGGCCGGAAACGGCCGGAACATCTTGATCCGGATCATCCCGACTTTTTCACCTTTCTCACGCCACTCGTCAATCACGTCTTTGAGCGTTATCGCGATTGTTCCGGACGCCACGAATATCCGGTCTGCGTCTTCCGTCCGGTAGGCCTCGACCGCGCCACTGACATCCCTGCCAAACACTTCACGAAAACTGGCCCTGTGCTCTTCAAAAACTACGGGAACCTGGCGAATAGCGGCATCCAGATCCATCCGGTGGGTGAGTGTTTCCTGCGGAAAAGCCATACCACCGATGGTGACAGGGTGCGCATTATCAATTCTGTGAGGAACTTCGCAATGCGGCAGGAAGCGGTCCACCTGCTCTTGTGTGGCCAAGTCAGTTTCCATCGCTGTATGTGACACGATGAAGGCGTCCATGCAGACCATGACCGGCAGCATCACCCGTGGATCCTCTGCCAGCCTGAAGGCCAGCAGCGAGGTGTCCGCAACGTCCTGATTAGAATTACAATACAACTGGATCCAGGCGAAATCCCGGAACATCAGCGAATCTCCCTGATCCGCCCAGATGTTCCATGGTGGGCCCAGTGTTCGATTCACCGCCGCCATCACAATGGGCAGGCGGTAGAAAGCAGCCACCATGACGTTCTCCGCCATGTAGGCCAACCCGTTTGAGGAACTCGCCGTGAACGTACGGGCGCCATTGAGTGACGCACCGATACATACGCCCATTGCGCTGTGTTCGCTTTCAACCGGGATGACTTTGCCGTTCGAGAATGGGAAGCGGGCAACGAATTCAACGATCTCGGTTTGTGGTGTTATCGGGTAGATTCCGCACACCGCCCCGCGTGCTGCACGATTCGCTTCGCCGGCGAGGCTCATGGAGTGTCCCGCGGCATGATTTCCTGTTACCAGGTGCATGTTCATCTTTTTATCGCCTTTCGCCTATCCGGCTTTCATAAAAATAACGGCACGGGAACATTCGCTGACGCAGACCCCGCAGCCTTTGCAATAGTCATAATCAAAAACAATTTCTTTGCCGACGCGCTTTAAAACACCGTCCGGACAATAGGTCACACAACGGTCGCAGCTGTTACATACACCGCAGCTGAGACAGCGTCTGGCTTCTTCGACATCCAGCAGACCCTCGTGCACTTCTTCAAACGAGGTACTTCTCCGCTCAAACGACAGAACCTCACCTTCATGCCGGTGTTCGTGTTTGAAGTGCTGCAGGCGAATGCGATCAGCCCGTATGACGGTGTCGGCAGCAGGTGCATCGCTATACAATTTTTCCCCGCTGAACCTTTCATGCAGTAACAGGGCCATATCACGGCCGCATCCAATGGCGGCGGTAACGGTGCCCTCATTCGTCAACAGATCGCCGGCTGGATAGACAGGTGCCTCGCCTTCAGCTTCGATCGGATGTTCCCTGGAAAGCTCTGCGCCGGTCGGCAACAACGACAGGTCCGCGGCCTGCCCTACTGCCAGAATGACGCGGTCGCAGGGGATTTCAAACTCTGACCCGGGGATCGCCACGGGCCGACGTCGGCCACTCTCATCGGGTTCACCCAATTCCATGCGCAGGCAGGACAGATGGCGTTTTTCCTGTTCCGGGGAGATCCGTACCGGGGAACACAGAAAATCGATGGTAATGCCTTCATCGATAGCTTCATCGACTTCCTCAGGGATGGCTGGCATCTCATCCCGGGTGCGCCGGTAGATGACACGTACATCACGCGCACCCAGACGGAACGCAGAACGTGCGGCGTCAATCGCCGTATTACCGCCGCCTACGACGACAATATCTTCCCCTTCAACATTGGATTTTCCAGACCTTGCCAAGTCCAGAAACTCGATACCCTGCATAACACGCCCCATGCCGGTGCCAAGATCCAGCCCCAGGTCGATGGAGCTAAGGCTTTGCAGTCCGGTGGCAGCCAGGACCGCATCGTATTCGTGGGCCAGCTGGTCGAGACGGTCGTGGTCGATTGGAGAATTGAGCACTGCTTCAACGCCCAGGTCCATGATGCGTGCAATGTCCCGGTCCAGCGCTTCACGCGGCAGGCGGTAATTTGGAATACCGGTGCGCATCAGGCCACCCAGTTCCGGGCCCGATTCAAACAAGGTCACGGAGTAACCCAGCCTGGCCAGGTGGTAGGCACCGGAAAGTCCTGCAGGACCGGCACCGATAACGGCAACCGTCTGCGGACGTTTTTCGCCTGCACTAACCTTAACCTCGCCATGATCACCGGCATAACGCTCCAGCGCACGCACGTTGACCGGACCTTCCAGCTCGGAACGGTTGCATTGCAACATGCAAAATCCCGGGCAGACACGGCCGCAGACCGAGGGTAACGGTGAAGTCTCCAGCAGGATTTCAAGAGCGCCGTCGACATTTTCCTCACCCAGCGCCGCCAGGAAGCCCTGCACATCGTTACCGGCCGGGCAAACAAAATTGCACGGCGGCGTCGCGTTTTGCCATACCGGTTGCTGGTTCGCCCATTGACCGGTCTTGATCGCCGGTTCAGCACCGCTATTGTCATCGAGGAACCCATGCCCGCGCGCGTGGGATACCTCTTGCTTGTGAACTGTGCCGGGTAGCGGTTTTTCTTCCTGGATCCGCAAGGCCTCAAAGGCATCTTCCGCTGCAGACGCGTTTCCGCCGTGGAAACCGAAATCATCGAATGCTTCGATAACCGAGGGCAATTTCATGCCAAGCAGGCGCGCGGCAGCACCTGCCAGTGCCGTATTGACGATGGGAACTGTTTTCGAGCCCAAACCGTGTTTGACGGCAATAGAAGTAGCATCCACCGTTGCGATTCTGAAGGCCGCAACCCGTTCCTGACCCGCGTAATGTTCCGGGGGTTTTTCGCAATTGAGCAGGATCCATCCTCCGGGTTTCAGGCCGGAAAGAATGGCCGGAGAAATCAAGGTTGGGTCAAGGACAATCAGGTGGTCGGGTTCATAAATCTGGTTGGGGTTGTGAATGGGCTCGTCGTCACAGCGCAGGTAAGCCTGTACCGGTGCACCGGAGCGTTCCGCAGCATATACCCCAAATGCCTGGACCGATTTACCTTCACGATGTTCAGCAGCGGCGAGCAGCTTGGCCAACGTGACGCCACCCTGGCCGCCCCGTCCATGAATCCTGATCTCGATCATTGGATGAATCCCATTTTGTTTTTAACCGACCCGGCAGTGCATTGAGTAACGCGTTCAAGAAAGAATCCGGATAACATAAGGTTATCCCTGAAAAGCCACGAAGCTACTGATGTTGATCATGCATATTTGGAAAAAGCCCCTGGCAGGGAACTGAAGCTGTTAAAAACGTTCAAAAAGGGTACAATGCGCGAACTTTGGGGGCGACCTGGATTCGACGCGGGTGATGAAACCTAAGGTGCATGCCGAGCTGCAAATAACTCGTTAAACTATCTGCAAACTTTTAGTTGCCAATGATGACAACTACGCACTAGCAGCTTAAAAACCTGCCTTAGCGCCTTCTGCCCGGTTCGTACCCATACGTCCGGATCACAGGAGTCACCCTATATGGGATCGCGACGAAGCACGCCTGGTGTGGACTCGTTAAAACCTATCCAGGATCGTTTATGGTTTTCCCTGCCTGTCGGGTAATCATCGACTAAACTAATAGACCGGATAAGCATGTAGAGCCAAGGGCGGAGTGCTTGCGGACGCGGGTTCGATTCCCGCCGCCTCCACCAAATATAGTCGTAAGATACTGAAAAGCCTCACTATTAATTAGTGGGGCTTTTTTGTTCCCTCAATGAAACCCACAGCAAAAAGTCAGTGCAGAATCGCGTCGCCCGGGGCTAACTCAGCACTCACGCCGCAGTGCAATGCTTCGCGGTCGAGAATAGGGTCAATGCCGCTGCCGTACTCGACGGCGAATAAAGCCCTGGCGGCTATATGTAGGAGAACGACTTTATCCAGGGTCAGGAACATCCTTCCGCTTTCTGGCGACAAGCAGAACCTGATCAACGTTCATTTACGGTGCTGCAAAGTTCCGAGTTCGGCCAGATATAGTCATTCACCAAGCATAGATTTCAGCGCCACGTATCGCTGCTTTCGGCCATTAAGAGACGTTCAGGACACAAACGCTTTCGATACTCATGACGCGGTTGGGCTTTCCCGCAATATCACAATCCCGAGCCATGCAAACCAAACTATCTGACCTAGCCCGAAAACATCCATTAGCACATCAAATGCCGGGACAACGGTCAGTATTCCGGCTAGACCGACCAGGACACCAAGGTAATTTAGCGCCTTCGGCAGGCTGCCCCCTCTCAATGCTGCCCAACTTAGTAGTAGTACCCATAAGCCACCTACAATCTCGTTCCCGCCGCCCAAGGCTTCTTGTATTGTGATAATCGCCAGCCATAGGGACACAGCCTGATCCTGGTTTTCGCTGAATAGGCCAATGACAGCGGAGTTTCCGATGTTAGCGATCATGCCACTCGCGATGACTAGACCAGCCCAGATTAGACCGAAGGCGGTCGCCGTCTGCATGATTGCTGGGGAACGATTCTTCAACCGGGCGTGCAGCGCTAGCGCCAGGACAACGAGCACCACGCCGAACACCACATAAATGAGTAGGTATGCTATGTACGACGCGACTTGATTGGCTGCGACGAACGCGATCTGTTGGACGTGTCCTTCGTGGCCGGAGGAATCGAGTACGGTCAGGAACAACCCGAAGCCCGTCACATATAACGCCGCCTCGATCAGTGCGGCGATACCACCCAGCTTTTGTAGATCACTAGTCATCTAGCGGTGACTCCTTAGGGTCAATTTCTGCCCTTTAGACTGATTATAGCCCAACGACCGCTT
>RCNC010001666.1_pt1 | contig 16110 bp, 15 predicted proteins | sample 2041301 | NCBI WGS metagenome assembly RCNC01 (sample SAMN09708231, study PRJNA481090) | Marine sediment metagenome, whole genome shotgun sequencing project. | biome: marine sediment; feature: ocean; material: sediment; isolation source: Sewage treatment plant 13A marine sediment (STP13A) ... | reverse complement strand
CGTCATGTCCGTCATTATCGGCGCGGTGCAGGGGGGAGTGCAGGGACTGAGCCGTTCTGTTTATGCCACATTGATTCCCGGGAATCAGCCCGGTGAGTTTTTCGGTTTCTACAGCATGACGACCAAGTTCGCGCACGTACTGGGGCCGGCGATGGTCGCGATAGCGGCGATGTTGTCAGATGACCCGAAGTGGGTTCTGTTAGCACTCATGCCGATGTTCCTGGCGGGAGCATTCTTGTTGGCTTTGGTTCGAATGCCGGCAATAGAGCGCGACAACTGAGAGTGATCGATGACCGCGAATGGGACATTTGAAGTAGATCTGCAACCACAAGCTGATGTCGAAATTCTCGATTATTGGCGCCTCATGTGGAGGAGGGTACAAATTATGGAGATTGAGGCCGACTGGCAGACAATCAAAAGGCTATTCAGGCATTCATTTACGTCTTCGTTTCACTACGCTATCTCAACCGTTACGGAAAATGGCGAACCACACGTCACGCCGATAGGATCATTGATACTTGGCGCGCCTGGGCACGGTTTCTACTTCGAAGAATTCCCAAGCTGGCTTCCGAGGAACCTGGAAAGTAACCCGCAGGTATGTGTTCTTGCGGTTAATAGCAGTCGATGGTTCTGGCTGCGATCGTTAGTACGTGGAGAGTTCAAAGCTTTGCCGGGTGTTCGGTTGTACGGAAAAGCAGGAAAGGCAAGAGAAGCTACCGACAAAGAAATTGCGCTCTGGCAAAAAAGGGTCAGGCCGTTGCGGTTCACCAAGGGTCATGCGTTAATGTGGCGGAACATGAGGACGGTACGTGATATTGAGTTCAACAGGATAGAACCGATAAACTTGGGCAAAATGACCGGTCACGCGGAGCCTAGTCGTGATAATGAGTGAGTTTTCCTGATCTGTTTCAGGGGGCTTCATGTTGGACTGCCTAATTGATTTACAGGATTGGTGTTGCGTTGCGTTCTTAACCGGGCTGTCAATCTACTATTCCTTTATAGCCGTTCTCTGTGATGTAGATCAAATCACGCTGCTGCCAGAATGAACGAAACGGTAGACGCGCTCAATCAACTCACAGGGTAACTAGGAGAGCCGTTATGTTCCTGGCATACAGAGAAACACGATTTGCAAAAAGGGTTGTCAGAAAATTGCTGAAATCGCATTCAGCGGTAAGCGCCAAGAACACTGACCTGTCAGGTATGTCTCTCTACAGGGAAGCTCTACTTCATTCCAAATTGGTCGATCCGTCGCAGGTCGATACGGTTTTGTGGCAGGCGGAGGACAGTATTGATTTATGGACCACTCACTCGGGCACAAGACTCGGGTTTCGAGAGGTCGTCCATTTCGTCGTATCGTCGCAGTACCACGCCGCCGGTAATTTGGGCAGCATGGTCTCTTTCAAGAATATCGTCTACTCGATGGTCTCCGAAGATCTTTAACGATTCGATCGGCTAAGCGTGGCCGATTTGGCGCAGCTGTTTGACAGCTGTTTCCAGCCTGGAGATTGCCAGGTCACCTTCGGGCCCGTAGCGGGCATTGAGATACGCGCTCGTAATTGAAGTGACATTGTCGACGGGCAGCGTGCTTTCAGAGGTGGCACGAGCCGCGAAGTCCTGTGCGGTTTCTCCTACACGTTGATCCAGTCCCGACCGCTTGACGAATCGCCCATAGAGAATCGCGGCGCGATCTCGGGTCGGTGGTCGGGAGCGCAGCATCATCAAACCGCTAATGAGCAGGATCAGTCCAACGACGCTGCCGACGAGAGTCAGTAACATTTTCCGCCAGTCGGGGTCATCCATGCCCAGCCATTCCATGAAACTGCTCTGTGTGTCGGGTCCGTAACCCAGAACCCACTCATTCCATTTGGCATTCATCGCATCCCAGGTCATTACCAGGCTCTGCAGTAGCTGCGACGGCGCCGAAAATCCCCAGCCTTCGCCAAAACCTTCGAGCGTTGCGCCGCGCGCGCCATATTCTATGCGCTCGGGTGCAACCGCAGAGGTCGGGTCGACCCGGTACCAGCCGTAGGGCTCCACCCACACTTCGGTCCATGCGTGCGCATCGGACTGGCGCACAATCAGGTGACCGCCCATGGGATTGAATTCGCCGCCCTGGTAGCCCAAAACGATGCGCGAAGGAATGCCGGCAGCTCGCATCATGAAGGCGAAGGCCGACGCATAGTGTTCGCAGAAACCCTGTCGCGTGTCGAACAGGAACCGGTCGATCGGGCTACTGCCAAGTGCTGGCGGCTGGAGCGTGTAGAAGTATTCTTCTTCATGGAACATCGCGAGTACTGCGTCGACGAATGCTGTATCGGAACCCGCTGCTGTTCGCATCTCACGCGCGAGTTCGATAGAGCGTTGGTTGCCGTTATCGGGGACAGACGTGTACCACTGTCGGAAGATCGAGGGCAGCTCAGCCTGAACGACGTAATCCGGGTAAGACACGACCTCGTAGGAAACGCGCTGCTCAATAGGTGTTATGCGTGCGAGTTGTTGATGCGGTCCCATGAAGGTACTGCCTAACGACCAGGTCATGGGCATATCCATGGCGAAGACCCATTGTTGCCGTGTCGGTTCCAGCGTCACTTCATAGGAAATCGGATCCCCACGGTAGGAAATTTGGTCCTTGGCCTTCCCGTCTATCCGCGGCTCTGAACTTGTCCATGTACGGCCGTTGAAACGGGTCATTACAAGCCCACGCCAATACAACTCTCGAGATTCCGGAAGATCGCCATCGAATTGCACCCGAAAAGCCACTTCGTCGGACAACGACAAGGAACTGATGTCGCCAGGACTCATGGTGTCGCTTAGGCCGGAGGTAGCTCTACTGGTATCAATCGGTACCGCCCAGAACGGCGATGCCAGGCGCGGGAAAAATATCCACATGGCAATCGCGAGCGGTGCGGCGTAAAGCAGCAATCGGCCGCCAGTTGAGAAACTTTGTTTCGCGGTCTCACTTTCGCCGGCGGACATGCGTAGCCATGCGGTCAGAATGATTAGCGTGCTACCCAGCATGTACGGCAACGACCACAGGTATTGCTCGCGCAACGATGACGACATGACGAGGAATATTGATATGAACAACAAGACGAACTGATCCCGCCGAAGTCGTGTTTCCAGTAGTTTGAGTGCTGCCATGATCGCCAGGAGCGCAGATCCTGGACCGACGCCACTGATTGCCGAGTAGGTCGCGAACACGCCGAGGAAGCACAGCAAGGCCAGACCGCCGCGAAACCAACGTGAGGGCAGCATACGACGCTGTTTTTCGATGATGTAACGCCAGGCGGCGCAACCAAAGAAAGCTGCCGTTATCCAGATCGCGAGGTACGGTATGTGAGGCGCCAGCGATACGCCCAAAGCGCCAATGGTCCAGGGGAGACTGGCCAGCAGCGACCCGTCAGTTCCTCTGGGTTGCGCCTTCAATTTCTATCCCCATCGAACAGGGCCAATGCTTCAAGGCATTGCCGACGTTGCGCTTCACCGTGTGCGGGTGGAAATTCATTGCCGGGTAGTCGCAGGCCGTAATCTTCCAGCGTTCTGTCAGCATTGACGATCCAGCGTGTGAGTATGGACAAGCGCTCTTCGAGATCGGCCGCGGGTATCTCGGCGAAGTCGAACCACTGGCTGCTGGTATCGGCACCAGCGAACTGTTTTGACAGTAATTGCCCGCTGCGTGCATAGGCTTTCCAGGCGACATGGCGCGGCGAGTCACCCGGGTTGTAACGCCGCAGTCCTGCGAAATCTTCCTCGCCGCGGGCGTCGTGTTGCCGGTGGCCATGTGCGACTCGGGTCGGCGGCGGTTGGGGTGCATGTTCGCTCGGGCCCGGATAAACCAGTCCGCGAAGATCCATGTGCAGCCACGCCCAGGAGCGAAACAGCTCGAACGGAAACAGTGTTCGTACCCCGAAACGATCCAGTTGAACCCAGCCGCGGCGTTGGGTGGAAACGGGTAACACGAAGATCTTGCTTTCGCCGGGCTGCAGATCGTGAACGTCACTTTGAGTCTTGTCATGGTAAATGCGAATGCCATAACGCGCGTTTCGCGACTGATTTGTGACTGCAATGCGAAAACGAATGGTTTGCCCGGCGAATACCGGATCGGTTCCGGCGAATGTCAATTCCAGACCTACCAGGTTGCGTTGGCACTGGTGCATCGCGACGAATCCGATGCCAATAAGGAGGAATGTCAGGACAAAGGACAGGTTGTTGTTGTAGTTCATTGAACCCAACAGCATTGCGAACGTCATTAAACCGAAAACAAGGCCAACACCTGTCGGAAGAATATAGACGCGCCCGGGACGCAAATTGGTAGTGGCCGCATCGGTACCCTGGCGCTTGCGCGCCCAGCGACTAACGCGCGTATTCGCGCTTTCGCGAACCCTGCCGAAGAATCGGCTAGGGGATGGCCACTGAATCGAGGACATGCTGGCAAAGTTCGGTCGGACTACGGAATCGGGTGCCGCCAGCCGGTTTCAGTCTGTGTCCTGCGACTGACGTAAATACCGCCTGAATATCATCCGGGTAAACACCCGAGTGGTTTTCAATAAACGAGCGAGCACGCGCGGCTGCCACGAGGGCCTGGGCGCCACGTGGTGACAGTCCGATTTCAATATCGGCTGACTCGCGTGTGTGGCGAACCAATGCCTGCACGTAATCGACAAGCGCATCACTGACGTGCTGTTTGCGAACGGACTGTTGCAATTCAATCAGCGTTTCCGGCCCTGTAACTGCTTCGATCTCGTCGATCATCTGCCGTCGATCCTCACCGACGATGATTTCGCGCTCGCTGCTTTCGTCCGGGTAGCCGATCGCGACTCGCATCAGGAATCGATCGAGTTGCGATTCTGGTAATGGGAAAGTTCCGATCTGATCGCCGGGATTTTGCGTTGCGACGACGAAGAACGGATCGGGCAGTGGACGAGTATCACCGTCGACAGAGACCTGATACTCCTCCATCGCCTCCAGTAATGCACTTTGTGCTTTCGGCGTTGCGCGATTCACCTCATCCGCGAGTATGAGCTGAGAGAAAACCGGGCCCGGTTGAAATTCGAACTTGCCGCTGTCCTGGCGAAATACAGAAACGCCGATGATATCGGCGGGCAACATGTCGCTGGTGAATTGAATACGTTTGAAGGAGAGGCCGAGCGTTCTGGCGAGTGACTGCGCGAGCATCGTCTTGCCAAGTCCCGGCAGATCTTCGATCAGCAGGTGTCCACGCGCCAGCAAACAGGCAAGTGCTAACGAAATTTGCTCATTCTTGCCAAGAATGATGCGTCCAAGGGCTTTTCGCGCCTGCAGGACAGTTTCGCGCTGGGCGTCAGTGCTGGTAGGCAGATTCTCTAGTGTGTTGCCGCGTTGCATGTCGTTATGGGTCCTCCAGCCGATATCCTCACCGATACAGGGCTGATTTGCACTTCTACCCCGACGAGACTGTGATGCAGTGCTCAGAAAACCGCCGGTATCAGGCGAGCTCGTCCAGTTTCTCGATCTGTTCCTGCAGCTGCACGAGCGTCTTCTCAAACTCTGCAATTCGTTCCCGTTCTTGTGTGACTACCGCGGCGGGGGCGTTGTTCACAAATTTTTCATTGCTGAGCTTGGCGCTGCTCTTATGCAATTCGGCATTGACCTTATCCAGTTGCTTCGTCAGGCGTGCGCGCTCAGCATCGACGTCGATTAATCCCTTCATTGGCACCAGAAGGCGCATATCTCCCAACAACGCCGTCGCCGCGGCCGGTGGCTCTTCGCCGTCGGCAAGGACGGTGATCGACTCGACACGACCAACGCGCCGCAGCAGAAGTGCTTCCGAATTCGCTCGATGTTGATCGTCATCGCTGGCGCCTTGCAAGATTACCGGCAGAGGCTTGCCCGGTGATATGTCCATTTCTCCGCGAATCTGGCGAATTCCCAATATGAATTGTTTCACCCATTCGATATCGGTAACGGCGTCGACGTCATCGTTATCCGCAGACACTTCCGGATAAGGACGCAACATGATGGTATCGCCGTCGATGTCCGCGCGCTTCGCGACGTCCTGCCAGATCTCTTCAGTCACGAATGGCATCAAGGGGTGAAGCAGGCGGAGTATCGCTTCAAGCACTTCAATCAACGTCCGTTGAGTACCGCGCTTTTGCGCATCCGTTGATTCGTCCGACTGCAAGACCGGCTTTGACAGTTCGAGATACCAGTCACAAAACTCGTGCCACGTGAATTCATACACTGAGTGCAGCGCGAGATCGAGTCGATAGGTCGCAAGGTGTTGGTGCATGTCCGCCGTCGCGCGATTTAGCAGCGACTTGATCCATCGATCGGCCGAACTGAACTCGGCTTCGCCATCGTCCAACGATTCGGTGTTCATCAACACGTAGCGTGAGGCATTCCAGAGTTTGTTGCAGAAATTCTTGTAGCCTTCGATACGACCAAGATCGAAGCGAATATCACGACCCGTGGTTGCAAGCGCAGCAAAGGTCAAACGCAAGGCATCGGTTCCGAACTGATCGATACCGTCCGGGAAGTGCTTGCGCGTTGCTTTCTCGATTTTCGGTGCCAGATGACCCTGCATCATCCCGCTCGTGCGCTTTTCAACGAGGTCCTCGAGAGTGATGCCGTCAATCAGGTCGATTGGATCAAGCACGTTGCCTTTCGACTTGGACATTTTCTGTCCGTCCTGATCGCGGATCAAGCCGTGAATGTACACTTCGTGAAATGGCACATCATCCATGAACTTCAGGCCAAACATGATCATTCGTGCGACCCAGAAGAAAATGATGTCGAAGCCGGTAACCAGCACATTGCCCGGATAGAAGTCATCGAGCGCATCGGTCTTTTCGGGCCAGCCCATTGTGCTAAATGGCCACAGTGCAGATGAGAACCACGTATCCAGGACATCGTCGTCCTGGCGCAAGACGATATCGCCCAGATTGTGCTTGTCGCGAACATCGTCTTCGCTGTGTCCAACGTAGACGTTGCCGTTATCGTCGTACCAGGCCGGAATTCGATGGCCCCACCACAACTGTCTGCTAATACACCAGTCCTGAATGTTGTACATCCAGTCGAAGTAAGTCTTGGACCAGTTTTCGGGAACGAACTTGATGCGACCGCTTTCGACGGCTTCGATGGCCGGTTTCGCCAGTGGGTCGATTTTGACGTACCACTGATCGGTCAAATACGGTTCGACTACCGCATGGCTGCGATCACCCCGCGGAATCTTGACGACGTAATCTTCAATCTTCTCGAGCAGGCCGAGCGATTCAAATTCGGCAACGATCGCCTTGCGTGCGTCAAAACGATCCATGCCCCGATATTGTTCAGGAACCTCGTCGTTCAGCGCAGCATTGTCGGTGAGAATATTGTGCATGGACAGGTCATGTCGCTTGCCGATCTCGTAGTCATTGAAGTCATGAGCGGGGGTGATTTTCACGCAACCCGTACCGAACTCAGGATCGACATAATCGTCCGCTATGATCGGAATTCGACGTCCGACGATAGGAAGGATGATTTCCTGCCCGACCAGATCTTTGTAGCGATCGTCTTTCGGGTGAACAGCGACGGCGCTGTCGCCCAACATGGTTTCAGGTCGGGTGGTTGCTACGACGAGATGGCCTTCGCCCGAGGCCAGCGGGTATCGAAAATTCCATAGATGACCGTCTTCATCGGCAGACAGAACTTCGAGGTCGGACAGGGCGGTGTGCAACACCGGGTCCCAGTTGACCAGTCGTTTGCCACGGTAGATCAAGCCTTCGTCGTGTAGCTGTACGAATACCTTACGGACGGCATCAGACAGGCCTTCATCCATGGTAAAACGATCGCGGCTCCAGTCAACGGATGCACCGAGGCGCCGCGTTTGCTTCGCGATCTGGCCACCGGATTCTTCTTTCCATTCCCAGACTCGCTCGACGAACTTCTCACGCCCGAGATCGTGCTTCGACTTGCCATCGTTATTGAGTAGTCGCTCCACCACCATCTGAGTGGCGATGCCGGCATGGTCCATGCCCGGTTGCCACAATGTGCGCTCGCCTTTCATTCGATGGTAGCGCGTTAGCGTATCCATGATCGTGTCCTGGAACGCGTGGCCCATGTGCAGCGTTCCCGTCACATTCGGCGGCGGGATGACGATGCAATACGGCACGCCTTCGCCCTGCGGAGCGAAGTAACCCTTTTCTTCCCAGCGTTGATAAGTACGCTGTTCGATATCTTGTGGTTGGTAGGTCTTGTCCATTAGATCTTGTGAGTTTCTATTTTGTGGCCCTGATCACGATAATGCGCATAACGTTTCCGGCTTTTTTCGCGACAATTTTCGTCGGAGGTTACGAGCTCCGCGACTCTCGGGAAAGATTCAGCGAACGACGGTATATCGTCGCACAATGTAATTAATAGATCGCGTGGCTGAACCGATTCTGTTCCATAGCCAATCGTTATCGGCGCGTCGGTATCGCCCCCTGACAATTCGTGTGGAACGAAGCTGCCGTCACGAAATGTCCACAACAGCTTGTCAAGACGTTCGGCGTCTTCCCGAGTCATTGTTTGAATGTGAATCGTGTTCTCGAGCCGCCAGGCTTTCTCGGCTAGCTTGCAGGCGAGTGTATTTCGCGAATGTTCGTCGACTCTGTCGAGAACGTAGAAGTCGACTTGAGCCACGTTCGTTACTAGGGCAGGGCGCCAGCACGCGATAACACAAATTCAGACAGCAATGATACGGGCCGCCCCGTGGCACCTTTTTCTGCGCCTGATTTCCAGGCAACGCCCGCAATGTCCAGATGTGCCCAGTTCATTCCGTCGGTGAACTTGCCGAGGAAACAGGCTGCCGTTACCGAACCACCACCTGCGCCGCCTATATTGCCCATGTCGGCAAAGTTGCTCTTCAACTGGGCGTCATACTGCTCACCCATCGGCATCGGCCAGCCGATATCTTTCGAGCTGTTGCCAGCGGCAAACAGTTCGTCCTGAAGGGCATCATTATTCGCGTAAATTGCACAACGGTGATGACCGAGGGCAACTACGCAAGCGCCAGTCAATGTCGCAACATCAATGATGGCTGCAGGCTTGAAGCGGCGGGAGTAGGTCAGCGCATCGCACAGGATCAAACGACCTTCAGCATCGGTGTTCAAGACTTCGATGGTCTGGCCCGACATGCTCTTGACGATGTCACCGGGTCGGGTCGCATTGCCAGCAGGCATGTTTTCTACCGCAGGTACGACGACCGTAAGATTAATCGGCAGCTTCATTTTGCTGATTGCCGCCATCGCGCCAATGACACTGGCAGCTCCGCACATGTCGAACTTCATTTCGTCCATGCCAGCGCCGGGCTTCAGCGAAATTCCGCCGGTATCAAATGTCACACCCTTGCCAACAAGAACTATCGGCTGATCACTGCCAGCGCCTTTGTACTGCATGACGATCAGTTTGCCGGGTTCGGTAGCGCCTGCTGTTACGGAAAGCAACGATCCCATGCCGAGTTTCTTCATTTCGGTTTCGCTGAGGACGCGCGTTGTCAGTTTTCCATTACCCGATGCCAATTTTTTCGCAACGCGTCCGAGATAACCCGGCGTGCAAAAATTGGCCGGAAGGTTGCCGAGATCTTTTGCGAGCGACACGCCAGCGGAAATTGCCTCGCCATGGTCTGCACCGCTCGTGGCTTTCGCGGCGTCTCCACGTTTCGCGATAGAAAAACCGATCGTGCTTAGCGGCATACCCGATTTTTTGCGGCCGCTTTTCATCTGATCGAAGCGGTACAAGGCGTCGTTGATGCTCTCAACGGTATGACGAGCAACATAGTAGGCGTCACAATCGGCAACCGGTTCGAGCGTCAGACAGTTCAGAATCTGTTTTGTTTTCGTATTCGCGATCGCTTTCGTCGCTGCTGCAATGGCCTTGCGGAACGCGGCCGCATCCAGACCACCGGATTTGCCGAGGCCGACAACGGCGACTCGACCGGCTTTTACGCCCGGAACCTTCGTCAAAACAGCGACGCGGCCCCGATCGCCGGACACGTCACCGGACTTGATCAGATCTCGGAGGTGTCCCTTGCTGGCGGTGTCGATATCATCGGCGCCAACACCCAATTTTCCGCGGTTGTAGACACCAACAATGACGCAATCGACAGCTCGGCGTGATGCCTTACTGGTAGTCGTGAAATATTTCATAGAAACTCGGTTCGCCTCGCATTTTGATCAGCTTATTGTTCCGGGGCTGTCACGGACAAATTAAAAGCGGTAGTCTAACTGTTTACGCTATCCACAGCTACGTCATTCCCGGACACCGATGACCCGTATCCTCGATCGGTACATTTTTCGCGAAATCGCCACGACCTGGCTTGGGGTCACGCTGGTTCTATTGCTGATCCTGCTGACTAACCAGTTCGCCCGGGTTTTGGGTGATGTGGCCAAGGGTAAATTGCCCAAGGACGCGGCATTCGACGTTATTGGTCTCTCGGCCATGCAATATTTGACCATTCTGGTGCCAATTGGCCTGTTCTTGGCAATCATGCTGGCACTGGGAAGGTTGTATCGAGATAGCGAGCTGCCCGCGATGATGGCGTGCCGTGTCGGTCCGATCGATATTTATCGACCATTGACCTGGCTCATGCTCCCGCTGGTCCTGGGCGTCGCCTGGCTTTCGATCGAGGGTAGTCCATGGGCGCTGAAGAATGTGGATCGGATTGGCGCTGAGGCTCGCCGAGAAGCGGATTTGGCCAGCATTGAACCCGGAAAGTTCACTGTTTTTGGACCGGAGGGGGCCGTGGTTTATGGCAACGCCATTACTCCTGAAGGCCACATGGAAGACGTCTTCATGCAACGGCGCGTCGATGGCGGGCATATTGAAGTCGTCATCGCCAAATTGGGTGAGATGGTGGAGGCTGACGATCCGGATATTCGAATGTTGGTTTTGCACGATGGTCGGCGGTATGAGGGTGTGCCGGGAACGACTGAATTCCGAGTTATCGAATTTGCCGAGCACGGCGTTCCCTATCGATTGCCCAGTCTGACGACGCCGGAACCGAGACCCAGAGCGATGGCTTTTTTCGACTTGGCGAGATCGGATGAACCTGAGCATATCGCCGAGTTTCAGTGGCGGCTTGGCGTACCGTTATCCACCATCATCCTCGCGATACTAGCGGTACCACTTTCCAGGAGTCAGCCCCGTGCCGGGCGTTATGGGCGGTTGGCTATCGGGCTGCTCGTTTTCATTATCTACCTGAACATGATGAGCGCCGCGAAAGCGTGGATCGAGAAGTCCACGATTTCCCCAGCGTTGGGTATTTGGTGGGTGCATGCTGTCGTGCTGCTATTTGCACTGGGGTTGCTTGCGGTGCAAAACGGTTATCACCGAAGGATATTTCGATGACCGGCATCCTTAGTCAGTACATGATGCGCACGATTCTTTCGGGTACGGCGATGGTACTTGTGGTTCTTCTCGCATTGGCCGGATTATTCGAATTCATTGCGGAACTCGATGACACGCGCGGGGATTATCAAATCCCCCAAGCGATTCTTTTTATTGCTTTGCGTTTGCCCAACCTGGCATTCGAAATGTTGCCCATTGCCGCGTTAATTGGGTCGTTGCTGGGACTGGGAGCTTTAGCTGGCAACAGTGAAATTGTTGTCATGCGATCGGCTGGGTTGTCGGTGCGCGAACTGGCCAGCATGGTTGCGTTATCGGGCGGCTTGCTGCTCGTGCTCACAGGACTGCTGGGAGAATTCATCGGTCCACCGCTCGATTTCTATGCACGAAACATGCGCATGGAAGCTCGCTATGAACAGGATGACTCCCGTCTTGGGAACGAAGCCTGGGTTAAAGACGGTGCGACGTTCCTGCATCTGGAGAAAGTAAGCCCCGAGTTTGAGTTCGGGAGTCTGTATATCTATCGATTCGATGGCGATCGACTGGAGTCAATTGCCGTTGCTGAAAACTCGGGAATTGATCAGAATGACAACTGGATTCTTGAGAACCTTCGAGAGACGCAGTTCGAACGCGAAGGCGTACACGTGCAACAGTCATCTCGCTCTGTCGAATCGTTTGAGGTGAGTTCCGATTTGCTAGGCAGTGCGCTTGCCAAACCGCTGAGTCTGTCCGCACGTGAGCTCTTGAGTTACATCGACTACCTGAAGCGCAACAGTCTCGACGCGGCCAAATACGAAACCGAATTCTGGTTTCGAGTGGCTCGGACATCGACGGTGTTGGTCATGCCGGTTTTGGCACTGGCGTTTGTCTTTGGTTCACTTCGAACCGGTGGGGCCGGAGGCCGCCTCATGATTGGCGTAATAATCGGCCTGGCTTACTACCTGGCCAGTGAAACGCTGGCGAACTCGGGACAGGTTTTTAATCTGAATCCGCTCCTTGTGACCTGGTTGCCATCGGGGATACTGATCGCCGTTACCTTGTACGCGCTCTCGCGTATTCGCTAGGATTCTTCCGTGTTTGCTTCGTCTTTCGGGTAATAGACGATTCGCGTGCCGCTCAAGCGGTCATGCCAGGCCAGCTTGTCTTTGTCCCAAAGTGACCACAGGAACCCAAGCCCTGCAGGCAGCCACGATAGCAGCGAAGCAAAAAACCGCAGAGTCGCTTGTCCAATCGTCGGGTGGCCGCCATCGACGGTTTCCAGTTGCAGGCGCCAGGACTGCATGCCCAACGTGCGGCCCGATCGCGCCCAGAATCCGACAAAGAACCCGAAAATAACCGCAACTAGTACGGCCTGGTACAACAGATTCCCGCTTGACGCTACAGGCTCGCCGCCGCGAACGGCGATAAACGGCAGCGTTGCCAGGAAAAGCAGCGCGAGGATAAGCAGTCCGTCGTACAGCATCGCGGCGATGCGACGAATCAGTGTTGTGTTTTGCATGATCTAAATACTCGAAAAGGAAACCCGTGCCCGATATTCATTCGACCCCTTGTTCTTTGAGCGCCAACGCCTGGCGCTTGTAATCGCGACCCAACCACAGCGAGACGAAGAACCAGATCACTGCAAATGGCAGCATCACGATTGAAACACCGGTGATACCGAATCCCATCATCAATTTGACCGACCAGGTTCCGACAATGTCGCCGAATCGGTAGATCGCCGTGTCGATGAAATTCTTTGTTTTGTATTTGTCTTCGGGCGTGACGACTGAATACAGCATGTCGGTGGTGGGCTTGCTGAAGCTGAAGCCCAGAGCTCTTCGAGCGATGGTCAGGAACGCAACGACACCCAGCACCGGATCGAACGCCAATAAGGCGAATCCGGCCAAAGACACGAACGGCAGCAATGCCAGCGATCGGCCAATGCCAAAGCGACCGACGATGTGGCGCACAAGAAACATTTGCCCCAGGAGCGCGAACAAATTGGTCCAGAGATTGATATTCGAGAAGAACTCAGTACGCTCATTGGCGCCGGGGATCGAGTCTTCCACCATCTGAGCAGCGAACATATACAGCGCAGTGCCGAGCAGGCTAGCTATGACCGAGCTGGCCGCAATGCCCATGAAATAGTTGGATCGAAAGACGTGGGTAATGCCGGCAAGCGGGTTGCCGCCGATCGGCTCGTCCGATTCGACCGTTGTTCCAATGTCAGTCTCGTGTTCCTGTGCGACCCATTTTCGAAGTTGGCGTATGCAGATTATCGCGAATGCCAGCAGTAACGCCGCGATCGGAAACAGGTTCTGAAATCCGATTTGAACGACGAATGAGATCGTCACAGCGGCGCCGATCAGGGCGCCAATACTGCCGCCGGCTGTAATGAACCCAAACAGTCGCCGTCCTTGATTGCGGGTGTAAATGTCGGCCATGAAGCTCCAGAAGACCGACACGACGTATAGATTAAATACGCTGAGCCATACAAAGAAAGCGCGACCGAGCCAGATATGGTCAGTTCCCTGATCCAGATAGCGCGCGAAAAGGAACCAGAAGATCAGGATGTTGGAGATGAAGAAAAGATAAACCCACGGCAAGAAGACGCGTCTCGGGAATCGTGATGCGACCCAACCGTATATCGGCGTGGCGATCATCATGGCCGTAAATGTTCCGAGAAACAGGTAGGGAATAGTATCGGCGCCGCTGCCGACGGCCATCGCTTCGCGCACGGGGCGCAAAATATAGTAAGAGGACAGTACGCAAAAGAAGTAGGCGAACGACCACGCAACGGCAACGTATTCTGGCCGTTCCACGCCAAGAATCCGGCCGAACAGATAATCTTGTAGTTTTTCGGTAGTGTTGTCGGCCATCGTGCGTGCCATCTTAATGGTCAGGCCGCGAAAGTCACACTAAATAAGAAATTATCGAAAAGGACGGGAAATCATGGAACCAGTAATCATTGTCACAGTTCTGGCTTTGGCTCAGTTCGTATTTTTTGGAATCACGGTCGGTCGAATTCGGGTGAAGACGGGCGTCACGGCACCTGCGATGTCAGGCGATCCAGAGTTTGAACGCGCGAATCGTGTGCATGCAAACACGTTGGAGCAGCTCGTCGTCATGCTGCCGGCCCTGTGGTTATATGCTCACTACGTCAATCCGCTATGGGCCGCCGGTTTTGGTGTTGTTTATCTGATTGGCCGATTCCTCTACAGCTCGGCCTATACGAAAGACCCGGCATCTCGCGGGATCGGTTTCATGATGACGTTCCTGCCGAGTGTGGTGATGCTGGGCTGGGTGCTCTTCGTCGCGGTATGGCACTACATCTAAAGACCGCTGTTGAACTAATGGGTAAATCGACGAGATTTGGCGCTCGCTAAGTCTCGTCGTTCGTTCAATCCTTGTGTGTCAATCATACGCAGGAGAGAACGATGGCAAAAAGGACATTTGTCGGACCCGGTCTTGTCGGAGGAGCTGCTCTGTTCGCGTGCCTGTTGTACGTCGGGAACGTGCAGGGCCAGATCACTCCGGTCACAGTTGATGGATGTGCAAAACTTGCCAGAGTTATTCACAGCGAAGTTTCCGCTGCGGCGATGTATGGGCCTGGAAAGTCTGGACCGTGGCTGATCGATCCGGGGCAGGGGGACATTTCGATTTGCACGCACGCGGCGAGAACCGTTTCGCGAGCATTCACCGCCGCAATGAAAAGCGCCGGAGTGGCTGTGAAATGGCACGTCAACGACGCTTGGGCGAATCCGATCCCGAGTGACTATTGTCTGAACGCGTTCCTGGCGCAGTGTTTCCCGGCTCGCAGTTCGGTCAACGCCGTAGACCGTGGCGATCCCGATTTTGTGCAAAGGAGTTGGGCGTTGGTTGCGAAAGCGGTAATGCGGGAAATGCACAACCCGGTCAGCAGCGATGAAGTCAGGTTTCGAGACAACGACCTGAAACTGCGAATCGGATTGTCACTGCGATCAATTGACGCGACTAGCCCTCGGCGGCTTCCCAGTCGACGATAACTTCTTTCGCCGTGGTCATGTCTTTCGAATTGACCATGACTCGAACGTTGCCCATGGCGGCCAGCTCACCGACGCCGCCCTGCAGATATTCACCCTCGATCATTGCTTCGATGCCCGCCTGCTGCAGCTGGTGCAAGACAAGGTGTGCTTCGATGCTAGATGACGCGCCGTATACGCATTTCATAAAGGTGCTCCGTCGGTTGGTCCGGTCATCGACCATAGTGTACTCGAAACGCCGCTATGCGCCTAAAATCGGTTGAGACCACCAACCGAAAGCAGCCATTCGAGTGATATAGTTTGGGCGGCTGCTACTGACCCAAAGCGAAGCCTGCTGATTCACTGGAATGAAACAGAAATGAGTGTTATTTCGGGATTCTAGACCGGCCGGTAATGGCACAGCCGTACATTCTGCAAAATGGATAAATTCAATGAACAGATATTTGCTTGTGGTTTTTTCGTTCGCGTTCCTGACTTTAGTTTCATGCGGGAAAGACGAACAGTCTGGAGGACCAGCTGCTTTGCCTTTCGATTTAGTAAATACACCAGTAGGCGATGTTAGTTTTCCGGTCGGGTGCAATGCTGAGGCTGCTCCGTTAGTTGAGCGCGGTGTCGCTCTCTTACATCACATGATGTATGACGAAGCGAATTTTGTCTTCGGCATGGCGGACGACCGCGACCCCGATTGCGCCATGGCCTATTGGGGGCAGGCGATGTCTCTAATCCACCCACTTTGGCCTGACGTCCCTACCGCGCCACAATTCGAACG
>RCNC010001412.1_pt1 | contig 16115 bp, 10 predicted proteins | sample 2041301 | NCBI WGS metagenome assembly RCNC01 (sample SAMN09708231, study PRJNA481090) | Marine sediment metagenome, whole genome shotgun sequencing project. | biome: marine sediment; feature: ocean; material: sediment; isolation source: Sewage treatment plant 13A marine sediment (STP13A) ... | reverse complement strand
GTTCTGAAAAACTATTTCCATTTTTCATAAGAGTTGAAAATATTTTAAAACTATTTTTTTCAGGCGGCAATACCGATTCCAGATGATGATATCCATCCAAACAGATCTCCTACCCAGGCGGTTATCAGCGCATTTTGGATGGTGATATGGGTGATATTTTGGATTCAATTGACAGGAAATTTTATTCGTAAAAAGATGGTATCACAGATTTTGAAACGACCCCAGAAGTGGTGATGGGTTGGATATCACATATTTTAGAGAAGCAAAAATGCGTGCGTTTCATACGCATGTGCCTATCCCTATGAGTGAATAATTATCGGCTCTAAATATGACTGTATCAGTAATTTGTGATGTCGTGGTTTTAACCCACTGTACTCTTTATTAAGAATTCTTAGGGTGGAAGGTAAGGCGAAGAATCTGTGTGTCGCTTCCGATAAGAGAAAGCGCTACAACTACTAAAAATGCTCACTACATGATTCTCATTATTTTCTGATTGATTTATTATGGCACAATATCCTGAGGAACCTGCGCTCATGTCGTATGCCAAGCCTGAAAAACCAAAGTGCGGGCATTGGCAACATACCATGATATATAAATCACGTTCCTTCAACGCATGCGTTATTTCTTCAAATCCGCTAAATAAATCCTGCTCTAAGTAGGGGGCCTTTTCTTCTGTGCCATCGAACAGTCTTGCAATTAGAACATCGTCTTTTATAAAAACGTTACATTCCCCTTCTCTTTCTCCTGATTCTATTGATGCAACATTCATAGGGCATCCATTTATATAGGACGGTTCTGATATGTCTTGTTCTCGATTTTTCATTTCATGATCCTAATAGTTCAATAATCCCCTGGTTCTGGAAATCATCGCTCACACCACCTGAGCTATTTCCGAATATTGCGTAATTCCATCTTGATCTGATTCTTTCTTAGCATCTTTGATGGTAACTTTAGATCCTCTTATGTTAACTATCCAGAATCTATTATTTTTTCGATTTTACAGTTCTCGTAATATTGCCTGGTTTCATTACTGAGAAGCAAGGCTGTACCAACTGCAAATAGAATATTGCCGATCAAAACAGCGCTAAATAGTTTTGGCATTCCTTGGTAGTATAAATGAATAATTACCCAGCACCCTATGGCTAAAATAACAATATTAAAACCAATACACAATTTCCGTCTTTTTTTAATTATCAGCAAATAAAAACTAACCAGACCCTCCACAATATAAGCTATTGGTATTTTACCAAAGAACGCCTTTTCGGCAAAAATAATCCAACACCACCCAAGTGCTAATAATAAAATAGCAGTTTTTGTGGATATTGGCATTTTTGAATATTTTTTTATTTTTTTCGTTTTATTTGCTTTCGGAAAAAATGAATTAGTTACTTTTTTAACGGCGTTTTTGATTATGGTAGGCATTTTCCAAGAAAGAACATTTTTTAAAATTCCAATTATTATGCCGACAAAAGAAAAAACTGCAATAATGCCACTTCTCCCAAAATTTAAATTAATTACAAAAAGGGTTATTGCTAAGAATAGAATAATTGCAGCACTAATTCTTCTGATTCGGTAAATATCGGCATTTGTTGGATGCTCAATTAAATGTATCGCTGTCTCCTTTTTATCATCTGATTTGAAAGCATCCCCTACAGAGCCTATAATTACCTTCGCATAAATTAGCTTTTCTACTAAATATCCCCATATTGCAATTCCGAGACCTGCACTTACTATCGACATGATAAACTGATCCAAATCACCGCTGGCCCATCGATAAATTGAATAAGGAACAATTACTATTGCAAGTATAGCAGATAATATTTTTATGCTTTCTTTATCCATAATCAGGGGCCTTTAAGCACCCTCCGTGCTTTTATAGTTAGTCGATTTTCTCTGTGTTGAGGAATACCAGAGATCTTCCACTTTATTAAGCAACCTAAATATGCGACCATCATCATTATGACATGTCCTGCCTAAGAGATTTGAAACCCATCTCTCCGGGAGTTTTTTTCTGCCATGAAGTGCCCCAACCGCTGCCCCAACAATAGCGGCAATCGTGTCATTATCCTTGGTGTCATTCACCGCTCTAACAATTGCCTCCTCCGGATCATCTCCATGTTTCATTAGTATGTAAATTGCAGATGGTAGAGTTTCTAATAAATATGCACCGGAATACCAGGATCTGCATGCATCAACAATCGGAATATCTTGATCGTAAGCATCTTTGACTTTTTCATTAACATAAGCCCAAATCGTACCCTTATAATTTACAAATTTCCCTCCTCGTGGCTTGTACGTTTTGCCGGATTCAAGTTTCTTTGCAATTTTAGCATAAGCATCGATCCACCAGGTTGGTTCCGGCGGAGTGTTCATTTTCATTAACTGCCGATAGATATAAACAAACGCCAGACAGGCAGAAATGGAGCCGGTATCATTGTGAGTCAACATCGCTGAAAGTGCTGTGTCTATCCATAGACTTGAGCCCCCTGTTTTGACATATGGAATAAGCATAGGTGCTATTCGCATCAGAGCACCATTGCCAGCGGAATGTGGACCACATCCGTACCAGGGCCTTCCTGATTTGTAATTGGAAATAAATCTCCGTACAGTGGAACCAATGCCGAAAATCCTGTCTGTGCAAAAGCGAGCAGCCAGGCTTTCCGGAATAAACCCCTGGTCAGCAATCAGTTGTTCGAGAGTCCAAAAGGCCAATTGTGTGTCATCCGTTGGTGCGCCTACGGCCTCATTGTTTGCATATCGGTTAGGGAGGTAGTCCCTTATTTCACCGTGATTGCTGAATCGGGTTTCTGGAATCTGCCCTTCGGTCGTATTTCCCAGAGCATCTCCGATCGCAAGCCCCAGCATCATGCCTTCAACACGATCAATTATTGAATCCTTATCTAATGGTTCTACATCATAATCAAACAGATTGCTGCGGTTGATATCAATTTTTCTGTCCTTTATAAGGTCATTAAATATTTTACGATTATCTGTCATGATTAAACGAGTCCTTTTTCATAGCTAAACGGTTCGCCAAATCGAATAAATATTCAGATTTTTCAATCTTTTTTGCCCATTGAGAGGTAATAGCATCAAAACCCAGATAAGCACCGCTGATACTGCCAGCAATGCAAGCAACGGAGTCTGAGTCTCCGTTGGTGTTTGCTCCCCGCAAAACTGCCTTTTTGTAATCATTGGGATATTTCAGAAAACAATAGAGTGCGAGAGCAACAGCTTCCTCGCCGATCCACCCCTCCCCAAGATATTTCAGGGCATTTTCTTCACTGGGCCAATATAGGCACTCTGATACCTTGGAAAGAGCGATGTCGAACTCTCTGGATATCCCCGCGGTATAGGACAAAGTCTCGGAAATCATGCATTCCGGATCGATGCCATCCAGAGCCAGCTTCACCAGATAAGCGCCTCCGATGCTTGCAGCGATAGCAGTCCGGTGCCCGTGTGTGCAAATTCCGGATGCACGAGCCACCTGTTTCAGTTTTTCAGGGTCATACTGGTAGACATAACCTATGGGTGCTACCCGCATGACAGAGCCGCAACCTTTGGAATTAGGCACACCACTTTCTGACCAATGAATCCCATTCTCCATATTGGAAACGCCGGTAAGGCAAGCGTTTCCTGGTGCACGGTTATTTTCCGGAGAATGTCGCCATTTGATAAACTCATCACAGATGGCCGTCATGATCGTTTCCACATCTTGATCACCTGCCTTGATCAATGCCTCTGCAATGGCGATGGTCATTTGGGTGTCGTCGGTGTACAAGGCCGGTTCCGGAAGGTCCTTGATGCCTTCCGGACCGTACTTCGCCTTGATATCCTTGAGTTTCATGAACTCGGTCGGCGATCCCAAAGCATCTCCGATAGCCAACCCGATTATCAGGCCTTTGGCTTTATTGTTATCCATCGATCTTCCCTATATTGTTGAAGGTACATTTCGATTGCTATTTTGACCTGCAGTTGCAGTTCATCTGAAATCCCAGGCAACTGTTTGTATGCTTTTGTGAAAATTCTTTTAGCCGAGCGGGCCAATCTTTTCTTGATTTGTTCTTCTTGCATCAGCAAATAAAGAAAAAGTACCACAACTGCATGTTCATCAAATCCTGCGTCAATTATTTCTGTAAGGGCTTCAGCGGTGTCTATCGGAATATCTTTTTCAACCAGTCCGGATATCGATTTTATAGCAGGGGATATAAACGTCCCTTCTTGTATTTCATTAAGATTATCAATGAAATTATTAAATTGTATTTGTTTAAGATCTTCAATGTCCATTATTTTGTGTTGTGAAAAAAGGTCAGAAGGGGCAGATGATAGACGACTCTCAATTTTCGAGAGATCATTCTCCATAGACACATCAAGAGCAGATGATATAAATTTAGAAGACATCGATTCACATAATTCCTCTCTTATTTCATGTGATATTAACCCAGAGCCTCCCCAACCAGCAGCAAGCATCTGAGGTGTTTTTCGGAGAGCTGGCAGGTCATCAGATTTCTCACCATCGGCTTTTACGTCGATGGCGAGGTAGTTCGTACAGCGAGACATTAGTTGGTATTCCACCCCCAAGGCTGCAATCTCTTTTGAGTCTTCCAGCGTCCTGATCACGTATGATGCCGCCATGCGTGCCATTGTTCCAGGATTTTCGGTCGGTGTTTGGGAATGTGCCCTGTTCTGAATTGCCAGCTTTTGAGCAAATGTCTCGCCATTTTCTAAATCGGCCCACATCTCAATATCGCCACTCGGCCGTTCTTTGAACCTGCCGAATACGTGCAGCGTATCCCCGTCGAAAACAGAACTGATATTCTCAGGAACGGTTATGTCTGGTTCACATGGCCAATGGATTCTCACGTTCTCGGCTTTGGGGAAATATATCCTTCTGAAATGCCGAATGATCTTTTCTGCCATATCCTCGTTCGGTGAAACCAGTTCGCAAGCACCACCGGTCGTGTCGGCCAAGGTCTGAACAAAAGCCTCCGAAACTGAACTGCCAACACCCACCGTAAAGAAGCGGGATCCAGATTTGGCCGCCATTGCAGTTATTTTTTCCCAGTTCCACACTTCACCGTCCGTGATAAGCAGCACATCTTTCGATATTTCACTGGATGGTTTTTCTTCAACTGCAGCTGCAATAGCCTGCATAATTTCGGTTCCCCCCATGTCCGCTTCCAGGACTTCCAGATGATTTTTGGCCTTTTTTAAGTTGCCAGCACCAGCCAAAACTGTTGAAGGGAAGAGTCTTTCATATGAGCTCCCGAAACGAATTACATTGAATTTGTCTTCGGGTTGCAGCAGTTCGAGGATTTCGTATAACGCCTTGCGAGCCTGGGTGATGGAATCACCGTTCATCGAGCCTGAGCAGTCAACAATTATCGTGACGCACCTGGGTGCCTTGTCGGGCACGGGCGGTAATCTGGGGTAAAAAGATGCCAAAGCGATGTAACCATCGCCATCTGGTTCCACGTGGGCAACACTTTTTTCCTCAGTTCCCATGGTAAGGTTGAGCACGAAGTCCCTGTCCATCAAAGCTTGTCCTTTTTTTAGGGAAACAACTGTCTTTCTATCCTGTTTGTCTGAAACGATTGTGTGCGAGGGGCTTTCAATAGATGCGTCGGCAAGCACACCGAAAATAGAGAGGGCAATGCTAAATGGGTTTTCATTCGTCTGTGCGTGTTCTGGTACCTGGTGGGGTTGGACGTCAATGCTTTCGGGATCGCCGTATCTTGGTGCAATGGTTGTCGGCAGGAAAAACCTCAAGGAATTATCTCGCCATTTGAAGAGTTCGGCATAGGTAATTGATATTTCGATGGTTTCACCGGGCTGCAGATTGCCGACGTTCATCGTATAAAGCCCCGGGTCGACCTGCTCCAGCATAATTGCCGTGTCACCATCGGTTACCGCATCCTCATATCGTTCTTCCGCTTCCTTCTTCTCAATGACAACACCTTTGAGCTCTTTTGTCCGGGTCTTAATGGTCATGTCCAGAAGGACGGCATCGAGGGGAAGGGGAAATGTATAGACCGCCTCGATATTTATTTCTTCCAAGTTGCTGTAAGCCTGCTTTATGGTCACCTCGCACAAAAGGTTTTCGATTTCAGCCTTCACGTTCACCGACTGGAGGGCGACCTTGCCCTCCCCGACAGGTTCCAGAACTGGTGCAGTCATTGTTCTATTCATTTTCCGGTTTCTCCTCTCTTATTCTTTTGTACAGGCTCATGATTTCACGAAAAAGAGCTCGAACCTGTTCAGGGCTCAATCTGGCTCGATGGGGTTCAATGTGCAGCTCGACACCATCGCTGACATTCATATGGCTCCACACTTCCACCGTACCCTGCTTTTTTACCAGCGGAGGCGGGACAGGTTTGTCACCAGCAGCGCCGTCTTTTTCGCTGGACAAAATATCCTGTATTCTCTCAAGCGACAATCCAGCCGCTTTCCATTTTCGAATCCCAAGCAACTGTTCAAGGTGCGAGTGGCCATAAAAGGCACCCTTGCCGATGCCGTCTGGCCGGTCAACCAGGCCCTTTTGGATGTAATACCTCACAGTACGTTTGTTCATTTCGACCAAGGCACAGATTTCATCAATTGTGAATTTATGAGATTTGTTTTTCATGACACCTATTCTATACAGTATAAGTGTCATTGTCAAGTGTGTGAATAAAATTTTATAGAGGGCATCACAAGCCGGTGAATAGATCCGGGCATAAATTATTATGGCTGGTTTATTAATTAATCGGAAAAAGAAAAACGATAGGAGGGCATAAGAAGAAAAAAGGTGTTGAAGAAAATAGAGAGGTCCAATTCATTTTTATGAAGAGCGGCTCGTTTTAATCATTTCTTGTAGATCAATCAGATGGTTATCTACAAACTCAATTTCAATAGGCTCTCCGCATAATTTCATACGAATGGCGAGATGGTTGTTTCCACCCTCGGCCAGAACCTTCAGATTTACTATTTGATCAATGATATTTTCATCCACTTCCTTCGGGCCAAACTGAAACATTGCACTGTGCCAAGGGCAAAGACAAAGAACATTGCCGACTCTGTCAAGCCATTCAGCGGTTGTATGTGGGACAAGATATAACCCTTCAAAAAATGGATTTCCATTTCGTTGTGTGAAGGTTTTTTTGCAAATTTGGCACTGACCTGCATACCACTCAGCAAGCATCACCCTAACTTGATCATTCTTTCCTTTCCACTTCTTAGAAAGGCTGAAAGAAAACTGATCGCCAAATTTTCCCTGATCCTCAATTGCCGCACCGATATCTTCTGAGGTTTTTTCCCGACGGCGTGCAGGATTTATAGAAGAACCATCTGCTTTTCCCTTTTCGATTGGTGTAGATCGACCAGACATAGAGAGCGCAGTGCTCAGAGCTTTATGATAGGGCGTATCTTGTTTCTGAATGTTTTCAGATTGCCTGCGAGCTAATACTTTATGTTTGATGTAATCTATAATTTCCTTGTGTTCTTTTTCGCGTTCTTCATCGGGAAGCTCAGATAGGAAATCAACCACTTCAACTGGAACGTTTAAAGAAGAAGCTATTTTTTCTCGTGTCGTATATTCTTCTTTGGCTTGTTCAACAGAAACACCAAAATTGATTGCCTTAAGCCACTCTTGGTCGGCATCGAATGGAAAGCCATCGGGAAGCATCTCATAAGAAGCGTCTGATGGGCTAACAAAATCTTCATTTGTCTGAGGTACCCATTCGTAAGTCCTAAGGTGATGAACAAGTTGAGAATCTGCAGTACGAGAGCCATTTGTCATATTTTTGCGATATCGCGCTACAAGATAATTCTTACGCGACGGGAGCGAACACATCGTTCTCCAGAGCAATTTGGATATTTCAATTGTTGGATTTTGGAAAAGTTTTTTTAGTTTTGGAATAATAAAATCACTATCAATGGGTGAGGTATATCGAGAACCTGAAACGTTGCAAAGGTAATTCCATTGTGGATTTTCAAAGCAACTTGTTTCTTCAATCTCTAAAACCGTTTGTGCACCGCTTGCCTTTGCAAAAGCAGCAATTTTTCTCTTCGAGACACCACAATCTTCATATCTCTTTGCCAAAGCTGAGCACTCGCTCTCCTCTCCAAGTGCTTCATGATACGTCTTTAAACCAGTTTCAAGAAATGGTGAATCAAGATAGACATCATTCGGCATGCTCCACAACCCGTCTTCCCGTTGAAATATGTAATAGTCTGAAAATAGGACTGCAGTTGACTGATCATCATTAAATAATTTGATAAAGCGTTTTAAATCAAGGAGATGGCTATTCAGTTCTGGGGCCTTTGCCTCATAGGTGTAACGCTGTTTCAGTATTGCCTCTACTTGCTCAACCCTGCCTACCTCACGCACTCCAATTTCTTCAAGCAATTTGCGGGCATTCTCCTGCTGAGTTTTGCTCTTGCCGCTTGAGTAGATTCCTTTCGGGATACGCGGTAGGACCTCATCGTTTTCAACATCCGCACTCGGAAAAAAGCAATTTTTTGCAGCATTGTATTTTCCATTGCCGAGGCGGACAATCAAAAGAGGTTTTAATTCCTCAAAATATCTTGTTCTCTTGTATCTCGGTAGTAAAATGGCACCATCATAAAGAAGTGCATACATCTGTTGATGCCACTCAAGTAGCTTATCTGCAAGCCAAGCCATGAAACTTTTATCTGGTCCTTCTACCCTTTTTGAGTAATCAGGTAGCCAACGAGGACCCGTTGATGCTTTTTCTACAAGTAACTCAACAAAGGATTCAATATCCCACTCATCTATAGACAAGCTGGAAAGAAACCTATCCTGCGGACTATTTTTCTGTGAAACACCAATAACCCACTGCAAAGGTTCATCATCATTACCAAGCAGGAACTCCAGATCTTCTTTGGGCAGAAGCAATTTTAGTGAAGCTTTAGCTTGTAATAGTTGTTTTGCAGGTGCATGTGACTTCTCATGGGTGGGTGTTAATGGCTGGTTGTTCATTTCGTTAATGATGGCGGTACGGATCGATTGATACCTGTATGGGATCGTATCTTTATTGTTTGGTAGCACACCAAGAAAGTCTCCCGTTAGCATTTTCAGATCACGAATCGTATATAATGAAGATACCGCCAATTGTGCGATTTGGTCTAATAACGGTGCGTTTAAAGGAGTTTGTTTTATGCTGGCTCGGCTTAATTCCGGAACGAAGGGTGCGTGTAGATGAAAGCGAAACCCGGAGGTTTCCTTTTCAGCTGGAAAGTATACCGCTACTTGGCCCGTATTGGCAGATACGATCTTCAATTGACCCGCTATTGGATTTTTATTTACAAAAGATTTGATGTTGGGCAAAAACTCGAGTTCGAAAGCAATCGCAACATGTTGATTTATCAGTTCTTTGACAGTATCAAAGAAACATAGGTAGTGAGCACTTGAAACAGCTTTACCATTAATCCGTTTCAAGACCTCAATATGATGTTCAGCGTGTTCAATCCGCAGTACCTCTCCAGCAGCATGCGTGCCAATCTGCCAGTTAATCGATTCCAAACTTGAAAGGAATAATAGGGTCGTCTCGGCTAATTCATTAAGTCGGATTTCAATCTCTTCGTAAGCATCTCCAGCAGACTTTTTGGGGCTGTTAAAAGGGAATTCAAACCGTGTTTTCAATCCGGCCTTAATATTTTCAGGGATCAAGGATGGGAGTACTAAGTCCGAAATTTTAAAGGAATATGTTGGTGACCAAATATGTGGCGTCTCAGTATATGCAAAAACGGCCTTGAACCCAATGCCGAACCTACCGATCTTATCTTTTTTATCTGCTTTTGAACCTTTTCCAATATTTGTTATTCCAGCCACATCATCGTCGTTAAAAGGGCGTCCATCATGTTCAAATACAAGCCTATTAGCTTCAAGAATAAATTTAGCCTTTTTAGCACCGGCGTCTTCAGCATTTTGTAGCAATTCATAAATAAAATGTGCTTGATCCGGATAGAGATCTTCGACAATCTGTCGGATACCAGAATACTCCTCATCAGCAAGTACGTCAGCAAGTTTCTTGCGCCTAACGTAAAGATCATCCATAAAGCTCATGTTATACACTCCTCGACCTGGACTACGCCGTAGGCGACCGGTGCAGTAGTTATATCAGCCCTTTCCATAGCTATTTCTAATGCTTGAAGACGGCGGGCATAGTCAGCTTCTGCAGCTGTGATTTGTGACCGGCGCATCCTCTGAATCTTTTCATCTGTGGCCTTGCTTAGCTGTTCTTCGAGAAGGGAAATCCGGGCTTTGTGGCTTGTTGCCAAACTTTCCCTCTGATATTCAGCCAGTTCCTGGGTTCTAAGTTGATGTTTTGTGCGCGCTTCTGACCATAACAGGTGATGCTGAGTGTCAAGGTTATCCCAAATGACGGGGTCAACACCTTCCGCGTTTCCAGTTGAATTTTTTTCAGCCTTCTCAAGCATGCTTGGAAGATATTCAGCAACCGTGTCAGAACCGGCGACTGGTTGCAAAACCAAATCTTCCCTAACGCCATGGAATTGCCATTGGTATATGGCGAACTCGTACTTGCCTTTCGGTACATCATCGCTGTGCACTTTTAGGTCAGTTATGGCACGTTTGTTTGTGTCGAATGATAGGGCTGCTTGCTTAACAAGAGGATGGAGAGGCATCATGAAAACGGCCTCGGGGTGATGCGAAGCGCATTCAGACTCAAAGGTCATGAGGAGATGAGGATTCCCCCCTTTCAACCAATCCTCCCATTGTCTGTATACTGACGTGTTCAAGCGAGGAAGTTTTTGATAATCGTGTAGCAACCTGTTCCGTGACTGCTGTGAAAGACGAAGAGTTTTCAATGCTTTTTCACCGAGAATGAATTCCTGCTCCGTTTGGCAAGACTGTTGAACATATACTGTTATAATCCTGCGCAATGAAGAGGGAGAAAGCCAGAAATTCGAGGCCTGTTTGATTTCTTTTTCCATTTGCTCTTGAGGTAGGCGGATGCCGAATAGTTCAAGTTGTTTCTGCTCGAGTTCATCCTGCTCTTGTACCAGCCGGATCTTGTTGTCGGCCAATTGTTGAAGTTTTTCTCTGCGTTCTTTTTCACTTAGAGAGAAGTTTTCTGCGATGTCGCGAATTTCTTGTGTGATTTCCCCAAGTATTTCTTCACTCCCACCAAGAGCATTGTTGAAGACACCTATTCGCATCAGGCAACGGTCGTAGATATCCGCATCGACTGTTCCTGGTGTAATTAGATTGTAAATGGCAACAGTTTCGCTTCTTTGGCCATTCCGGTCTATGCGGCCGATCCTTTGTTCGACGCGCATAGGATTCCAGGGAAGATCATAATTCACAATGCAATCACAAAATTGATAATCCAACCCCTCGCAGCCGATTTCGGAAAAAAGTAAAACATCGAGACTGTCATCATGGTCTCGCGACATTTCAAAACGATTCCGGAACTCAATACGGTCTTCATCAGCGGTGCCCCCGTGAACCATCCCCACACGAAAACCATCAGATTTGAGATGTTCATAGAGATAGTGAAGCGTGTGCCGAAAACTGCTGAAAAGCATAACCCTGTTATTGGGCATGCTTTGCTTGTCTTTGATAATTTTACGGAGAGCAATAAGTTTGAGATCCTTCGAGTCGAGAGCACGAGCCTTTTTCAAAATAGTTTGGATTTGATTTTCAATGCTTTCAATTGAAGCTATATGGGGAACTTGTCCAGTGTTATCGGCTTCATCCCAGGACAATTCGTCAAGATGTCGATTGAGTATGTCCTGTAAAAATGGAACCAGACCATAAAGGCAACTGGCTGCCTGCCGCCTGATTGTGGTCATCATGAATTTGACATTTAAGTCCCCGTGTATTTGGCGAAATATTTCCGCTTGGACATCAAGTAGAGTGTCGTGGAGTTCTTTTTGGGGGGGAGTAAACTCAACGACAACGGTTTCTGGCTTTCGTATTGTAAAGTCCCCTATATCTCGTCGGAGTGTTCTATTGATGATTCCTGCAAATGTGTGCAAGGCTTCAAGGTCGGTTATCAATTGTACACGATTTTCTGCCGTGAGGTTTCCATCCGCCAACCTATTATATATCCCCAGGAATTCGGGATTATGTCTTAGGATTGCTTGCCCCCAGGGGGTCTCCTCAGCCTCTTTGAGCGCACCTCTAACCTGGGTTTCCCAACCTGCTTTTTGAGCTCGTGTTAATGTGACTGCGCGATTGATAAATGGGTTGGGTTGAGCCATGTGTTCAAAGCTTTCTTGGTCGATAATAAGATCGGGGCGGAGGGCGTTGAGCAATACAAAAAGATCGTGGCTACCAAGCTGAATTGGTGTTGCCGTAAGAAAAACCACCGCTTCGGCATGATCGCAGAAAAACCTCACAGCCTTGTGGCTATAGGTTTCTTGATTGCGAATGTGGTGCGCCTCATCTACGATGACCAGATCGAAACGTGGCGGTGGGTCCAAATCCAACAGTCCTTTTCTTCGTTTTCCATTTCTGCCAGGCTTTGAGCCATAAAGGAGAGTTTCATCAAACAATGAATATGGAAGGATTGATTTTTTATGCTGTTCTGGCCAGAAGCCTTCAAGATCCATCTCGTTGATACAGTATCTTAATGTGCCACCGTCGAGATGGGTGAAACGCTCCTCAAAGCGTTTCATCTCTATTTGCCATTTTCTCTCAGTTACCAATGGGCGTGGGCATATGATGAGAATAGAGCGGATATCGCGTCTTGCCTGCAGCTCCCTGAGAATCAGACCTGCTTCAATGGTTTTGCCAACACCTACCCCGTCGGCGATAAGCAATCGTGGTCGGTCCGATTTGATAAATTTCAGAACAGGACGGAATTGATAAGGGATGAAGTCAATGCGAGCCGCGTTTAACGAATAGAGTGTGGATAATCCCGGATATCGAATCTGCAAAGCAGTAAGGTAAGAATGGAACTGCTCACTGGGCAAGAACAAGGATTCTTTTTCCTGTTTGTCTTCCGCCTTTATTTGAGAAGCATAGAATGTCTGAATCGCATTATCAATAAATACATTGTAGCGATTTTCCGGCTTGCTGGGTAATATCGAAACCACCGCACCTCTGATATTCGGATTCGATATCAAAAAAACAATTTGCCCCTGTTCAAACTCTATATTTTCAGTTACTTCTCCCTGTTCTGGTTCTTCCTTATTGGAGTCGTCTTCTGGTTTAGTGGTGTTTGCTTTTGGTAGTAAGGCTTCCTTTGCAGCCCGAATCTCTTGAATGAAAATGTCATCGGCATTTATAAGAGAAGCAAGTCGCTGCAGTGTATCTATATCTCTATACACATCCTCTACTGGCATGCCTTCGGAACCCGTGTGCGCCCATCGATTTCTAACGGTTTGCATTTCCTTGACATAATGGCGAGATTCTGAGGTTAGGTCCAAGCTCCTTGAAAGCTGGTACCAGTTTTGATCCAACAAACGAAGCAGGGCTGCCAGATCAAGAGATTTTAGGGATTCATTCCCATGCTGTTTGACCCTTCGTTGTTGCTGAAATGACAACTTGTTTACGACAGCCTCAATCCACCAGTTGTCAAACAGTGGAGGTAGGACCTTTTCAAGGTAGCTTGCCAAGTGAATTGTTGTCTTTTGAAGTAAAATATTCAGGTTATTTTCCATTTCCTTGCTTTCATAGGTTGTTGAATGGCTTTTTGTTGTTCATTGGACCAGCCTCAGACTATTTAAAGTAAATAGAAGCTATTCATACTAACAAATTGTCCTGACCTATACTTGAATTGACAAGACCGACATTATGCATTTCTATATTCATTTAAAAGAGGTAAGAAGTTCTCAGCGAGTTGGCACATTGCATCAATCCATAATTCTCTATTGTCAGTTTTCAGATATATTTTAATTCTTATATCCTTACCAGTAGAAAATCTTGGTGATTTCTCAACATCTTCCTCATTCCACGTAATTCCTTCAAACAACTTCGAGTTGCTCACCTTAGATTTTGTCTTTAGATAGACATATAAATCATCTTGCGAATATCTTTCACCTTTAGATATCCTTGATTTCAATTCTATCTCAACCCAAGTGCGCTTAGAATCCTGTGCAAAAGCAAAGTAAACTGCAGGAAGAGGACCTTTTGCCTTTGCATAAGAACCGTCATATTTGAAAACGTTAAACTCTAAATCAATTCCCTTTTTCTTGAACTCATCATGCGCATTATTAACGAATGATTTCCAGTTTTTTCTAAGCGAAATATCTTTTATAGTTTCGAGTCCCATTTCAAGGCTCCATTTTTCTTATTTGCATAACATTGATATTCTATAGATGTCTATTTTACGTCCAATATGGGAATGCTATCAAGGCGTCTATTAACATCCCAAATAGGGACAAAAATATCCGATTTTAGCCAATCATTGAATTTGGAGCAAAATCTATATAAGAAAATTAGGATTACAGATTGAGAATATTGCCACCTTAGTAAAATTGCAGATATCATCAATGTTCACGGTCACTGTCTTCTCCTTTTGTCACATCTATGTCTATTATTACGATTATCGTTAATTCGGCTTTACTATACCGATTATCCATTCCGCATTACCGTCTGAAAATACCTCGTAACCAAGCAGTTTAATCCCTTGATACTTTTTCAGAACAGCTATTCGTTCTGGATTTTCACCATCACCAAGAAACAGGCAAGGGCAGTTATATTTAATAGCGCCATTAGCAATCCACGCTGGATTCAAATCTGTTGCGCCCTTTAATTCAATTGAAAACTGGCCTTCAAGAATCAAGTCAGGCCCTTTGTTTTGGAGTTTAATTACCTTTCCTTTCAATGCAGCGATTTCATACCAAAGGCTCATAAAAGCAACCTCATCATCAAAATAAGATTATCCACTTTTGAAAACGCCTCTAAACAGATATTTAAAAATCTATAAGCTAATAGTTTGCTTGCCTTTCAACTGAATTGCTTTATTTTTAAAAAGTTTGCTAAATTCCTTTGGGTGGAATGTGTGGTTTTGAATTATTTTTTTTGGTTCAATAGCATTCACGTATTGTATTAGTTCTTCGACATATGCGTGTCCGCTTGTATGAATTCTCTTTATTGGTATGTTGTGTTTATCGCAGAAGGGCTTTACGTCTTGCAAGTAGCCTTGTCCACACTTAAAGGACGCATAGATGAACCTGAGCATCTTCAATTTTCGCTCAATTTAGCTCGCCGTATCTACATTTCCATCCTTTAGTTTCGTCCGCCAAACCCCGTGCAACCTTTCTCATACTTGCTTGGTAAAGGTTATGTTCTTTACAGAATTCAATAATATTATGAATTTTATGCTCTCTACCATCGGGGTCTGTAGCAATATAATTGTCATCGGCATATCTACAAGTCCAACGCTTACTATGTTTGGAAAGTTTCTGTGCAACCTTTCTCAATGGACCTGCCAATAGTTTGGTTTCTTCGGTGCTATGTTCTTCACAAAATTCCACAAGGTCATCTGTCCTATACTCCTTGCCATCCGGGTCTGTCACGATGTAATGGGCACTATCTCTGGATCTCCTTTTTTTAATGTGCTTTGTCTCAACATCATCATCCACCGAAGTCATGGATGCAAACTCCATTGATACATCCATAACATCTAACAATTTTGTACCCAAAGTCTCCCTTACTAAATTCAAAGCCTCGATGATTGAAAGCGCCCTCGCTTTCAAATATGGGTCCAGTTGGCAAAACGACCATAATACTTGTTCCCACTCTTCATCCGTAAATTCGGCGGTTTCATCAGGAACATTTATGTTATCAACTCCGTTTAGTATCGCAAATGATTTGTCCCAGCTTAAATAATCAGGGTTTTTCGTAATTAAACGGAATATTTTAGGGTAAGATATTTGAAGTCCCAAAAGTGCAAACAGACAAAAATCAACCAATTTGTCCTGGTCTTCAGGACTTCCTAAAGATCTAATCTTCTTTAACAATGAATATGAGTTCACATATCGCTTAATACTACGCGGTATATACCCTACAGTAAGTTTTACAATTTGAATGTATTTTGCTTCTATTTCGGTATCAATTTCCAGGCCCATCTCACCCAGCTTAGTCTTTAATAACATGTCAATATCATATGCCGCCGTGGGCATTGAAAAAGGAACCTGGA
>RCNC010001411.1_pt1 | contig 16115 bp, 20 predicted proteins | sample 2041301 | NCBI WGS metagenome assembly RCNC01 (sample SAMN09708231, study PRJNA481090) | Marine sediment metagenome, whole genome shotgun sequencing project. | biome: marine sediment; feature: ocean; material: sediment; isolation source: Sewage treatment plant 13A marine sediment (STP13A) ... | reverse complement strand
TCCGAATTGGAAGATGTTGAAATTTCCTTTTATTTGCAGCGGAGTAGTATCCCAACCCAAAAGAACGCGGTGTTTTTCCTCGCCACACGAGAATTGCGACGCAACCGTGTCGCGTGCTGTCTGATGAGTGTCAGGGGATCAATGGCATCCTGTCACGGATTGCCGGGGGCGAGATGATGCCTTGATCTGACAGCTACCTTGGCAGTATCAGGGCGCATGACGCATGTTAAATCCCTTTTCGTGACCCGCCTGTACCAAGCGCAGCTTGGAGAAATCGACACCCCAGAGTTGGAGGCGTCCTGCTGGTCCATTGCCCAAGACGACGAAGCAGGTCAGGCGTGGTGTGAGGAGAACGGGTATCCCGGCTATACGTCTTATGCCTCACTTGCCGACCTTGGCTGGCGGTTTCCAATATTCGCCGATGTGATCAAAGCGCTGGATGCTCATGTCGCGGCTTTCGCCGTTGACCTAGAATTTGATCTGGACGGACGGGAGCTGAAGCTGGAAGACATCTGGATCAACATCCTGCCCGAAGGCGGAATCCACACAGGTCACATCCACCCGCATTCCGTGATCAGTGGTACGACTTATGTTGCGATGCCTGAGGGTGCGAGTGCGATCAAATTCGAGGACCCGCGCCTGCCGATGATGATGGCCTCCCCTGCCCGCCGCAAAGACGCGCGGGAGGAGCTGCGGACGTTTGCCTATGTCGCCCCTGCGGTGGGCGATGTCCTGCTCTGGGAGAGCTTCATCCGCCATGAGGTGCCGATGAACATGTCGGACGGGGACCGGATTTCGGTATCGTTCAACTATAGCTGGGCCTAGCGCTTGGGCGCCTTCTTGCGCGCCTCTTCCTGCTCCTTAACCAAGGCCTTCTCCTCCTTGGTCATCTTGTTGCCCCACTGGTTGTTGGACAGACCAAGATCGGCAGGCATCGGCTTTGTCTTGCCCTTCTTAATCGCACCGCCTTTGTTGAGGAACTGCTGGATGAGGTCGTCGTCGGTGGTGGGTTTGGGGACTTGTTTCATGGGGGTGTCCTTTGTGTGCTGGCCTAAATCCCATCTTAAACATTCGAGCTAGACTTATCCAGTGCATGAGTGTGATCTCCCTGAAGCCCTCGAACTGCCACAGCGTGTACTTTTTTCCACCTCCACACTCCCTCTTACCAAGTGCCCCTGAAACCGTATAAAATCTAGTTCTCTTGAAAAATTTCCATTTTTCCTTACAGTGCAGATGCATTTCAACAATTTTTTTGGAGACTACAGATATGAGAATTCCATTTTTTCTCGCTACAGCAACTTTGCTGATTTTGGGTGCCTGCGCAGAGACCGCTTCAACGCCCAGCGTTTCAACCGATCCGATCACAGCGGCAGTGTCCGGCAAGACGATAGTGTCCGGCAACACGAAATTCTCAATTGGAAGTAATGGGTCCTTGTCTGGTATTGGCCCAGACGGAGTAACCGAATTCAAAGGTGCTTGGACGGTCCGAGATGGAAAATGGTGCCGCACGTTCACTGAACCTGCAACTTTCGCGGGAACCGAATGTCAGGAGGCCGTTCTCGGAGATGGAACCATTACCATCACGGGAAGAGGCGGGCCAACTGTTTGGGCGATCCAATAGCAACTCCAGTAGCGAATGCCAAAAGCCCCTGCCGTTTTCACAGCGGGGGCTCTTTATTTCTAGCGGGGCCGGAACGGACATTCTCTAGAGAATACCCTACCTCCGGCTCGACAGCGCCTGCTTACGCAGGCGCGTCGTTTTACCAGTCTTCGCGTACAATTACGCGTGTTTTGATCGGCAGCTTCATCGCTGCGAGGCGCAGGGCTTCGCGGGCGATGTCGTCGTTGACGCCGTCGATTTCAAACATTACGCGGCCAGGTTTGACCTTGCATGCCCAAAAGTCCACGGAACCTTTACCTTTACCCATCCGTACTTCGACAGGCTTGGAGGTGACAGGTACGTCTGGAAAAATACGGATCCAGACGCGGCCTTGACGTTTCATGTGGCGCGTCATGGCGCGACGTGCAGCTTCGATCTGACGCGCTGTTACACGCTCAGGCTCAGTTGCTTTGAGACCGTAAGTACCGAAGTTCAGGTCAGACCCGCCCTTCGCAAGACCCTTGATAGAGCCCTTGAACTGCTTACGAAATTTCGTCCGTTTTGGCTGTAGCATCTATCTACTCCTTAACGCCGACCGCCTGCACCGCGAGGTGCTGGGCCGTCTTGAAGTTCCTGTAACTTACGATCATGCGCGGAAGGATCATGTTCCATGATCTCGCCTTTGAAGATCCACGTCTTGATGCCGATGACGCCGTAGGCAGTCATAGCTTCAACATGTGCATAGTCGATGTCCGCACGCAGTGTGTGCAAAGGAACGCGACCTTCACGGTACCATTCCGTACGCGCGATCTCGGCGCCGCCGAGGCGACCCGCGAGGTTCACACGGATACCAAGGGCACCCATACGCATGGCGTTCTGTACCGCACGTTTCATAGCGCGGCGGAAAGAAACCCGACGCTCAAGCTGCTGTGCAATGCTCTCACCAACAAGGGCTGCATCCAGCTCTGGCTTGCGAACTTCAACGATGTTGAGGTGCAATTCAGAGGCGGTGAACGCGGCAAGTTTCTTGCGCAGACCTTCGATGTCTGCACCTTTCTTGCCGATGATCACACCAGGGCGCGCTGTGTGGATCGTGACGCGGCACTTTTTGTGCGGACGCTCGATGATCACACGGGAGATACCCGCCTGATGGCATTCTTTCTTGATGAAGGCACGGATTGCGAGGTCTTCCAGAAGAAGGTTCCCGAAATCCTTTGTGTCGGCATACCAGCGGCTATCCCATGTACGGTTAACCTGCAGGCGCATGCCGATTGGATTGACTTTATTACCCATTATGCTTGCTCCTCAACCTGACGCACGACGATGGTGATTTCCGCAAACGGCTTCAAGATCTTGCCGAAACGGCCACGCGCACGTGGACGACCACGCTTGAGTGTCATGTTCTTGCCTACATAGGCTTCGGATACGATCAGCTCATCCACGTCGAGGTTGTGGTTGTTCTCGCCATTGGCAATCGCGGACTGAAGGCATTTCTTCACGTCAATCGCGATACGCTTTTTGGAGAAGGTCAGGTCCGTCAGGGCCTTGTCGACCTTCTTGCCACGGATCATAGCGGCAACGAGGTTAAGTTTCTGCGGCGACGTTTTCAGCATGCGCAATTTTGCACGTGCTTCATTGTCTGCCACGCGGCGGGGATTTTTATCCTTGCTCATGGCTTATTTCCGCTTCGCTTTTTTATCAGCTGAGTGGCCATAATAGGTACGTGTCGGTGAATACTCACCAAACTTTTGACCGATCATGTCCTCACTGATGTTTACTGGGATGTGCTTGCGACCGTTATAGACGCCGAACGTCAGGCCAACAAACTGTGGGAGGATCGTGGAACGGCGCGACCAAATCTTGATCACTTCGTTACGACCGCCTTCGCGGGAGGCTTCGGCCTTTTTGAGGACATAAGAGTCAACAAAAGGACCTTTCCATACTGAACGAGACATAAATTAACGCCCCTTCTTCTTGGCGTGGCGCGATCTGATGATCAGAGCACTTGACGCTTTTTTCTTGTTCCGGGTTTTTGCACCCTTAGTCGGCTTACCCCAAGGAGTAACCGGATGACGACCACCAGAGGTCCGACCTTCACCACCACCGTGTGGGTGGTCGACCGGGTTCATAACGACACCACGAACACTCGGGCGGATGCCCTTGTGACGCATGCGGCCCGCTTTACCGTAGTTCTGGTTCGAGTTGTCGGGGTTGGACACGGCACCAACGGTGGCCATGCATTCCTGACGTACGAGGCGAAGCTCACCGCTGCTCAGACGAATCTGGGCGTAACCACCATCACGACCAACAAACTGAGCGTATGTACCAGCAGCACGGGCGATCTGGCCGCCTTTGCCTGGCTTCATCTCGATGTTGTGGATGATTGTACCGATGGGCATGCCGGAGAATGGCATTGCGTTGCCTGGTTTGATGTCTGCCTTGGCAGATGCCACGACCTGATCACCAATGGCGATACGCTGTGGAGCAAGGATATACGCCTGCTCACCATCTTCATATTTCACGAGCGCGATAAACGCGGTCCGGTTCGGGTCATATTCAATGCGCATGATCGTCGCGGTGACGTCCATTTTGTTGCGCTTGAAATCTACGATACGGTAGAGGCGCTTTGCACCACCACCTTTGCGACGCATTGTGATCCGTCCGGTGTTGTTCCGTCCGCCGTGCTTGCTAAGTCCCTCAGTGAGGGCCTTTACAGGGCGACCTTTCCAAAGCTCCGAACGGTCAATCAGTACCAGCCCACGCTGGCCTGGCGTCGTCGGTTTGTACGACTTGAGTGCCATGTTCTCTGTCTTCCGTTTTGCTTGTATGCGTCCCCGTAGGTACGCTGTGGTTAGAGGCCCCCGTAGGTGCCAGAGTAGCGTGCAAGGTTTGAGCCGTGCACAAAGACGAAGCCCCAGACGAATCTGGGGCTGTGCCGATAGGGTCGTTTAGGGTGTGGTGGGGGTAGGGTCAAGGGCCGTAAAGCTGATAAACTTCCAACTGAGACGGAGCTTCGGAAATACGCCCTAAGAATCACACATGCGCCGATACGCCCGCAATTACTCCGAACACTTATGTACAAAACCAGGCAGCTGGGCGGCTGCGCTAATATACTGTCACAGAATGAAATCGACGCATCACCCCTACCTCATACGCCCTCACAAACACTTCTTGTTCACAGGGTCGTTGATCGTGGGCTACCGTAGGGTCAAATTTCCAATTGAGGCGCGGATCGCAGTTTTTGTATCATCGCTGTCGCCGGATACTGCCAAGCCGATAAGTGCGCCTTTGCTACCACCGAAAGCGCGGGCATAATCTGCCGCTAAGTCGATATTCTCAGTGTGCGCTCCAGTGCCTGCCTGCCTGAGAGCGATAGTGACACCCTGCCCTTTTGGACCGTAAGGTGATGGAATAATTTGCCCCCTTTTGGTGTTGCCACCCCAAGCATATTGAATAACTCGCACATCGCTGTTGCCCAGAAGGTTACGGATATTTTTACCGTCTAAGCTCGGCGCGATACTCTCGGGCACAAAGACGAAATAGAGTGAGATATTCCGGTCATCGCCCCCCTTATTTGCAAGGTTTGTTACCGGAACGGACTGGCCTACTTTCCAGCTCCATGAAGCACCCGACGTACCCCAGTCGGCTTGCCCCACGCGGGTCCAAGCGATGGATACAGAACCGTTCGATACAAGACCAAGGCTTTTCCCGAAGCTATAGTCGTTTGAGGTGAAAAGTGACAAGCGCTGTTCTTTCCAACCGTTTGAAAAGCTCACGGGACCTGCTGATACAGTCGTTGCGAGAATACTCAATAGTGCAGCTGATACTGTTAAACGCATTTCTATCTCCTCTGATGACTTGAGAAGTAGGTCAGTCGAAACCGCATTGCCAGTGCGCGCCTGTCACATTGCCGTCAACACGAACTGACATCCCAACGCCGCCTGTGAGACACTCACCCTTGCGTCTTGATACCGAACTTTTGTGGCACGCTGTCCTTGGACTGTCAGGGCTTCAGACCTTAACGCCATAGATTTTTCCGCGTACAAAAAAAGGCGCAGCCTCACAGCTACGCCTTTTCAAATTCTCTAAAACCTCAGCTCCTCACGGAGCTGAACCAGCTTATGCCAGTGCGATGTTTGTCGCAGATTCGCGACCGTCACGGCCGGCTTCGATGTCGAAAGTAACTTTCTGATCATCGGACAGACCTGTGAGGCCTGCTTGCTCAACGGCGGAGATGTGTACGAATACATCTTTGCTGCCGCCATCGGGAGCGATAAAGCCGAAGCCTTTAGTTGTGTTGAACCATTTTACTGTACCAGTGGCCATTAGTGTATTCCTTAAATTAACTGCCCGCGAAATGCGGCAGGTCGGCTAAGTCGTAATAGATCGTCAGACTGAGCCGTAAGGAGCAGTAATTCCGATAGATATAGAAACGTCGCACGCACCATGTGCCCCTTTGCAGCGCCAATAGCAAGGGTTTTAAACGGCGGGGCCCCTTTTGCGCGAAGACTTGCCGCTACGTCCCCTGCCCTGTCTGCGCCCAAACGCAAAAGGCCCCCGCAAAATGCGAGGGCCCTTCAGTAGCGTTAACCTGTCTGCTTACAGACCGGTGGACACGTCGATGGTGTTACCTTCTTCGAGCGTCACATAGGCTTTTTTCACGTCTTTGCGTGTACCCAACTGACCGCGGAAGCGCTTAACCTTGCCTTTGGTGATGGACGTGTTCACGGCCTTCACCTTGACGCCAAAGAGAGCTTCAACAGCTTCTTTGATCATTGGCTTGTTGCTTCCAATGGCCACTTCAAAAACAACGGCGTTGGCTTCAGAAGCCATTGTTGCTTTTTCCGTGATCAACGGCTTGCGGATGATGTCGTAATGTTCTGGCTTCGCGCTCATTTCAAACGGGCCTCCAGTGCTTCGATACCTGATTTTGTGATGACGAGTGTATCACGCTTCAGGATATCATATACATTAGCGCCCATTGTCGGCAGGATATCCAGACCTTCAATGTTGCGCGCGGCTTGCAGGAAGTTCTCATTCACGGTTGCACCGTCAATGATCAACGCCCGCTTCCAACCCAAGGCAGATACCTGCTTGGCCAGTGCGGATGTTTTACCGTCAGACATGGCATCGTCGATGATGACCAACGCGCCGGCTTTTGCCTTTGCGGAGAGCGCCATGCGCAGACCCAGTTTGCGGAACTTCTTTGTCAGCTCGTGGCCGTGGCTACGAGGTGTTGGACCCTTGTAGATACCGCCCCCACGAAAGATCGGAGCCGAGCGTGCGCCGTGGCGTGCGCCACCGGTGCCTTTTTGGCGATAGATCTTCTTGGTGGAGTAGCTGACTTCGCGACGTGTCTTTACCTTGTGAGTACCGGCTTGTGCGTTGTTACGCTGCCAGCGGACCACACGGTGCAGGATGTCAGCGCGTGGCTCAAGGCCGAACAGTGCCTCGTCCAAGTCGATCGATCCGGCTTTGCCGCCGTCGAGTTTGATGACATCTAGTTTCATGCGTCACCCTCTTTCTTTTCTGCATCAGCACCAGCATCCGTGGATGTGTCTGCTTCTGCGGCTTCCATTGCGGCTTGCTCTGCTGCGGCGGCCTCGGCTGCTGCTGCTTCTGCTTCGGCTGCTGCGGCTGCTGCTGCTTCTTCGGCTGCTTTCGCAGCTTCTTTCGCGGCAGAGGCCAATGCACCAGGAACGATAGCTGCGTCAGGGAACGGCTTTTTCACCGCATCCTTAACAGTAACCCAGCCACCTTTGGAGCCTGGTACCGCGCCTTTGACCATGATCAGACCACGTGCGGTGTCAGTTTTGACAACTTCGAGGTTCTGTGTCGTCACGCGGGCGGAACCCATGTGACCGGCCATTTTCTTGCCTTTGAAAACCTTGCCGGGATCCTGACACTGGCCCGTGGAGCCGTGTGAGCGGTGAGACACGGAAACACCGTGTGTCGCACGCAGACCGCCAAAGTTGTGACGCTTCATCGCGCCCTGAAAGCCCTTACCGATGGAAGTGCCTGCAACGTCGACGTACTGGCCTGCGAAGTAGTGATCAGCAATGATCTCTTCGCCAACGGGAAGCATCGCATCCGCGTCAACGCGGAATTCAGCCACTTTACGCTTTGGTTCAACCTTTGCTGCTGCAAAGTGACCGCGCATCGCCTGAGACGTCCGCTTTACTTTTGCCGTACCTGCACCAAGCTGAACAGCAACATAGCCGTCCTTCTCGATGGTACGCTGTGCAACAACCTGAAGGTTATCGAGCTGAAGAACGGTCACAGGGATCTGCTTTCCGTCTTCCATGAACAGACGGGTCATGCCCATCTTTTTTGCAATAACGCCTGAGCGCAACATAATATTACCCTCCTACGCTTATGACTGCAGCTTGATCTCGACGTCCACACCAGCGGCGAGGTCGAGCTTCATCAGCGCGTCAACGGTCTGGGGGGTCGGATCAACGATATCCAGCAGGCGCTTGTGCGTGCGGATCTCAAACTGGTCACGGGATTTCTTGTCAACGTGGGGACCACGCAAAACAGTGAATTTCTCGATTTTGTTCGGCAGCGGAATGGGGCCGCGAACGGAAGCGCCTGTGCGCTTGGCGGTGTTGACGATTTCCTGTGTGGAGGCATCAAGCACCCGATAGTCAAACGCCTTGAGGCGGATGCGGATGTTCTGGCTAGCAGCCATAATACAAATCCCTTATCTTCGGGATGGAGTCGGAGAGGAGGACGCATGCTCATCAGGAGCCCTCATCGCGCTGTCGTCTAACGAAAGCAGGGCGTGCAAAAGGCACACCCCGTCGAATAAGTGGCGTATAGGGGGAGTCGCTTTGTCTGGCAAGGGCCGATTGGCGAAATCCGAACTCAATTCGAAGGGTATATTTTACCGGTCAAATCCCCACTTTTATTTGGCTGCCGAGCGATCTTTCTCGCTCTATACCTCTAGCACCCACGGCATGCCTCAACACGACCCTATGGATTTGCACCGGAGTGATAATATGCCGCACCTGTGCGAAGCCTCCATTTTGAAAGAATATGCGCGTAAAAATGCAAGAAACGTGGCAAAATTCACAATAATTGTGCTTTAGCGCCGTCGATTACGAAATCTTAAGACAGATGCAGCCATTATGTATTGTTCCGCGCGGGCATTGGTTTATCAAGGCGACAAAGAACTATAAGAGCAGGCATATGAACCAGCATTCCGGACACTTCGATCCACTTGTGGATAAAACAGTCGAGCCAGCCCGCGCACGGGACTGGATTAAGGTACTCTCCAGCTACCGTGAGCCGAGCACATTGCGCAGCTCTTACGAATTGGGCGTAACTCTTGGACCCTTCATCGCCCTTTGGGCATTGGCATGGTGGTCTCTGTCCATCAGCGCATGGCTCACTCTGGCGATCTCGCTTTGCAACGCGGCATTCATCCTACGCCTTTTTGCGATCCAGCACGATTGCGGCCATGCATCATTTTTCAAGAACCGTACGCTGAGCGACTGGGTTGGTCGCGCAATTGGCGTTTTGACGCTTACGCCATACGATGTCTGGCGTCGTGCACATGCGATCCATCACAGCTCGTCCGGCAATCTGACGCGCCGCGGGATCGGTGATGTGGATACACTTACTGTTGCCGAATATGAAAAGCTGACACCTTACCGCCGCTTCCGCTATCGCCTCTATCGCCATCCGATTGTTTTGTTCGGCTTGGGGCCTGGGTATCTGTTCTTCCTTGAGAACCGCCTGCCCTTTGGTCTTATGGCAAAAGCGCGGTATTGGGTAAGCGCTATGGGAACAAACATCGCAATCATCGCGGCCCTCACGGTTATTTGGTACTTCGGGGGGCTTATGCCGATTCTCTTAATCTTCGTCCCCTCTACTCTGCTTGCCGCGACAGCAGGTGTTTGGTTGTTCTATGTCCAGCATCAGTTTGAAACGACCCATTGGGAAGAAGAAGCCGATTGGGACATGCATGATGCCGCGCTGAAGGGCAGCTCTCACTATGTGCTCCCATCCGTGCTGCAATGGCTGACGGCGAACATCGGCATCCACCACATTCACCACCTCTATAGCCGTATCCCCTTCTATCGCCTTCCTCAGGTTCTGAAGGACCATGAAGGACTGGCTAAAATTAACCGGATGACGATCCGAGAGAGCATCGGGAATGCGCGTCTTCATCTCTGGGATGAGGACAGCAAACGACTGCTGTCATTCTCTGAGGCCAATGAGGTGATGATTGCGCGCTAGAAAGCCCGCTTAGCCTCAGGATTGCTGATAATTTTAGGCCACTCCTTCCGGGGTGGCCTTTTTCTTTGTAAGTGGATGCCGAGATAGGCCCTCTTAAATGGCCTAACTCAGTATGCAGACGATGCCGCTCAGTTACAGGATTAGATGTCTGGCTTGACTGCGCTGGCACCTGAATAAGAGCCTTCAACGGACCCCACTGATCGATCTGCTCTTCAGCGCCAAAGCAGAATCCTGTCTCAAGAGAATGACCAGTAAGTTAAGGCTCTGCGAAGAGCGATCAATCGCCGCACACATGAACCATGACATACCAGAGTTACGCCAATCGCCGGATGTGCAAAAGGCCGCCCCCGAGGGAGCGGCCTTTGTAGTACCGGGTTCGTGTATCGGCCTTGCGGCCAATAGACTTACTCAGTGATTTTGGACACAACACCGGCGCCAACTGTACGGCCACCTTCGCGGATCGCAAAGCGCAGGCCTTGCTCCATGGCGATTGGTGCAATCAGCTCAACGTCGAACTTAAGGTTGTCACCTGGCATAACCATTTCCGTGCCCTCGGGCAGGTTTACGGTGCCGGTCACATCCGTTGTACGGAAGTAGAACTGCGGACGGTAGTTCGCGAAGAATGGCGTGTGACGGCCACCTTCCTCTTTGGTGAGGATATACGCTTCGGCCTCAAACTTGGTGTGGGGCAGAACAGACTTCGGCTTACACAGAACCTGACCACGCTCAACGCCTTCACGGTCGATACCGCGCAACAGAACGCCAACGTTATCACCAGCTTCACCACGGTCCAGCAACTTGCGGAACATTTCAACGCCTGTGCAGGTCGTTGTTTTGGTGTCGCGCAGACCAACGATCTCGATGCTGTCGCCTACGTTCACAACGCCACGCTCGATACGGCCAGTTACAACAGTACCACGACCGGAAATCGAGAATACGTCCTCAACCGGCAGCAAGAACGGCTGGTCAACAGCACGTGCTGGCGTCGGGATGTACTCGTCCACGGCTGCCATCAGCTTTACGATGGATTCTTCGCCAATTTCAGGACGTGTGCCGTTCATCGCGTGCAGCGCAGAACCGGGGATGATTGGGATATCGTCGCCTGGATACTCGTACTTGGAGAGCAGCTCACGGATTTCCATTTCAACCAGTTCAAGCAGCTCGTCGTCGTCGACCTGATCAACTTTGTTCATGTAAACAACCATGTACGGGATACCAACCTGACGGCCGAGCAGAATGTGCTCACGCGTCTGGGGCATTGGGCCGTCTGCTGCGTTCACAACGAGGATTGCACCGTCCATCTGTGCCGCACCGGTGATCATGTTCTTCACATAGTCAGCGTGGCCCGGGCAGTCGACGTGCGCGTAGTGGCGTGCTTCGGTCTCGTACTCGACGTGTGCAGTGGAGATCGTGATACCGCGTGCTTTTTCTTCCGGCGCGCCGTCAATCTGGTCATACGCTTTGAAATCGCCAAAATACTTGGTGATCGCCGCTGTCAGTGTCGTCTTACCGTGGTCAACGTGGCCAATTGTGCCGATGTTGACGTGCGGTTTGTTACGTTCAAACTTTTCCTTTGCCATGGTGGTGGCTCCTTAATGTTCAAGGTGTGATTAACCGGTGCGCGGAAAGTCCGCGCACCAATCGAGTTATGCGAATTTAGCTTGGATCTCGTCGGATATGCTCTGTGGCACACCTTCATAGTGGTCGAACTGCATCGAGAAGTTCGCACGGCCAGAAGACATGGAACGCAGCGTGTTGATGTAGCCGAACATGTTTGCAAGCGGTACGAAACAGTCGATGGCAATCGCGTTACCGCGAGTGTCTTGACCCTGCACCTGACCGCGACGTGACGTCAGATCGCCGATGATGCCGCCAGTATACTCTTCTGGCGTGATCACTTCGACTTTCATGATTGGCTCAAGCATCTTGGCGCCCGCTTTGCGCATACCTTCACGCATGCCCATACGACCAGCGATCTCGAATGCGAGAACCGAGCTGTCCACATCGTGGAACTTACCGTCGATCAAGGCAACCTTGAAGTCGATGACGGGGAAGCCCGCAAGAGGACCGGAATCCAACACAGATTTGATGCCTTTTTCAACACCCGGGATGTATTCCTTTGGAACAGCACCACCAACGATGCGGCTCTCGAAAGAGTACCCTTCGCCTGGCTCGGTTGGCATCAGGATCATCTTCACTTCGGCAAACTGACCAGAACCACCAGATTGTTTCTTGTGGGTGTAAGTGATTTCGGCCTCTTTCGAGATCGTTTCACGATAAGCAACCTGAGGCGCACCAATGTTGGCTTCAACCTTAAATTCACGCTTCAGACGGTCCACAAGAATATCAAGGTGAAGTTCGCCCATACCCTTCATGATGGTCTGACCGGATTCAATATCGGTCTCGACGCGGAAAGATGGATCCTCGGCGGCCAAGCGGGCCAGACCGGTGGACATCTTCTCTTGGTCAGCCTTTGTTTTAGGCTCTACCGCGATTTCGATAACCGGAGTGGGGAAGGTCATGGTTTCCAGAACCACAGGATCGTTGACGGCGCAAAGCGTGTCACCTGTTGTGGTATCTTTCAGACCTGCAAGCGCGATGATGTCACCCGCAAATGCTTCGGTGATTTCTTCACGGTCGATGGCGTGCATCATCATCATACGGCCAACACGCTCTTTTTTACCTTTGGTGGAATTCAAGAGCGTGTCGCCCTTGTTCAGAACACCGGAGTATACGCGTGTGAACGTCAACGAGCCTACGAAGGGGTCGTTCATGATTTTGAATGCGAGACCAGAGAACGCCATATCATCATCCGCGCGGCGCGCAATGTCACGTGTTTCTTCTTCGTCACCGGGTTTAAAGCCCATGTAATCAACAACGTCCATCGGGCTGGGCAGATAGTCGATTACAGCGTTGAGCAGAGGCTGTACGCCTTTGTTCTTGAACGCAGAGCCGCAAAGTACGGGGATGAATTTGATCGCGATTGTACCCTTCCGGATCAGCATACGGAGTGTATCGACGTCAGGCTCTGCGCCATCCATCAGATAGTTTTCCATGGCTTCATCGTCCATCTCGACCGCATTTTCGATCAGATGTGCACGCCACTTGTCGGCTGTCTCTTTCAGGCTGTCGCGGATTGGCTTTTTGACCCAGCTTGCGCCCAGATCTTCACCTTCCCAAACCCATTCTTCCATGGTGACGAGGTCAACCATGCCTTCCAGCTCGGTCTCGGAACCGATTGGAATTTGGATTGGAGCAGGCGTAGCGCCGGTGCGGTCCTGAATCATTTTAACGCAGTTGTAGAAGTCCGCGCCAATTTTATCCATTTTGTTAACAAACACGATACGCGGGACTTTATAACGGTCGGCCTGACGCCAAACTGTTTCGGTCTGCGGTTCAACACCGGCGTTTGCGTCAAGAACGGTAACCGCACCATCGAGAACGGCCAAGGAACGTTCAACTTCAATCGTGAAGTCAACGTGACCTGGTGTGTCGATGATGTTCATGCGGTGCTTAGAAGAGTCCGGCGTTGTGCCGTCTTCCGTACGTTCCCAGAATGTGGTCGTCGCAGCGGAAGTAATAGTAATACCCCGTTCCTGCTCCTGCTCCATCCAGTCCATTGTCGCAGCGCCGTCGTGCACTTCGCCAATATTATGCTCTTTACCAGTGTAGTACAGGATACGTTCGGAACATGTTGTTTTACCGGCATCGATGTGCGCGATGATACCAAAGTTACGATACAGATCGAGGGGATAGTCGCGTGCCATTTGAAAGCTTCCTCAGGAGTATGCTTTGAAAAAGTTCAGGGGCCCAGCGGATCCGGGCCCCGATCTAAAAGTGTTACCAGCGGTAGTGGCTGAATGCTTTGTTCGCGTCTGCCATTTTGTGCGTGTCTTCACGTCTTTTAACGGCTGTACCACGAGACTGAACGGCGTCCATAAGCTCGCCTGCAAGGCGCTCTTCCATGGTGTTTTCGTTGCGCGAACGTGCGGCTTTGATCAACCAGCGGATCGCCAGTGCAACGCGGCGCTCTGGGCGAACCTCAACAGGTACCTGATACGTGGCACCACCGACGCGGCGCGAGCGCACTTCGACGGACGGCTGGATGTTCTCAAGCGCTTCGTGGAACACTTCCACTGGGGCGCGCTTGATCTTGGCTTCAACGCGGTCGAATGCGTTGTAAACAATCCGCTCGGCAACGGCTTTTTTGCCATCAACCATCAGGTTGTTCATGAATTTTGTCAAAACCAGATCACCATATTTGGCGTCTGGCAGTACTTCGCGTTTTTCAGCGGCGTGGCGGCGTGACATCTAGTTGTCTTCCTCTTGGCGGGGTGCAACGCATGGCATTGCATAGTGTCAGATTGGAATGACCGGATGACACGCATCCGGCCAGATACGAGCTTACTTCGGACGCTTGGCACCATATTTGGAGCGGCGCTGCTTACGATCTTTAACGCCTTGCGTATCGAGAACACCGCGAACGATGTGATAGCGAACACCTGGAAGGTCTTTTACACGGCCGCCACGGATCAGAACCACGGAGTGCTCCTGAAGGTTGTGGGACTCACCACCGATGTACGAGATCACTTCGAAACCGTTGGTCAGGCGAACCTTCGCAACTTTCCGCATCGCGGAGTTCGGCTTCTTAGGAGTGGTTGTGTAAACGCGCGTACAAACGCCACGCTTCTGCGGGCATTCCTGCAGGTGCATGGATTTCGAAATTTTGCGTTTTGGCTGGCGCGGTTTGCGGATCAGCTGCTGAATTGTTGGCATTCCGGTGTTTTCCCCGTGTTGCGATCTTTTGAGCACCGGAGCGGACCCCCGTGCGGTGAATAGTATGCTGCATTCGTCATGCAGCGTGGCTAGAGCAGTTGGTCCAAAGCAATATGGCCGCGACGCTTCCGTACCGAGGTAAGCGAGGCGGCTATGCTTCAGAGGATCGGGCCAATTAAGGCGGCCTGGATCTTGACCACATGCGTTATGATATGTGCAATAGGGGCGACCCCCCACGCGTGATAACGGGCGTATACCCAGAGTCGCTTTAGGTGTCAACAGGTGCGCCCTCTTGCCAAAGCCCCTGCCCCTCGCCCATAGTTTGCCAAAAGCGTGTGAGGGCAGCAGTGACACTCCAAGTAATTGGCCTTTGCCGGTTTTCCTACCCTGCCATTGGCGGATTTCAGGTGGATCACGAGACGATAGATGAGCGCATTGCCTACCTATACGACGATGCACGGATCGAAGAGCGGTTTCAACTGTTCGAGGCGGTGGCCCTGCCCTCCCTGCGCGCACAAACCGATCCGAATTTTGATCTGATTATCGTTGTGGGGGACCAGATGCCAGAGCATCACCTTGGCCGCCTCAATGCCCTGATCGCCGATATGCCCCAAGCGCGCATCCATGCAGAGCCGCCCCGCCCGCAGCGCGAAGTCATGAAGGAAATCCTCAACTCCGCACGCCGAGACTTCTCACAGCCTTGCCTACAGTTTCGCTTTGACGATGATGATGCTGTCGCGGTGGATTTTGTAGAACGTCTGCGCAAGGCGGCAGAGGATTGCGAAGGGCTGACCCGCCAGCATAAGAGTGTCGCGTTTGATTGGAACAAGGGTTACATCGCAGAATACGGCGATAGAGGCGTGGCCGCGACCGAAATTTTCCGCCCCTTTGATGTTGCCGCCCTTGGCATGTGGGTCAAAGGTGACTGCCACCTGACAATCATGAATTTCGCACATAACAAGATCAACCGCTTCATGCCGTCTGTGAGCTTTGATGAGCCGCGGATGTTTGTACGCGGGCACAATGCCTCCAATGACAGCCGACAGAAACCAGTGAAAATGACCCCAGTCAAACCCCTGACTTTTAAACAGTCTGAGCATTTCCAAAAACGCTTTGCCATCGACATAGATCATGTCCAGCGCGTATTCGGCGGGGCTTGAGATGCGGACCGTTGGCATCTGCCGCTTTTCCTACGCTGGTGAAGGGGGGTTTAAAGTAGGACATGCTGACCACGCCTCCCTCGAAGCATTCCTCTACGCCGAAGCGCGGATGGAGGAGCGGTTTCGCCTTTTTGAAGCAATTACCTTGCCCTGTGTTGCCGCCCAGACCGACCCGGACTTTACATTCCTCATCGTGACAGGCACCGGATTGCCCAAGCAGTATCTTGAGCGGCTGCAACAGCTCACCGCTGCGATCCCGCAATGCGTAATCAAACAATCCCCCCCCCGCCAGCACCGCCGCATCATGCGCAAAGCCATAAACGAGTGGCGTGGTG
>RCNC010001410.1_pt1 | contig 16121 bp, 12 predicted proteins | sample 2041301 | NCBI WGS metagenome assembly RCNC01 (sample SAMN09708231, study PRJNA481090) | Marine sediment metagenome, whole genome shotgun sequencing project. | biome: marine sediment; feature: ocean; material: sediment; isolation source: Sewage treatment plant 13A marine sediment (STP13A) ... | reverse complement strand
CTATTATGGAATTGTTTAAATCTATGGACAACTTAGAAGAAGAAAAAAAAGATACCCAGCCTACCGGTGAAACGGAAAAAGTTAAATGTTTAATAATTGGATCAGGGCCGGCTGGTTATACAGCTGCCATTTATGCAGCCAGAGCAAACCTAAGCCCGGTGTTATATGAAGGACTACAACCCGGGGGGCAGTTGACCACTACTACGGAGGTGGAAAATTATCCTGGGTACCCTGAGGGTGTCACAGGACCTGTAATGATGGAGGACCTGAAAAAGCAGGCAGAAAGATTTGGAACTGATGTTCGATGGGGATTAGCTACTGCTGCTGATTTTTCTGCGGAACCTCATAAAATAACAATTGATAATAAAACAATTGTTGAAGCAGAAACGGTTATTATCGCTACTGGTGCCACTGCCAAATACCTGGGCATTGACGCAGAAACTAAATATGCTGGTATGGGAGTGTCTGCCTGTGCTACATGCGATGGATTCTTTTATAAAGGGAAAGATGTTGCCGTAGTTGGTGGTGGCGACACTGCAGCGGAAGAGGCTTTATATTTGGCGGGACTTTGCAATAAGGTTTATGTAATCATTCGTAAAGACTATATGAGAGCTTCAAAAGTAATGGTTGATCGCGTAAATAAAGCTGAAAATATTGAGATCCTGTATGAACATAATACAAAGGATCTGTTTGGCGAAAATGGCGTGGAAGGAGCGAACCTAATATACAAAATGGGTACTCCTGAGGAAAAAGACGTAAAAATAAAAATTGATGGTTTTTTCCTGGCTATTGGCCATACACCAAATTCAGAGATTTTCAAAGAATACCTTGAAACTGATGATGTTGGATATATTCAAATCCTTCCGGATTCATCTAAAACAAATGTTGAAGGCGTTTTTGCCTGCGGTGATGTCATGGATTCTATTTACAGGCAGGCAGTCACAGCTGCAGGTTCAGGATGTAAGGCAGCCATTGATGCTGAGAGGTATCTAAGTGAAAAGAATTAAAGTATTGGATTGTTAAATAAAAAATGGGACCCTCGGGTCCCATTTTTATTGTAAGAATATTTTTTAATTAAAATCTGGCATCTTTTCCTTGGCGTATTTTCCAGCATCAAGTTTTTTCTTCACCTCTGCAAAGGCTTTAACAGTATACTCAACGTCTTCAAGTGAATGGGAGGCGGTAGGAATAAGCCTCAACATAATTACATCCTTTGGAACAACAGGGTAAACAACAATAGAACAGAAAATATTATAATTTTCTCTAAGATCCATGGTTATGGCAGTTCCTTCATTTACTCCTCCATGCAAATAGACTGGAGTTACCGGTGATTCGGTTACACCCAGGTCAAGGCCGTTTTCTCTTAATCCTTTTTGAAGAGCCTCAACTATTACCCATAACTTATCTTTCAATTCAGGCTGGGTCTCCAATAATTCAAGCCTTTTCAGTGCACCAATTACCATAGGCATCGGTAGTGATTTTGCAAAAATCTGTGAACGCATATTATACTGGAGGAAATCTACAACATCTTCATCACTTGCAACAAACCCACCAATTCCAGCCATAGCTTTGGCAAAGGTGGCAAAGTAGATGTCTATACCATCCTGTACATCAAAATGTTCACCTGTTCCTGCTCCAGTTTTACCCATGGTACCAAAACCATGTGCATCATCAACCAATAAGCGGAAATTATATTTTTTCTTTAATTCAACAATCTCTTTTAACCTACCAAGATCACCTGCCATGCCAAAAACTCCTTCAGTTATAACCATGATTCCACCACCGGTTTTGGCAATCATTTTAGTGGCACGTTCCAATTCTTTATCCAGGTTCTGAATGTCGTTGTGCGGGTAGACATAACGTTTACCAATGTGCAATCGAAGGCCATCAAGTATACAGGCATGTGATTCTGAATCATAAACCAGCACATCTTTGCGGTCAATCAGGGCATCAATAATTGAAACCATGCCCATGTAACCATAATTCAATAGGTAGGAACGTTCTTTTCCAACAAATTTTGCCAGCTTCTCTTCAAGCTCCTCATGTAAATTCGTCTGACCAGACATCATTCGGGCACCCATAGGATATGCCAATCCCCAGTCTTTTGAGCCTTCAGCATCTGCTTTTCTTACTTCAGGGTGGTTTGCCAGGCCAATATAGTTGTTTAGACTCCAGGTTAGGACATCTTTCCCTCTGAATTTCATATGAGGTCCAATTTCTCCTTCCAGTTTAGGAAACAAGAAATATCCATGACCAAATTTTTGGTACTTACCGAGTGCACCTCTGTTTACTCTAATCTTATTAAATATATCCACAGCTATAAATAATTTTGGTTTATTTGAATACAAAGGTAGATATTTTTAATTATCAGGCAATATGCTATTTATTGGTATAGTATTTGTACTGGAGTGTGGGTCATTTTACTATGTAAATAGGGCAATTAGACAATTAAATTGGAGTAAAATTGTACTAAATTTTTTTTTTTAGAATTAATAATAATTTGGCAAATAAGCCGTTTGATGTAAAATGTTTTCATTATTGAATTGAAAACTCTACTTTTGCAAAATGTTTAGAAAAGGTATTCTATATATTCTTTCAGTAATTTTCCTTACTTTTTTCATCTCATCTTGTGGTGAGTATGAGAAAGTATTGAAAGGTGGTGATATTCAAGCGAAGTTGGAGAAAGCTAAAGAATATTATGAGGATGGGCAATATGTCAGGGCATCGACATTGTTCGAACAGGTTATACCCAGGATAAAAGGTAAAGCGGAAGCTGAAGAAGTTGAATACACCCAGGCAAAGTGCTATTATGAGATGAAGGATTATGTCATGGCGGGCCATTACTTCAGGACTTTTGTGAGAACCTACTTCAATAGTCAATATGCTGAGGAATGTGATTACATGGGTGCCTATTGTTATTATAAGCTAACTGCCAGGCCGGAACTTGATCAATCGAATACAATCAACGCGATAAACTCCTTTACACTTTTTATAACTAAATTTCCTGCAAGTGATAAGGTGGAAGAAAGCCTTGGTTTAATTACTGAATTGGAGGAGATACTGGTTGAAAAATCTTTCATGACAGCCAGGTTGTATTACCACCTTGGTAAATATAAATCTGCTATATATTCTGTGAAAAATGGCATCAGTGAATACCCGGATACAAAGTATAGGGAAGAGCTTCTTTATCTTAAGCTACGATCAAGCTATTTATACGCAGAAGGCAGTATCCGCGATAAACAACATGAGAGGTATCAGGATACGGTAGATGAATATTATTCTTTTATTGATGAATTCCCTGATAGTTCCTATAAGAAAGATGCAGAGAAGTTATACAATAAGTCAACTGAGTTTTTATCAAAATAATCCTCAGTCTCAAAAAATGAAAATATAAATAACATGGACTATAAAAAAACACAAGCACCCTTAACTACAGAAACAAGAAAAATTCGTGACCTGGATGTGGAAACGAATAACATCTATGAAACAGTAGTTGTTTGCTCGAAAAGAGCAAATCAGATTGGCGTTGAAATAAAGCAGGAACTTAATAAGAAACTTGAAGAATTTGCTTATTATACTGACAGTTTGGAAGAAGTCTTTGAGAACAGGGAGCAGATTGAGGTGTCAAAATTCTACGAAAAACTTCCAAAGCCTTCTTTAATTGCTTTGCAGGAATTTTCTGAGGGTAACATTTACTACCGAATTCCCAACAAGGAAGATTTTTAAATATTTCTTTCATAAATTTTCACCGGTATGCTAAAAGGGAAAAAAATAATTTTAGGCATTACCGGGAGTATCGCAGCTTATAAAGCAGCATTCCTGGTACGATTGCTGGTTAAGAATGGGGCTGATGTAAAGGTTATTATGACTCCCACTGCAAGGGAGTTTATAACACCCCTTACGCTTTCCACTCTTTCCGGGCACCCGGTCTTAATAGATCTTTTTCAGAAAAATTCCGGCCAATGGACAAATCATGTTGATCTCGGTTTATGGGCTGATCTGATGATAGTTGCGCCGGTAACGGCCAATACTCTGGCTAAGATGGCAACCGGAACTGCTGATAACCTCCTACTTACTGTCTATTTATCGGCTCGTTGCCCGGTTATTCTGGCACCAGCAATGGATATGGATATGTTTTTACATCCTACAACACAATCAAACCTGGAAACTTTAAAGGAAAACCGGAACTTAATTATTGATGCCAGTGTAGGAGAATTGGCAAGCGGATTATCTGGTCAGGGTAGGATGGAAGAGCCGGAACAAATACTTCATGAAATTGTCGAGTTTTTCGATAAGAAATCTCCAGAACTACCTCTGAAAGGAAACAAAATATTGGTTACAGCCGGTCCTACACACGAAGCCATTGATCCGGTTCGTTTTGTTGGCAATTATTCATCTGGAAAAATGGGAGTGGCACTGGCAGATAGCCTTGCTGCAAAAGGAGCCGAGGTGTATCTTGTAGCTGGCCCCATGTCGGTGCAAACGGATTCTATTTCAGGTTACAAACTGTATAATGTAACCTCTGCTGAGGAAATGTACCAAAAATCGGTTGAGCTATTTCCTGAAATGGATGGTGCAATATTATCAGCTGCAGTGAGTGATTTTACACCGCTAGAGTCAAGTGATAAGAAAATTAAAAGTAAGCAGGAAGATCTGGTTATTCGCCTAAAGCCAACCAAAGATATTGCAGCAAAGTTGGGACAGCTAAAATCCGGCAAACAATGGCTGGTCGGGTTTGCGTTGGAAACGCATGATGAGGTACAAAATGCTCAGGATAAATTGAAAAAGAAAAACCTTGATTTAATAATCTTAAACTCATTAAAGGATCAAGGAGCCGGATTTGGTGGTGATACGAATAAAATTTCGATCATCGATCGGCAGGGTAAAATTGAATTATTCGGTCTAAAATCGAAGACAGAGGTTGCCAAAGATATTGTTGATTCCATTATCAATCTAAAATAGTTCTCGAGTGAAAAGAATCTTTGCATTATTCCTATTTGCATTATTTGTATTGTCTAGCAATATTCATGCTCAGGAATTGCGATGCAATGTTCAACTGGTTACCCAGCAAATTCAAGGCTCTAATAAGCAGGTTTTCCGTACACTTCAAACGGCAATCTATGAGTTTATGAATAACCAATCATGGACACAAAATGTTTTTGATCCCAACGAACAGATTGAATGCAATATCCTTATAAATCTTAAGGAACAAAGTGGAGATAAATATAGAGGTAGTATCCAGGTACAATCGCGCAGACCGGTATATAATTCAACTTATAGTACAACCGTTTTTAATTTCATGGACAATAACTTTGATATAACCTATGTAGAGTATCAACCTCTTGATTTTGATGTCAACCAGCATTTGTCTAACCTGACATCAATCCTGGCTTTTTATGCCTACATGATTATTGGTCTGGATTATGACACTTTTGCACCTGAGGGGGGAACCGAATTTTTGCAAAAAGCAGAAGCTGTGGTAATCAATGCACAAAATGCTCCGGAAGGGGGATGGAAAGCCTTTGGCACATCAGGAAACCGAAACCGATATTGGCTCTCTCAAAACATTATGGACGATCAATACAGGCCTGTTAGGAATTACCTGTATACCTATCACCGTTTAGGAATGGACAAAATGGAAAGCAATGTGAATGTAGCCAGAGACCAGATAGAAGAAAGTCTAAAGTATTTACAGGGTGTTTTTCGCAACCAGCCTGACTCATATTTGTTTTTACTCCAGGTTATGTTTGATGCAAAGTCAGATGAATATGTAGATATTTTTAAAGGATCTTTTCCTGATCAACAGCGAAGAGTATTTCTTATTCTCAAAGAAATTAATCCCTCCAATATTAAAATTTACGAGACGATTAGCCAATCCAGTGGTTAAAGTTTTATACTTTTAACAGCTGTTTCCACTAAGCAGATTTTTTATGTTGAAATCACTTTATATAAAGAATTATGCACTAATCCACGAATTGGATATTGAATTTAATTCAGGGCTGGCTATAATTTCAGGTGAGACAGGGGCTGGGAAATCTATTTTGCTTGGGGCACTCTCCCTTATTCTGGGTCAAAGGGCTGATACACAAGTCTTGCTGGATAAAACGAGTAAATGCATTGTAGAAGGTTCATTTGAAGTGGGGGCCTATCATCTGAAAGATTTCTTTCTTGAAAATGACATCGACTATGATTCCAGGACGAATCTTAGAAGAGAAATAAATATTGCCGGAAAATCACGTGCCTTTGTAAACGACACCCCTGTTCCCCTCACAGTACTAAAAGAACTGGGGATGCAGCTGGTTGATATTCATTCCCAACATAACAACATACTGCTTGGTGATAACCAGTTTCAATTACAGGTAATTGACGCTTTTGTAGGAAGTTCTAAATTGCTTGACACCTACAAAAAAGATCTAAGTCTATATAAAAATCTGGAATCGGAGTTTGTGCAATTAAAGGAGAAAAATGATAAGGCGCAAACCGATCTCGATTATTTTCAATTTCAATATGATCAGCTTGATAGTGCAAAACTTATGGAAGGGGAACAGCTTGATCTTGAGAATGAACAGGACCTGTTGACTCATTCTGAGGAAATTGGGTCGTCTCTGGAAAAAATATCTCATTCCCTGGAAGGGGAAGGGGATGATATTTTAGACAAGATGAGGGCTATACGCTTGATGTTGGAGAGGATGAAGGAGTATTTTGCCCCGGCTTCAGAAATGTTTGATCGCTTTGAAAGTACAGAGATTGAATTGAGAGACCTGGCCTCTGAAATTGATTCAGCAAAACAGGATATTGTCCATGAACCTGGCCGCCTGGAAATAATAGCTGAAAGATTAAGTTTGTTGTATTCACTGGAACAGAAGCACAATGTTAAAACGGTCGAGGACCTGATTGAAATCCAGGCTAAACTTTTAAAAGATATTGAAAATATTGCAACCAGCGATAAAGATATCGAGCTTAGAGAAAAGGATTTAAAAGATAGAAAGGTGAATTTATTTGTGCTGGCAAAAAAGATCTCAGAGAAAAGAAAGAAGGTGATTCCAATTATTGAAAAAGAGATTTCTGGAATATTACATCAGCTTGGTATGCCGAATGCTCGTTATGCTATTGACCATAGAACTACTGAATTTTTGTCCACAAACGGTATTGATCAGGTTGATTTTATGTTTTCTGCAAATAAGAATTCACGTCTTCAGGATCTTAAAAAAGTGGCATCTGGAGGTGAATTGTCAAGAGTTATGTTGAGCCTTAAATCTCTTATTGCGAAGTCGGTTTCAATGCCTACTATTGTTTTCGACGAGATTGATTCAGGGGTGTCAGGTGATATAGCCGATAGGGTAGGAGACATTATCTCCAAAATGTCTGGCAGTATGCAGGTTATCAACATCACTCACCTGCCCCAAATTGCTTCAAAAGGAAATCAGCACTTCCTGGTCTACAAAACCGATGAGGAAAATATTACCCGTACACATTTGCGTTTGCTCGGCAATGATGAAAGAGTCATGGAAATAGCTAAAATGTTGAGTGGGAAAGATCTTTCTGAGGCTGCTATTGAAAATGCAAGGATTCTTCTTAATCAGTTGAGGACCTGATTGCTACAGTATTTCTCCTTAATCTCATTGCTCAATAAAAAACCTATTTCAATTTTTTGATTGTATTTTAATACTGTATATTTGCTTCTTGTGTTTACTAAAATATAGATTGATATATGGATTACGGGCAATTATTGAAAGGGAAAAAAGGAATTATTTTTGGTGCTCTGAATGACAAATCTATCGCCTGGAAGGTTGCTGAAAAGGCCTTTGAATCAGGAGCTGAATTTACACTTTCGAATGCTCCGGTTGCACTTCGTTTTGGTGAAATACATGAATTGGCCAAAAAATGCAATAGTCATGTCATACCTGCTGATGCTACAAGCCTTGAAGACATAGTAACGGTCTTTGAAGAGTCTATGGAATTTCTAGGGGGGAAGGTTGATTTTGTGCTGCATTCAATAGGAATGTCTTTAAACGTCAGGAAGGGAAATGTGTACAATGAACTAAACTATAATTATTTCCAGAAAACACTTGAAGTCTCAGCCCTGAGTTTCCATAAAATACTTCAAACTGCATACAAAATGGATGCTATCAACCGCTGGGGTTCAGTGCTTGCCTTATCTTATGTTGCGGCTCAACGAACTTTATATGGATATAACGATATGGCCGATGCCAAATCTTTGCTTGAGTCTATCGCAAGGAGCTTCGGATATATTTATGGTCGTGAAAAAAAGGTCAGAGTCAATACTATTTCGCAATCGCCAACACCTACCACGGCTGGTAGTGGTGTTAAGGGATTTGATTCACTACTTGACTTTACAGAAAGAATGTCACCCTTGGGCAATGCCACAGCAGATGATTGCGCTGACTATTGTGTAACACTCTTTTCTGATTTGACAAAGAAAGTGACGATGCAAAACTTGTTTCACGATGGTGGTTTTTCAAGTATGGGTATGAGTTTACGGGCAATGAAACAATATGATAAGAGTTTTAATTCACCAGAATAGGTCTGTTCAGGAAATTATAAAGAATGCGCCAACTGGCGCTTTTTTGTTTAATATTCAAATGTTGGACCATTTGTAAGCAGTTTATTAGTTACAAATTTTATCTACTATGTATATTTTCACCCTGCTGCTCTTTTATCTGATAGTACCTTTTCTAATAATCTACTCAACGCAAAAATTCCCTTTGGTTAATAAATTAGGTGCTGTTGCTATTGCCTATGGCCTGGGAATGTTTATTGGCAGTATAGGGATATTTCCAACCGCCTCCGAATCCTACCTGGCAATTTTGGGAAGTGATAGTTTTCTTGATCCCGAACAGGCAAAACAACTTCTTGAAAGTGGAAAAATCACTGCTGGAGACCTTACAAAGAATAAAATATCTGCCCTGCAATCAAATATCAATGATGTTTCCGTGGCCATTGCTATTCCGCTCTTGCTTTTTTCGCTGGATCTCAAAAAATGGTTTAAAATGGCCGGCAAAGCATTCTTCTCAGTAGTATTGGCACTTGTTTCTGTGGTAGTTGTAGTTTTTACTGGCTTCTTTATTTTTAGAGGCAAAGTGGAGGATATAGGTGATGTATCTGGTATGCTTATTGGAATATATTCTGGAGGAACTCCAAATTTAGCGGCAATTGCAAGTGCTTTGGAGGTCGATCCTACTATATTCCTTGTAACAAATGTCTACGATATGTTAGTGGGTGCCTTTTGTTTATTGTTTTTAATTACAATTGCACAGAAGGTCTTTCTAATTTTCCTTCCACCTTATAAGAGCATTGATGAAGCTGATCAGGTTGACGTAAAAAAAGAAACCACTGAAATTGACGATTATTCTGGGATGTTCAAAAAGGATGCTTTTATTGATATCTTGAAAGGACTTGGGCTTTCAATTTTGATATTGGCAGTATCCTTTCTTTTTAGTTCTTTGGTTCCTAAGGCCTATAGTTCAACAGTAGTAATTCTTTCCATAACCAGTCTTGGACTGATCTTATCGCTTATTCCGGCTGTTAACAGGCTGCAAAAAACTTTTCAGACAGGCATGTACCTGATCGTAGTATTCTGCCTGGTTATTGCTTCCATGGCTGATATCACCAGTCTTTTCAAGGTTGAATACTTTAACTTATTCCTCTATGTAGTATATGTAGTATTTGGCTCACTTGCCCTGCATGTACTTCTGTCCATGTTTTTTAAGATTGATGCGGATACAGTTATAATCACTTCTACAGCACTGGTCTATTCACCACCTTTTGTTCCGGTAGTAGCGGGCGCTCTAAAGAATAGGGAAATTATTATATCCGGCGTTACAGCTGGAATGTTCGGATATGTAATTGGTAATTTCCTTGGCATATTTACAGGTGATTTTTTAGCAGGCCTTTTTCCATGAAATAGTGGATGAAAAAATAGGTTTCACAGCTTGAAATTCCTAAAACTTCTGAAACTCCTGAAACACCTGAAACCTCTGAAACCTCTGAAACCTCTGAAACCTCTGAAACCTCTGAAACACCTATGCCTCCAGAAAATTATTTCTAAAACAGATAGTTCAGTCCCACATATACTCCTGTGTTGCCATCTCTTTTGTCAAGTGCCTTACCAAAGTCAACAGCTACTATAAAGTTCTGATTAAGAGCAAATCGAACACCCCCTCCGGCACTTAAATGGAAATTCTCATTTCCGGTGTCAAAGTAATCAGAAATATTTATATCAGAGGGAACTCCACTCAAATCAGTTTTATATTCTCCCAGCGTACGACCGGTATCTAAAAACCCATTTAATGCTATATAAAGGTTTTGCTTAAATAATTTGGTATGAATTATTTTCCACCTAAACTCAAAATTTCCATAAATAATACTGCTGCCAACTACCCTGTTTCTACGAATTCCGCGCAAGGTTTTTCCACCTCCTAAACCCTGAGGTAATGCGCCACGGTAAAATGAAAAAAGCATCATGGGCTGAGCATAAAATGGCGTTTTGCCCGCTAGCGTAGCCTGGAAACCAATCCTGTATGCAAAAGACAAATTCTTAGGAATAATAGTAAAGTACTGCCGGTGCGTTATGGCAAGTTTAAGATGTGCGAAATCTTTATTTCCCATGAAAGAAGGGGCTGCTCTCAATACAAGCTCTGTCCATATTCCTTTCATCGGATTGGGTTCATTGTCACGTGAATCGTATACAATTCCTCCTGATACATAATTAGCATTCCCTCCGGCACTTTCCTCCGGTGTAAGTATTCCCCAGTCAACATAATTCTGATAGATGGAGGTGTCAGGCAAAATTTGATCATCTGGTTTTCCCTCATTGAGGCGATTAACATCAACGGGAGCAACTTTGAAATTCATAAAGCTGATACCTGCGTACCATAAAAAATGTTCTCCTGAAATCTTTCCCTGGAAATCAGCTAGAAACTTAAAAATCTTTCTTTCATGACGGTAAAATTGACGTGACACATAATCTGGATCTTCATCGTCTTCCCATGATTGGTTGTAGACGGATTCATATCCGTTAAAACCATAAAAATAAATAGCTTTATCTGTTAAGTAAGCAATATCACTGGTTATTCTTATCCCTTTGATTAAATGCTCAGAATCGTAAGCCAGCCGAATTATGCCACTTCCTTTGGTAGTTTGCGACCATTCAGCATAAATGGAGTGATCATAGTTAGGATATCTGGTACTGTCATACTTATATAGATTTACCAATGCACCATATTGAAATCCAATATCAGTATCGTATGATACCACAGGGAGGGCACCAAATGTCCAGCCCTGCTTCTTTTTTTCACGCTTTTTCTTCTTTACATCCTTTGTTTCTTCTTGAGTTTGTGTATCAGCTGGGTTTTCCTGACCGTGGGTTAATAGGCTGGTGGTCAAAATTATAATAGCCAGGCATAGTTTTTTCATAAAGGATAAATGTTGGATTTAGTATTCATTTAGGCATTTTAAAAATACAATATAATTCAAAGGAAAAAAATTTACAGAAAAATAATCCTGTTTTTTTAATTAGATATATTTCTATTCGGAGTGATTTGATTTTGTTATTTTTATCAACAAAATAATCACGTACCATGCTCATACATAATATCAAATCTCTTTTACAGGTAGAGGATACTCCCAGTCAGTGGATCGCAGGGAAAGATATGGCTTCTCTAAGCACTATTGAAGACGCTTTCTTATTCATTGAAGATGGGAGAATCATCGATTTTGGGCATAATCAAGATGTAAAGGCGGAATATAAAAAGGGAGTGCTTATTGATGCTCGGGGAAAATTGCTTATGCCTTCTTTTTGTGACTCGCACACACACCTGGTGTACGCAGGAAGCCGGGAACTTGAATATGTTGATAAAATTAAAGGTCTTAGCTATGAAGAAATAGCAAAAAGGGGTGGGGGTATATTAAACTCTGCAAAGCTTCTGCACAATACCAGTGAGAATGAATTGTATGAGCAGTCGCTAAATAGGATTCAAGAGATTATTAGCCTGGGAACCGGGGCTGTGGAGATAAAAAGCGGCTACGGCTTAAATACAGAGGATGAGCTGAAAATGCTTCGAGTAATAAAGCGTCTTAAAGAGTCTTCACCCATTACAATTAAGTCTACTTTTTTAGGGGCCCATGCTGTTCCGGATGAGTATAAGGGAAATCAATCAAAATATGTTGATCTTATTATTAACAATATGCTACCAGCAGTAGCAAAAGAAAACTTGGCAGATTATGTAGATGTGTTTTGTGACCGCGGCTTTTTTACTGTTGAAGAAACGGATAGAATATTAAAAGCAGCCAAAAAATTTGGTTTACCCCCGAAAATTCATGCAAATGAATTAGATAATTCGGGTGGAATCCAGGTGGGTGTGAAAAATGAAGCTCTTTCTGTTGATCATCTTGAATTTACTGGCGATGAGGAAATTCAAGCATTGCTGAATTCAAAAACAATGCCCACATTGCTCCCTGGTGCATCATTCTTTTTAGGAATGATAAATCCTCCAGCCAGGAAAATGATCGATGCTGGCTTGCCGGTTGCATTGGCATCTGACTTTAATCCTGGATCCTCACCCTCCGGCAATATGAAAATGATTATGTCTTTTGGATGTGTTGACCTGAGAATGACTCCAGAGGAAGTAATTCATGCAGTTACCCTGAATAGTGCTTACGCTATGGGCCTTGAAACGGAACTGGGAAGCATATGCCGGGGGAAGAAAGCCAACTTTTTTATCACCAAAGAGATAAGCAACTATAGTTTTCTACCCTATGCTTATGGCAGTGACCTGATTGATACTGTGGTTCTGAATGGGGAAATTATCCCAAGATAAATTCATGTTGAATATTTATATCTTTGAAAACTAATCAAACCTAATCCTTAAAATTCATGAAACAGTTAATAGAATGTGTACCCAATTTTAGTGAAGGGGTAAATCTTGATATCATAAAGCAAATTACCAATGAAATTGAATCTGTTGAGGGTGTTCGTTTATTGGACGTAGATCCGGGAAAAGCGACCAATCGCACTGTGGTTACTCTTGTTGGTGCCCCCGATGATGTTATTGAAGCTGCCTTTCGGGGTGTGAAGAAAGGATCTGAGCTGATTGATATGAGTCATCATACGGGGGAGCATCCCCGAATGGGTGCTACCGATGTCTGTCCCCTGGTTCCGGTATCAAATATCAGCATGGAAGAAACGGTGAAATATGCTCATAAACTGGCGAAAAGAATCGGTGAAGAATTAAATATACCAGTGTATTGCTATGAAAATGCTGCCACTAAAAATGAAAGGCAAAACCTGGCCACAGTTCGATCCGGTGAATACGAAGGTCTTAAGGAGAAGTTGGCCGACCCGCAATGGAAGCCAGACTATGGTCCTTCCAAATTTAATAAGGAGGCTGGTGCTACCGCTGTTGGTGCAAGGGACTTCCTCGTAGCCTATAATGTTAATCTGAATACAACTTCTACCCGGAGAGCCAATGCTATAGCTTTTGATGTAAGGGAGCGGGGCAGGGTAAAGAGAGAGGGCGACCCATTGACCGGTAAGATTGTAAAAGACGAATCAGGAAAACCAGTTTACACTCCTGGCACACTAAAAGAAGTAAAGGCTATCGGATGGTTTATTGAGGAATATGGTGTTGCCCAGATTTCAATGAACCTGACAAATATTTCAATCACCCCGGTTCATAAGGCATTTGATGAAGTCTGTAAGAGTGCAGATTCTCGCGGAATACGGGTTACGGGTTCAGAATTAGTAGGTTTAATACCCCTAAATGCTATGCTGGATGCAGGTCGATATTTCTTGAAAAAGCAAAAACGATCCATAGGTGTTTCTGATAAGGAGCTCATAAAGATTGCGGTTAAATCAATGGGACTGGATGATTTGTATCCTTTTAAACCGGAAGAGAAAATTATTGAATATCTGCTCGCCAAAAAATCTGATAAATATCTTATTAGTATGACTCTGGAAGATTTTGTGGAGGAAACTGCTTCTGAATCTCCTGCTCCAGGTGGAGGTTCGGTTTCTGCCTACATGGGTTCAATGGGCGTAGCGCTGGGTACTATGGTGGCCAATTTGTCTTCACACAAACGGGCTTGGGATGATCGCTGGGAAGAATTCTCCAATTGGGCTGCAAAAGGGAAGGAGTACCAGACTGAATTACTCAAACTTGTTGATGAAGATACTCGTGCCTTTAATTTAATTATGGAAGCTTTCCGTTTGCCAAAGAAGACGGTTGAAGAAAAGAAGTTTCAGGCGCTTGCTGTTGAAGATGCCACAAAAAATGCAATTTTAGTACCCTTTAAAGTAATGGAAACAGCCCTGAAGTCAATTGAGGTGCTGGAGCAAATGGCCAACATAGGAAATCCCAATTCAATTTCTGATATTGGAGTAGGGGTAATGGCAGCTCGGGCATGTATACGGGGAGCATTTTTAAATGTGAAGATCAACGCTTCTGACCTTGATGATAAATCATTTGTAGAAGATATTATCTCAAAGGGAACGCAGATTGAAACGGCCGCAGCCAAAAAAGAGAAAGAGATTCTTAAAATTGTGGAGGGTAAATTGTAGCGCAGCAAATCATTTTTATTACTATTCTCAGGGATCACTTTGTATATTAAAGCCTGGCTAATTAAATCCTATGATAGTAAGTTAATCTCGAATGCCAAATTTGACCTGTTCATTATAGATAAATAGCATTTTTGTATTAAAATGCATTGTGCAATTGAACTTCAAAATAGCCTGAAAGTCAGACTGAGACTTCGGTGTGAACTCAGTCGAACGCTTGACCATGTCTGCCAACAGGCAGGTAGGGAATTGTAGAAAGTACCAATTTGAGGATTCATTCTTTTCAAATTATATATCAGTCTAGTCTTCGACAGGCTCAGACTGACTGAAGGAACTTAAGGGTAGTCACCTTGAGCCTGTCGAAAGGTAGACGCAAACTATTACAGATGTGATTCTATTCAATTGATGCAGTCATCCTTAGCTCACGCTGAGGGCTCAGTGTGACCGTAATCACCTATATTTTGATTTCAATCGCACAAAAAGTTAAAAACTTAATAATTACATAAATTCAATTGGTAGAACCTCTGGTAATCATGTAAATGAAGATGATTCAAACTTCTTAAACTATGCATGATTTAAAAGTAAGGAGCCAACACATAACCCAACCAAGGAACGCGACCAAAGGGAGCAAATAACAGCGCAGCAAACCCCATGAGCGACAGCGAATGAATTCCGCGAACAAAGTGAGCAATTAACGGCGTAGCCGAATGACACTTCCGAAGGAAGTTAATCACAACATAGTGAATATCATGAGCGAAAGCGAATAAATAACACGACCAAAGGGAGCCAAAAGCAGCGCAGTAAATCACATGAGCGATAGCGAATGAATTACACGACCGTAGGGAGTTAATTTTAGCGATACCAAATAACAGCGCAGCGATTTTCATTTCATTCATTCGGCTTTTTGACGCAACCTTTTTCAGGAATTGTGCATCATATAGCTGTATTACCTGGGATTTCTTGTTTAGAATGATCCTAATTAAAGATTCTGTAATAATTCCTAAATAGTCTGTAATTAATTGGAATAGAGTTCTTTGTAGCATTTATATTTAAGATTTTAAAAAGACCTTTTTTGGCTTTTGCAAATTAACTCTTGTGTAATATTTTTTTTTACCTTTATATTGCAATTTAAAATTAACCTATAAGTATATTAATTTAACCTTATTGAAGCTTCTAAAAGTATTGAGAAGTATTCATATGAACCCTGAAATAACCTAATCCATTTTGCCTATGAAATTATCCTATACTTATTTTCTTATGCCTCATTTCTTGATTGATCAAAATCAAAAATTCAGAGGTGGCTTAATACGTATTTTCCAATAATTCAATCTAATTATAACACCGCTTTTATAAGTTTGGTGGTATTTCTATTTATAGTATATGCGATCAATCGTTCTCACTACTGTTTTTAACAGGTATTACTTTAAAATGAATAATTCTATGAATTCTAATTTAACTCTATTATTTATTAACTTTTAAAACTTTTTCTTATGAAGAAACCGTTAGCTTTATTCGCATTGTTTGTGTTAATTGGAGCACAACTGCT
>RCNC010001408.1_pt1 | contig 16123 bp, 12 predicted proteins | sample 2041301 | NCBI WGS metagenome assembly RCNC01 (sample SAMN09708231, study PRJNA481090) | Marine sediment metagenome, whole genome shotgun sequencing project. | biome: marine sediment; feature: ocean; material: sediment; isolation source: Sewage treatment plant 13A marine sediment (STP13A) ... | reverse complement strand
TCGTCACTCGAAAAATGGATATCGAGCAATTTCCGAAGGCCAGCTTCAGGGAGGTTTTACAGACCGGCAAAGAAGCCCTCTGGGGGCTGATGCTGATAGTTATAATCATGGGGGGAATCTACGCCGGGATATTTACGCCGACAGAAGCGGCCGCTGTAGCCGCCGTTTACGCATTGGTCGTAGCCGTATTTATCTATAAGGATTTGAAGCTTAGCGAAATCCCTAAAGTCCTTACTGAAAGCGCAAAACTAACCATAACGTTGATGTTCATTATCGCGAACGCTTATGTGTTCGCCTTTGTACTCACTACCGAACAAATACCACAGACCGCGGCTGAGATGGTTCTAAGTTCCGGCTTAAGCCCATGGATGTTTCTACTCGTCGTGAACTTGATTTTGCTGGTAGCGGGTAATTTCATTGATCCCACCTCCGTCATATTGATCGTAGTCCCTATTATTTTTCCAATTGCGATGAGCCTCGGCATAGACCCTGTACACCTGGGAATTATAATGGTCATTAATATGGAAATAGGTTTGGTTACACCACCGGTGGGACTAAACCTATTTGTCACATCCGGCGTTACTGGTTTGTCACTAGTCGAAATGGTTTACGCGGCCTTGCCTTGGCTATTGTTGTTGTTGGCCGCTCTAATGCTAATTACCTACGTACCGGCTATCTCTACTTTCTTACCCAATATGATCTTTGACTAGTTGCTGCCAAGAAAGTCGAGCAGTATCGAATTGAATTCATCAGGTTGTTGAATATTGGGCAGATGCGCTGCTTCCTTAATGATCACCAGGGTAGAAGCTTCGATTCCCTGATGCAGCACTTCAGCTGACGCAACGGGGCACGCCGGATCACTTTCACCGACCATAACAATGGTCGGCGTTTTGATCTTACCCAGCACATCGCATTGACTCATATCGCGAATGGCACGGGCGCAGCCAATATAGCCGGTTACGTTTGATGCATTAATCATGTCGCGGACACGACCAACCTCGTCCGGATTCGACTTGTGATAAGGCGCGGTAAACCAGCGCCCCAGCGTTGCATCGGCAAGAGCTGCGGTGCCACCCGCTTCTGCTTCTGCAATTCTATCGTCCCACAAGTTTTTGGGAGGCATGACACATGCGGTATCGCATAACGCCAAAGACGAAATACGATCTGAATGATTGGCAGCCAACAACTGAGCAATAAAGCCGCCCATCGACAGCCCTACGAAATGGACCTTCTCGATATTCAGAGCATCCAACAAACCAATCGCATCAGCTGCAAACATCGGAATCGAATATGGGGTATCCGGCGCGTCAGTACCGCCATGACCGCGCGTGTCGTAACGCAACATTCTATAGCCGGCGCCTGTTATCGCCTCCAGCTGATCGTCCCACATGGTGTAGTTGCTGATCAGACTATTGCTGAACATGACCACCGGCCCATCCGCAGGACCGTCGAGGCGATAGTTAATGGAAATTCCGTTTGCTGTAACAGTTGATGACACTTTTCTACGTCCTTTTTTAGAATCCGTAAAGTTCGACGGGGTTGTCGACAAATATTTTTTGATGAGTCGCTGTGTCGGCCGTCCAATCAAGTACGTGATCGACGAGATCCGCGTCATTAGGCATAAAGCCATAAGTCGCAACGTGCGGCCAGTCTGTACCCCAAACCACGCGGTCCTGATTGGCCTCAATAAGGGCTTGGGCAGTTGGGGTCACATCAAGATACGGCGTTTGATCGCTGCTCGTTATTCGATACGTACCGGTTAGTTTTACCCAGCAGTGGCCATCGCGTACGAGATTGAGAAAGTCCTGAAACCCAGGATGGTTAATACCTTCAGAGGTTTTCATGTAGCCCAGATGCCCGATCGAAATATCGACTGGCAGTTTTCCAAGCGTGTCGCGAATATCCGGAAATTCATGCACATGAATAAGGAGTTCCAGATGCCAGCCAAAGGGTTTTAGTCGTTCGGCGAAAAGACAAAACTCCTTGATGGAAGCAAAGGGCATGCCACCTTTGTCGACCAGATTAACGCGGATACCGCGAACGCCTTTGGCGTGAAAATCTTCTAATTCCTTGTCGGTGACTTCCACTCCAACCGCAATGACTCCGCGAATGCGATCAGGATACTTAGCGATTGCATCCAACATCGCAGAATTATCCGTACGGTAAACACTTGGCTGGGTAAGGACAAGACGATCAACGCCGAGTGACGCATGCAAGTTCAGTAACGTATTAAGATGTGCTTCCGCAGGCGTGTAGCCACGTTGGGGCGACAGCGTATACTCGTCTTGAGATCCAAAAACATGGGCATGTGAATCCACAGACCCGGCCGGTAGCTTGATCCTGGGTTTTCTCAATTCGGCGTCTGGCGGCGGACAAACAGGAATGTCGGTTTGTGCTAAGTCTTTAGACATCTTCATATTTTATCGCTTTCCGCTCAGCTAAGTAATGCAACAATGAATACCTCGGCCTATCTGACTATTCAATCACCCTAGTCTGTCGCAAAATTTTTGCTACGCTTGTAACGTAATTAACCAACAGAACTCAAAAGGAGTTTGTAATGCAGTTTGTTTCAATAATTCGAAAAGTTTTAGCTCGAACGGCTATAGCAGTTGCCGTTATGCTGGCTGCCCTCGGCACCGCAGCGGCTCAGGACAAACCTAACATCCTGGTCATTTGGGGAGACGATATCGGTCAATCCAATATTTCGGCCTATACCATGGGAATGATGGGTTATCGCACACCCAATATTGATCGAATCGCGACAGAGGGCATGATCTTCACCGACTATTACGGCGAACAATCGTGCACCGCAGGACGCTCTTCTTTTATAACCGGCCAATCTGTTTTCCGCACTGGTCTGTCTAAAGTTGGTATGCCGGGCGCATCGCAAGGTATGCAGATTGAAGACCCCACGATCGCGGGCCTGTTGAAAGCACAAGGTTATGCGACTGGTCAGTTTGGTAAAAACCATCTGGGTGATCGCGACGAAATGCTGCCGTCAAACCACGGCTTTGACGAGTTTTACGGCAACCTGTATCACCTGAATGCCGAAGAGGAGCCGGAACTCGACGACTACCCGAAAGATCCAGAGTTCGCTGAGCGATATGGACCCCGCGGTGTGATCAAGTCTTCTGCTGACGGCGAGATCGAAGATACCGGGCCGTTGACGAGGAAGCGGATGGAGACAGTTGACGAAGAGACGTCGGCTGCGGCCATCGACTTCATCAAGCGCAGTGAAGCAGACGGAACACCGTGGTTCGTCTGGTGGTCCGGCACGCGTATGCATTTCCGTACCCATGTTAAGGAAGAATTGCGTGGCATTTCGGGTCAGGACGAATACGCAGACGGCATGGTTGAACATGACATGCACATCGGCCAGTTTCTGGATCTTCTGGATGAACTCGGCATTGCCGATGAGACCTTTGTTCTCTACTCGACCGATAACGGCCCGCATATGAACAGCTGGCCGGATGCAGCGATGACACCGTTCCGTGGTGAGAAGAACACGAACTGGGAAGGCGGCTGGCGCGTACCGGCAATGATTCGCTGGCCCAGCAAGATCGAAGCAGGCCAGGTGTCGAACGAAATCATGCACCACATGGACTGGCTACCGACGTTCCTTGCAATGGCAGGTGTACCCGACATCAAAGAACAGCTTCTGAAAGGCGGTGTCCGTGCAATTGGACGCAAGTACAATGTTCATCTTGATGGCTACAACTCACTGGACTACTTGCTCGGTGAAGAGGAAATGAGCCCACGTAAGGAGGTCTTCTATTTCTCCGATGATGGCGATTTAACGGCGCTTCGTTACAACGACTGGAAAGCGATTTTCCTGGAGCATCGCTACCCACAAACGCTGCAAGCCTGGGCGGAGCCATGGACACCACTGCGTATACCGCTGTTATTCAACCTGCGTCGTGATCCTTACGAGCGTTCGAATATCACATCGAATACTTACTGGGACTGGTACCTCGACCATGTATTCCTGCTGCTACCGGCAGCGGAATATACAGCGGATTTTCTCGCCACATTCGAGCAGTTTCCGCCACGCCAGAAGCCCGGCAGTTTCACTATTGGCGATGCGAAAGACATGATCCTGTCGCAGGTTGGAAGCAAATAGATTCGTTAAAGGCCCCTTCTTGGGGCCTTTTTTTTGTTGCTTGCTCAAGTAGAGAATGACGTTGAGACTTCCCCGCTCTGAAAGTCCGCGCTGAACCGGAAATGCGAGTATGACCCCGTCATACTCAGCAATCTGGCGCCCAACTCATCGTACTGTAAGTTAACAACGACCAGACCTGTGTCCTCGGCCGTTCCCGCGATTGCAAACTCGTAACGCAACTTGGTCGCATCGTCATTCGCCCATTTTGGAGGGCCAATCAGACTGAATACTTCATCTCGCCCCGGCAGTTCCTGCATGTCCTCCGCTGAGAGGGTGATGCCAGCTGACCGTGTGAAAGGGTTGAGGTTATTTTCGCAGGCAGACGCGGTCATTCGCTCGATGCGCTCGGGGTTGAGGTCGAACGGCATGTTTGTGGTGACGTCCATCTGTGCGAGCTGGTATTCGTCATCATTCTTGCGAAATTCAAGCTCAATTGGCACCGCAAAATCTTCACCTTCCGAAGCGCCAGTCTTACTCACGATGTATCGCATGCTTAGCGCATCTGGTGTATAGGTTTCCGATTGCGGCTGCACGCCGGCTAGCCATTTTACATCGCCGGCGCGGATCACGGGCTTGAGGAATGACACGTGTATTCCGTCACCTTCAGAGATGCGAATACTGTCCTCCGGACCACACATTTGAGCCCGCATTGTGTAGACCCTGTCGATCATGCAGCCCGGCAGGACGAGCAGCGCACTGAGTGCGCTGCTCGCCAGTATTGCGCGCCGGGCAACATTGGTCGCCGCTGCTTTAGGCAACATCGATTTTCACCTCGGACCGACCATTAGCCTCTTGCTCTGCCTTGGGCAAGTTAATGTGCAGAATGCCATGGGCAAGGGTCGCACTCGCCGCCTCGCTATTTACTTCATTGTCCAGCGAGAGTTTGCGTGAAAAATCACCACTCAACTGCTCAAGAAATACGCGCCGACCTTCGGTTTTGGCTGCGGGCCGAGTTCCACTTACAGTCACATCGTTAGAGCCAACAGACAAAGACACATTTTCAATATCCACACCCGGAAGCTCGGCGCTCACCAGATACGCGTCATCATTTTCGCTGACGTCGAAACGTGGCCAGAAAGACATGCACTGTTGTTGACCTACAAACGCCGGCAAGTACCCGATTCGGGACACGATTTCTTTCCGCAGAGATTGCAGGCCCTGACCCGTATCCAAACAGGTCTCCGGACGGTCGTGCCACCAGTCTTTGAGTTTCTTAACGTTCTGTTCGTTGTTCGCGTTCATAGTAGTCTCCTCATTCGTAAAACAAATACCAAAGAACTCCCAACCATCAGCCACCCGAGGACGGCGAGGTGTCCTGCCGCAAGCAATTGACTGCCGGCGATCATCAAGCCCGCTCCTGCTACTGCAACAGCGAGACTCTTGTTCGAACGTTCCACATGACGCAGGCCGCGTTTCGCCTCGGGCGAAAGATTTGTTGTTATGCCCAGACTTCCGTCTTCGACCCTGCTCAATAGTTGCTCCATCCGCAATGGAATACCGAGCAGCTGGCGGGCACCGTCAGCGATGGCGTCGCTAAGATCAGGTTGTGCACCGGACTCGGTGCCGGCCGCAAGGCGTGTGGCAAATGGAATGGCCTCAGAGAACGGTGAAAACTCAGGGTCCATTGCCGTTGTTACGCCGGCCAGCATGCCGATGGCACGAAAGATAAATAACAGGTCGACAGGAAACTGCATCGGTGCCTCGTAAACCAGATCGCGATACTCGTCCATAAAGTAGCGAGCTTCGGTTATGGCCAGCTCTCTCATATCGCCCATGCGAACGCCTGAGAATCTCTGCAGCATATCCGCCGTCGCTTCTTCGATGCGCTCAAGATCACCATGCGGTAACAAGACACCGGCCGATTTATATGCCTGCATAATCCTTCTGGCATCTTGCGTGCCGATGCCGATGATATAGTCGCGCATTGATTGTCGAAGTTTCTCCGGAACCACGGCCATCATGCCGAAGTCGATAAACACGATCTGAAATGGCTGCGTAGAGCTGCCACCAGACCTGATAAAGAGGTTACCCGCGTGCGGGTCGACGTGGACGAAATTCGTAACGAAGATCTGCTCCATGTAAACCTCGAACAGGGTCTTCGCGACAGCGGCAGGATCTATGCCGTGCTTGTGCAGTGCATCATGGTCATCGATTTTGATATTGCCGACATGCTCCATAGTGAGCGTTCGCTTTGACGAATACGGCCAGTAGATTTTTGGCACATAGACGGAATCGTTGTCGGCGAATTGCTCCGCAAAGCGCTCAGCGTTCTTTCCTTCGGACTCGAAGTTGAGCTCCGCACGAGTAACCTCGGAAAACTCGTTCGACAGGCTGTCGAGATCGACGCGACTGTTGATCGGTTTGTAAATCTTCAGCCAGCGAATCGCCTGCGTTATCGCCGCAAGGTCTGAGTCGACAAGCACTTGAATGCCTGGGCGAAGTACTTTAACCGCGACTTCCTCACCTTCGACGGTCGTCGCGTTATGAACCTGCGATAAAGAGGCCGCGCCAATAGGCTGCGGGGAAAACTCATCGAATATCGCCGCCAGCGGTCGTCCGAAATCCTCTTCGATCTGGTCGATCACGGGCTGCAGCGGAGCAGCAGGAACCTTGTCCTGCAAGCCTGCAAGTTCCTTGATGACTTCAGGTGGCAGCACATCCATTCGAACACTCAGGAACTGGCCGAGTTTGATCAGTACGCCGCCCAGTTGCAGTGCGAGTTCGCGAAACTCGACCGCGAGTTTTTGCCACCGCAGCATCTGCTCGCTGCGAAATATCTGCAAGCCCTTGCGGTTCAGGATCACGTCCCACCACAGCACGTGCAGAAAAACGCGCAAGAAGTAATTGCGAACTTTTCGGTGCCTGCGCGGATCGAGCTGAATGCCTGGTCCACTGTCCATGTAGCTACTCCAAAGCCAAGACTGGCGTCAACTGTAGCTATGGAGCAACTGCTTATCTGGTCAATTGGTGCCCATTGTTAGTCAATTTCGCTCACCGAATTCGATACGATAAGCGGCACCAGGCGTGGTCTCGAAAATAACATGATCGTCGTCCGGCGAATCCGCTGCTACTACCTGGCCTGCTGTTGTGACGCGTACGCGTTTGTCGGTTCTGATCACACACTTATTACCAAGGTCCGAGCGCAGTACCGCTGATTCCAGTGCACCGTCCGACCAATCGAGGTCGATCTCAAATCCGCCTCTGGCGCGTAGACCTCTGACTGATCCTGCCGACCATTCTGCTGGCAGCGCTGGCAAGAATCGCAGCTCACCGCGCTGCGACTGCAACAGCATTTCCGTGATGCTAGCCGACGCGCCAAAATTTGCATCCACTTGCAGCGCGCGGCCGCATAGCGAAAACAGATTGGGTAGCGATGATTCGGTTAGAAGCGCTCTGAATTCCGCGAGCGCAGGTTCAGCTTCATATAGCCGCGCCCAGAATCCAATCTTGTGGCCGTAGGACCAGCCACAGCCACCGGTTCCCCGGCGCCTTATCGTTACCGCCGCCGCCTCGGCCTGCCGCGGAGTTTCCTCTGGCGATATCTCCGATCCGGGATACAGTCCCCACAGATGGGAAATATGTCGGTGTTCAGGTTCGATCTCGTCCCAATCCACTATCCATTCCTGAAGCTGTCCGTGCTTGCCTATCTGCACCGGGGCCAAGCGGCTTCTCTGGCTGGCTATTTTTTCAACCAGGTCAGCATCCAATCCGAGATGTGTCGCTGCAAGACGGAAGTTTTGAAATACTGCCCGGATAATTTCCATATCCATGGTTGGGCCGATCGCCATCGTTCGCGCTTTTAGATAGGACCCGCTCACCTCGTCGAAAAATCGACCGTTTCCTGGCCGGGCCGGAAAATTTTCCGGCGAGTTCGAAGGCGCCGTTACCAGCCAGCCGCTATCAGGATGCTCGACGAGAATGTCGGACAGGAACATGACGGCACCCTTGATTAGCGGATAAACCTCGCGTAGATAATCCTCATCCTCCGTAAACAGGTAGTGCTCCCAAAGATGCGTCGTCAGCCAGGCACCACCAACAGGCCATGCTCCCCAGGACGGGCCATCCATTGGTGCCGCCGCACGCCAGATATCCGTGTTTTGGTGGAGTACCCACCCGCTTGCGCCCCAGTGCTCTTTGGCCACACTCGCACCGGTTTCAGAAACCTCCCTGATGAGTTGCGTGAGCGGGCCTGTCAACTCGGACAAATTCGCAGATTCCGCCAACCAGTAATTCATCGGCAGATTGATGTTGACGGTGTACTTACTGTCCCACCAGGGATTAGCCATATCATTCCAGATGCCTTGCAGATTGGCCGCTTCCGTACCCGGACGTGAACTGGCAATCAACAGGTAGCGGCCGAATTGATAGTAAAGCGCCGCCAGACCAGGATCGGGATTGTTCGCAAAGCGTGCGATGCGCTCGTCAGTCGGCAAATGGGCAAAGCTCTCAGTCCCGATTTGCATCGAGACCCGCCGAAACCAACTTTGATGTTCGGCTATGTGATCCGCCTTCAATTGCTCATATGAACGGCCCACTACTTTCTGCAGCACTGCATCTACGCGGGCTTCCTGATCAGCACTAACGTCGTGGTAGTTCACGAAGTTAGTCGCAGCTGCGATAACCAAGGTAGCCGTAGTAGCATCGCGGACGTGCAGCGTCTTGTAATCAACCTCAACTTCACCGCCATCGGACTTCGCGATCAGGCGGGCTTCATAGCGTAGCTTTCCTTCGACGCCCAGGTAGTCGTCGCTCTTACCATGAATTTTCAATCCGTCGGGCGGTACCCCGTCCCACTGGAAATAGCCTGTTCCGTAATTGGAGTGAGTCTGATTTCGAGCGCCATGCAGTTCGGCCGAGAATGTCAGTGCACCCGGCTGATCGGCCGTTATTCGTACAACGATGACCTGGTCAACTGCCGTCGAGAACACCTCTCGCGTATAGCCGACGCCCCCAACCCGGTATGAAACCCGACTGATGGCATCGTCGATATCCAGCTCCCGCCGGTAGTCCGTTACTTGTTCGTGTCCTGGAAAGAACAACCAGAGGTCCCCGAGCGACTGGTACTTCATCTGCTCGTAAGGCTTGCCCATCATCGTCCGGCCAAACAGATCGTGCGCCTTGTCGACCTCCCCTGCGAAAAGCAGCCGCTGAATTTCCGGTAACGCTGCGGCGCCGCCTGACGTCGTCGGGTCATATGGCCCGCCTGCCCAGAACGTCTCTTCGTTCAACTGAATGCGTTCTACGGCAGTCTCACCGAAAACCATCGCTCCCAGGCGACCATTTCCTACTGGAAGAGCGTGAGTCCACTGCGCTGCCGGTTGTCGATACCAGAGCTCCAGATCGGACCAGTCAGCATCGCTGGATACTGTGTCCTGCGAATTCGCCGGGGCATGCATGCTCGTTACGAGCATGAAGACGAGAAGCGTGAGCCGAGATCGCAGTGCCGGCCCCTTTTGAACACCCGAACATTTTTGACTGCCCACAATTTGTCTCCGATTAATGCGACTTCGTATAATGTATATGAAAGTCACATCGATAATAAATTATGATCAACACTCACTCATCCGGGATGCGTTATGCCAATCATTGAACCAGTTGACGAAACACTGAAGGAGCTGGAGGGTATTCATCTGTGGCACGCTCCCTTATCGAGCTGCTCGCAGCGAGTCCGGATTACTCTGGCGGAAAAGGGGCTCGATTTTACGAGCCACGTGATTGATCTTCATGCAGGTGAAAATGCGACGGAAGAGTATCAACGCATTCACCCTAAGGGCCTTGTTCCTGCGATCGTGATTGACGGCGAGCTGATTATCGAGTCAATCGATATCATCAGTGAACTGGAACGAAGATTCGAACTGCCTTCGCTAAGAGCGACGGGAGCAGAGCTCGAAGCTGAAATGCTAACCGTTATGCAGCGCGCTGATGACGCGCAAGCAGCGCTAAAGCTGCTGACGTTCGAGTTTCTTTTTCGATTAGCGCCACCACCGTCAAAAGAAAGCGTCATCGCATTTCAGCGCAATCACAAGAACGATGCATTGACCAAATTCTATCGTGATTTTGCTGCCGGTTTCGAGCGAGATCGAGTGCTGTCCGCAGCGTCGGATGCACATGCCGATTTCCAGTTTCTGGATAATCAACTAAGCGACGGCAGACCGTTTCTGTGCGGTAGCGATTTTTCACTTGCCGATATCGCCTGGATGTCGAATTTTCACCGCTTCGAACTTATAGGATGGCCACTACAGCGATATCCGAACCTGCTGCGGTGGTCGGGGCGCGTGAAAGAGCGGTCGAGTTACAAGGTAGGGCTCATGGACTGGGAACCAGCCGGGTTTACGAAAATGGTAAAACCGAAACAGGAAGAACGCGTTCGCGCCGGAGACGGCGTCGAAACTTATATTCACGATAGCTAGTCAGCACCCGGAAACTGTAGTTCAGCCAGAATCGCCTGGTATCTTTGATCCTCGCTCAAAGCCGCTGACACGCTCCAACCAACATGATCCGCCTGAAAAATACCGATGAAAGGCGTGAGCGGATCTTTTGTTTCCACCACGCGTGATACGAGCTCGACCAGGCTCTCTGAATCACCCTCCAGCGCGTACAAGTAGGCGAGTCCTCCGTCAATTATCTCGGGATTTGCGTCATGTGTCGCCTCGATGCGCGCTTTCGACTGAGCGTACTTGTCATCATGACCACATACTTTGTAGCTCCACGCCAACCAGGAATCCGGCAGGGTCGACGGGTGATTGTTCATGAGTTCCTCAGCCTTTTCGCCCTGCTCAAGAGCGGCGTCACACTGGCCATCCAGAGACAATGCGACCGCATGTTTAACGTACGACCAACGACTGCCAGGATGGAATCGGTTCCAGTCGCCGAAGGCTTTTACAGATGCCGCAAAATCGCCGGCAAACAACGCGGCGAGACCGACAGCATGCAGCGAGCTTGAGTCGAAACCATCAAGGGCAAGAGCATGGGCGGCCACTTCCTGTGCGCGGTCTGCTCGCGATGTCAGCACCAGAAAATCAGTGTATCGATGATAGGGAACAGAGATTTTCGGATTGAGCGCGATTGCCGCTTCGTAAGATGCTTCAGCCGCAGCCCAGTCAAATAGAAAGTACTGCTGGATCGTTGCCAATGCCGTGTGTGCTTCAGCCAGCTCAGGCGCCAGAGCGACGGCGGTGTATGCAGCAGCGCGCGCCTCTTCGAGCGATGCACCGTCATGATCACCACTACCGTAAGAAATCATTTGCGACAATGCGTCGGCAATGTCCGCGTACGGCCGTGCAAATCGTGGATCAATCCGAATAGACTCACGCAGCTCTTCGACTCCTTCCTGAATCGATTCAGGATTGGTCGACTGGATCAGAAAATGGCCGCGCAAGTAGTGCTCGTAGGCGGCCGAATCGTCAGTGCCCTGGGACGCGCTTGAGTTCGTTTTTGAAACCGTCGCTTGCAAACCCAAACCGGTCTTGATGGACTCAACAATGGATCTCTCAAGATCAATCAGCTCCTTCATCGGTCGAGTCAATCGCTCTCCCCATATTTGACGGTCGTCCCTGACGTCAACAAATGATGTGGAAACAACGATCTCCCCGGAGACTTTTTCCAGGCGACCGCGAATAATGCCGTCGACACCGAGCACCTCAGCGAGCTTAGCCGTATCTTGAATGTCGTCCCTGAATCGAAATGCAGCAGACTTGGAAATCACTTTTACATCCGGCATTGTCGCCAGCCAGTTAATGAGGCTCTCGGCGATACCGTCACAGAGAAATTGAACGTCTGCATCACCGCCTGAGTTTTCGAATGGCATGACAGCCAGTGTCCGGGCTGGGGCCAAGTACTCGCTGGCTGGGGCCATGCCTGCAGGTGTTGTGTTCCAGTACCAGACACAAGCGACTGCGGCCGCGGCAACTACAAAACTGTAAGAGCCTATCTCTGCTCGGGAAAATTCTTGTGCACCGGCTTCGCCGTGTCGCCAATTCCACAGAATCGCCGCCGGAAACAAAAGCACCGCGCCGATGAGGCTGGCAGTCAGCAGGCGCGAATCGAGATCGTAGTTGTTGATGAAAAATTCTACAGCTTGCAACCAGATGAAAGTCACGCTGGGGTACGCGACCAACACTCGCCAGATGCGGCGCTCTACAAGGCGGTCAAGAAAGTCTTTCATACGCCGAGTCTACACTAACGATTTACGGCACTACGCATGACGATGCGATAGACTTTCCTGTCTTAAAGAGGGCGGGAAATGTCACTAAAACTTCGCTTGATCATCATGCAGTTCTTGCAGTACTTCATTCTGGGCTCATGGATACTTACGATCGGAGCCTATTGGTTTCAAACCAAGCAGTGGTCGGGTACAGAATTTGGTGCCATTTTTTCAACCATTGGCATTGCCTCATTGTTCATGCCCGCTCTCGCTGGAGTCATTGCGGATCGCTGGGTAAATGCTGAAAAGCTATACGGCTTGTTTCACCTGGCAGGCGGTCTCACACTGCTCTACATTCCGCAGGTAGATGACCCAAGTCTGATGTTCGGAGTGATGCTCCTCAATATGGTGTTCTATACGCCGACCATTTCTCTTTCCACCGCATTGTCTTTTTCCGCAATGAAGGATGCCGGAATGGGTATTGTGAAAGACTACCCACCCATTCGGGTCTGGGGAACGGTAGGTTTTATTGTTGCGCTTTGGACTATCAGCCTTAGCGGGTTGGAAACGTCAGCGACTCAATTTCGTGTTGCAGGAGTTGTATCACTTGCTCTCGCAATGTTCAGCCTTACTTTGCCCAAGTGCCCGCCCTTAGGGAAAAGTATCGGCGGCTCGTGGATCAACAATCTCGGCCTGCAAGGGTTTACGCTTTTCAAGAACACCAACATGGCGATCTTTTTTCTTTTTACGATGCTATTAGGCGCTGCGCTACAAGTCTCCAGTGCCTATGGCGATACTTTCCTGCATGATTTCGCGGCGATTGACGAATACAAAAGTTCTTTTGCAGTGAAGTACCCTGCAGTGATCCTGTCGCTATCGCAGATTTCGGAAACTCTGTTCATTCTCGCAATTCCGTTCTTCATGCAACGCTACGGGATTAAGAAGGTCATGCTCATCAGTATGCTTGCCTGGGCATTGCGCTTCGGCCTGTTTGCTTATGGTGACCCAGCTGGCGGACTTTGGATGATCCTCTTGTCTTGTGTGATTTACGGAGTGGCGTTTGATTTCTTTCACACCGCTGGATCGTTGTATGTTGAAACGCAGGTCGAGCCCAGCATGCGCGCGAGCGGGCAAGGTCTATTTTTTATGATGAGCAACGGCTTTGGTGCTTTATTTGGAAGCCTGATTAGCGGAATCGTGATTGATAGATACTTCATAATTGATGGAAAATTCGACTGGCAGGGTATTTGGTTATCATTCGCAGGGTTTGCCATAGTGACCGCAATATTATTCGTACTTCTTTTTAAGAACCCCGCGAACAAAGTTAGTCGAAACTTTTGATGTGCTACGCTAATTTGATACCAACCCACAGCAGGAGGTTTACATGGTCTTCACGACGAAATTTTTAGGAATTTTTGTGGGTTTGTTCTGGGAAGGTGGGCCACTGTTCCTGGGCCTTGGCCTCATCATCGCCGCGCTGGCCATCGCCGCCGGCCGGGTTGAGGGTTGGAGCATTGGGGACAGCCTGTATTACGGTTTTATTACTGCCACCACAGTGGGTTACGGGGACATGACACCGACCACTGGCAGCGGCAAAATTTACGCGATCGTCCTGGCGGTGATCGGACTGATATTCACCGGCATCATGGTGGCGTTGTCAGTAGAAGCTGCGGGTACAGCATTCGATCAGCTACACGGCTGAGACAATCTGGCCTAGCTGGCAATTCGTACAATAAAATAAGGGGCGACGGTATGTCACAAGAGAACATCTCCAAAAAACAGCTTCTGAGACTCGAGCGCTTAACAGACCTGGTGTTCGCGCTCGTCATCTGGCGGATCTTCATGCTACTGCCACGACCGAACTTCGATAACCCGGAGTGGAACACGGTCGGCGAAATGCTGACCAGTCAATGGGCGGACTTTGTCGTACCGATCCTGTCCATCCTGATCGTGATTGTCTACTGGCTGCAGAGCAACGCGCTGCTGAGCAGGCTAAAGGCAACCAATGCGATTCACACGGGCATGTCCATATTTCAGGTGTTCTTTGTGCTGCTCTACCTGTATGCCCTCGGCCTGGGCATCGGTCTGGGCTCCGAGTCCGATACCCGGGTGTTGGAGAGTTCGGCGGCCGCACTTATTGGCGCCGTCGCCTATCTGGGCTGGTGGTATGCCGGCGCGAAGGGTGGGCTAATATCCGATGATGTGTCTGACGAGGAAGCCAAGCAGGTCGCCGACTCTAATCTCGCTGAACCCCTGACCGCACTGCTCACCATTCCTGCAGCGTTTATCGGTCCATGGGCATGGGAACTGTCATGGTTCCTGTACCCGTTATTGAAGTGGCTGTTTGGGCGGCGACTAAAAGCCTGAATTTCTGTCACTGGCGATACGTTCCGGTATAACAATGAAGCCTGTCACCAAGAAGCTGATGCGAGCGTTTTTCGTCGTCGCCACGCTCGCAATTGTCGGCGTCCTGCTTGGTATCGTACCCATAAGCGCAGGCTTCGTCCGGGCGCCGATTGAAAACGCAGTGCGCAATGCCACCGGTCTGGATTTTTCTGTTGCCGGATCAATTATTTTGCGTCTCGGTCCGGCGCCATCGGTCACCACCGGCGGTCTCACACTCGGCGACCCGACAACCAATCCATTACTCACAGTTGACTCTTTAAGCGCCAAGGTCGGGCTCTTCCCGCTGCTTTCCGGCCGCATACACCTCAAGCAACTCAGCGTAGCCGGCATACGAATCGACCACTGCAGTCAGCTTCCGCAGATGACGAACGAGCCTGGCGAGGAGACGGAGCCATTGTCGCTGGTTGTCGATCAAGTTGACCTCGAAAATATTTCGCTTCGATGTGGCACCACCGTGCAGCAGGAGGATCTTGAAATCGACATTCGGCATATATCCGCTTCTGCCCCCGAGCACGAGCCGATTCACATTGAGGCGGACGCTAGCGTCATGGGCATCGACGCTGCATTGACCATGACCGGCGGCGAACTGACCGCACTTCTTAATAGACCAGAATCGTTCCCGCTCGAGCTGTCGTTAACGTCGGAGTTCGCGAAGGTCGATGTCTCCGGTGAACTGCTAACGCCGCTTGCAAGTCCCGTACTAAGGGCGGAAGTCGCGTTGCATTCCAGCGACCTGCCGTCGCTTTCATCTGCGTTTGGCATAGACCTGCCCGCACTCGGAGCGTTGCGCGCAGAGGGTCGCGTGCAGGCGAATCCTGAGGCCGTTGCGGTCATTGATGCATTGCTGGAACTGGGAGAGAGCCGCATAAGTGTAGACGCCAGAGCAGATTTAAGCGGCACACGCCCGCACCTCGAATTAACCGCAATGCTGCAGCAACTTGACCTCGCACCGTTCCTTGATCGCAGCCCTGTCGTTCAGACTGCCGCCGGCGATACGGGTCCGGCTGACTTCGACCTGCGGCCGGTACTGGATGTGCTGGATGAATTCGATGCAGACCTGCAGGTGACCATTGAACGTGTTCTCGGGGCACCGATACCGCTCGGTAAAGTCGAAGGCAGCGTCACGCTCGCAGATGGCATTGTCGACCTGCAGCCACTGACTATGGGAATTTTTGGTACGCAGTTAAGCATCGACGGTACCTTCGATAGTGGCTCGACGTGCCCGGCATTACAGTTGCGCGCTCGCGTAAGTGAGCTGGACCTCGCAGCGGTGAACCAACTGCTGACGCTTGACCGGCCTGTCGGCGGGCATGTTGACGCTATCGGATTGGAAGCTACCAGTTGCGGCAACAATCTGTTTGCGCATCGCGACTCGCTGCGTGCGGAAGCGGAGATTCTCCGAGGCGGCATCAGTA
>RCNC010001406.1_pt1 | contig 16129 bp, 13 predicted proteins | sample 2041301 | NCBI WGS metagenome assembly RCNC01 (sample SAMN09708231, study PRJNA481090) | Marine sediment metagenome, whole genome shotgun sequencing project. | biome: marine sediment; feature: ocean; material: sediment; isolation source: Sewage treatment plant 13A marine sediment (STP13A) ... | reverse complement strand
TCATTCCGTTTTAAATTCGCTACTTAAAGGACACCTTCTAACCATCTGTATAATAATACAAGAGGTATTATTTCAAGGGCACAAAGGTATAAAAACATATAGAAAAATAAAACTTCCTTACGGTAAGAAAATACAATGGCCCTTATAAGCCTCATCACAACAATGCTTGAGAGAGCAAAAATGCTTATCCAGAATATCACCTCTTGAGGAGTTCCCCTTGTGTAAACCAGCAGGAACAACAGGGGCAGAGCCACCAATCCCGATAGCTTATTAAAAATAAACATGTTGTACAAGTACTCCCTGATGATTCTTACCCGATTAAACAGGATGCCGGTAATATTATGTAACACCACCCTCCCTAAAAACAGAGCCACCAGTAGTGCGAGATTGAAAAAGAATAATGCCCCGCCCTGCAAGCCATAAGGAAGCAAAGCTATTCTTAACTCAACATAGTAAAGCAGAAAAGCCATGCTAAGGAAATAAAACAAGTAGAGCGCCCCGTCTAACTGGTTCTGTAAGAGGCTGTTATTCTTGAACATCTTGTTAGCTACCTGAAAATTGGTGGATGCCTGAACCGTTTGTATAAGGATATTGCCATAATAGAGCCTTATCCAGGCAAAAAGACCCATCAGCAGAAACAGATATATAAAGTACCAGGTGGGCTGATGAATTTGCACCTTTTCCACGATCTGCAGACCCGCTGTAATAAAGCCGGGCACAAGCTCAGTGCCTGAGCCTGTTAAAACAGTATACATGATGGTGTCCTGGCCCGGCATCGCGGAAAATTTGATCACAAAGATACACATCACCCATTCTTAAAAAAAGTTAATTAGATAGGAAGATTTGAATTCTTATAGTTCCTTTATACCCCTAATTAAATAGTACTCAGATGAAACAGAAGAAACATATCATATTTGTAGCCGGATTTCTCGTTCTCTTTTTGAGCGTGGGCTTTTCTACCTTAAAAAACAGGGATCTTGAGCTGGTAAAAAATCTGGATATCTACTACACCCTTTTCAGGGAACTAAATATGTTCTATGTGGATGAAACAGATCCTGAAGAACTGGTCACCACAAGTATTAAGGCCATGCTCTCCTCCCTTGATCCCTATACCACCTATATTCCGGAATCGGAGATGGATGATTTTCAATTCCAAACCACAGGTGAATATGGCGGAATCGGTTCCTTAATTCGAAGGTCGGGCGAGCAGGTAATGATTGCTGAACCCTATGAAGGATTCCCTGCTGCCAAAGCAGGCATTAGAGCAGGAGATGTAATTCTTGAGGTGGATGGAGTCCCAACCAAAAAGATGGAGATCGAAAAAGTCAGCGACAGGCTCAAAGGCAAACCTGGTACTGAACTTAAATTGGTCATTGAACGCTACGGCGAAGAGAAAGCTCTTGAAGTAACCTTGATTAGAGAGAAAATCTCGATTTTGAATGTTCCCTATTATGGCATGGTTGCACCAGGTACTGGATATATCCGTATTTCCAATTTCACCACAGGGGCAGGTAAGGAAGTCGAAAGCGCATTAAAAGAACTTAAAAGGGAGCATGAATTGAATTCTCTCGTACTCGATTTACGTTCCAACCCGGGAGGGCTGCTCATCGAAGCTGTTAGAATATGTGATCTGTTTGTTGATAAAGGAGAGTTGATTGTAAGTACGCGCGGAAAAGTGAAACAGTGGGATTCTGAGTACTCTACTTCCCGGGACGCTGTGGACAAAGACATCCCTTTAGTAGTTATGGTCAACCGGGGATCGGCTTCTGCCGCAGAAATTGTTGCCGGTGCGCTTCAGGATCTAGACCGGGCAGTAATTGTAGGGCAACGCACTTTTGGTAAAGGATTGGTTCAGACTTCCAGGCCACTGAAGTATAACGCTCAATTAAAAGTAACTACCGCTAAATACTATATCCCCAGCGGGCGTTGCATTCAGGCCCTGGATTATACAAACCGCAACCAGGATGGTAGTGTGGGCGTGGTACCCGATTCTCTTATTTCTGAATATACTACTCAAAATGGACGGCTGGTTTATGATGGGGGTGGTATACAGCCCGATTTTGAAGTGATTCCGGAAATGCTTTCAGAGATTACATTACAACTCTATACTCAGAGCATGTTCTTTAATTTTGCTACCCGTTATCGAAACACTCATGAGGAAATTGAATCGCCCGAAAACTTCTCATTGTCAGATGATGATTATGATCAATTTGAAGCATTCATTGAAGATAATAACTTTGAGTTTCGTACAGCAAGTGAAAAAGTCTTTGCCCAGCTGCTGAAAAGTGCCAAAAGGGAGAAATACTACGAGTTGGCCGAAGCGGAATTCACTTCCCTTGAAGAGAAACTTGCCCATAACAATTTAAAGGATCTTGAAACATTTGAAAAGGAAATCAAACAGATTCTAGGCGAAGAAATTGTAAATCAATACTACTATCAGGCAGGTAGAATAATGTCGCAGATACAAGACGATTCTCAGCTGGATAAGGCCAGGGAAATTCTAAATGAGCCGGGTATGTTAAAAGAGACCTTAAACGGAACCCAGGGCGCGCTTGCCAGGGCATCAGAAGAAAGCCTGAATCCTTAATGTGCTTCCAGCCAGTTCTTTCCTTCTCCCATATCTACAATAAGGGGGACGGAAAGTGTCGTGGCATGTTCCATCTCTTTCCTGGTGATCTCTTTAACCCTATCCAGCTCATTGGGCCACACATCAAAGTTTAATTCATCATGAACCTGCAGGATCAATGCTGACTTGAGTTGCTCTTTTTCAAAAGCTTCCTGAATTCGAATCATTGCAATCTTAACGATATCTGCAGCTGATCCCTGAATGGGTGAATTTATGGCGTTTCGCTCTGCATTACCCCGCACTACAGCATTTCTTGAAAGAATATCAGGCAGAAACCTTTTCCGCCCAAACATGGTCTCCACAAATCCGTTTTCCTGAGCCATGCGGATAGAGGCATCCATAAACTCACGTACTTTTGGATAGGATACAAAATAACCATCTATTAATTCCCTTGCTTCGGTCCTGGAGATATGCATCCGTTGAGATAAACCAAAAGCAGAGATGCCATAGATAATTCCAAAATTGGCGGTTTTTGCCCGGGCCCTCATATCCCTGGTCACTTCGTCAACGTTTAGCTTATATATTTTTGCAGCAGTAGCCGTATGAATATCTTCATTGTTAACAAAAGCTGCAATCATTTGCTCATCCCCACTTAAATGAGCCATCAGTCTTAGCTCAATCTGGGAATAGTCGGCAGAAAAGAAAACGTTCTCCTTTCTTTCGGGTATAAAGGCCCTGCGGATCTCCCTGCCTCGTTCTTCCCTGATTGGAATGTTTTGAAGATTGGGATTTACCGAGGAGAGTCTGCCTGTGGTAACCAGTGCCTGATTAAAGGAAGTATGAATCTTCCCGGTTACAGGTTTTACCAGCAGGGGAAGCGCAGCCACATAGGTGGTAAGTAACTTCTTTAACGATCTGTATTCCAGCATTTTACCAACAATGGGGTGTTTCTCCTTCAGCTGAATGAGAATCTCTTCCCCTGTAGCATACTGCCTGGTTTTTGTCTTTTTTGGATTCTCTACAATCTTTAGTCTATCAAACAGAACCTCTCCCACTTGCTTAGGCGAGCTAATATTGAATTCCATACCGGCCAGAGTAAAAATTTCCTGCTCCGCTTTAAGAATGTCTTCGCGCAAATCAATAGCAAAGAGATTTAATGCATCCACATCCAGTTTAACGCCCTGGTGTTCCATCTTCATCAACACGGGTACGAGCGGCATCTCTATCTGCCCGGATAATTCGCTAAAACCCTTTTCTTTTATCTCCTTTTTAAGGATTTCGGCTAATTGCCAGGTAATGTCTGCATCTTCTCCAGCATACTCGCTGGCCTTTTCGGGAGCCACAGACCTGAATGATGCTTGTCGGGCTCCCTTTTTACCAATAAGCGATTCAATCTTTACCATGGAATAATCCAGGTATTGCTCTGCAAGAACATTCAGGTTATGTTTCTGTTCTGGTTTTAGTATAAAATGTGCAAGCATTGTATCAAATAAGTCTCCCTTTACATCTATCTCATAATTCTTTAAGATATGAAAGTCGTATTTTAAATTTTGCCCTACTTTCTCAATAGCTTCATTGCAGAAAACTTCTTTCAAGGGTACAAGCCGGCTATTTGTTTCATCCCGATCCTCCCCAAAGGCAATATAGCTTGCCTTATGTGCCTCCCAGCTGAACGCTATACCTACCAGTTCAGCCCCCAGGGGATCCAGACCCGTAGTCTCCGTATCAAAACAAAAGGACTGAAGTCCGGAAAGCTCTTTTGCCAATTCTTTGATCTCATCTTTAGTAGAAATCAGCTTATACTTATGTTCAACCGTATCAATTGAAGCCAGAATGGTCTCGCGAACAAGACCTTCGTTTCCTGCCGGATTTCCGAATAGGGTAGCCTGGCCATCATGCCCCGTTTGAGGCATGTCTTTAGCTGGTGCGGAGTTGCCGGCAGAAGCTTCTGGGGAATGTTGAAGAATTCTGTTTGCTAAGGTTCTAAATTCCAACTCATTGAATATACTACTCAGCTTTTCCCTGTTCAGGTCCTTTCTGATAAGATCGTCTGGCGCTTCCTGAACAGGAACATCCAGAGCGATAGTAGCCAGCTCCTTTGAGAGTATAACCTGCTCCTTTGAATTTTCCAGATTTTCTTTCTGTTTGCCCTTTAACTGATCAATATTTTCATAAACTCCTTCTACCGTTTTAAATTCCCCCACTAATTTTTTTGCGGTCTTCTCCCCAATGCCCCTTGCGCCTGGAATGTTGTCTGCAGCGTCTCCCATCAAGGCAAGAATATCAATCACCTGCTCTGAACGTTCCACGAGGAACTTCTCTCTTACCTCAGCGGGGCCCAGCACTTCCGGTGCTCCGCCGCCACGCCCTGGCTTATACATCATTACCTTCTCCGAGACCAGCTGTGCAAAATCTTTGTCCGGAGTCATCATGTATACGGTAAAGCCTTCTTTTTCAGCTTCTTTTGCCATGGTTCCTATGACATCATCAGCCTCATAACCGGGCACTTCAATCGCGGGGATATTGAATCCGCTCAGCAGGTTCTTAATATAGGGGATAGCCGTTTTTATATCCTCAGGAGTCGCATCTCTGTTTGCCTTATATTCTGGAAACATATTATGCCGGAATGTGGGGCCTGGCGGATCAAAAACCACTGCTATATGTGTTGGATTCTCTTTGCGAAGGACCTCCTCCAAGGCAAGAGTAAAACCAAATACCGTTGAAGTCGGCACTCCTTTGGAATTAGTCATGGGATTTGATATGAATGCAAAATATGCCCTGAAAATTAAGGCATAAGCATCCAGTAGGAATAATTTTTTCTCCACCATATATATCTTTTTCTACTGATTATCGGCGGCATACCACTCTGCATACGAAGTGGCTGTTTCATAGAGTCTTACAGAAAACAGTTCAATGCCTGGAGTAAGACGTGCCTTTACTATCTCCGCTATGTATAAAACAAGGTTTTCACAGGTTGGCTGAAAATCCATGATATGTACTTTATCGTACATCGCATGGGGTTCTTTTGGAAGGTGCTTTTCTGCTTCCCTGTTGATTACAAGTGAATGATCAAAGTAATCGACGATCGGTTCTTTCACTGCCGCTTTCAGTTCGGAAAAGTCCATAACCATACCTAATTTTGGATTCTTTCGATCATCAATGGGTTCACCAATAACTGAGATAATTAGTTTGTAAGAGTGGCCATGAATATGCCGGCATAATCCATCATAATTCAATAGTGCATGGCCCATTTCAAAACGGAACTCTTTGCTTAATCTTACCTTTCTCATTTATCTTATATATTTCACTCACAAGCACATTCACTGATACACTTTACCAGGGTGCTCAGGTTTTTCCTTTTTAAATAGTAAAGGGTGTTTTTCCCTTTTCGAACCGAAGCAAGGATCCCTTTGTCTTTCAAAATTCCGAGATGATGAGAAGCTGTGGATTGCTCAATCTTAAGTAAAGAGTGTATCTCTGTGACGCTCAGCTGGTTTCCATCTCCCAGGTAACCAAGAATGGCTAATCGCATGGGATGAGAAATGGCTTTGATCATATTAGCAGCCCGTTCTACTTCTTCCGGATTCAGATCTGAGAACTCCATATTCTAGTGAATTGTTTTATATATACATATCGATCAAATACAAATATATTAATATTTAAGGTATTTAATATGTAATAAGCCCGGAAGGGAAATTTAACACGATTCAGCATTCTTTTTTCTACCTTTGATCTTCCTAATCCGAACGATGATCAAATTAGAAGATATCAGGAAGCCCGTTAGCCGGGAAATGAAAGAATTTGATTCTCGCTTTAAATCAGTAGTTTCCAGCAATATTCCCCTGTTGAACATGGTCACCCGTTTTGTGCTTCGAAAGAAGGGAAAACAGATGAGGCCTCTTTTTGTATTTCTTACTTCCGGGCTTACTGGTGAAATAAGTGAAGCGACCTACACAGCAGCATCTCTTGTGGAATTGATGCACACGGCTACTCTGGTCCACGATGATGTGGTAGATGAATCCAATGAACGTCGCGGAACCTTTTCGGTCAACGCCATCTGGAAATCAAAAGTTGCAGTGCTTTTTGGTGATTACCTGTTGGCTCAGGGCTTGCTGTTGGCGGTGGAAAAAAAGAATTATGATCTTCTTGAAATTGTCTCACACGCTTCCAGGGAAATGAGCGAGGGTGAGCTGCTTCAGATCCAAAAGTCCAGAAGTCTAAACATCGATATGGAAACTTATTACGATGTGATTCGAAAAAAAACGGCCAGCCTGATAGCCTCCTGTACGGCCTGCGGTGCAACAGCTGGCGGAGCAAGTCAGGAACATGTAGATCAAGCTTACCAAATGGGTATTCAAATAGGAATGGCCTTTCAAATTAAGGACGATCTGTTTGATTATCAGCCACATGGGCTTATTGGAAAGCCCACTGGAAATGATATAAAAGACAAGAAATTTACCCTTCCCTTGATCTATGCACTTAACCAGGCCGAACCTTCCAAAAGAAAAGCAATAATCAGGAAAATTAAAAATGGAAATCGCAGTCAACACGTAGTCAACGAGGTTGTGCTCTTTGTTAAAGATCTGGGGGGTATCGATTATGCTATTTCCAAGATGCAGGAATACAAATCCTCAGCTATGGATATTCTTTATTCCTTTCCGGACTCTCCTTCCAGAAATGCGCTTCGTGACCTGGTTGAATATACCGTCTCCCGGCAAAAATAAATTACTGCTTACTAAGCTTAAAATGAGCCTCTATTTTCTTTGCCCTGGAAAGACCCACTTCGGCTGACAGCTCCTCCAGGGAAGCATTCCTGATCCCTTCCATTGATTTGAAAAGTTTGAAAAGTTTCTCGATAGAGCTGATTCCAATTCCTGGGATTCCCTCCAGTGATGAGCTTGTCATAGATCCCGAACGTTTTAATCTATGAAAGGCGATTCCAAACCTATGAGCCTCATTCCTTAGATTTTGAACTAGTTTTAAAGATTCCGAACTTTTATCAATATAGAGCGGTACGGCATCCCCCGGAAAATAAATTTCCTCCAGTCTCTTGGCAATTCCTATAATAGCTATTTGGCCCCGAAGTTTGAGCTTATCCAGACTGCTAAGTGCCGCACTCAACTGGCCCTTGCCTCCGTCCACCACGATCAATTGCGGAAGGGCTTGCTTTTCATCCCGCAGTCTAAGATAGCGCCTGTACACAACCTCCTTCATTGAAGCAAAATCATCAATTCCTTTCACTTCTTTGATATTATAATGCCGATACTCTTTTTTGGAGGGCTTGCCATTTCTAAATACTACGCAGGCGGCCACCGGTTCGCTCCCCTGCATATTGCTGTTGTCAAAACATTCTATATGCCTTGGCATCTCCTTCAGCCTGAAATCAGCCTGAACTGATTTCAGCACCCTTTCGACTGGCTCTGCTTTTTTTCTGGTGGCGTTGCGCTTTATCTTTTCCAGCTTATAACTCTTAGCATTTCTCAAGGAAAGTTCAAGCAACTTCAACTTATCTCCCCGTTTAGGTACTGTGATAAGCAGATCCGGATAATAGCCTTTCAAGTCCAGCGGAACAATTACCTCTTTTGCTTTGCTTTCGATCCGATTCCTGATATCTGTTACAGCAAAAGCTAGCAGTTCCTCGTCCTCTTCATCCAGCTTTTTCTTGATCTCAACCGTATGGGCCTGTATGATGGCCCCCTTAACCACTTTCAAATAATTTACGAAGGCCTCTTTCTCATCACTTACAATACTGAATACCTCCACATCATGAATGGAGGGGTTGACAATGGTTGATTTACTTTGATACCTTGAAAGGATTTCTATTTTTTCCTTCAATTGATTAGCCTCCTCAAATTGAAATGAAGCTGCACGCTGTTCCATTTCGCGTTTCAAATAGCCAATCACATCATTCAAATTTCCCTTGATAATATTCCGTATTTGACTGATGGAGCTTTCATAAGACTCTGGTGATTGTAGACCTACGCATGGTCCTTTGCAATTGCCAATATGGTATTCCAGGCATACCTTGAATTTACCTGCCTGAATATTTTCTTCTGTCAATGCAAGTTTGCAGGTTCTGAGCTGGTAAATTTGGCGAATAAGATTAAGCAATATTTTTACTGCATAAGCCGATGTGTAGGGACCATAATATTTCGAACCATCATTAATCACCGTTCTTGTTGAAAACACCCTTGGGAAAGGTTCATTCTTTACACAGATCCAGGGAAATGTTTTATCGTCCTTCAGAAGGATATTATATCTCGGTTGGTATTTTTTGATCAAATTATTCTCAAGTAAAAGCGCATCGGATTCGTTTTCAACTACGATATATTTCAAATCGGCTATACGATCTACCAGAATCTTAAGTTTGAAAGATTCATATTTATTCCTGGAGAAATAAGAGGATACTCTCTTCTTCAGATTTTTTGCCTTTCCAATATAGAGGAGGGTTCCGTTTTTATCATAGAACTGATAAACCCCCGGTTGTTCTGGAAGTGAAGGAAGCAAGTCAGAAATATCAGAATTCCGCATCATTTTGAGCTTCACTAATGTGCTTTAGCTGGGCTGAGGGCCACAAACTGAATAAATATTGCACTCTCAGAGCACTAAAATAAGTTAATCAGGGGGCTTTTCCTTTGCTAATGCCTTCATCCATACAGGCTTTTGGAAGACAAGGGGCTGCTGTCTATGCTTACATGAAAAATACCAGACAGAAGAATTAATGCCCTTCAAAGCTAACAATTGAGTCAATATCGTATTTCTTAAGTTTAAGTCGCCCTTTCAATTCGGGAAGCTCTACCAGGAACAATACTTTTACAATTTTACCTCCAGCCTCTTCCACTAATTTACATCCAGCTTCAGCTGTTCCCCCGGTAGCCAATAGATCATCTACAACTACAACCCTTTCTCCGGCATGAATGGCATCCACATGCATTTCCAGAGCATCTTCGCCGTACTCCAATTTGTATTCTATTCCTCTCTTCTTATAAGGAAGCTTGCCCGGCTTTCTTAATAAAGCTACTCCACCTCCCATTCTTGCAGCTAACGCTCCCGCCAAAACAAATCCTCTCGCTTCTATTCCTACAAATTTTTCAAAAGAGATAGCTTCTGAATTTTCATCTCTTAAACAATTTATCAATTGATCAAGAGCCATTGAAAATGCTTCACTGCTTTGAAAAATAGTGGTTAGATCCCTGAACACTATTCCTGGTTTGGGATAATCCGGAATGGATCGCGTGACATTTTTTAGATATTGGGCGGCCTCTTCTTGGTTCATCTTTCTGGAATTTTAAAAAACGTTCCACGTGGAACTATCTACCCATATATATGAGCAGAACACTTATATCACTCGGAGAAACTCCCGAGATTCGGGATGCTTGTCCAATAGAGTTTGGTTTAATACGCGACAACTTTTGTCTTGCTTCTGTGGAAATACTTTTCAAACGCTCGTAATCAAATTCTTCGTCCAACTTAATTTTCTCGAGACGCTTTATTTTGTCGGCCATCAGTTTCTCTCTGGCAATATAGCCCTCATACTTTATTGCAATCTCTGCAGCCTCCACTACTTCTCCTGCTCTTCTACCACAATCCGTATGAATTTTCCGAAGATCATCCACTTCTTCAATTAATTCATTTAGTCTAACCTGTGGACGTTTTGCAACTTCGATTAATTTCATCTTTTGCCTCAGCGGGGTAGTACCAGCACGATCCAAGAATCCATTTATCTCTTCCGGAGCAATGCTATAAGATTTCAAGAAATCAATAACCCTGTTTACCAGAACTCTTTTGCTTCTCAATAAATCTACTCTTTCCTGATTAGCCAATCCAATTCTAGAACTCAGTTCTGTAAGTCGGTCGTCCGCATTATCCTGGCGCAACAGGATTCGGTACTCTGCCCTTGAGGTAAACATCCTATAAGGTTCATCAACTCCTTTTGTTACCAGGTCATCGATCAGTACACCTATATAGGCCTGATCTCTCCCCAGTACAAACTCTTCATCACCGTCGATCTTAAGGCTGGCATTTATTCCAGCCATTAAACCCTGTGCTCCTGCTTCCTCATACCCGGTGGTTCCATTTATCTGACCAGCAAAATATAGATTACTTATTTGCTTTGTTTCAAGGGTATGGTATAATTGCGTAGGCGGGTAATAATCATATTCTATGGCATAACCAGGTCTGAAGATCCTAACGTTCTCCAGACCCTCGATTTTTAACATAGCATTATACTGTACCTCCCAGGGTAAAGAAGAAGAGAATCCATTTATATAGTATTCTATGGTCTCCAGGCCTTCTGGTTCTAGAAACAATTGATGAGCCTCCTTTTCCGAAAACGTTATGATTTTGTCTTCAATGCTTGGGCAGTATCGCGGACCAATGCTCTGAATAGTACCATCAAACATAGGGCTGTCGGTAAAGCCTTTTTCCAGCTCCGAATGTACTGTTAGGTTTGTATGAGCGATATAGCAGCTTCGGTGAGATGAATAATCCATCTCATAATCCAGATAAGAGAACTTTCTTAGTTCCATATCGCCTGGTTGCTCCTGTAATTTTTCAAAATCTATACTTCTACCATCGATTCTGGCAGGAGTCCCTGTTTTCATTCTACCCACCTCAAAGCCATGCTCTGCCAATTGCTCACTTAATCCATAAGCCGGAGCCTCTCCCATTCGACCTCCTTTCATTTGCACTTTCCCTACATGCATAAGGCCATTGATAAAAGTTCCTGCAGTCAGAATCACCTTCCGCGAACTAAACTCGATACCCATAAGAGTCTCCACTCCCCTTACCTCTCCATCTTCGATAAGTAAGCGTGTAACTTTATCCTGCCAGAATTCAAGCTTATCAATTCCTTCAAGAACCTTTCTCCATTCCAGTGTAAAGATGGCTCGATCACATTGCGCCCTTGGGCTCCACATGGCTGGACCTTTGCTTCTGTTAAGCATCCTAAACTGTATCATGGATCGGTCTGTAATCAAGCCTGAATAACCGCCAATTGCATCTATCTCTCTGACTATCTGGCCTTTAGCTATACCGCCCATGGCTGGATTACAGGACATTTGTGCATATTTCGTCATATCCATTGTAATCAGCAGTGTCCTGCTCCCCATATTAGCAGCAGCAGCAGCAGCTTCACAACCGGCATGTCCAGCACCAACAACAATTACATCATACTGATTTCTCATTCTTAAGCATATTCAACCACAAATGTAATGCATCATTTTCCATTTGACGCATTGTAAGGCGCTCTTCCTCATTTCCGTCGCCATAACCAAGCAGATGATTCACACCATGAACCATTACCCTCCTTAGTTCTTCTTCTTCTTCTGTGTTATAAGCTTCTGCATTAATTTTAACCTGATCAATGCTTATAAAAATATCCCCGGATATCAATTCTCCATCCGAGTAGTCGAAACTTATAACATCTGTGAAGTAGTTGTGGTTTAAATATTCCTGATTAATAAGCTTGAGATGCTTATTGGAAGTAAAAATAAATGAAAGCTTGCCGCATTTCGCTTCCTGTGAATCAATCCATAGATTGATCCAGCGTTTATGCCTTAGCTTCTGCCCTAAAATAAAGTTTGTTTTCTCTTTATGAAATATGACAGGCACTAGATCCTGAACTTTAGCACTACTATCCTGCCGTTCTCAAGGTAAAGAATCTCATCAGAAAGACGCTCCATAAGAAAGATACCCCTGCCATTAATTTTTTCTAGATTTTCTGGAGCAGTTGGATCGGGCACCGTAGCATAATCAAAGCCTCGACCCTGATCTTCAATATGAACCATCAATTCTTTATGCTCCGACATCATTTCGATCTTAACGCTTTTTTCAGGATCAGAGTTATTACCATGTATAATAGCATTATTAGTAGCCTCCATTGTGGCAACAAGCACATTTCCATAAACTTCATCACTCAAATCGAGCTCCAGTGAAATTTCATCAATGGCTTTCTCTACTAAACGCAGGCTTCCTAAATCAGCCGGGATGTTCAAATCTTTTCTCATAACAATTCCGATGGACGCTTACGTATACGGTGCCTCATCACCAAAGGTTCCAAAAAATCGCTATTTACTTATCCACTCTTCCGGGTTTAGAATTGTTCGCTCCTGCCAGACCTCAAAATGGACGGAGGCAACATTTTCCTTTTCATCCGTGAAAGCTTCTCCCAGGCTCTCCTTTGTTAGCACTTTGTCGCCTGTTTTAACCCTCACATTTACAAGATTCTGATACACCGATAGAAACTCTCCATGTCGAATTAAAACGGTGTAATTCGCCCCTAAAATAGCAAAGACCTTGGTGACTTGTCCTTCAAATACTGCTCGTACTTCAGTTCCCGGAGAGCTGGTAATATCAATTCCGTTATTTTGCACGCTGGAGCCTCTTAATCCAGGTACTTCATGCTTGCCAAAACCAATAGTAACGATTCCCTGCTCCACAGGCCAGGGCAATTTACCTCTGTTCTTTTTGAAATCCTTGCCTACCAGCTCCTGCTCCGGAGTCAGCGCTGAATAAATATTTGCCGAGTTAAGCTTGCGTGCCTCTTCTTCAATAATTTCTCTGATCCGCGTTTCAAGCGCCTTTGCAATGCGTTCTTTTTCAGCCACTTCCCTCCTTAACTCAGATTCTTTCCTCTTCAGATCATTTACCATATCACTTTTCCTACTTCGCTGCCCAACAAGTTTCTCCTGTTCAATACCCCTCTCCTCCAGGGTAAGTAACTTTTCGTTCTTAAATAAGTTCAACTGATCCTTCTGCCGATCAAGCTCCATAATAAGCGAATCAATTTCCTTTGCTTTCCGAACCCTGTACGCACTGATATATTTTAAATACTTATATCGCTGGTAGGACTGGGAAATGGTGGCTCCGGCCAGGATGTACATTATTTTCTCATATTCAGTATGGTTTCGATAGGCAAAGTAGATCAACCTGGCGTATTCATCTTTGTTCTTCTTGTTATCACTGGTCAGTTCCCCAATTGTAACTTCTGTCTCCTGAACGCTGTTGTTCAAGAGATCCAGCTCGCTCTCCAATGTAGAAATCAAGCCCGCCCGTGCATTAATTCCATTCTGTAGAATCCTCAACTGTTTTACTGAGCTTGAGCGTTGTGCCGATGTTTTCTCCATCAACTCCCTGGTCAGCTTCAGATCATCATAAGCCTTTTGCTTTTGAGTCTGAAGCTCTTCCTTGGATTGTCCACTTACAATAAGCGCAAGTAATAATTGCATCAATATGCTTACCAATGCTCTCTTCATCTCAACTCTGTAAAGGTGTATTTGCGGGGATTTACCTCCATTTTTATCTTTATATCCCTGTTAATAGTACGCTCTCCTCCTCTGGCGACTATTTCGATTTCTGTAATCATGAAATTTGAATATATTTTGAAGGCATCCTCAAGTCTTTCCCCCATTAAATACCGATCCGTTTTCTGGTGATAAAATTCAAAAATATTCATGTGAAGATCAACCCGGTTTAAGCTAATCCGCTTCTTAATATAGTTTTCATCAAACTCAAATAAAATATTGTTTTGGTGATCGTCACTACCAAGCTGCAAATCATCGCACAAATAAAAAGAAGCTATCAGGTTCTGCAAATCATGGAAGTTGACCGGATACTGATACCCAAATTTTCTTTCTAATGGTGCACTGTAAACAATTTTATTCATGCGGTCGATGACTTTGATAGAATCATGCTTAACGGAAGCCCGCAATATTTCATATCCACTATTAACTGCCGACAAATATATAATAGAGTCTCTTTTTGAATAAAGGGTTACGTTTACCTCATAGCGCTCCTTATCATAGGTCAGGATAGCCTCTGCCTTTTTAATCAGGATGTTTTGTACAGTATCACTATCATAGCAACTCTGTACCAATCCCTCCATCCCTAGCAATTTAGAGGCCTCTGGTTTAAGGACCTCTTTCATAGCACCACATTCGCTGAGCAATATCAGGGCAAACAGTAAAAGAACAAGTGGAAGTCTACTCATGTTCCCTAATCTTATCGATTTTATCTTCAATCTTATCCTTATCTCCCCCCAGTATAATTGCTTTCCTGTAGTAGGATGTGGCAATTTGATAGCTCTCCAGGGCGGCCTGTATGTCGCCGGCATGCTCGTTTACCTCCGGATCATTCTCTCCTCCTTTATCCAAAGCATCTAGAATATACTTTTCAGCCTCTTCAAATGATTCAAGTTTAAACAGGACCCATGCGTAAGTGTCAAGAAAGGTAGAATTGTCGGGGTTGTTCTTTACTACGTCAGAACTCCATTCCTTTGCCTTTTCAAGCTTCTCTTCCCTTTCTGCCAGGTAATAACTATAATTATTCAGCAGCATGTAATTATCGGGCTCTTCGCTGATCAAAGTTTCAAATAATGAATCACTTTTCTCATAGTTATCAATTCTGTAATAGGCTTCCGCAATAAGCATACGGGCTTGTGAACTATATTCTTCGGAAGAGTAATCATCACTGGCTATCCCTTTAAAATTACCAATAAGATCCTCGAATTCATCAGCCTGATAAAGCCCTATACCTTTAAAAAACCTTATGTCTACGCTATCGGGATATAGCTCAAGCGCCTCACCGCATATGAAAATAAGCTCATCATTCAAAGCAGCAGCATTGGCCAACATGATGGTCTGCATATAGATATTATAAGTGCCCTTCTGAAGTTCCAGATACTTTTTTAGATGGAAATATGCCTTTGAATAGTCCTGGCTCTGAATATAAAAATCAGCAGCCAGCAGACGTATATCGCTCTCGTTGGGATGGGTCTCCGCAAAAACGTCTATCACAGCACTTAATTCCGAGGAGTAGTTTGTAATATGATCCTCCTCGGAAAGGTAATAGGATAGAATTGCCATTTTTCGCTTTGCCTCTATCTGTGTACTGCTGAACGATTTTGCCAGATAGATATAGCTGTTTTTATAATCACCCTGTTCCCTATAATAATCAGTCAAATTGGTCAGTGCAAATATATTCATGCTGTCAACTTCCAAAATATCAAGATAGTATGAGGCTGCAGCATCCTTATCGCCACTTTTTAAGCTAAGCTCTGCGGCCACAACCCGGAACTGTATCGCTTCGGGAAAAATTAGCATTACCTTTTCGATTTCCTCCCTGGCCAGATCATATTTCTCTTCACTTTCATAGATGGACGCTTTCAACAGAGTGATTTTCTCACTGAATCCCCTCTCTTTCTCTATTTTTTCCAGCGTTCTAATGGCCTTCCCGGATTTTCCCATATTAAAATAACTAAGGGCCAGCTTGAATTCCCATTCCGTTTTTTCCGGTTCCTTCTTGATTTTCTCTTTTAATATCTCTACAGCTTCTTCATACTCCTCCGTGGCTGCCAGAGAATTCAGGTAAGCTATGGTATACCACTCATTCCCGGGATCAAGTTCATAGGCTTTGCTATGATTTTTACGCGCCAGTTCAAACTGATTTGTGGCCAAATAAATGGAACCAGACTCAAAATAGGCTACTGCACAATCGGGTCTATCCTTGATAACAAGTCCATAGAGTTTAATCGCTTCTGGTAAATTACCCAGATTCTTTTGCTTC
>RCNC010001403.1_pt1 | contig 16147 bp, 11 predicted proteins | sample 2041301 | NCBI WGS metagenome assembly RCNC01 (sample SAMN09708231, study PRJNA481090) | Marine sediment metagenome, whole genome shotgun sequencing project. | biome: marine sediment; feature: ocean; material: sediment; isolation source: Sewage treatment plant 13A marine sediment (STP13A) ... | reverse complement strand
TTCTTTAGAACTGAAGGTTTCTCTGTATTAAGAATAAGTTGGACTAGCTCTAATTTTTTTTCCTGCAGATTCATGATTGCTCTCATTTCTTATACAAATTTACTGATTAATGTCCTGACTAGGGTCCATATCATCGTATAGTTGTAAAATTCAGATAAGAAAAAGTAATTACCTTAAGAACGTGTATTTAAAGGAATATGAAATAATTTGGAGGTATCACAATTTAGGATATCAGTCCTAATACCCTGTTGTTTCTGAGGTGAAATCCTCGAAAAGCTCCTCCACTTCTTGCATTGTCAGCTTGCCATTGGCCACTGCAAAGCGGTGCCTGAAACTTATTGATTCACCTTTTTTAAGGACAAGTTGGGACTTCTCCAGGTCCCTGTTATAAACCTTTCGACCCAGATTATTCACCGAAAACAGGCCATATCCCCTGGCATGCCAGCAGGATGGATAGTTGATGTTTTCTGGATGATCCATTAATATCAGTGTACAGTCCGAACTATCCTTGGTGCCTGTAAGTGAGACCCACCTGGCATTTTTTCCCCAGACATCAAGCCCTTCATCTCCTTCGCTGTTCTGATACCAGCCTGTAACACCCTGATTGTCCAGAACCGCCTCCCCTGTGGATTTACCCGAAGCATCTGAAAGAATCACTGGATTATCCGATGTGTGTTCAAAGGCCCGGTCAACCCGAATGGCCAGCATCCCCTCCTTGTTGTCTGTGAAAATAAGGCTGTCTTTCACTGCGGTAAGCATGGTGATCCGTTCTACCATCCAAACTCCTTTCTCAGCTTTAAAAATAAAGGTAGTTGACTCTTCAAGCAGTTTCTCAGCCTGCTCATTATCAGGGGCCATCCAATCCATGTGCACCTTCAGCACTCCATCTTTTCCAGAAGTTTCCGCCTTTTCAATGGACCGGTGAATAATTCTTCCATATGCTCCCTTGCGTTCATCTCCTATGGCAGAAGAGTTGTTCCAGAAGTCGTATCCATTCACATCCCCGAAATTGAACCAGAGTCCCACATGATGTGGATGATCTACCCGTTCCTTCTCTCTTGGGGCAATGGGGTATCCCCGGGTAACAATGGTTCCGTCTGGCGCATGGACCGGAAAGAGCACGGGCTTCTCCAATGATGACTCAAACCTGTAGCTGGTAAATAGTTCTCCACCCATACGGACCTCAACCCTGTCCATGTATTTTTGAACCTTAAAGAATACAGTATCAGAGTTCTGGGCAAAGCTTGAGGATACCACACCAAGGCTTAATAGGAGAATCAGAAGGTGTTTTTTCATATGATCAGGGGTCTGAGGGTCCGGCGCGTTTAACCGTGATGAGGTAGCCGTCTTTTTCAAGGAGAACCTCCAGTTCCGGATAGCGTTCCAGGTACATATCTTTTTTATTGACCTGCATCACAAAATATGCGTCGCGGTCCAGTTGATCGGTCATTAAGCGCTCGATGCTGTCATCCTCCTCGGTGGGTTGCTTATCGAAATAGAAGAGGTGGGAGTAACTCTTGAATCCAAGTGTATTCACATAGACATCCTGTCCCCGGATACTCTTATAAAACTTGATTGCCACCCGCTGACTATATGCTTCAATCCTTGGAGAGAAGAGGGAAATTGATACAAAAACAAACACCAACACAACCAGGTGGAGAATCAGCATCCCACTCCAGTCTCTCCGAAGTATCTGAACAGATGCTATGATAACACCCAGTATGAGGAACAAGCCCACAAGCCATTCATAACCGCTCCAGTGCACATTTCTCTGTAAGGCTTCCCTGAAAAATGGATCAATAAAGGCATAGTTTTTATCAAGCAACCAATTATAATGATCCGTAAGCAGCGGGAAAACAATGGCAGCACCTGACAGGATTAGCGCAATGAGAATGATCAGTGCGATCTGCCACTTGCCAATTTCAATTTTCCGGTCAAGCCACTTGTCCCAAACCCAGGCCGCAAGAAAAGTTAAGGGGAAATAGGCCAGGGAGCTATAGTGCAAGAGCTTGGTATTCACGATAGAAAAGAGAATTAATACCACCAGAGATAAAATGTACATCCATTGCTTGAATAAGCTTTGCAGTTCCGTATCCTCAGCTTTCTTGGTGATGCTTTTCATAGCAATAATCGATGCTGGAAATACCCCCACCAGTAATACTACAAGGTGATAGCCAAAAAATCCATCATGTATACTGCTGTCAGACGACAGCAATTTCATCTGGTAGGAGATGAACTCTCTTACAACTCCGGAATTACCGCTGGTTGCCTGAAATACAAACCAGCTTCCTCCAACAAGGGACGTCACCAGAATGAACAGGCCTACATGGCTGGCAGAAGTTGAGATTCTGAAGCGTTTCAATATGAAGAAAGCCAGAAAGCTTAACAGGAAGATCAGCATGGCCACAGGCCCCTTGGTCATCACTGCAAGACCAAAAAATAAGGCAGAAAGAAGCAGATTGCGCAGCCTTACCTGCTTCTTTTTCGGATCAAGATAAAATATAAATAGTGCGAATCCGATAAATATGAAGAGGTTGAACCACGGATCTATGATTCCGGATTTAAAGAAGAAGAAGGGCAAAATAGCAGCACCATAGGAGAGTATCCACAACAGGCCAAAACGGTGACCATAGATTTTTCGTCCAAAGAAATAAAGCATCATCAGCGATACAATGCCGCAAAGCACATTTGGGAACCTGGCTGCAAATTCATTGATTCCAAAAACTTTCATGGAGAGTGCCTGGAGCCAGAAAAAGAGCGGTGGTTTTTCAGGGAAGGGTTCAAAATCAACCTGTACAGTCAGATAATCGCCACTTACGATCATCTCCCTTGCCGTTTCAGCATAGTTGGTCTCATCGGCATCAAAGAGGTGGACCGATCCTAAAAGCGGAAGCAGGAACAGCGCTGCAATCACAACGATCCCTGTATATACTAATATCCTTCGTGATAGCGTATCGCCCGGCATAGGCTCCAAAAGTAGTAAAAATTGCTCCATTTTTGATCAGATATTTTTTTCTACTTTTACCAGCTCATAAAGGATTAGGACATGAATACAGAACAGCTGAAGGAGACTTTCATCAGTTTATATGGTGAAAGTGAAAATGACATTCAACTCTTTTTCTCTCCAGGAAGAGTGAACCTGATCGGGGAACACACCGACTATAACGGTGGGTATGTATTCCCCTGTGCCCTGTCCTTCGGGACTTACCTGGTAGTAAGACCTAATAATAAGCGCCTGGTCCGTTTTGCCACCACTAATTTTGATCATCGCAGCGAAGTAAAACTGGATGAGCCCTTTGAGAAGGAAGGAAAATCATGGTTCAACTATCCAGTGGGCGTGTTAAATGAATTGAGGAAAAAAGCACTGGAGATTGAAGGCGTGGATCTGCTCTACTCAGGTGATATCCCCAATGGTGCCGGACTCTCCTCTTCTGCTTCCATTGAAATGGTCACAGCCTTTGCCATGAACGAGATCTTTGAGTTTGGATTAGATCGCATGGAACTGGTAAAATTATCCCAGCTTGCAGAGAATCTTTTTGTAGGTGTTAATTGTGGAATAATGGACCAGTTTGCTTCTGGAATGGGGGCCGCTGATCATGCCCTGTTCCTGAACTGTGATACGCTTGACTACGAGCGGATTCCAATAAAGCTGGAGGGGATGAAGATCGTAATCGCCAATACTAATAAACGAAGGGGATTGGCCGACTCAAAATACAATGAGCGAAGGTCACAATGTGAATCTGCCGTAGAGGCTTTACGCAAGGAGAAAGATATCAGACACCTGAGTGATCTGAACATGGATGAATTCAATGCCCTCTCCCACCTCATTACCGATGAGACTGAGCGTCGAAGAGCTCGCCATGTGATCAGCGAAAACACCCGAACCCTCAGTGCCATTGAAGCCTTGAATCAGGGCGATTTGGAATCCTTTGGCTTGCTGATGAATCAGTCTCACGATTCACTTCGGGACGATTATGAGGTGACCGGAAAAGAGCTTGATACCCTGGTGGAGGAAGCACGAAAGATGGAAGGCACCATAGGCAGCAGAATGACCGGTGCTGGCTTTGGCGGTTGCACCGTAAGCATTGTGAAAGAAGATCAGGTTGAATCCTTCATCCGTGAAGTTGGCTCAGGGTACAATGAACGAACCGGCCTCAAAGCCGATTTCTACGTGGCAGAGATCGGAGATGGTTCCAAGCAGATTATCTAAAGGGCTTACCTGACCAGCAGCTCCGTTCTCAATATTCCTTCGGAAGCTGAAGATGGTCCCACCATGATTTCATACATTCCTGGTTCGACTTTGTAATCACCCAGAGCAGTATCATAGTAGGCCAATTCATCCTGACCCAGGTTCATGCTTACTACGATGGTCTGACCTGCTTTTATCGCGACTCGTTCAAATCCTCTGAGCTCTTTCAGGGGACGGACTTCTTTCGATTCCAGATCGCGGATATACAACTGTACCACCTCCTCTCCATCCCATTGACCCGTGTTGCTTATATCAACGCTAACTGTGATGGTTTCTTCTGCTCCTATCTCATCTTCTTCGAGAATCAGGTTGTCGTAGGTGAAACTGGTATAACTCAGTCCATATCCAAAGGGATAGAGTACTTCTCCTTCGAAATAGCGATAGGTCCGGCCGGCCATATCATAATCCTCGAAGGGTGGTAAGTCTTCAACCGACCTGTAGAAAGTCACCGGTAACCTTCCTGCCGGATTATAGTCTCCAAACAATACATCAGCCACAGCCTCTCCAGCAGCCTCTCCCCCATACCAGGCCTGAAGAATGGCAGGAACTAAATCATGCTCCCGGGTAATTGAAACCGCTGAACCTGTCATCAGTACCAGAGTAACTGGCTTTCCGGTGGCTGCAATCTGGCGGACCAGGCTGCGCTGAACCGCTGGCAGATCCAGAGAGCTTCGGTCCCCTGCATTAAAACCTTCCAGCTCCAATCCACGCATCTCCTCCCCTTCCAACCTTGCAGTGAGCCCCATGACCAGTACCACATGATCGGCCCATCGGGCAGCCTGTATGGCATCCCAGGCCAGAGGCAATCCTGGCTCCTGCCAGTGAAGTGTGCAGTTGGCATCACTATGACGATCCTGCATGAGCACCTTAATTTTGTAGGCTTTTCCTGCGACCAGATCCACATTCCTGTAAATCTTATTGGTGTGGTGTATGTTATCATGTCGAATCAGGGTATCGCCCTCAAGTATAATCTGGAAATATTTTCCATTTACCCCCAGGGCATGGATGCCGCTTCTGCGCGGTACCAGGTACCCGCTCCACTCCACAGCATAGTTATCATCGACCAATCCCTCCACGGGAGGCTCACCATCCCACCAGTAAACATCAACAAGAGAATCGGTCCGCTGAAAAACCGGAGCTCCTTCTCCATTCAGATTAGGAAAAAAGGAAGCATTCAGGCCATTTTCCTCCATCGCTTCACTTGTAAATAAGGTCTCGGATGGGACAGCACTCAGGTAAGGCAGTCCACTGTGATGGGGGGAACCCTGGGCATAACGCACTTCTGCATCCTCACCCAGTTTTGCTATGATACCATCCAGAACACTGACCGGCTTAACGGGGGTTCCATTGTAGTTGCCCATTTGAACATCCACATTGTGGGCGTTGGGACCAATTACTGCCACACGTTTTAATTCCTTACTTAGAGGTAGTGTATTCCTTTCATTTTTAAGCAGTACCATTGACTTCCTGGCCATCTCCCTGGCTACATTCTTATGAGCCTCAACTGCCAGTGTATCGACCGGATAGGAGGACCATGGGACCATCTCATCGGGATCAAACATTCCCAGTTTCATTCGTGCAAGCATCAGGCGCTGCACCACCACATCAATCTCCTCTTCCGAAATCAGGCCCTGCCTTACCGCCTGAACCAGTCCTTCATACTGATCGCCGCAATTGAGATCTGTTCCAGACAGAACCCCCAATGCAGCTGCCTCTTCCCTGTCAGCAACCACTTTGTGTCCCCAGTGAAAATCACTAATAGCACCACAATCTGAGACAATATAACCCTGAAAACCCAGCTCTCCGCGTAAAAGCTCCTCCTGCAATGGAGCACTTCCACAACATGGTTCGCCCATATAGCGATTGTAGGCGCACATGACCGAATAGACATGCCCCTTCTCCACTGTCTTCTTAAAGGCAGGAAGATAGGTGTCCCTGAAGTCGCGCTCGCTTACCACGGCATCAAACTCATGACGTGAAGGCTCCGGACCACTGTGCACAATGTAATGTTTTGAAGTGGCCACAGTTTTCAGGTAGCGGGCATCGTTGCCCTGCAAGCCTTTTATAAACTGCACTCCCATCTCACCGGTCAGGTAGGGATCCTCTCCATAGGTCTCATGTCCCCTGCCCCACCTGGGATCTCTGAAGATATTTATATTGGGCGACCAGAACGTAAGCCCCTGGTACATCCCATGCTTTCCCTTTGAAAAATAATCATGATACTTTGCTCTTGCCTCAGTAGAAGTCACATCGGCCATTCGGAACATCATATCTCTATCAAAGGTAGCCGCCATACCAATGGCCTGGGGAAAGACTGTTGCCTTCCCAGAACGGGCCACCCCATGGAGGCACTCGTTCCACCAATTATACTCAGGAATACCCAGATGCTCAACCGCATCGGCATAGTGGGTAAGCTGACTCACCTTCTCTTCTATGGTCATTCTGGAGACCAGGTCCGCAGCCCTGGTTTCAAAATCAAGCTTAACATTTTGATAAGGATAGCGGGGCCCCTCACAGGAAAAGAGCAGGGAGATCAGGCAAATGAATATAATGGTTTTCATAGTAATTCACTTTAAGTATAAATATTTTGAATATTTGTGTTCATATTTATTTTGTCATAAACACCCAAACTGGATCGCTGGAGTAATAAAAATACTTTTCGTTGGAAACGCTCATTCCTTGTGTCACAGAACTACCCTGCTTCCTGACCCACAACTCGGTCAGTGAGTATTGTTCCTGTTCATAATTGAAGCTCACCCCATCATCGTCGTAGAGCGTGAAAACCCCGGGCTTTTCTCCATAGTGTCTGATCTCAAGTGCAGGTTTCTCTCCCACTTCCGGCATACGCGTTCTTTCTTCCTTTAACATGGGAATAATAGCACCATCCTTCACAAAGAGCGGTATGCGGTCCAATCCTGGAACAATTGTAATCACCTCTTCCTCCCCTGCCAGCTCGCCCGTGTAGAAATCATACCATTTCCCTGGGGGAAGAAGCACCTCCCTGCTTTCTTCTCCGGCAAACATGGGGGCTACCAGGATGGACTCGCCCATCATATACTGGTACTTTATCTCCCTGGTCGCATAAGAAGCATAAGGGTTCTCTGAGGAATCCAACTTTCCTTCACTGGTTTCTGAGCGGAGTGAAAGACCCTCCACCAGCTGCATGGCCCTGAAAGGTGGAATCCCTTCGAAACGGTAGCGGGCAAAAGTGGAATAAATGTACGGAAGGAGCCGCATCCGTAGCATGGCCGCCTCGCGCACCTGCTCTTCCACTTCCGGAAATGACCATGGTTTGGTCCCGTCTGCCCAGGCATTCAGCATGGCCATTGGAGAAAAACAGACCGACTGCATCCTCCTTAACCACTCTTCCGACCAGTCGGAGGAACGCACTTCGGGGGTCCATAACACTCCTATAAACGAACTGTTTATCAGTGCTGTAATGAAATCGTGGTGACTGTAGTAATCATTGTAAATCACATAGGGTAGACTACTGGCCCCTGCGTTGGATGCACGAACCAATCCATAAGTTCTCTGATTTATTTCCCTGAACCAGTCGGAACTCATCCTTTGAAAGAGAAGTCCATAGACCTGACGCATCTCCTCTGCCGATGTACCTGAGGGAAAGGTGGCCACATCAGGCCAGATCCAGGAATCAAAGCCATCCACCTCATCAACTTTATACCCACTGACTCCCAGAGCGATATGCTGCTGCATAAAATGCTCTCGAAACAATTCGACAGGCTCAGGCATTGTAAAGTCAGGCACAAGACCATTCCAAACCGTATGACTGCCAGAATAGGGCTTCACTTTTTCATACAATGTTCCAGCCGGTGAGACGTAAGGATTCAGCCACAGATTGGCACGCACACCCCTGTCCCGGAGTGACTGAATAAAGCCTTTTGGATCGGGAAAACGGTTTTTGTCCCATTCGAAGGTACATGGGTAGGCCATGCTGTGCCATCCGGGCTCCACTCCAATAAAATCAAGGGGGAAGTTATGTTTTTCAAAAGCCTTCACCTCCTTTAAAATATCTCTGTCACTATACAATGTAGGCACCCGCTGGGTAAAGCCCAGTCCCCACTTGGGAGGCAGCACCCCACCACCGTTGAAGAGGTTGTAGCGCTGAACCGCCTTTAACATGCTTGGTCCACCAAATACATACACATCAGCACCGTCGGCTGGAACCAGAATCTCAACTGCATCAGAATAGGGTTGCGCCTTCCAGTCCTTATCCGTATTCCTGTCCAGTAACTCGGGAGGATCATCCGCATCGGTTCGGATGGCAGTCCCCACATAAACCGTCAGGTAGCTGGCCGCATCTATCAATACTCCATATCCCCTTGTGGAAACATAGAAAGGTACCGGAGCATGGGTTCTTCCATTATCAGGCCGGGCATAATGATCCACATGCAGATTCAGAATCCGTCCCCTTTGATTGTGCGTCTGGAAATTTAATCCCAGTCCATATATTTCCTCCTTTCTCTGGAGTGGAAATCTCAGGTAGGTCTTTCCATCAATCACCTCGGCCCTGATCATAGCTTTATCCAGAGGGAAATCAGCCTCAGGAAGTTTTTTTAGCGCTTCCATATCAGGTTTAGCTCCTGCAGCACCGAGCAAAGTAATGGATTGCTCCTGCCCTACTTTCAATTGCCATACACCAGAAGCGATCGACTGCCAGTCGGTTTCCTGAGCATTGACTGAGAGAAACAAGCATATTAGTATTGGAATACTGATGGAAAATTTCTTCATGAATAAGCAATTTGAGCTCTTAAAGTTAAGGATATTCATCCCGGATGTATTTCAAGATATCTGTTTTTTATACATTTGACACAATAAGGATCATAGATGCATAAAGAGTTATTATTTGAAAATGCTTTCATTCAGAAAAAGTTAGGTCAATCCGATCTTCAGCTTAAAAATATCTTTCTCAGATCTGCTGCTTACGAAGGAATGCTTGATGAGGGTCTTCCCAACCAGGATTTAATAGATCACCATGTTGCCATGGCCAGGGGAAATGTGGCACTGACTACAGTGAGTTATGGCTCAGTTTCGGCCAATGGCAGGACCTTTAATACCCAGATGTATATCCACGAAGGAAGCCTGAAAAAACTAAAAGTACTTGCAGATGAGGTTCATAAAGCGGGCGGAAAGGTAAGCATTCAGCTCACGCACTGTGGGTACTTCTCAAAAAACAAGGATAGTCGGCGTCCTCTGGCTCCAAGCAAGGTGTTCAATGCCTATGGGTCCATATCAGGAATCATGTTTTCCAAAGCCATGAGTATAGCTGATATGGAAGAGGTAGCTAATGATTTTGCAGATGCTGCATTAAGTCTTAAAGGAATCGGCTTTGATGCTGTGGAAATACATATGGGCCATGGCTACTTACTAAGTCAATTTCTTAGTCCGAGGATCAATAAACGAAAAGATGAGTATGGTGGAAGCATTGAAAACAGGTCAAGATTTCCCCTGGAGGTATTAAGGGCGGTTAATGCCAAGGTGGGTAAGGAATTTCCTGTTCTTGTCAAGTTAAATCTGGCAGATGGATTTAAGAGAGGCTTCTCTCTTGAAGATTGCAAATATGTTTCTAAAGAACTTGAGAAAAATGGATGCTCAGCAATAGTCTTAAGCGGCGGTTTCACTAGCATCACTCCCTTTTACCTGATGAGGGGGAAGGTGCCCCTGGGAGGCATGATAAAAAATGGTTCTTCCCTTGCAGAAAAAATTACCATGGCGCTTTTCGGCCCCTTAATCGTAAAACGATATAAGTTTGAACCCAATTTCTTTTTATCTCAAGCCAGAGAAATCCGGAAGGTTGTAAGGATGCCCCTGGCCTACCTGGGAGGCGTGGATTCAAAAGAAGGAATAGAGGAAATCCTGAATGCTGGTTTTGATTTTATCGCCATTGCAAGAGCCCTGATACATGATCCTGATTTTCTTATTAAATTGGCGGATAATCAAATCGATAAAACAGAGTGCAACCGCTGCAATAAATGTGTTGTAGAGATGGACAGAGGCGGAGTTAAATGCGTTTTAATCTAAGTAGGATCCTTATGAAACAAGTATTCATTTTGTTTGCACTGCTTTTTGTCATTAATCCCGCTAATGGACAAATAGATACCAGCTGGAGCAAATGGAAGCTAAAGAGTTACCATTATGGATTTGATCCCAGCCTTACCCCCATATATACTACAGTAGACGGTATATTAAGTACCCCATATATGATCCAGGTAAGAGGAAATGCCATTGAAAAAAATAAAAAACGCTGGGGTTTTCATGTCTTTGAAGGATATGCCAGTGATGACAAATCAAGAATAACCATGCTGGTCAATAAACATGTGGAAGAAGACCGACCAGTTGCAGAGTTATATTATTATAGTCCATTATGGGGTCATTCAAATTCAACTTATAACTGGTTTCGCATAGGATCTGATGTGCGCCAGCACTCCTATTTATTTGGAAGAGATGAGGCTATCTTTTATGGATCATTACAACTGACAAATACACTGACTCTAGGAAATATAGGTACAGAAGATTTAAGACAGGATCAACCAGCAGGCGATGATGAAACAAATTATGAAGAGAGCGCTAAGCATGTAAATTACTCAGCCTTAGAAGAGGGTGGCGATGGGACTATCTTTTACGATAAAGACCATGATATCGTTGTCATCAAAATTAGTGGAGAATGGATGAAGCTGCAGGTAGAGCCTTTACCTGATACGATTAAATATGACTTTTAAATAAAAATATCAAAGATGAAAAGTACACTTAGATCTCTTTCCCTATTGGCATTTCTAATGATTGGTCCTCTGGTTCACGGGCAAACTGTGGAAAAATTGACAGAAGCCGATTACCAGCGAGCAACAGCTATGCTGAGCGGCAATGTGAGCAAATTAGTTGATAATGCCATCAGGCCCCAATGGACTCAGGATGGTAAGCTCTGGTACAAATCCCAGACAGGAGAACAGGCTGTGTATAAACTCTATGATCCGGCAAAGGGAAAAGCCCGTTCAGCAGAATCCAGGGCGGAATTATTTGAAAAAGGAAAAGTTGAACAGGAAAGGGGTAGACGCTCACGCAGATCTTCCAAGTCGCCCGATGGAAAGTATGAGGCTTTTATCAAGGACTGGAACCTGTGGCTAAGGGAAGTCGAAGGCGGTGAGGAAATGCAGCTGACTACCGATGGAATCAAGGACTTTGGATATGCCACTGACAATGCCGGATGGAAGCACAGCAACAGAGCCATTCTGAGCTGGTCTCCCGACTCAAAGAAGATCGCCACCTTTCAACAGGATCAAAGGCATGTCAATAACATGTACCTGGTGAAAACCACTGTTGGTGCTCCGGAGCTGATGGAATGGAAGTACCCCCTACCCGGTGACGAAGATATTATCCGGATACACAGGGTCATCATAGATATAAGCGGGGATGATCCTCAGCTTATCCCATTGAAGTTGGCACCCGATGCCCGAAGGGGAACCCTGTGTGATGATATTTCCTGTGAAGGGGGACTGGATGATGTATCGTGGAGCGAAGACAGCAAGCACATGGTATTTGTGTCTACCAGCCGCGACCACAAGGAGGCGCATGTGCGGATTGCAGATTGCGCAAGCGGTGAGGTCAAAGATATTTTCGAAGAGATCGTGGAAACACAGTTTGAATCGGGACAGGGCAGCATTAACTGGAAGTATCTGTCTGCAAGTAATGAGATCATATGGTATTCTGAACGAAGCGATTGGGGCCATCTCTACCTCTATGACGCAGAAACAGGTGCCTTGAAGCACCCCATCACCAAGGGAGAATTTGTGGTTCTGAGAGTAGTGAAGATGGACAAGGAGAACCGGGTTATCTTCTTTATGGCCAGTGGAAAAGAAGGAGGCAATCCCTACTACCAATACCTCTACCGGGTGGATTTCAGCGGAGAGAATCTAAAGCTTTTAAGTCCTGAACCAGGTCATCACAGTATAAGCCTCTCCCCTGACGGATCTTACTTCGTTGACTCCTATTCCCAACCCGATGTGCCACCCACCTATGAAGTGAGGAATATACAGGGTGAGTTGATGACAATCCTGGAGAAAACAGATATTTCCAGGCTGAAAGCCACAGGCTGGAAAGCTCCCACACCCTTCTCAGTTCGATCTGCTGATGATCGCTGGAATCTCTATGGCGTCATGCATACTCCCACGAAAATGGAAACAGGCAAGAAATATCCTGTGGTACTTTACATCTATCCAGGACCCCAGGGCGGCAGTGTTCGTGGTTGGGGCTTCAGGGCTGCAAGGGGCGATAATCAGGCCCTGGCCGAGCTGGGCTTTGTGGTGGTGGCCCTGAATGGAAGCTGCAATCCAGGAAGAAGCAAATCATTTCACGATGCCTGTTATGGAGATATGGGTGAAAACACCCTTCCGGACCAGGTTTCCGGTCTGAAGCAGCTATCCGAAAAGCATGGATACATGGATCTGGACAAAGTGGGTATCTGGGGTCACTCCGGTGGTGGATATGCCACTGGAGCAGCCATGTTCAAGTATCCGGATTTCTTCAAGGTAGGGATCTCAGAATCGGGAAATCATGACAACCGGAACTATGAGGACGACTGGGGCGAAAGGTATATTGGCCTGGAGGTAATAGATGCAGATGGTGTTAGCAATTACGAGTTTCAAGCTAATCAGACCCATGCAGATAAATTGAAGGGGAAACTAATGCTTATACACGGCGGCATGGATGATAATGTTCCTCCATATAACACCTACCTGGTTGCCGATGCACTTATTAAAGCAAACAAGGACTTTGATTTCATAATGCTCCCCAATGCCAGGCATGGTTATGGAAAAGACGGCAATTACATCATGCGCAGACGCTGGGACTACTTTGTGGAGAACCTCTTAGGGGCAACACCACCCAAAGAATTTCAAATTGAATAGGTGAGCATGGAAAAGCTTTGCATTTCATAGAAGAATTTCTTAAAATATGAATCTACCCCTTTCAAAAACAAGCCTGTTGACACTGATCCTGGGCCTTTACTTACCATTTTCAGCGCTGTCCCAGAATAAGGATTCTATCGCAATTGCTAATATCTATGAAAACGCCTTAAACAGCCGGGAAGCCTATATTAATCTAAAGCTTCTTTGTGATAGTGCAGGTCCCAGACAGATCGGTTCGGAAGCCTCTATTAAAGCCGTTCATATACTTAAGAGACAGTTGGAAAACAATGGGTTCGATAAGGTCTATTTACAGGAATTCGAATCTGCAGTATGGTATCAAAATTCAAAAGGGCGGGCCCTGGTGACATCCGAAAAGATTGGTGAATATACCCTGGAGGTCGATGCTTTTGGACCTTCAGTAGCCACACAAAAAAATGGATTAAAGACAGGCGTCATTGAAGTGAGCAGTATTCAGGAACTTGAATCACTTGGCAGAGAGAATATAGAAGGCAGAATTCTTTTTTATAATACTCCCATGAATAACGCTTACCCTAATCCTCTGGATGCCTATGTGGAAGCAAGGATGCTCAGATTTAAAGGCACATCCCGGGCTGCTGAATATGGTGCACTTGGTGTAATCATGAGATCATTAACTACAAGTATCGATGAATTTCCTCATACAGGATCCATTGTTTATGACCCTGATTTTGAGCGTATACCTGCAGTTGCCCTAAGCTCTAAAGATTCGGAATTACTAAGCTCTTTACTAAAGAAAGACCCAAATCTAAAGATCTGGATGTATGTGGACACCAAAGTTGTCAAAGCTGTAAAATCCTATAATGTAATAGCGGAAATCCAAGGAAAAGCATCTCCTGAAGAGGTGATAGTTATTGGTGCTCATATTGATTCGTGGTATAACACGACAGGAGCTCATGATGATGGGGCAGGATGTGTTCAGATGATTGACGTCCTAAGAATATTTGATGAACTCGAAATACATAATAACAGAACCATTAGGGTTATTCTATTTATGGACGAAGAAATTAACAGAGCTGGTGCCCAGGCTTACAAAGACTATTTTGACGAAGAAAAGGAGACGATTATTGCTGGCATAGAATCGGATTTGGGTGGCTATCAACCAAACGGTTTTCTAATTGATGGCACAAGTCCTCAAATAAATCAAATCCAGGCTTATACAGATCTTCTGCTTCCATATGGGCTTTACAACATTGGAAAAGGATTCGGTGGAATGGATATACTCACATTGAAAAGGGAATTTGATTTTCCGTCCATTGCTTTAAGGGTGGAAAGTCAAAGATATTTCGAAATTATCCATACAGTTAATGACACTTTTGATAAAATTCACCCACGAGAATTGCAGCTGGGAACTGCTGCCATATCAAGCCTGGTATACTTACTGGATAAGTATGGAATCTAAACTTAAGAAAGCTAGGGAACTCTAAGCTATTTGAGCACAAAGTTTATGGGGAAGACAAATCTTACCTTAACGACTTTATTGCGCTGTTTTCCTGGTGTCCACTTCGGTGATGTAAGCACTACTCTGAGGGCTTTGGTTCATCCCTGGGTATAATCTGTATAAGCTCAACATCGATATCAGGATTATTCGATGCTGCTAATTCAGATTTGAGATCAGCATGACTTGTCCTTTCAAAACTGATTAGGACTAGTGAACATGATATAATGAATCCAATAATGAAATATGTGCCTCTCTTATTCTCAAGGCTTGCTTGCTTTGATTTTTTCAGGTCCATGGGTTTTAGTGATATCTATTAAACCTCAACAATAATGTCAGCATCAGCACCAACTACTTTTCTTAAACTAGTTCAACTTTTCTTATTTAGAATCGTTCTATGTTTGTGATGTGATTAGAAATTCTGATCACATTATAACACATAAGAAAACGAAATGAACATAGTTATTTGGATTTTACAAGGATTGATCGCATTGATGTTTGCGATGGCTGGCTTTATGAAATTAAGCAAGTCGAAAGAGGAGCTGAAAAAGCAGGGTAGTATGGCCTGGGTTAATGATGTATCAAGTTCTAGTATAAAGTTGATTGGAAGCCTGGAGATATTGGCAGCTATCGGATTAATTGTGCCCCAATTGACAGGTATTTTAAGCTGGATAACTCCTTTAGCAGCTGTCGGACTGGCATTTACCATGATTGGCGCACTGGCCCTACATTTGCGAAGAGGTGATGGCAAACAGGCGATCATTCCAAATGCTATGCTTCTTTTGATAGCAGCTTTTGTCGCATACGGTCGATTTGTTCTTGTACCTGCTTAAGTCACTTTTACATGGAAAACCAAACAAACATGGAGATAGGTATAGATAGTTTCGCAGCAGCACCCATAAGTAATGAAACCGACAGGGCACTGGACAATTCTACTGCTTTAGCAGAACTATTGGAAAGAATCGAATATGCAGACAAGGCAGGATTGGATGTATTTGGGATTGGAGAGCACTACCGCAAAGAGTTTCTGGATTCCGCCCCCTCCATAATACTTGCAGCTGCGGCATCGCGCACGAAGCGCATCCGCCTAACAAGCGCCGTTACTGTACTAAGTGCTGCTGATCCGGTAAGGGTTTTTCAGAACTTTTCCACACTGGATTTAATTTCCAGGGGGCGTGCTGAAATAGTAGCCGGGCGAGGTTCATTTACAGAATCCTTTCCTCTATTTGGCCTGGATCTTCAGGATTATGATGCCCTGTTTGCCGAGAAGTTAGATCTCTTGCTCAAGATCAGGGATAATGAAGTATTGGATTGGACAGGGGATTTCCGTCCCGAGCTTAGAAACCAGGCCATCTATCCAAGACCATTGCAGAGCAAGTTACCAATATGGTTAGGTGTAGGCGGTACCCCTGCTTCATTTATTCGTGCCGGTACCCTGGGCTTGCCCCTTATGGTAGCAGTTATTGGTGGTAATACACACCGCTTTCGTCCTTTGGTTGATTTATA
>RCNC010001402.1_pt1 | contig 16149 bp, 14 predicted proteins | sample 2041301 | NCBI WGS metagenome assembly RCNC01 (sample SAMN09708231, study PRJNA481090) | Marine sediment metagenome, whole genome shotgun sequencing project. | biome: marine sediment; feature: ocean; material: sediment; isolation source: Sewage treatment plant 13A marine sediment (STP13A) ... | reverse complement strand
ATCATGATTCATCACCAGCGCATGAATGACAACGCGCTGGCATTTCTTGAAGAGCTGCTGGCAAGGATGGTGGAGATGGACGCTTTTCATTTTTACCACCTGGAGGACCTGGCGAAGGCACACCATGAACCCTGAACCCTTTCGACTTGAACAAATCTTCATAACCGCCCTTCACTGCCAGTTGCATCCATAATATTCTATACAGATCAAATGGCAGTTAAGGGGGTAGCCGGGACAAATTTGAAACTCTACCATCTCCTAATACCATAAAGTCGTCTTCGCATTGAGTTGTGCAAAAAAATAGTGAGCTTGGTTTGCAAATCAAAAGGCTATGAAAGGAAAACCTGGCTCCGATTGGTAAAGGTATAATCTGGTGATCTGCAAAACGGCGCGAAATAATGACCCACCTTTTTCCGGAATCGGTATCTAAAATTGACCCGGTAAAAATCTGACTATCCGTCAATATATTGAAGAACTTCGCAGAAAACTACGGGGAATGCTCTCGCTGTGGCGGTTCAATTTGGTTGAACAGATCAGAGTAATTTTACCTCGGCGAGGGACATCTTGATGTGCTCGGTGGCGAAGTTCGTTAACCGTTCGGCATCCTGATTGCGAACTGCATCGATGATTTCAAGTGCAGAATTAAAGTAATTCACCGTGTCCTTCTCAACAGGAGAGAGCCAATACCGCAGACATTGGCCGATAACCCTGGAAAGCGAAACAAAAAGTACCAGATTATTGGTGGCTCTGAGAAGGGTTTCATGGAAACGCTGGTCAAGTTCTCCGAAAGACCTGGCCGGTTCTTCGGGACTCATTTCATGCATCTTGCGTTCTATGTCCCAAAGTTCCTGCTGTTCAGCCTCTGTTATGCGCCGCATAGCCCATACATAGGCCTTAGGCTCCATCAATAGCCGAATTTCAATATTGTCCTTAAGACGCTTGATGGTTAACGGGGTAACCATGAAATGGCTACCATGACGTAAAAGCCAGCCCTCTCCCTGCAGCAGGATCAGTGCCTCTTTGACAGGGGTGCGGCTGATTCCGAATTTGGTGGCCAGGTCGCTGATATTGATGATGTGCTCAGGTTCCATTTCAAGATGGATTATTTTGTTTCGCAGAATTTCGTGGATTTTTGTTGAGTCCATAATACCCTCACTTTAAATAATGCTTCGTTAACTCAGAATAATCAGGTGTGAATACACTCAAAATATGTTCAGGGTCACAGTGTTACCAATATAGACGGTCGAAAGGCACTGCCCTGAACTTCCCCCATATACCCTCTGCATTCACACTAAAGCATTGCTTTAATTTTGGAGAGTGTCGCCGAAGGCAGAGGTTCTATCGGAGGACGTCTCGCCATATCACGGACCATGGCGTTGGCGCGTTTCTTTATACTCAGACTTCCGTTCTCTTCCCACTGGTTGTAGCTTGAGCGGTCAAGAAGCCGGGGCTGCCAGTCTTCCCGGAAATAACGGAAGGTGTGTTCTGTATCCAGAAAATTGCATTCCGGGGCAGCCTGGTCTATGACATCCAAGGCCAGGTTTTCTTCATTAACCTTCAGTGGCCTTAGAAACCTTTTCAGCCAGCCTATTATCTCATCACAAAATACCACAAGTTCAAAGCTCCCGGTCATGGCCGAATCCAGATACCCTAAGTTCTGAATCAGGTTCGCACCCCGGAAGGTGTTGCTGAAAAGGGTCAGGCTTGCGTCGGATGTGGCCTGACCGTCAAAGACCTTTGAGTCACTGGATCCTGCGGAGCATAAAACAGCTAATTGGTAGTGATTGGCAAGAGCGCATCCGTATGCCCCGCCGTCGGGGCTGACATAGAGGTCCACCATGGTTTTCATATCCATGGTTCCAACACTGGGATTGTTCAGGATAAACGGTGAACCTTCATGAACCAGCTGAGAGAGCACAAGTCCACCCAGTTGTCCGGCATTTCCCAGGGATAGCATGCCCGCCACATTCATGGGCGCCGTGGTGCCCCTGGAATTACCAGGGGCATAGATACTAGGGATATTCTCGGCGGCCGCGTCCATTAACCGCTGAAGGCTCTCCTGGTTGTGATTAAGTGCGTTGATGGTGTTGACGTAATTGACAATAAAAGGCCTTTTACCAAGCGCTTCCCGCCCGTGCACCTCTGAAGCCATGCTAATCGCTCCGGTGGTGCAGTCCGGGGTCACACCAGTAAAGACGATGGGTTTGATATTTTCATTGAGCATTATCAGCATCTGATGGCGTCCGTATTTCTCGGCCGACACATCCGATGGAACGAACATCGACATGACAAAATCAATGCTGGACAGACCGGAAACCAGTTTCATCCCCTGGGAAATATCGTTCAGAACTGCTTTTCGGCGATTGCCGTCGTCAGTGTCATAGACATAGATACTATCCGACCCCACACCGTAATAACTGGTACGGCGGTTCCCCCCGATCAGAATGGCCGGTTCCAGGTTGCGGTTATAAATGGTCAACTCCTTCGGGACCGTTCGCAGAGCCCACTCAACCAAACCAGGCTTGACTCTCACAATATTGCCATCAATGTCGGCACCGGCTTTTTTAAAAAGTTCCAGGGCCCCCCGATGGTGGAAGGCCAAACCCGTTTTTTCTAAAATATACAATGACCCCTCGTGAAGCTTTTGAACCTCAGACAGGTGTACCGGACGGTATTCGTTGGACATTATCTCAGACATTGGAGATTCTTTCTCCTTAAATAAATTACAGTTTTGGCATAGACTTCCAGAAACCGGTTGCCGACTCAAATGCCCCGGCGACATGCAATATAAGCATCTCCTCAAAAGGCCGGCCGATAATTTGGAAACCAATGGGGAGCCCCTCCTTGGTAAACCCGCAGGGTAGTGACAGTGCGGGATTCCCAGTCAAGTTAAAAACCTCGTTATACTGAGTCATGGCCCTGACTACCCCGATCTGCTCCTCGCCGGCGGTCACCAGGGTTTGCCCAGGCAGGCAGGCGGTGACAGGCATGGTCGGGCCAACGATGAGGTCCACTTTCTCAAATAGTTGCTTGGTATCGGCGATAAGCAGTGTTCTGGCTTTTTGAGCCCTCAAATAGTCGGCAGCCGATAGCAACAGCCCAGCCTCCAGCCGCAACCTCAAGGCCGGCAAAAGGCTTTGACCATCCTGTTTCACCAGCTCTTCATACGCGGAGGATGCTTCAGACAGAAGAATGATATTGCTTATATTTTCCGCATAGGCCAGCATGGACCAGGACAGTTCCACTATCTCTGCCCCTAATTCTTTCAGCACATTAACGGCATTTTCGGCCCAGTACCTTACTTCCGGGTCCATGGGAAGCTTCCAGTATTCTACCGGAAAACCCATTCTTAGCCCCTTGATATCCAGGTTCAAAGGTGTCGAAAAATCCGGTATGGGCATTCTGGCGGAAGATGGATCTTGAGTGTCGTATCCACTCAGGACCTGCATGACGATTGCACAGTCATCCACACGCCGGGTCAAGGGGCCTGGATGATCAAGGCTCCATGCTAACGCCTGCACGCCATGGCGACTGATTCGCCCATAGGTGGGCTTCAGTGCGACGGTTCCACACCAGGCGGCAGGGATACGCAGTGACCCACCGGTGTCACTGCCCACGGAGAAGGGGCAGAAACCCGCAGCCACAGCCGCCCCAGAGCCACCGCTAGACCCCCCGGAAATGCGGTTCAAATCCCAGGGCGTAAACGTATGGCCGTAATCGTATCCCGGTTCGGTTGCAAATGGGCCATAAGCCAAGGGATTCATGTTCTGCTTGCCAAGGAGAATGGCTCCTGCCTGCCGCAGGCGGCTCGTCACCGTACTGTCTATTGTCGATGTGTTTTTATGAAACAGCCTGCTGCCTAATGTAAACCGTTTGCCCCGAACCATGAAAAGATCTTTCAAGCCAAAAGGAATACCATGCAGCGGGCCACGGTAATCACCTTTTAAAATTTCCTGTTCCGCCTTCCGGGCCCTGGATAGAGCGTCATTCCGAAAAAGCGTTATAAAGGAATTGATTTTGCCGTCATGAGCTTCGATACGATCCAGGCAGGCTGCGATCAGCTCAACCGGCGATATTTCACCCCTGCTGAGCAGGTCGGCCAGCTCCTTGACACCCATGAAACACAGGTCAGTGGAAAACATGTGGATTCAATCCTCCAATCGATGCCCGATGCTGAAAAACAGAGCCGGTTCCACTTTCTCCAGTGTCAGTTCCTGAATGGATCTGGTTCTACTGAAAACACGTGTCACCTGATCCGGGGTTTCTTCCTCCCCGGAATGATCCTGTCCCGGTTGCGGTTTCAAGATGGCGAACAACCGGCGGCTGTAATCGTAAAGCTCCCTTGAGCGACTCTCCGATAGTTCAAGACCGTTTTGGGCTGTCATCAGCGAAAATGTTTTTAGTTCCATGCTCGAAACCCCCAAATCAATGGGAAAGACAGTTTTCCCATACGATTTTACCTTTTTTGATAACCATGGCGGCCAGTCCGCCGCTGAGATTAGCACATAACTGCAAGTGATTTGCCACGTCCCAGATCACGATATCAGCCTGTTTACCGGGTTCCAGTGATCCGATTTCATTCCCTCGACCAATGGCATATGCGGAATTGATTGTCGCCGCGGTTATCGCTTCAGCCGGACGCATTCCAGCGTTGTAACACCCCAGAGATATGACCAGAGACAATGATTCAACAGGACAACCAGGATTGAAATCAGTACCCAGTGCCACGGCCAGTCCGGCATCTATAAACCGACGTGCGTCTACCAGGATATTCAGGCGATGCACTATGGGGATAGCCGGCAGCAGGACGGCCATAACGCCTGCCCGGTGCATGGCCTCCAGATCTTCCGGACTTGAGTGTAGACAGTGTTCCGCACTTATCGCCCCACACCGGGCCGCCAAGGCGGCCCCTCCAGCGTGTGCAAATTCATCGGCGTGTACCTTGATCATCAGACCGAATTTTTTAGCTGCGGAAAAAAGCTGTGCGGTCTGTTCCGGAGGAAACGTCACACCGCTATCGTAAAACCGGGCCAGCTGCCGTTTGGCCACTTGAGGTATCATTTCCTTTATGATTAGCTCGAGAAACTCTTCCGGCTTATTGGCATACTCCGGCGGAAGGTCGTGGGCCCCAAACAAAGTGGGTACGATTTCCACAGGACCCTCCAGTTCAAGTCGTTGCATGGCCTCAAGAAGTCGTATTTCTCCCTGGGTATCCAGTGCATAGCCGCTCTTGGCTTCTATCGTTGTGACGCCATTTCGCATCATCCGTCGCAGGACCGGGCGTGCCTGAGACAGCAACGTTTCCATGTCGGCAGCCCTGGTATGCCTTACTGATGCCAACACGCCTCCGCCCATAGCTTCTATTTCCCCATAATTCAAGCCCTTCTCAATTTTCAAGCGGAATTCGTTCTCACGGGAACCGGCGAACACCAGATGTGTATGGGCGTCCACCAGTCCGGGAGAAACGAGGCGGCCCTCGGCGTCAATCAGCCTGGTTTTCGGACCGGGCTTGAACCGGGTCGCCATTTCCTCACCTGGGCCTGCGGCCACTATCCGGCCTGCGGTCACGACAACCGTCCCGTTTTTAACACCGGCGATTTTATCCATATCCCGACCGCAACGAGGGCCACTCTCCTGTGACGCCAGTGTCACAAGTTCTCCAATGTGATGAATCAGTATATCCGGGTGTCGAAAATTATCCATCAGTGCAGTTCACCAACAGCCTCCATCACGGCCTGCGCCAGCTGTCCACCGGATATGAACTCTCGTACCACTCTTATGTCTTCGGAGAAGATTCTGGCCACATCTCCGTCAACCCAGGGCATGCATGTCCTGATCGCCGCATGAGCTGCGCGGGTTCCCTCGCCGCAACGTTCCAGACCTACGAAATCAAGGGCTTGAGAGGCGCAAATACATTCAATAGCCAAAACATTTTCTAGATTGCCTGCTATATCGAAGGCTTTGCGGGCGGCATTAAGTCCCATGCTCACATGATCTTCCTGGTTGGCGCTGGTGGGTACGCTGTCCACGCTGGCTGGGTGGGCCAAAGTCTTGTTGTCCGAGACCAGGGACGCAGTGACAATTTGAAGAATGCCGAAGCAGTTTCCCTCACTGGCAAACTTAGAAAGGCTGGGTGGCAGATCGCTGCAATTGGGATCTGTGAGACGGGCGCTGCGGCGATCGCTTATATTGGCCAGTTCCGAAAGAACAATGCTCATGAAATCACCAATAAAAGCCATCGGTTCACCATGGAAATTGCCGCCTGAAAGAGTATCTCCATCTTCAGGAAAAATCAGCGGGTTATCCGTGGCAGAATTCAGTTCGATTTCCAGAAGATAACGGACGAACTTCAAAACTTCTCGCACACTGCCATGAACCTGGGGCATACATCGAAGGGAATAAGCGTCCTGAACCCGGGAATTCAAATGGGGCGGAGTGATGGAACTGCCTTTGACTATCCGGAGGATGTTTTCCGCCACTTCGCCCTGGCCGGGAATGGGGCGAACCTTATGGATTCTGGCATCAAAGGCAGCTGCCGTGCCTCCCAGGGCTTCCAGCGTCATTGCTCCTGCAATATCGGCAACCTTGACCAGATTCAGTGCGCGGCTCAGGGTGAGAGCACAAACCGAGGACATGGCCTGGGTTCCATTGACAAGAGCCAGCGCCTCCTTGGCCTCCAACTCCAGGGGCGCTATCCCGGCAATCTTGAGCCCCTCTTCCCCGGTGATAAGCTTTTCGTCCTTACGGGCTTTTCCTTTGCCGGTGAGAATCAGGGCCATGTGAGCCAGCGGAACCAGATCGCCACTGGCGCCAACTGATCCCTGCTTGAAAATTACGGGAGTGACCCCGGCGTTAAGCAAGGCTATAAGATTCTCTATGATTTCAGGGCGCACGCCTGAATAACCCTTGGCCAGAGCATTGGCCCTCAGTAACATCATGGCTCGGCATATCTCTACCGGGAATTCATCACCCACGCCCGAGCAATGGCTGAGGATCAAGTTTTCCTGGACCTTCCTGGTCATTTCCCTGCTGATGCTCACTTCGCTCAAATGACCCAGACCGGTTGTTATGCCGTATATTTTGAGATTTTGCTCAACGGCTCTTTCCACCTCCTTGTATGCCGCTATGACGACACTACGGCTGTCGGGGCGCAGTCTCGTTTTTTGTCCGTGCAAGGCCACACATACCACATCTTCCAAATGCAAATTGTTCCCATTTATATCCAAAACAACCATTACGTTATCTCCTCGAAATCAGACCGCTACAACATCTCTGTTTTCATGTTAGGTCCACCAAGTTCGGCAATCAATCTGGCCAGTAGCAGCGTTCTTGGCAGTATGCTCTTAATGAGCAGTCGCTCTTTGCGGCTGCAATCGTCCAGAGCGATAGGACCAAGCCCATCCAAAGTGGGTACCCCGCGTGCGGCCACAAAGCTTCCGTCTGACCCACCTCTTGTGTGAATTTCGGGCAACGGCATCTCCATCTCGTTGGCAATGGCCAGTGCCCGACGATAGAGGCTCACCGTTCCTGGTAACCGGGGGAATTCAGGCCGCGACTGCCGTCCTTCCAACTTTAGGGTAACTTTCGAATTCTGCTGGAACAGAGCTATCTTGCGGATGTCCGCCACTAGTTTGTCCGCCTCTTCCTGATTGGGTGCTCGATAGTCCATTTCCATTTCTGCTTTAGCCGGAATCACCTGTCTTGCTTCACCGCCCTTAAAAATTCCTACATTGAGCAATATCCCCTTCCTTATATGCGTCAAATCCTCCAGGGAAGACACTTTGGCTGCAAGCTCTTTGATGGCGCTGGCGCCTTCACCCCTGTTCACGGCACAGTGAGCACTCACCCCATGGGCGGCAAGTGTGAATCGACCCATGACGGCTCTTTGCGTGACGACACCATTGTTCTCTCGGCCGGGTTCCATAACCAGTGCATAGTCGGCCCGGTCCCCCTCATCTTCTATCCATATTCGGGAGTTTGGGGAACCCACCTCTTCGTCCGGGACAAACATAAAAGTTATTGATTCCAAATGGTCGGCTGCGCCGGTGGCCATGAGGGCTTCCAGGGCCGTCAAGGCGACCACCAGGCCACCTTTCATGTCCCCGACACCTGGTCCCACGGCAAAACCATCATCGGTAACAGCAAACGGCCATTCGGCTAAGATTCCCTTTGGCCAGACCGTGTCCAGATGACCAAGAATAAGGACCTTGCCTTGTCCGCCAAAAAAGCGGCGGGCAAGAATTTGATCACCCATATTTTTTTGAGGCATTTTTTCAATAATAAAGCCGATGCGTTCCAGTTCACGGGCCATATACGCTCCGGCCCTGTCAACGCCTTCCTTATCGTAGGAACTTGTTTCGATATTCACCAGAGCTTCGATATGCTTTAAAGGCTCTTCCTTTATGCTTTCCAGAAAATTGTGAATCTCATTTTTCATTCTTGGCACCTAATCCAGACTCATGAACTTACCGATGCCGATAAATTTTTCAATCACCAGGGCCAGTAGCAAGGTCATTATAATTAGTATGGTAGACATGGCCGCAATGGTCGGATCATCCATGGTGCGCATGTAATTCATAGCTTCGATGGCCAGGGTGTTGGTGTGCATATCCACCAGGAAGATAACAATGGAAACGTCTTCTAAAACCATGGTGAAGATAAATATGCATCCACTGAGGATTCCCGGCCCGATTTGGGGAAACACGATCTTCCAGAATGTGGTCCAGCGGCTGGCGCCCATGTTGATGGCCGCTTCATCTATATGGGAGCTCAGTCCGTGAAGATTGGCGGTTATGGTCCGAATGGGATAGGCAACGGTACAGACGGTCATGGCAATGACCAGCTTGCCGAAGCTCCAGTTAAACCCGACAATCCCGAAAAAAGTCAGCAGAGCCATTCCGGTGATGATTCCCGGGACTACAATCGGTGAGAGTACCAGTGAATTCAGCAGTACTTTACCTTTAAAGTCTCCCCTAACCAGGGCATAGGCGGTTCCCATGCCAAAAAGTGTGGCCAAGGGTATTACACAGGCGGCCAGACCGAGACTTACAACAAAAGCGTGTCTGAAATAATCCAGTGAAAACAGGTTAAGATACCATCTCAGAGAAAGGCGGGTAAAGGAAAAGCCAAAATATGCGCTAGGATTGAATGAATAAGCAATAGTAAAAATAACCGGCATTGCTATGAATATTACAATTGCTGCAACAGTGATGGTCAGACCGGGTCCTATCATACTGAAGTCGCTCCTGCTTTTGAAAATTGCCCTGCTCATCGCTTTTACTCATACCTTTGTTTAAGAAAATTTTGCAGACGGGTAAGTCCGATCACTGTAGCCAGCGAAACCAGCAGCAGCATAATGGCAAGCACCGCGGCAAAAGGCAGGTCGTAAGAAATGGCAATCTTTTCATAAATGATGTTGGATATCATTTTCACCCGGCCTCCGCCAAGAAGCAGAGGGAAGAGAAACGAACTCAAGGCCAGGGCAAATGTCAGCGAAACCGTTTCAATGACGGCCGATATCGTCAGTGGGAAAATCACCTTGAGGTAGACCTTGAATTTGCTAGCACCCATGTTTATGGCGGCCTCCTCCAATGAACGGGGAATGTTCTGGATGGGACCAAGAAGAACCAGGGCTGCAAAGGGTACCAGATAATGAACAACGCTGATGATAACACCTCGCCAGGAATAGAGGAATTGAATGGGGTGGTTGATGATGCCCACGGCTTTAAGTACTGAATTCACCAACCCCACGTTACCCAGCATGATTATCCAGGCGTAGGCGATGGTGATTCCTCCGGCCAGAAGGGGAACCAACATGACGATCATAATGATGTACCGGGCCGCAGTCGATCGGGTTCGAACCGTAAAGTAGGCCAGGGGATAAGCGATCACCAGAGTGATCGCTGTCATCTCGCCCGATCGCCATATGGATTCCCACAAAAAAGATGGATAGAGAGGATCGGAGAAGAATCGTATATAACTATTGAACGTCCAGGCATCGCCTACCATTGCCAGACCGGGCACAAGTTCATGAAAACTTTCAAGGATGAAAGAGAAATAGGATACAAAAAACAGCAGCAGGAGAACCATGACAGGCAGGAGAAGCAAACAGATGGTTCTTAGCGTCAGGGCCTGATAATCCCGGCTGTTGTTTCCGATTGTTTCTGCATCACCCTCATAAGTCAAGGAGGCATTTGCCACTATCAGTTTACCTCTCTATCAATGTGCAGTTTTGTCCCATGATGGTTACTTCCACCTCACAATTGAGTTCGAAACCTGCACATCGTTCCTGGCGGGGCGCCTCGACGATCAGCTTGGGGCCATGGGGAATCTGAACCTCGTAGGTAATAAGAGAACCCGCATTGGTGGTGAACGTTATCACGCCGGGCAAATGAAGATATTCGTACGGCTCTTGATTTGTCCTGGCTTCGTTGCTCCCCTTTCTTGCCACGACCTTGATGCGCTCGCCCCTGATGGCTACCATTACATCCGATGAAACCGGTTTTTTCTTTACCGGCACTGTCAGCCTCTCTTTTCCGAGAATCTCCACCGTAGCTTCGTTGTGGTTCGTACTTATTACGGTTGCGTTGAAAAAGTGAGGGATTCCCAGAAACTCGGCTACGAATTTGGTTCTGGGGTGATCATATATCTCCAGGGGTTTTCCTTCGTGTTCTATGTGCCCGTAGTTCATTACCGCAATGCGGTCGGAGATGGTCATGGCCTCCTTCTGATCATGGGTCACAAATAAGGTCGTTATCTTTAAAAGTTGTTGAAGCTTCCTGACTTCGAACTGCATTTCATCCTTAAGGTTGCGATCGAGGGCGGCAAACGGCTCGTCCAGGAGCAGAACGCTGGGCTGAAAGGCAAGAACACGGGCCAGGGCGACTCTCTGCTTCATGCCGCCGCTTAACTGGCCGGGATAGCTGTTTTTTAGATCGGCCAGATGCACCATGTCCAGACACTCCATGGCCCGCTTATAGATGGCATTACGATTCATTCTACGCATTCTGAGACCAAACGTAACGTTATCGTAAACGGTCATGTGCGGGAAAAGACAATAGTGCTGGAACACCATCCCAACATTTCTCTTGTTGGGAGGAATTGGGTTAAGAAGTTTGCCTCCCACCCTGACCTCGCCCCGGGTGGGGGTTACAAAACCCGCCAGAATTCTTAAAAGAGTTGTCTTTCCGCATCCGCTGGGCCCCAGCATAGAGAGTAATTCACCTTCTCTAATAGATATGGAGACACCGGAAAGGACTTCCTTGCGTCCATACACCTTACGGATATCCTTAAACTCCACATAATCATTTCGTGATGATTCCTGCATAGATCCGTCTTTTCTCTTGTGGCTGCACCCGCCAGGAAGCCCCATGCCTGCGCGCCGTGAATGATGAACCCACGGAGCTCTATTCTATTTGTCAGGGGCTGGCGTGATGACGGACAAATTCCGTCATCACGTCGTCGGAGATTGTTGCCGACGTACAATCCTATTTGACGAATTCCCTATCCCACTGTTCGATCCACTTGGCCAAGTTGTCCTTTACCGCGGCGTGGTCGATTATCAGGGAGTCTTCGGGTTTGGGAAAGTCGTTGGAGAGGATTTCCGTGGCATCCACCTTGCTGTTTACCGGGGCACATTGGTGGGGAAGCACCGAAATCTCCTGGGCCCACTTGGAAACCATCATGTCTATGAATTTATGTGCCAGATCCTCATTGCCGTTATTGATCACGGTCATAACGTCAAAAGAGACCGGTGTCGGTTTGGGATTGACGACTGCAGCGGGAATTCCCGCTTTGGTAAGGTAATCCAGGCTTCCGGTGTTGCCGATAAGAACCGACACCTCACCTTGTGCCAGAAGTTTGCGTGAAGTGGAATCATTGTCGTAGAAAGTGACCACATTGGGCATGAGTTGCTTGATTTTGTCAAAGCCGGGTTGGATATTGGTTTCGCTGCCGCCGTTTATTTTGGCCGCAACCACCAGGAAAGTGCCCTGGTCGAAAGAGGGCGGAGGGACGGCAAGCTGGTTTTTGAATTCCGGGCGCCAGAGATCTTCCCAGCTTTTAATCTCCATGGGGACAATGTCTTTACGATAAATAATGCCTTGAGGGTAGTAGAGCTGGGCTACGTATTTTTTGTTGAGTGCGCCCTCGACGAGGTCGGCCCTGTTGGTAATCTTACTGGGATCCAGATCAGCTATCAGTCCCGGAGGCGCAGTGCTGGGCATGGCTGAATCGCAGAACCAAACATCAACACCCGGTTTCCCCTTAGCGGCCATCATTTTGGCGAGGCCTTCGGATGATCCGGACTGCATAACGGCCTTGACCGGAACACCGTATTTTTCCTCGAATTTTTTAGCAACGTCCTTTACTCCCACGTTCCAGGTGGCGCCCCACAGCATTACCGTAAGTACTTTCTCCTCTGCTGCGGCCTTAGTCGGGTTCAGTCCCAAAGGCATGAGCAGGGCCAGTGTCAACAGCGCAACCATTCCGATTTTGTAAAAATGGGTAGTCTTCATCAATTTCTCCTTCTATTTTAGGGTTCTCTTTCGGTTATGAACACCTCACTATTCGCTTCCTTTAAACTTCGGGTCGTTCAACGTCAGTGTCAATTACGATGTCCTCAATAGCGTTGATCTATCAATATTGTGTTCTCGGGCGCACTCCCGGGCTATTTCATAACCCGCGTCTGCATATCGAATAATCCCCAGAGCGGTCTCCGAATCCAGGGTTTTTTGGATTCTTGTAAATCCCGTCTGAGTTCCATCCGCTATCAGGGTAGTCCCACTACTGACACTCACACCCGTGCTTCCGCCAGCCGCCGAATGAATGGTGACCAGGTCGGCCCGGCAGGTTACATTCAATAAGGCGTTCAGTAGCGGCCAATCGGCAATAGCATCGCTGCCGTCGAGCATATTTTCCGTTTCACGGTGAGGCATGGCCACCGAAGCCGCGTCTAGATGGTCCCGTGTGAAAGCCACCGGCCCCTTGAGCTTGCCCTCCCGCACCAGGTTGTTGACCATGATCCCTATTTTGCTTCTTTGCCCATGGGAGGCCCAGCAAATACGGGCGGGAAGACCCTCAAAGGGAACATACTTCGCAGCTAGTTTGAGCCAACCTGAAATGTGAAGCTCATCTGGAAATTCTCGTATCAGCATGTCATCTATTAATTCGATGTCCCCGGTATCACCGGAAATGGCTATCCATCGGAATGGACCGCAGCCCCGGCAGAAGAATGGTCGGATGAATTTTTCCATAAATCCGGGGACATGGAAAGCATTGGACACACCACCATGATCCCTGGCTTTTTCCCTGAGCAGGTTGCCGTATTCAAATGCCACAACACCTTTTTCATGAAAGCTAAGGATGGCTTTCATATGGATGGCCATGGATTGGAAGGCTTCTTTTAAATATTTAGCCGGATTTGTGCGTGCAAAATCGGCCGCTTGTTCCACGTCGTAGCCCACAGGCACATAACCGCCCGAAAGGGGATCGCTGGCCGCAGTCTGGTCAGTTACGACATCGGGAATAACACCTCTGCGCAGTAGCTCGGGTAAAATCTCGGCGACGTTGCCGACCAGTCCCACTGAAAGGGGTTTTTTGTCAGCCACGGCCGTACGGCAAATATCCAAGGCTTCGTCAAGATCGTTCACAATGAGGTGACAATAACCATTATCAACCCTGCGTTGTATTTTAGCGGGGTTGACATCTATCACGAGCGCCACGCCGCCGTTCATGGTCACTGCCAGCGGTTGAGCCCCGCCCATGCCACCGCACCCTCCGGTAATCACAAATTTGCCGGCCAAACTCCCGCCAAAGTATTGCTTGGCTACCGAATAGAAGGTCATGTACGTTCCTTGGACAATACCCTGGGTGCCAATGTATTGCCAGCCACCAGCCGTGAAACCGGCCGGCATGATCAATCCCTTTGCTTCGAGTTCATAGAAAATTTCGGGACGTGAGTATTGTCCAACCAGGTTGGCATTGGCCATGATCACCAGAGGTGCGTCGGCATGGGTCTGAAAAAGTCCTACCGGCTTCCCGGATTGAATCAAAAGAGTTTCATCCTCATTCATGGTCTTAAGAATAAGGACTATTTTCTCGAAACACTCCCAGTTGCGGGCTGCCCGGGCGCTGGACATATAAATAACCAGGTCTTCGGGCCTCTCGCCCACTTCCAGAACGTTTTCCAGCATCCTCAAAAGTGTCTCCTGGCGCCACCCTTTACATCGTAGTGTGGGACCACGCATGGCTTTAATTTGACGAGACATTTTTTATATCCTCAAAGGCACCTATGCAGTAAAACCCAATAAAACAGATATGTTAAATTCTATACGGCTCGTTTAACGAAAATTCATATAGCCGTTTGGTATCGATATGTTACGTTTTGTGGAAGTTTGAACGGCTGTCATCAAGAATTCTCATTTGGTTTCTTCAAACATGGCAGCCAGCAATTCATAGTTAACTCATCCTTAAAGCAGGTTGTATCAATCCTGAATACATGTTGCATTATTCCTTGTCAAGCAAACTTTTTTGTACAGATCATAAACCGGTTTTATCTTGCGTTTGTCATTTGGGGAGCGAAATGAGGGTCTGCACATTGAACTCAGCCGAGTGCGCAATAGCCAGAAAATTGTTTTTAAGACGGAAGATAGCCGAAGAAGTCTGGGCATCAGATCCAACATGACCAGACTTCTGGCAGTACAAAACGGCGCGAAATAATGACCCACCTTTTTCCGGAATCGGTATCTAAAATTGACCCGGTAAAAATCTGACTATCCGTTAATGTATTGAAGAACTTCGGAGCCCGATAAACCAGGATCTTCGACCCCGTGGGTGGGGTTTCTGCTTTGCTGTGACAAGCTATGGTGTTAGCGCTCGGCGTTGCGGTTTATTAAAAGATCATTGAAAACATCAAGGAGGGTCAAAGTTGAAAGCCGATTTGCAAAGAAGATTATCATTTGAAATCTATCTTATTCAATATTGGGCGAAGGTTTAGATTTAAACGGTGTTAGAGATTTCCGGATAAGCTCATTTATATTCATAGTTTTCCTCCTTTTTGAGATAACTATATCAGAGCGTTGTGACAGAGCCGGTCACACGCAACCTTTTTTTGAGGGATAGAACCGACAGAGTTTTGGTTTGTATTTGATATCAATTGGTTAACATGAAACTGAAAATCTTCTATTCTTCAGATTAGTCAGGTGGAAATGATTTGAAAGTGGGGTTGGTTAGGCTTGTCAGGCAATGGCTTTTGCAATGTTTTCTTTTTTTGCTCCCATTGCTAAAAGCGATTTAATGAGCAGGTCCACTGATACGGCCGGATCACCTTTTTCCATTTTAGCTACTCTGGACTGGCTTGATTTCAATATCTTAGCTAGTTGCACCTGTGTCAATTTACTGCTTTTGCGACGTTTCATCAATGCCTCTGAAAGCGAAAGCTTTAATTCGATGTACTCTGATTCTTCCGTAGTCAGATCCAGAAACTGTTCTACGGTACCGACCTTATAGCCTTTAGATTCTAATAATTTCTTTTTTCTTTTATCCATCTTACTTTTTCCATCCTTTGATATCTTTTTCATAAAACTTGATTCTTTGTTTACAAACATCAATGATTGAGTTTGGTGTCTTGCTGGTCTTTTTCTCGAAAACTTCCAAATCAGGATCATATCAGTATATATTCGATAGATTATGCGCCATGTTAGGTTTTCATCGTTTATTCTCAGTTTATGACATTTTGGGTCGATAGATATCATCGGTCGCGATTGTGGCAAAGAAAGTTTTACGCCCTTTTGAATTTGTCTCAGCAAATATCCCGCTTCAATTCGAGCATTGGAAGAAAAGGGCGGACTGGCAATCTCGCCATGAAGCCAGACAATCAGTTTGTCTTGTGGACTCATTAGCTATAAATATGTCAGATCTGATATGTTGTCAACCGGAAATATCCAAGATTTTATGATACTTTCATTTTTGATTGACGAAACGAATCTTCATACGTTGATCTCATTCGAAGTTAAAGATTTCATCAACCCAACCGTTCTCTCCAGACAAAAGACTTTGTAACAGAGCATAAATATTTGCGTGATTACAATCAGTTGACATAATACGAAAAATTTTAAGTCCACGAAAAGAAAAACTCATAGGTGATTTGTC
>RCNC010001399.1_pt1 | contig 16166 bp, 12 predicted proteins | sample 2041301 | NCBI WGS metagenome assembly RCNC01 (sample SAMN09708231, study PRJNA481090) | Marine sediment metagenome, whole genome shotgun sequencing project. | biome: marine sediment; feature: ocean; material: sediment; isolation source: Sewage treatment plant 13A marine sediment (STP13A) ... | reverse complement strand
CCTCCTTTTTGCCAGTGATGCTGTTGATGTTTTCCTTTATGGGGGGCTGTGTAGGCTCCACCGGCGGTGGCATGAAAGCCATGCGAATCATGCTGATCTACAAGCAGGGCTTGCGCGAAATGAAGCAACTGATACACCCCAACGCGGTCATTCCCCTTAAGGTGGGCAGGACGCGGGTGGAAGCCTCTGTAGTCAGTGCGGTGTGGAGTTTTTTCGCCGTCTATACGTCTTCGTTTATTATCATCATGCTATTGCTGATGGCCACAGGGCTGGACTTCACCACTGCATTTTCCGCCGTGGCCGCATCACTGAATAACCTGGGCCCGGGGCTGGGCGAGGTAGCCGCCAACTACAGCTCGATCAGCGAATTCGCCAAGGCGCTTTTGTGTTTCACCATGCTGTTGGGACGGCTGGAAGTCTTTACCCTGCTGGTACTGTTTACCCCGATGTTCTGGCGCCTGTAAACGCTAGCTTGCTTTCCCCAGCCCGCGTTGCTTGCGGATCATTTCGTAGGCCGCCTGAATTTCCTGGGAACGCTCCGTTGCCAACCTCACCATGTTATCGGGCACGCCCTTGGCAATCAGCTTGTCCGGGTGGTTTTGGCTCATGAGCTTGCGGTAGGCCCGTTTCAGCTCCTTGTCTTCAATGGCACTGTCCACACCCAGAGCTGCGTAGGCGTCATCCAGGCTGGTACCGGGCTGCACGCCAGCGCCCCCACCCTGCTGGAAATGATCCTGGGCCCGGGCCATGCGCAACAGTTGCTCCAGCTGTCCCGCCGCCAGGCCCAGTAATTCGGCAATGTGCACCAAAGCTGCGTGCTCGGGAGGAGAAAGCTCCTGGTCAGCATGCGCCAGGGAAATCAGGAACAACAAAAGAGTCTGCTGTAACTGCCGTTGCGGCCCGCAGGTCTCTATAAAGGCGGCAATAACCGGTTTAACCAGGAAATCAGCTGCAGACCCCCGGCGGAACAGGTCAATCGCCTGTTGGCGCTGCTGTGCATCCAGGGCCATCTGGGCGATCAGTTGTTCGGTGTGCTCAATCTCTGCTTCTGAAACACGGCCATCCGCCTTGGCCAGATAACCGGACAGCAGAAAAGTGGTTTCAAAAAAACTTTGCTTGATACGCGCGATATTTTCCGGCGATGCAAAGCGCAGGGCCTTGCCCAGCCCCCGGTCAAAGGCGTGGCCCACCACTACGCCAAGCGCCAGTCCAAATAAACCCCAAATCATCAGGCCCAACAGGCCGCCAATCACTTTGCCAAAAACCATGTGCTTCCTTTATTTATCGCCTGATATGGCAATTATATTCCTTCATAAAATCCCGGCTTCGTCCGCGGCCGGGTCCTGAAACGTTTGTACTCCCACTGGTATTGCTCTGGGCAAAGGCGCAGGCAGGACTCAATGCCGGTGTTTAATGCCTCTAACGCCAAGGTACTATGCTGGCTGTACAGGGCCGAATCCACCGCCTGGTAGTGCAACGCAAAACCGCCGGGAACTCGCTGCGCAAAACCGAAAACCACCAGCGCGCCGCTGCGTTGGATAAGCCTCGCAGCCAAAGTCCCGGTGAAGCAGGGCACCCCCATAAATGGAATGTTCTCTCCCGACCCGGGATTATCCGGCACCTGGTCGGGCAGCACCCCAACTATTCCACCGCCACGGATATTGCGCAGCAAGCTCGCTACGCCGGAGCGGTTCGCTGGCACCAGTTGCGCGCCCGTGCGCTGTCGCGCCTGTTTAATAAGCGGACCCAGGCCCGCCAACCGCGGCGCTTCATAGAGAGAAACCGTCTTACCGAGAGTACCGAGATGCAGCCCCAGGATCTCCCAATTCCCCAGATGAGGACCCAATATCACCACGCCTCGGCCACAGGCCAGGGCCTCAGACACAAGCTCCACACCCTGCACACTTTTTACCAGCGTGGAGACATAGGCCCAGGGCCGCAGCCAAATATGACTCATTTCACCAATCAATTCACCGGTCGCACAGAGGCTGTCCCGCGCCAGTTTGGCCTGTTGCTCCGTGTTTAGTTCCCGCCAAGCCAATGCTATGTTTTTTTGCGTTACCCGCCGGCTGCGTCCGCCAATGTGCCAATACAAGCGCGCAGCGCCGCGACCCAGTCCCCGCACCACGCCTAGCGGCAACACCGACCCAAGATGCAACATCACCCTGACCAGCGCCGTTTTTAACGCATTCATGGAAGAATTTCACTTTCGGGGAAAGCGCGTATTATGCCGCCTAAAGAGACTGTATAATAGCCGGCTTTTTGCAGCGACCAGATAGGCGAAACGGTGGCAGAAACCAACAGCAAGACTCTTACTTTTCAAGAGATCATATTAAAACTACAGCAGTTTTGGGCAGACCAGGGCTGTGTTGTACTGCAACCTCTGGATATGGAAGTAGGGGCCGGCACCTTTCACCCGGCAACCTTCCTGCGGGCGCTGGGGCCTGAAAGCTGGAATGCAGCTTACGTGCAGCCCTGTCGGCGGCCCACGGATGGACGTTATGGCGAGAACCCCAACCGACTGCAACATTACTACCAGTTCCAGGTGGCGATGAAGCCATCCCCGCCGGATTTCCAGGAGCTTTACCTGGCATCGCTGGCTGCGCTGGGTGTCGATACCTCTATTCACGACATACGCTTTGTGGAAGATAACTGGGAATCACCGACACTGGGTGCCTGGGGACTTGGCTGGGAAGTCTGGCTGAACGGCATGGAGGTGACCCAGTTTACTTACTTCCAGCAGGCCGGCGGCCTGGAGTGTTACCCGGTTACCGGCGAGATCACCTACGGTATCGAGCGCATAGCCATGTACCTGCAGGGTGTCGATAGTATTTATGATCTACTGTGGTCCGAGGGTCCCGCAGGCAGGGTGACCTATGGTGACGTATTCCACCAGAACGAGGTGGAGATGTCCCATTACAATTTCGAAGAGGCGGATGTCGACCAGCTGTTCGCCAACTTCAAACACTGCGAGAGCGAAGCATTGCGCCTGGTGGAAAAAAACCTGCCATTACCTGCCTATGAAATGGTAATGAAGGCCTCCCACGCATTCAACCTGCTGGATGCGCGTCACGCGATTTCCGTAACCGAGCGGCAGCGTTTTATCCTGGCAGTACGGACCCTGGCCCGTGCCGTCGCCCAGGCCTACTTCGATGCACGCGCCCAGCTGGGCTTCCCCCTCGCCCCGGAAGCCCTGCGTACAGAAGTCCTGGATCGAATTCAGGCGGAGGCTAAATAGACCATGAGCACCGATACTTTACTGGTGGAATTGGGCACTGAAGAACTGCCCCCCAAAGCACTGAAATCACTGGGCCTGGCCTTTCGCGATGGCATCGTTAACGGCCTGCGCCAACGGCAATTAGGCCACGGCGACGTGCAATGGTTTGCCACACCCAGACGCCTCGCAGTCCTGATTGCCGACGTGCAACTGCAGGCGCCTGACAAAAATATTGAGGCGCTGGGCCCACCCGTTGATCGCGCGCGGGATGAAGAGGGTAACTGGACGCCGGCAGCCAGCGGTTTCGCCAGGAAGCAAGGGGTAGAACCCGAGCAGTTGCAAACCATCGATACACCCAAGGGCCAACGGCTGGGACTGCGCAGTACCGTTGCCGGTGTGAGCGCCAGCGACGCGCTGAATGACATCATCAAGGACACCGTGCAGGCGCTCCCCATTCCCAAGCGCATGCGCTGGGGCGCCAGCCGCGAAGAGTTTGTGCGCCCGGTACACTGGATAGTTGCGATGCTGGGAGCAAACAGCGACCACGGCGAAATTCTGGGGCTCAGCACCGGCAATGTTACTCGCGGCCATCGCTTTTACGGCAGCAGTGCAATTGTGCTGGACAAGCCAGAGCAGTATGTCGAGGCCCTGGCTGAGGCAAGGGTGATGGCCTCTTTCGAGCAACGCCAGCAATCCATTCGTGAACAGGTTGAGGTGGAAGCCTCCGCTATCGGTGCTACTGCAGTAATCGACCCGGACCTGTTGGACGAGGTTACCGGGCTGGTGGAATGGCCGGTGGCCCTGACCGGCTCATTTGAAGAGCGGTTTTTGCAGGTGCCCCAGGAAGCACTCGTCTCCTCCATGAAAGAGCACCAGAAGTATTTCCACCTGGTGGATGACGAGGGACAGCTCAAGCCTAACTTCATCACCATCGCCAACATCGAGAGCAAGGATCCGATACAGGTTATTGCCGGCAACGAACGCGTGATTCGTCCGCGCCTGTCCGATGCCGCTTTCTTCTTTGAGACCGACAAGAAGACCCCCTTGGTCGACCGGGTATCGTCTCTTGGCAGCATCGTCTTCCAACAGAAGCTCGGGACCCTGCAGGATAAAACAGAGCGCGTCGGCAGACTCGCCGCCGCTCTGGCACCACAGGTGGGCGCACCTGTCGAACTGGCACAGAGGGCCGCGCTCTTAAGCAAGGCAGACCTGGTGACTGACATGGTGCTGGAGTTTTCCGACATGCAGGGAATCGCCGGTTCCTACTACGCGCTACACGATGGCGAGCAGGCGGATGTCGCCTCCGCCCTGGCCCAGCAGTACTGGCCCAGGTTCGCCGGAGACCGCTTGCCTGAAACCACCACCGCTTGCACGCTCGGGCTCGCCGACCGGCTGGATACCCTGGTCGGCATCTTTGGTATCGGCCAGCCACCCACCGGCTCCAAGGACCCCTTCGCCCTGCGCCGCGCATCCCTGGCGGTATTGCGCATAATCGTGGAGAAGGGCCTGGACCTGGACCTGCGGGAATGCCTGGAACTGGCCGCGTCACAGTACCCCGAGGGCATCATTGCCGACGGCACAACGGCGCAGGTACTCGATTATATGATCGAGCGTTTCCGCGCCTGGTACGAAGACGAAAACATCCCCGCCGAAGTATTCAAGGCGGTCAGTGCCAGGAACATCTCCAGGCCACTGGATATCCAGCGGCGAGTGCAGGCAGTTCACGCTTTCTCACAACTGCCCGAGGCCCAGTCTCTGGCCGCAGCGAACAAGCGTGTTTCCAATATCCTTGGCAAGCTTGATGACTCCTATCGCTTTAGCGAAGTGAGCGCTGACTTACTCTCAGAGCCTCAGGAAATAGCACTTTCCCAACAGATTGAGCGCCTGGCAGAAACCTGCGGCCAACACCTTGCGCAGGACGAATATACCGAAGCACTGGCTTGCCTGGCGGGACTGCGGGAGCCCGTGGACGCCTTCTTTGATGACGTTATGGTCAATGTAGAAGACGATGACTTGCGCAATAACCGCCTCAACCTGTTGAAGCACCTGCGCGACCTTTTCCTGGGTGTCGCCGACATCTCCCTGCTGGTGGTGGGCAAATAAAGCCAGCGGCGGCAGGGCCCCACGGGCAACAACACGCCCTGCATATGCCCCGCTACGCGACAGGTGTCCCCAGGGTATATGGATAAATCAACTGCGCCATCGCATACTGATTTAAACTGGCAGCCTGGCAAGGGGGAAGCGCAATGAAGTTCACTGCCGACACATTAATACTGGGGTGCATGGCACTGGCGATAGCCGTGCTGGTCGGTTTGTTTATCAGTACCTGGCGAGGCATGGCGGCCAGGCGCACACTGAAGAAAGTCCGCGCTCAATTGCAGGAACGTGACAGCGAGCTGCGCGTGCTGGTGGAGACCAACCAGCAACTGGTGCACGAATCCCATGACAAGGATCTCCAGCTGGGCGCACAGGGCGCAGACACCAGTAACCTGCGCCAGCGCATCCAGGAGCGCGACAACCAGATCGCGCAACAGCTGCAAGGCCATCAGTCCCTCAACGATAACCACAATATGCTACGGGACAACCTTGCCCGCTTACAGGCCGACAACCGCGGCCAGGCTGTAGCCCTCGAGCAGGCCCAATTACAGCTGCAGGCAAGGCTGGCCGAACTAAGCGCCCTCAGGAACGAACACACGGAGCTGCAAAACTCGCTCAACTCTACCCTGCAGGAATACACCCAGCTGCAAACACAGCAGCAAGAGCGGGAGAACAGGCACCAGGAGCAGATAGAACTGCTAAATGAAACCCGGGAGAACCTCAAAAAGGAATTTGAAAACCTGGCCAACAAGATATTTGAGGACAAGGGCAAAAGCTTTACCACCACCAGTCAGGCCTCACTGGAGGCCATGCTGAAGCCCTTTCGGGAGCAAATTACCGGTTTCCAGAGCCGCATTAATGAGGTCCACACCGAGTCGATCAAGGGCAACACCGTTCTGGAAAAAGAGATCCAGAAGGTCCTGGATATCGGGCTGGAAATGAACAGCCAGGCCAGCAACCTGGCAACAGCCCTGAAAGGCGACAAGAAAACCGCCGGAAACTGGGGCGAGGCACAGTTGCAACGCACTCTGGAACTCGCCGGGCTGCAGGCAGACGAGCACTACGAAACACAGGCCGCTTTTCGTGATGATGAAGGCAAGCGCAAGTTGCCGGATTTCATTATCAAGCTGCCCGATAGCAAGAACCTGGTAATCGACAGCAAGGTGTCACTGGTGGATTATGACCGGGCCATCGCCGCAGACACCGATGAAGAACGAACTGAGGCACTCAATGCTCACGCCCAGGCCGTACGCAACCATATCGACGACCTGGCTTCCAAGGATTATGCCAACCTGCCCGGTATTGGCAGCCCCGATTTCGTATTGATGTTTATGCCGATCGAGCCCGCCTACATCGAAGCCATGAAACACAATAAGGACCTTTTCAACTACGGCTACAAAAAGGGCGTGGTGATGGTTTCACACACCACCTTAATGCCCATATTGCGCACCGTCGCCAACCTCTGGATGATCGAACAAAGCAACCAGGAGGCAAAGGAAATAAGCAGCAGGGCAGGGGATATCTATAACCAGGTATGCCTCGTTGCAGAGAGGCTACACAAACTCGGCAATACCATCAGGGCAGCAAACAATCATTACAATGATACGGTGAAAGGCCTGGTTGGCAAGCAGGGCTTACACGGCAAAGTCGAGCGCTTCCAACAGCTTTCTACCAAGGCAAACAAAGAGATGGCAGCGCTGGAACCCATCCATGAAGAAATCGAGACAGATCGGCTGGAATCCACACGTAGTTCCACAGAAATAAAAAAAGGGCCGGCACTACTGGATAGTTCAGCTGCCTCATCAGCGAAGATCAAACCTATAAAGGCCGATTAAAAAACCTGCTTTCCCGGTTAAATTTTCTGGCGGATTAAGCAGGGCCGCCAGCTCGAGCTTTTCTTCCAGTTATGCGTCATGCCGCAGAGCTTACGAAATCGCTGGCGCGTCGCCCTCGCATGGCCCGTCGCTCGCGCCTGCCCCGCGCATCAACCTGCTGCAGGGCCCTGAACATTTGACGCCGCCGGCTGGCTTTCTCACCGCGCCGGTTTTGGTAGCGCGAAACCAGGCCGTGTTGCTGGCCAGCATTGCTTCTAGCCACTGCTTCCGCTGGTTTTTTTGCAATACCAACGCCTGGTTTAGCCGGAAGAAGATGTATCGACCGCAACAATGCCAGGACTTCAGAGACAGCAATAACCAGCACTGCGATAAAAGCGGAGTTTGCGGCAAGGCTCTGTAAAATCGAACGTTCTTTACTTTGCATGATCAACCCTCTCGCAAATGAGTCTCTGCTATTTCTTCCTACGACCTATAGCACCTAGACCAAGCAAGGCGGACCCAAACAACCACACCGCTGTCGGCAGTGGCACTTCCGAAGGACCGGTTAATTGCTCACCAAAACCCGTAACATGACTGAACTTGTTGTCGAACGTCACATCGAGAGACGCGCCTGTAAGGTTTTCAAAATACATGATGTAACTGGACTGCTTGATAGCAAAATACCGCAAGCTTGTCTCAAAGCTGTTGCCCGAGCCCGCAATATCAGTGGTACCTGTTATCAGGTCTGTTCCACCAAGACCCAGCAGGCTATTAAGATAGGTGAGCTCCGACCGCGGGTTTCCCTGCTTGTCATAAGCAGTAGCTATCGAGGCGCTCATGAAGGCCGTGGCAGGATCTTCCAGCCCAAGCATGCATGGACCGGGACCCGTTTCATCACAGGAGGCCAGCCATGGAGCGCCGCCTTTGGAGATCAGGTCTCCATCCAACTCATGGGTTATGGTAATTGTATTTGCCAATGTGGACTGCGTCATAAGCCCAAGTACCAGGGCCATCACTGACAAAAATAGCTTGTCTTTCATTCCTTACTCTCCGTTGAAAAAAAGTTCCGCTTTTAGCGAACATTCGAGTCATACGCCGAGGGAGAAATAACGCAATATCCGCGCCAGTATCTTTTTTCGTCACTTTTTGCTTACGTTTTTGGGCCTGGCTTGTGACTTGTGTCTCAGTTCAATTCACGGGGAAGTCCTAAAACCAGCACCTTGCGTGATCTGGAAAAGTTCGGGAGGAGGAGGTGTAAAAATACCTGACACTTTGAAGGATAGCCTACAGGGCCTGCGGGCAAAAGCCCGGAAACTCAATACCCCAGCATGGGTTGCTCAATCAAGTGGCGTGCAAGCACGCGATAAATACTGTTCAGTATGGTTTCTTTATCGAGAGATCCGACACAATGTTGGATCTCACGCTAAATGAAACATAGGAAGCTTCTAACCTCTTGTTTCTTTTGTGCCTTTTTCAAATAGGGCTGAGATGCAAATTCCAGAAATTTCTCATGGTATTTGCACGAATCCCGACTTTATCATCCTTTCTGAGCGGCCGCTATGTGCCACGAAGGGACATTAGTCACCTCAAATCTCAGACGAAATAAAACCCGTCGAAACGGGCCTTAGACTAGGTTGGGAGTTACGCTTTTAGTTGTTTGCGCTTCGCTACTACCAGCCCACCAAGTGCACTGATGAAGAGCCATGCCGCTGCAGGGAGGGGGACCGGAGAGACTCGGGTCACTACGGCGTAAGTCATACTCGCGTTGCTACCTAAGGCGTTTTCATGGTCCTGGGTCACGTCCTGACCGAACCAGAATACACCCCCAGCAGTGGTGATCATCGGGGTACCCGACGCATAGAAAGTTTCCGGGGAACCTTGATACTTGGTCGGGGCAAAAAGGGTGCAACTGCTTACTCCTATCCCTCCACATCCGTCAAAATAACTAGCTGAGTACATGTCACCATCTGGACCATCTAGCGCATCGACAAGGGCCGTATTAACGGCAACAAGCGTTATATTGTCAATACCGGTCAAGGCTAAGTCGCCAGTATAGCCACTATACACATCAGCCACGGCGTCGCTGTCCATATCCCCAATGGCCACATTATATAAGACACCGCCTACATCCAACCCCGTGATACCGGCCTGTGTGATTGTTGCGGCGCTCGCCGAACCAATCCAGGTGGTCGCAATAAATGCAACTATCCAGCTGCTCAATCTTAGTTTCATAACCATATCTCCATGTAACGGTTTCTGGTTCTTTAGGTATAAATTAGGATTCGATTTCTCGTTAAGCGTCCTGCAAGAAGGGTGACCTAATTCCCTGTTATAGCTTTAACAGCAAACTATATGCCAAGGTTTCTATCTTACTGATTTACCTAAAAATAATTTATAGGAATCAATATCATTTCTTGAATGTGTAAAAAAAGCTGACGTTTGCTTAGAAGCAAAGAGAATAACGGGGGCTAGCACGATAGCTTTTGAACCTATCATGGGGCAGAAATCCAGTCTCCGCGAATGACTCAAAAGTGGTGTAAGCGGACGTGGCTTGTAGGTGAGGTTCGGCTGAAAATGCCGACGAGCTATAGGCCGATTGGAGTCGAAAGCGGCCGGTGAGATCAGTCTAGCTGACCATTCCTGAGCGGCCTGAATGTGCCACGAAGGGACCTTAGCCACATCAAATCTCAGGCAAAATAAAACCCACTCAGTGGTGGGCTTCATAAACGCCTATTGCAGTTAAGCTTTCTTACGCTTCACTACACCCAGACCGAGAAGGGCTGAACCGAATAGCCATGCGGCGGCGGGGATTGGGACCACTGCGGTGTACTCATAGGTCAGAGTGACTGTGCCTGCTCTGATGATGGTTTCGTAGATCGCTTCCGCATCTTCTTCGCCGATATTGTCGGTGAACCAATTCGAACCGAGTGGGTGAATGGCGCCGACTGTTAGTCCTGTTAGTGCGCCGGTGCCGAGAAGGTTTACGAGACCGATTTGGGTGAGCGTGTCGCCAACGATAGAGCTATTATCGTTGAAGTTGTATGAGTCCATTTCACTCGCAAAACACGGTCCCAGAGAACTAAATTCTAAGCCCGTACAGGAAACGCCGAAATCTATCTCGGCAAAGGCCAGCGAATTGGTCGATGTGGACGTCGTAAAGTAGGATATAACCGAGGCAACGCCCTGGCCAAAACCGTCGGTGACATAATTCACTTGGGCGGTGTGTTCCAGTTCGGGATCGGTACTTTCGTAAACCTCGATACCGGCCGTGACATCCACGACGAAATTATTGGTGCTGAGCGTCACTCCGGTTAAGGTGCCGAGTGCGGGGTCAAATTGTTCCAGTCCAACAATAGCGGATCGCTCGACCTCAAGCTGTCCTACTACAACGTCACCCGGGTTGTAATAGAAGGACTCGAGAACGACCTCGGAAAAACTGCCGCTGGTTTGGGTGGTAGCGGCGTGAGCCATCGACGCAAAGCCTATAGACAGGGCTATGGTGCAAGCAGCCTGGACAATTTTAGTGTTGGGTCGTGTTTGAAAAAGTGTTGCGTTCATGTAACCTCCATGCCTGTTATTTTCCTGTCGACTAATTTCCACAAACTTCAGCGTGCAGCGCCACCTCCCAGGCGGCGATGCTAGAACTAGCCACTTTCAGTACTCCGGGGCTGGTATCACCAGCGGTGATATTGCCCCAGTGTTCTTCGACCAAAGCCGCAGGTTCAAGTGAAGACCCGTTTGTATTGCTTCGGTATGTAATGTAAGCAAATTTCGTACCAACGTAATAAAATCAATAACTTACAACATCGTTGGTATGCAAGGGTTGCCAAAGTGTAAATTAATCTGACACTTTGTAGTGTGTTTTTAACCAGCAGCGTATGACCGTAGTGTGGTGAAAGCTGTGGTCGAGCTTGATTAGAAATCGGGCTTTGGTGGTGGGCGCTAATGTCCCGAATGAGTCGAAAGCGGCCATTGGGCCTCACTATACCAATTAAGCTGAGAAAATTTCATTTATCGTGAGAAGTAACAACAACAATCTTGCTAGATATCGAGGTTGGCAACCGACAGGGCATTTTCCTCAATAAAGTCCCGTCGCGGTTCGACCTGGTCTCCCATCAGGGTTGTGAAAATCTGGTCAGCTGCAATCGCATCCTCGATTGTCACTTTGAGCATGCGACGCTCTTCGGGGTCCATAGTCGTTTCCCACAACTGCTCCGGGTTCATTTCACCCAGGCCCTTGTAGCGCTGAATGCTAAAGCCCTTACGCGCTTCGACCATCAGCCAATCGAGACCCTCGGCGAAAACCTGGGTTGGGAATACCTTTTCACCGCGCTGGAAGTACCCATCCTCTTCGATCAGGGTATTGACGGTTTCCCCCAGGGCGACAAGGCTACGGTATTCCCCGGAGGAGAAGAACTCATGGTGATACTCTGTCTCGGACTCTACCCCGTGGGCCAGTAGCTTCACCACCGGAAAGTAGAGCTGTCGCTCCTGATCTTTTCTTACCACCATAGAATAAGCGCTACCCTTGGCACTCACGGTTTGTAAGCGCTCACTCAGCTGATCACAGTACGCCTGTACAGCCAGCTCATCCTGCATCTGTTCCAAGGTGAGTGAGGCACCATAAACCATTTGCCACAGAACCTCCTCAGAGTACAGTCGGCCCAGTCGGCCAATCGTGGTAGCCACGGCCCGATACTCCTTGACCAGTTCTTCCAGCCCGCTGCCAGATATCGACGGAGCGTCAGGGTTGACGAAGACCGACGCATTTTCCAGGGCAGCTTGCGTAAGGTACTTCTCCAACGCTTCATCGTCCTTGAGATACTGATGCTGCTTACCCCTGGCAATTTTGTACAGGGGCGGTTGGGCGATGAATATATGGCCACGATCTACCAGCTCCCGCATCTGGCGGAAGAAAAAGGTTAGCAAGAGGGTTCTAATATGGGACCCATCAACGTCCGCATCGGTCATGATGATGACACTGTGATAGCGTAATTTATCCGGATTAAACTCTTCTTTACCAATGCCGCAGCCCAGGGCGGTCACTATGGTGCCGACTTCAGCAGACCCCAACATTTTGTCAAAGCGGGCTTTCTCTACGTTCAAAATTTTGCCCTTCAGAGGCAAAATAGCCTGGTACTTGCGATTGCGCCCCTGTTTGGCAGAGCCTCCCGCAGAGTCACCCTCTACCAGGTATATCTCTGACAGGGCTGGGTCCTTTTCCTGACAGTCTGCCAACTTACCCGGCAAGCCGGCAATATCCAGGGCGCCCTTGCGTCGGGTCATCTCCCGGGCCTTGCGGGCGGCCTCCCGCGCTCTGGCGGCATCCAGCATTTTACCCACGACAGCCCTGGCTTCCCCAGGACTTTCCATCAGATAGTCATTAAACTGGGTATTCATCGCCTGTTCCACAGCGGTCTTCACTTCCGAGGAGACCAGCTTGTCCTTGGTCTGTGAAGAAAATTTTGGATCTGGCACTTTCACAGAAATAATGGCGGTAAGGCCTTCCCGTGCGTCATCGCCTGTCGTATTAACCTTCGCCTTCTTGGCCATGCCCTCCCTTTCGATATAGGAATTAAGACTACGTGTCAGGGCTGCGCGAAAGCCCGCCAAATGCGCACCGCCATCCCGTTGGGGAATATTATTGGTGTAACAGAAGATGTTCTCCTGAAAGGTATCATTCCACTGTAAAGCCACCTCTACCCCGATGTCATCCGCGGTTTGCACCTGAAAGTAAAAGGGCTTATTGACCGCGGACTTATTCAGGTTGAGGTAGTCGACAAAGGCCAGCAGGCCCCCGTCATACTGATAAGTTTCTTCTTTGGCACTGCGCTCATCCTTCAAAACGATGCAAACGCCGGAATTTAGAAAGGCAAGCTCTCGCAGGCGCTTGGCCAGCTGCTCAAAATGGTACTTAATGTTGGTAAAGGTGCCGGGGGAGGGCCTGAAACGCACGGCTGTTCCTGATGTTTCCGTTGTACCTATCTCTGCGAGAGGTGCGTCAGGGACGCCGTGGCGGTAGATCTGTTCATACATTTTGCCTTCACGGCGAATGGTCAACACCAACTCCTCAGAAAGAGCGTTCACGACCGAGACGCCAACACCGTGCAATCCACCCGAAACCTTATAGGTATTGTCGTCAAACTTACCGCCGGCATGTAGTACCGTCATAATAACTTCAGCCGCAGAAACCCCTTCTTCATGCATTTCAGTGGGGATACCCCGGCCATCATCGCTGACGGAAACCGATTCATCCGGGTGAATTACGATATTAATCGCACTACAGTGTCCCGCCAGTGCCTCGTCGATGGAGTTATCGACCAGTTCAAAGACCATATGGTGCAAGCCGGTGCCGTCATCAGTGTCCCCAATGTACATGCCCGGTCGCTTACGAACAGCGTCCAGGCCCTTCAGTACTTTAATGCTTGATGAATCGTAATTATGCTCTTCGCTCATGGCTATTAACTCTCGGTGTTACTGCTTGGTTCCAGGCAATCCAGTGGCGGCGACGCCTCCAGTTGCCGTTGTACGGTTCCCTGTTCCACGTGGAACAGGCCAATTTCTTGTGTTTTAGGCCAGACAGATAGAATCTCATTCTGGTCAACACAGGTAATGAACACCTGGGCATTCATCGACGCCAACATAGCGCAGACCAGTTTGCTGTGGCCCTCATCCAGCTCAGAGGGCAGGTCATCAATCAAATAAGTGCACCGGCCTCGACCCAGCTCGGACATCATTTGCCCCTGGGCCAGTTTCAGGCCACACACCACCAGTTTCTGTTGCCCGCGGGACAAGGTCTCTGCCGCCAAATGACCGCCGGACGTAACTCTTATATCTGCTCTTTGGGGCCCGGAATGGGTATACCCCTGCTCCAGATCCGCTGCAGCTCCATGCTGCAACGCTTCACTATATTCCAACTGCCTATCCCAACCCTGGCGATAATGTAACTCCAGCTCGTCCAGTGTAGGGGCGAGCATGGTCATTATTTCCTTGAATCGGGGTACTAATCGTTCGAAATAGGCTTTTCTATACTCATTTATCGCTGTTCCGGCCTGGGCAAGATCTCGCGTCCAGACCGCCAGCTCCTGTTTTGTTATTTTACCACGGCGCAGCAATTTATTGCGCTGTTTTATGCATCGCTGGAAACGCTGCCACTCCCCAAAAAAGCGCTGTTCCACGTGGAACACACCCCAATCCAGATACTGTCTTCTCGATCCCGGGGGCCCGGTAAGCAATCCAAAACTCTCCGCAGTAATTACCTGTAGGGGTAGTTGCTCTGCCAGCTCGGCGACGGTTCGCACCGCCCTGCCGCCTATCTTGATCTGCGCCTCACCCACTCGATTACGCTGCACTCCCAGGGGTAGTGTGGACGCCATAGAGGAGGAGGGCTCCAGTGTCTGTCCAAAGACGGTACAGTTGTGTTCGTTATGGGCGATTAGTGATTTTATACTGCTACCGCGGAAAGAGCGTGCCATGCCCAGCAGGTGTATGGACTCCAGTACGCTGGTCTTACCGCTACCGTTGCAGCCATAAAACACGTTTATTTGTCCAAGACCCTGCAATCTGACCTGCTGCAGGTTCCGGACGTGGTCAATGTGTAGCTGGGTTAGTGCCACTTGGGTATAGGGCCAGCTTTGACCGCTGCCAGGTATCCCATGCTGGTGGCCCGTATACTAATAAATGGCGCCTTGTTACAGGCGCATAGGCATAACAACGTATAAGGAGTCGCCTTCTTCCGACTCCTCCAACAGTGCGCTGCTATTGGGGTCTGCCAAAGACAGTTTAATTTGTTCGCCACTGAGAACTCCCAGTACATCCAACAAATAACTTACGTTGAAGCCTACTTCTAACGCATCACCAGAGTAATCCACGGAGACCGTCTCTTCCGCCTCTTCCTGCTCCGGGTTGTTAGCCAGGATATCCAGGATGTTCTCTGAAAGCTTCAAACGCACACCGCGGTATTTTTCATTGGACAGGATCGCTGTTCGAGTAAAGGCCTGGCGCAGCTCGAGGCGAGAGCCCAATACTATTTTGTTAGGCGATCGAGGCAGAACCCTTTGATAGTCAGGAAATTTCCCATCGACAAGCTTGGAGGTAAAGGTAAAGTCCTCTGTCATGGCCCGAATGTGGTTGCTGCCTATGACAATGGCGATTTCGGCTTCTTCATCCATCAACAGGCGAGCGAGCTCCAGTACACCCTTGCGGGGCAAAATAACCTGGATATCGCCCTCACCATTTACCTTTACCTTCTCCGGCAAAGTACACATCGCCAAGCGGTGGCCGTCAGTGGCCACCACGCGCAATTGCTCGGAGTTGAGCTCCCACAACATGCCATTCAAGTAGTAGCGCACATCCTGCTGCGCCATGGCAAAACCGGTACGATCAATCAAGCGCTTTAACTGGCCCTGCTTGAGGGTAAGCTGGTGTGTTCCCATGCTGTCTTCCACATTCGGGAACTCCCGTGCGGGCAGGGTAGAGAGGGTGAAGCGGCTGCGGCCTGATTTCACTGTGACCTTGCTTTCTTTCACAGTGAAATCAATTTCACTACCATCTGGCAAAGACTTACAAATATCCGCGAGTTTGCGTGCGGGCACTGTAACTTCCCCGGATTCTGCGCCGGGCGCCACCTGTAAGCGGCCAACAAGCTCAACTTCCAGATCGGTTCCGGTCAAGGACAGGTGCTCCCCTTCCAGCACCATTAGTACATTAGCCAGGATAGGCAATGTCTGGCGACGTTCAACAACGCCCGCCACGAGATTTAATGATTTGAGTAAGGTATCTCGCGAAATCTTGAACTTCATATTTTTGTTTTCCCTTCCCTAATGGTAGTACATCACTACTATCTATTGCCTATGACCAATAGACCTTCGATTAAAATACAAAAGTAAGTTTTATTTCTGTCTTCAGGTTGTGAGTGATCGCAGCAAGTTCTTGTAATCTTCACGTATATCGGAGTTCGTTTCGCGAAGTTCCTTGATTTTACGACATGCGTGAAGAACTGTCGTGTGATCTCTGCCCCCAAAACTATCACCTATCTC
>RCNC010001398.1_pt1 | contig 16176 bp, 11 predicted proteins | sample 2041301 | NCBI WGS metagenome assembly RCNC01 (sample SAMN09708231, study PRJNA481090) | Marine sediment metagenome, whole genome shotgun sequencing project. | biome: marine sediment; feature: ocean; material: sediment; isolation source: Sewage treatment plant 13A marine sediment (STP13A) ... | reverse complement strand
GTTGCAGCGGACCATCGTGATGAGGACATCAGCGATCGGCTACCGATCATTCCTGAAAAGAAAAACGGCAAGAAAATTGCCCTGATCGGTGCCGGTTGTGCATCACTTGCAGTTGCCAATGACCTGATGCCGGTGGGTTATGAATGCACGATCTTTGAGGCTCTGCCTGAGCCCGGTGGCCTGATGCGTTCAAATATCCCCTCGTTCCGCCTGCCGGCAAACGTACTCAACGAGGAAATCAAATACATCGTTGATATGGGTGCTGACCTGCGTTTGAATCATCCCATCGAAAGCATGAGGGGTTTGTTGGCTGAAGGTTACGATGCAGTATTTGTAGGCACCGGTGCCCCCAAAGGTAAAGAGCTCAATCTACCAGGCCGCCAGCAAGGTTCTGACAATATTCATATCGGTATCACCTGGCTGGAATCGGTGGCTTTCGGTCATCTTGAAAATATCGGCAAACGTGTTCTGATTATCGGTGTGGGAAATACCGCGATGGACTGTTGTCGCACCTCCTTAAGACTGGGTGCCGAAGACGTCAAGGTCATGGCGCGTAAACCGCGTGATTTTTTCAAGGCCTCCGACTGGGAGTTGGAAGATGCCGAAGAAGAGAATGTTGAAATCATTGTTAATCACTCTCCCAAGGCGTTTGTGATTGAGGACGGCCGTTTGCTTGGTATGCAATTCGAACTGGTCGAATACGAGATCGAATACGGCCGTATCGTCGGCCAGCTGGCCACCGGTGAAATTTTCGTACCCTGCGATGATGTGATTCTTGCCATTGGCCAGGACAACGCTTTTCCGTGGATCGAACGTGATCTTGGCATGGAGTTTGACCAGTGGGACGTACCGGTGGTTGATAAAACCACCTTTGAGTCCACATTACCGGGTGTATTTTTTGGTGGTGATTCTGCATTCGGACCCAAAAATATAATCTGGGCGGTTGAACACGGCCACCAGGCTGCGATTTCCATTCACCGTCATTGCCAGGGTGAAGACCTGCATGAACGTCTGCCTGTGTTGATGAATCTTGGCAGTCGCAAAATGGGTATGCACGAGTGGAGTTACTCCAACGATTTTGATCCCGTGGCAAGACGCAAAATGGAGCATGTGGAACTGTCACAACGCTTCAAAGATCTGACCACCGAAGTTGAGTTGGGTTTTACCGCTGAACAGGTTCAACAGGAGGTTGAACGTTGTCTCAACTGTGATATGCAGACCGTATTTTTTGACGACCTGTGTATTGAATGTGATGCCTGTCTCGATATCTGCCCGACTCAATGCCTGACCATGACACCCAATGTTGAGGAAGTGGATCTGCTCAGCCAGTTGAAAGCGCCACGACGAAATCATGATCAACCGCTGTTTGTTTCCGAATCTTTGAAACAGACCTCTCGTGTCATGGTTAAAGATGAGAACCTCTGTATTCATTGCAGTCTGTGCGCCGAGCGTTGCCCGACTGCCGCCTGGGATATGCAAAAGTCCTTATTCAAATTCCCACGCGCGATTGATCACAATGGCCAGAATAGCAATGGCCAAAACAACACTGGATTGGATCCATGACTGAATCCCGGGTAAATGACTTTGTTTTAAAAATCGGCACGGTCAACGGGACCGGTTCTGCGAGCGCCAATGGCATGATTTTGAAAGCCCTGTTTCGCATGGGCATACCGGTGACCGGCAAGAACCTGTTTCCATCCAATATTCAGGGTCTGCCGACCTGGTACGGAATTCGCGTCAACCACCAGGGTTACATGGCACGCTCCAAGTGTGTGGATGTGATGGTGGCCATGAATGCCCAGACCTACGAAGAGGATCTTGCAAACGTTAGTCCCGGCGGTTTTCTGATCTACGATTCGACCTGGCCACGCGAGCGCCAGTTGAATCGCAACGATATCACGGTACTGGGTGTCCCCCTGGCTAAGCTCTGCAATGAAAACTTCAGCGATGCGCGTGTCCGTATCCTGATGAAAAATATAGCGTATGTGGGTGTTTTGGCGGCATTGCTTAACATTGATACCCAAGTCTTACACACTTTGATCGAAGAGACTTTTGCCAGCAAACCCAAGCTGATTGAAAGTAACCTGAAAGCCATCAAGCTTGGCTTTGACTATGCCATGGATAATTTCACCTGCCCGCTTCCTTTCCGGGCTGAAACCATGGGTGATAACAGCAAGCACATCATGATCGATGGTAATTCAGCCGCGGCGCTGGGCTGTCTGTATGCCGGTGCGACGGTGGGTGCCTGGTACCCGATTACGCCATCCACCTCGATGATGGATGCATTCAAAAGCTATTGCAAAATGTTCCGTATGGACGAGGACAATGGCCAGAAAAACTACTGTATCGTGCAGGCCGAGGATGAACTTGCCGCCGCGGGTATGGTAATCGGTGCCAACTGGGTCGGTGCCAGGGCCTTTACGCCAACTTCCGGTCCCGGAATTTCCCTGATGAGTGAGTTTATCGGTTTTGCCTATTACACCGAGATTCCTTCTGTGTTCTTTAATGTACAGCGTGTTGGGCCGTCCACCGGTATGCCAACACGTACACAGCAATGTGACATCATGATGTGTGCCTACGCCTCGCATGGTGATACACAACACCCATTGTTATTTCCGGCCAACCCCCATGAGTGTTTTGATATGGCGGTCAGTGCTTTCGACTTGACTGAACGTCTGCAAACACCGGTTTTTGTGCTATCCGATCTGGATATTGGTATGAATGACTGGATGATCCCCGAGCTTAAATGGGACGACAGCTATCGACCGGATCGTGGCAAGGTTCTGAGTTCTGACGATGTCGAGAAGCTGGAAAAATTCTATCGCTATCTCGATACCGATGGCGATGGTATCGCCGCACGGACATTGCCTGGGGAAAATGCCAAGGGTGCATATTTTGTGCGCGGGTCCGGGCATAACAAACATGGTATGTATACCGAGAGTTCCACCGAATACAAAGACCTGGTGGATCGCTTGCTGGTTAAATGGGATACCGCCAGGTCACTGGTACCAAAACCGATACTGAAACCGGCGCTTCAGGAAACCCCGATTGGCATTGTTGCTTACGGTAGCTCTGATGGTGCAGTGCTGGAAGCACTGGATATGCTGCGCGACAAGGGTATCCATGCCGACTATTTACGTGTGCGCGCTTTTCCATTCAACGATGAGGTTACCGCGTTTGTCGAGGGTCATGAAACGGTATTCGTGGTCGAACAGAACCGTGATGCGCAATTACGTTCATTGGTGATCCTGGAAACCAATACCGATGCGCGTAAATTGATTCCGGTATTACATTATAGTGGCATGCCAATTCCAAGCCAGTGTGTGGTGGAAGGCCTGTGCGAACATCTGTGTGTGGAGGACGTGGCATGAGTTTTATCAGAAAGCCGAAAATTGACCTGCCCGGTCAGTTAAGAAATGAAATCGGCCTGCTCAAACGTGATTACGAGGGTGTTTTATCTACCCTTTGTGCCGGCTGCGGGCATGATTCAATTACAGCGGCCATCGTCCAGGCGTTTTGGGAGTTATCAATACCGCCGGAGAAGGCTATCAAGCTGTCCGGTATCGGTTGTTCATCAAAAACACCGGCTTATTTTCTATCCGGAGCACATGGTTTTAACTCGGTCCATGGACGTATGCCTTCTGTGGCGACGGGTGCGCAGGCCGGTAACCGTGACCTGATCTGCATTGGTGTTTCAGGTGATGGTGATTCACTATCGATCGGTTTTGGCCAGTTTGGTCATGCCGTCAGACGCAACCTGAATATGTTATATATCATAGAAAACAATGGTGTTTATGGTTTGACAAAAGGCCAGTTTTCCGCCGCGGCCGACAAGGGAAGCAAATCCAAACGTGGTGATATCAACCAGTGGAAAAATATCGACGCCGTGTCGACCGCCATATCGATGGGTAGTAGTTTTGTAGCCAGGAGTTTTTCGGGTGACAAGGAACAACTGGTCACATTGATCAAGGCAGGAATTATGCACCCCGGTTGTGCCATCCTGGATGTGGTTTCACCCTGTGTGACATTTAACAACCATCCCGGATCAACCAAGAGTTATACCTACACCCGTGATCATTACCATCCAGCCTCACAGACGGATTTTGTGCCACCTGCCCGCGAGATCATGGTCAGTTATGCAGAAGGTGAAAGTAAGGTCGTGGAATTGCATGACGGTTCAAAGTTGCTGCTTAAGAAGGCCAGTAGTGGATATGATGCGACCGACCGTAGCCGGGTAATGCGTTACCTCGAGCAACAACGCGCCCGTGGTGAAGTTGTTACCGGCTTGTTGTACATCAATGCAGAATTACCTGAAATGCACCGTATATACCGCACTTCTGAAACACCGATGAAAGATCTCGAGTTTGAAAAACTGAATCCTGGCAGCGAAGCATTGGCGAAACTCCAGGCACGTATGCGCTAGCCTGCCAATTTGAGTCAGGCCGAATTGGCCAGTCATGGCCGGTACTTACCGGCATGTCGAAGTTCAGCCGGGTTGCCTTAATTAAACTGGCCGATACCGTTTCCGGTACCAGCCAGTTGATGTAACTTAAATCAAGTCTATAGGTTGACTTGTTAGAAACCCTCACTCATTTCAAAAGCCATCTCGGTCTTGCTGTCAGGCGTATCCATGAAAACATTGTCAGCTTTCAGTTTTTCACTGACCTGTGCTGCAATGTCTTCCAGACGTTTTTTACCCTTGGCGTGACCCTTAAAAGATATTTCAGATGCGTAGATTTTTGGTTGTCTGTAGTAGGGACTCCATATGGTGTAATCCACCTCGGTTGTGCCGTTAACAAACAACTGCTTACCACTCCACTGCCGCATTTTGAATACCTCGGTTTGCTTGAGATCTCCAAAGTGTTGGGAAAGTGGTGCTATCAATGACCAGGCCTCGGCATTTCCTTCCTCAATGGTCTTCAATACCTTGGCAACGTCGATATTCCGTACATCAATTTCAGAAGGCACATACTCAATGTCGTAACTGATGCTGTATTTTTCCATGCCACCAGAAACATCAATTTCGGCCTTTTCATACTTGGAAAGGTCTGCCAGGTTATCCGGATTAGGTGTACGTAGCTTCACGGTAATTTTGGATTTGTAGGGCTTGGTTATGTCTTCACGTACCCGAATGATCAGGTTCGCACCTTTCAATGCACGATCGGCTGTATCCAGAAATGCCACCCGTTTTTCTTTGGGGTAGTTGGATTCAAAACCAACGAAGTTGTAAAGGGACAAGCGTGTTTCAGCCAGCATACGGGGTTCAATTGGCAAATTCTGAGGTTCTGCCGTGCGAAAACTGTATTCATAACCATCAAAATCAGATCTGTCCATAGCCATCGCTGCGGAACTTGCCAGCGCGCCTGAGACTACTGCTATAACCATTAACTTTTTCATAATATTTACCTTGTATTCATAAGACTTGGGTGGTCTTCCACCCAGTGGGCATCTCGTATCAGAAGAACCAGGCCAGACGACCTTCGATGATGTTGCCGTCCTGAGAATCGACGAAGTCGCTGTCGTCCTCATAATCACCGGCTTCAAAGTGAACGTAGTTCAGCATCGCCCTGAGGTTGTTTTCCATATACCAGTTCAGACCCAGAGTGATGTTCTGCATCGAACCACCATAGATATTCTTGTCATTCAGGTTCAGGTCACCATAACGCAGGGCGACTTCCCAGGCACCCCAGCCACCGTTGGAAAGCGTGTGTCGGGGTTTGATTGCTCCGAATTTACCGCTTTCCTTCTTGTATGGATGGCTTTCACCAGTCAGCATCCAGGCACCGGCTACATAATAGCCCTCAAAGGAATAGTCTTTCTTGGCGCTAACATTGGTATTGAGGTACTCGGTCTGGAATAAGAAATTGTTCCAGATAAACGCGCCTTCCACACCCCAGGTTAAGGCGTCTTCGGCTTTCTTGATCTTGGCATACACAAGTCTTTCAGCCAGGTGGGCAGCCGGTCTTGCACGCAGTTTCACTGTGGTGGGTTCATCATAGTCGGCATACAGTGCGCTGGCACCGAAGTGCAGTACATGGCTGTCACCTGCGATTGGTGCCCAGGTTGTACGACCGGTCAGGTAGAAGCGATCAATTTCACTACTGTCTATTGATGGGATCAGTTCGTCACCATCTTCCGTTTCACCTTCCGTGTGATCCTCGAGTTTGCCATCAATATACGCGTTGGGTACGAAAGCGCCGAGTTTTACGCTACCCCATGAAGGCGCAGTAGCCCAGCTTGCGCCCAGCGCACGCTCATCAGAAAAAGTGTCCGTAAGACCACGTGTCATGAATAACGTGTACTTGGAGCTACTCGTGTTTTCCAGAGAAAAGGCGGGTTTCTGCCAGCCCATAATAAGCTCACTTCTATCCCAGCCTACATAAGTAACGTTGGCGTCTTTCAGGTCAACGTCCTGTTCTGCAAAATCAATCGTAAGTTCGTATTCCCAGTTTTTGGCAAACTGGCCTTCAATGCCGAGATAAAGTTTGCGAAATTCTGTGGAAGTGTTGGACCCGTAGAACTTATCAACCTCACCATACTTGTATTGATCAGGCAGGGCTGCCACATCGATAAATGCCCGACCATGAATCTCAATGGATTTTGTGCCGTCTTTGGCAAGAAATTTCGGAGAGGGATCGTCTGCTTCGAAAAGAACCTTGTCAGAGGACTTTGCTGCTTCCTCTGCATCAACGATGCTACGCTCAAGCCTAAGGTCGGCTTCTTTTGCCTCATTACGGTTCTCATGCAACTCCTTTTCCAGTTGCTCTATTTTCAGTTTGAGTGCCTGCAGTTCCGCCATCACACTGGTATCATCGGCCTGCACATTTAGTGAACCACCTGCTAAAGCCACGCAAACAGCCATGGCAAGGGTTTGTTTTCTATACGTCTTGGTTTTCATCAGTAACTACCTTTCATTTATACTAAAAAAATAGAATGTTTATTAATCCCACTTTGAGAATGGGGTTTTCATCAGCATTGCGTTGTAATAACGAACTTCACCGGTTACTTCCTCACCCAACCAGGAGGGTTTATCAAAAACCTCATCCTCGCTCTGAAGCTCGATTTCAGCGACTGTCAAGCCTTCGTTATCGCCATAAAATTCATCTACTTCATAAATGTAACCAGCGTATTTCACGAGATACCGGGTTTTGTCGATGACACCGGGCTCACATATCTCCAAAAGATCTTTTACATCGGAAACGGGTATTTCCTGCTCCCACTCATACCGGGAGGCACCTGATTCATTGCCTATGCCCTTGATGGTGAGGTAGCCTTTGTCGCCCTTGGTACGCACGCGAACAACACGTTCGGGAACAGAGGATAAATAACCCTGGGTTATTCTGAGTGAATCAGTAGCCTGGGTTTTGAAGTCACCCTTTACGAGGAACTTTCTTTCGATTTCAGTTGCCATAATGTTGTCCTCTTCAGTTGGCTAATGGCTTGTCGATCATGCCAAGTACCCGCTTGATCATTTGCAGGTAGTTGATGTTTTCAACGCCATCAAGATGCAGGTCTGACATGGTCTGCTTGATGTCTTCCAGTTCTGTAGATTCAGAGTTGACAGTTGTTACCCTGGCGCCATTGACCGTCACGCTGGCTGATTCACAAATCGTGTTATTTACCATGTAACCAAAGCGGTGCTTGTGAACACTCACAGCCTGCAGGTCCGCATGTGCCCGGATTATTTCCAGGAACTCATCCATGCTGTAGCTTTCCTGGTCCAAATCTGGCATTTCCACTTGGAAGGCCGGGAAAACATCCTCTAAAAGTATCTTCCGGGCAATGGGGAATTCCGCTTTCATGAGTGGATTCCACTGTTCAAGACCGTCTACTGTCTGGACATAGGTTTTGATATCCATCTTTCCGTCGCGGATCTTCGTATTATTCAGATCATTGGTTCTGGACATGATGTAGGTTTCAGCAGATTTGCGTTCCCACACTTTTTCCGGCACGGGTACCGATAAACGAGACATGCGAAACGTCGCCTCATCAAAATTTTGGCCAAAACTGCGAAACTCAAAGCGCGGTTTTGACTCTTCTCCTATTTTCATTTCTGGATTTGTCATGCTTATACTTCCTTTTCGAATTCGGGATGAATTACCGTCAATATCTTCTTAGAATTAGTCATTCTTCGACCATGTCAATTGCAAACAACGGCATTAAAATTCTCAATTGCGTCTGGATTTTCTTGTTGTGTTGTTTGTTAATCACCAGCGCTTCACCCTGCTTCCACTCAGGTGTCAACAGCGCCAGGTCATGTTCGAGTTGCCAGGGGTGTTCATAAAACCGGTCATGCAGTTTTGTTAGTGCCTTCACCTGGTTTTTACTGAAATCAGCTGAAACATCATCATTCAGTTTGTTGATGTCGATCCGCACAGGGTGCAACACGGCGTAGTCGAGAAGAATTTCCTGTTGTGATTTGTCAAATTTGTTGTCTTTGCCCAAGGCCAGAGTCAGCTGTTTGGCAGAGGAAAACACCGTGCCCGTCAATTCACCGAGCCCTTGTACCGGGACGCCATGCTCATGCAACTGTTCTATCACAGCATCACTGACTTCATACCTAATCGGGTATTGAACCTGTTGCTGAAAAACGTTTTGTAAAACAAACAGGGCGAAGACAGAAACCACCAATGCGATGACAGGTGTGGTCACCCAACCGCTCACTATTCTTCCTGCCACTTTCCAGTCCAGTTGTTTTCCGCCCTTTAACAAACCGAGGCCTATTACTGCACCCACCACAGCCTGGCTGCTGGAAACGGGTACCAGGGGGATGGTTGGTAAACCATAACTGGCCAGTAAATGCTCAAGACCTTCAGAAGAAAACAGAAAAAGTACGATTGAATGAGACATCACCACCACCCATGCTGCAACGGGTGTCAATGGCATCAAGTTACTGCCCACGGTTAGCATGACGCGCTTTGAATAGGTGAAAATACCTACCGAGATGGCCACCGCACCGAGTAAAAACAGTTGTTGCGTGCCAGTCAGAATAAAACTGCCTACAGCAATATTTCGGAATGGAGAGGATGGAATAAACACACCCATGACATTGGCGATATTGTTGGCACCCAGGCTATAGGCCCCAAATGCACCAGCGACCAACAGCGCCATGCGTGTGAAGCTATCCTGCGTTAACAAGTGTGGACTTGTCATAAGCAGGAGCTTGCGGACCGTCTTGTATAGCAATACAGCGGTGACTGCCGCCAACACCGGACATAAAACCCAGGTCAGTAGAATTTTGCTTATTGTTGAAAGCTCAGTCCTGGCACCGGAAAACAAATTCCAGCCGATAATGGCGCCCACAATTGCCTGGCTGGTTGATACCGGCAGGCGTGCTTTGGTCATCCAATAGACGGTAAGTGCAGCAGCAAAGGCCACGGTAAAGGCGCCACCCATCGCATTGACGGCCCCGAGCTTGCCTAGTGTATGTGCGGCTCCGCCACCACTGAAAACCGCACCAAGAATGACAAACACCGATCCGATAATTGCCGCGGTGGCAAATTTGACCATGCGGCTACCAACGGCTGTGCCAAATATATTGGCGGCATCGTTGGCACCCAGAGACCATCCAAGAAACAGCCCACTTGAGAGGAAAATGAATACGCTGAATTCCACGACAAGCTACTCAGACCATCCGCTTGAGGGAGTAAATGGTTAATGCGTCAGCGATATCTTCAGCACGATTAGCGACCAGATCAATACGTTCAATAAAGTAGCGAAGGTGTATTTTTTCGATTTTTTCGAGGTCAGAACTAAAAATCGCTGTTTTCAGGGCAGTGCAAATCTGATCAGCCTCACTCTCGGCGAATATTACCTTGTGGGTGTGGTCGCGAACCTGCTCGATATGACGAAAGAACGCTCTCGCTCCGCTGAGTAAATGGGTCACGCATTGCTCAGTAGTTCTTTCCAAGTCCAAAAAGCCCTGGTGAAACTGTTCGGGTATCACCGGTTGCTCGATTTTCAGGGCAAAACTCAGGGCCAGCTGGGCGCTGATGAGGCTGTCCACATCTTCAATCATCGCCATGACATCACCACGCAGATCAGGGATCAGCGTTTTTTCATACAAGTAAGAGTCTATGCCACGACGAAGCTCATCAGCTTTTAACTCCAGCTCGGTCAGTTGGTTCAGTGTGCGGTCAAAAACCTCTTTGGCATCCGGTTCCAGCAGATAGAGTCTCAACAGGCGGCCAAATACATCTGTCGCATCACCCACTGTGTCAAAAAACACATCAATATCATTTTGAACTTTACGAGTACCTCGAAACATTGAAAACCGGCCTTGCATGTTGTTGCTCATTAGTCTTATTCCAAAAAGACTATAGATTTCTTAAGATTATCTATATGTCTTATGTTCACTGGTTTAATTTTATTTCAATTGATATTTAAATTAGCTTGAAAACAGAGCATTTATTTATATATTAATCTATCTCTCATTAACTTAGGGTCGCATTATAGAGAATAAATATTTTATCAAATTGATCTATGTCAATTTGTTAGCACTTACTTTATCTGACACATGAATATAATTATATAACCTATTAGCCTCTTTTATATCTGACAGTATTTAAACCCAAACAAAAACTCTAACAGGCACCTTTCGACCAGAATTAACCAGCAGAGCAGCAACAAGACAAGGCCATGCCCGGCGTGATCATTCCCCAAACCGACAAACCGGCAGACGCAGTCGGCTCAAGCGGTGACGAAGCACCTGGCTGAGGTCATTAAGAAATTGGACATGGTTGTTAAGAGGAGTTTGTATGACATAAATGCCGGGACGCATTCAGTGTTTCCGTTGGTGTCTTACCGTAACAATACCGGCCTTCTCGTGGCAGGTTGTTGTACTGGTCTAACCACAAATTCAGTTCATTCTGCAATTCAATATGAGTTTCGTAACTGCCACGGCGAGCGGCGGTTGAAATGAAGTCGGTTTCAATATAGTGGGCGAACTGGTGGCACAAACCATTGACCTTGGCGCTATTGTAGGCCTTGATCAAAAGGTGCTCAATATCGTTGTCCATTAACAAAGACTGGTACTGGTTGGGTTTGCGGGCTTGGTAAAACTCAGCACCCCGGTCAGTGAGGATTTTCTTAATGGTGAGTCCTTCTTTACTAAACCAGGGAAACACTTCCTCATGGAGAAAACGATGACTGGTCATTGGACTCTTTTGTGTATAGAAACGTGCGAAGGTATAACTGCTGTAACTGTCCACTGCAATATGCAGAAACAAAGAGCCAAGACAAGAAAAGTGATCTACCTGCAGTGTATCCTGAACAATGAAGTAACCAGGGTGCAAGGACACAAACTTACCAGTTTTATCCACCACCTGCTGCACTAGAAGCTGAATAGCGTCCAATTGCTTCCCTGTAATTCGGATATCGCCCTGATCGGCCTTGGCCTTTAACGCGACAAGGCGTTTGTGTTTGGTCTCCATATCATAACGCAGCCATACAGAACGAACACCATTGGGTGAAATTTTCAAGCCCTCGGCAGACAGTCTCTCGGAAACTGCTTTTTGACCAAGTTCAGGTTGCCCAAATGCCAGTTCAATAATACGTTGTTGCACGGACTGGGGGGCCTGGTTCTTTGGTAGCCCCCTGACACGACGATTTTTTAGCAGGGCAGCTTCGCCACCATTTTTATATAGTTTTTTCAAGCGGTAATAGGTGTCACGGCTATATCCGGTTACACGACAGGCTTGCGCGACATTGCCCAACTCGTCGGCCAGTCGCAAAAAAGCCAGTTTTGATTTTACAACAGGATCAACTTTTGCCATTTTGAAATAATCACCAGTTCAAATAAGTTTCACTCTTGTTTAAAGAATGACTGTTGCGAGAGTACCTCAGATGGAAGTCTCTGCCAAGTGTCAGAATTAATATGTGCTAATAAACTGACATAGATCAATATGCAATAGAATAATCCCCCTAAAATACACACTTAACCAAATGACTTATATGTGTATTTAACAATTACTTATTCATTCGTTATCGTTAAATAAATTACGCAATAAAAAACATAACCCTAAATAAAACAGACACATTACGAAACACTAAGGACAGTGCTTTATACAAGGGTGGCGCATTTGGGAAACAATAAGAAGACTGCTTGCACATGAAGCAGAGCGTCTAGTTCGCCAGGAGATACTGAAGAAGAACTTCTGTGGAGTTTTGAGCGCCAGGCAAACCGGTCTTTTTAACTTGTAATAGTATGGCTAGAATTGAGCACGTTAATTAAGTGATTAAACGCTCCTGCTTACAGGGGCGTTTGTATATAGGTAGAGTCTTATGCTTGATAAAAAAAATCCCGATTACGATCCACTGGATATGCACAACTATCGGGTCGAAAGATTACCCATACGCGAAAAATCCGGGTTTGAGCGCTGGTTATCGCTGCTTGGCGGTCCCATGGCGATTGTTGCATTTGTGGCCTTGCTGTTTTTTGTCAGTGTACCTTTTCTGGAGAACATCGACCCGGACATTCTGGGCAAACGGGCATTGCAGCGATACCAGGAGTTAGGTGCCGCCGAGTTTTCACATACTAACGTAGCAATGTTAGCCATATTTGCAGCGGCCATCATCTTGTGGATCACAGAAGCAATACCGAATTACCTGACATCATTGCTTGTCATAATCGCGATTGTTTTAACCGGGGTTACGCCGGAAAGGGAAGCCTATTCCCAGTTGGGACATCCGGTAATGTGGCTGAACATATTGTCCTTTATCCTGGCCAGTATGCTGGTTAAAACCGCAGCGGCCAAACGCTTTGCGATGTGGTTTATCGTCACCTTCGGCAAAAGCCCTACATCCATCTTATTCAGCTTCATCGTCATCAACGTAATCCTGTCCCTGTTTATCTCCGCGACCACGGCCAAAGCGACAATTCTGCTGCCGATCTTCATGGTCATCGCAGCCGTTTTTGGGGCCACCGGCGGTGATAACAAGAATAATTTTGGTCGGAATTTGGTGTTGCAGAACCTTTACCAGATCAATATTAGTGCGGGTGCAGTCATCACCGGCTCCGGCGCCAACCTGTTAGCAGGTGCGATGATTGCCGGCGCCTTGGTATGGGAGCAGGATTTTGAGTATTTTCGCTGGATGGAGGCTGCCTTTCCACTGGCCATGCTGAATATCGTACTGGGCTGGTTCATCGGCACAAAAGTTTTCTTCCGCCTCAGTCCTGAAGAATCCAAACCCCAGATCGAGGGCGGCCTGGAACGTCTGCGACAGGAACTAAAAGCCATGGGCAAAGTCAAGCCTGGTGAAATTAAGGCAGTGCTGATTTTTGTCGCTGTGCTGGCCCTGTGGGTAACTGATTCCATGCATGGAATCAGTAAGACAGCGGTTGCCTTTCTGGGCGCGATTGTGGCCCTGATGCCGGGCATCGGTGTGGTCAAATGGAACGATGTGGATGTTCCATGGCATTTATTGTTGTTCTCTGCTGGCGCCTATACCCTGGGAGCGGGTTTCAAGACCACCGATCTGCCGAATATTGCAGTCAATGCTGCCTTTGATGTACTCGGCTTCTCCAGCGATACCCCTTTCTGGGTGCTGTACCTGGTATTGACCGGCATGATGGTTTTCAGTGCCCTGGTGTTTCAGTCAAAGACCATGCGCACGCTGATCTTTATTCCCATCGCCATTGGCACCGCGCAAAAGTTCAAGCTGCCCATATTGAGCCTCGCCCTGCCGGTAGCTCTGATGATAGAACACGTATATGCCTTGCCATTTAACAGTAAGCCAGCGGCTTTGCTGTATGTGACCGATCAATACAGCTGGTCTGACACCGCTAAGTTTGGCGTGACCATGCTTGTGGTGGGCTGGCTAATGATTATATTATGGGGGGAAACCTGGATGCGCTACCTGGGCTACACTCCCGATGGCGTATTTGGACTGTTCTGAGCTATTGGTTAATCAGAAAAATCATTGAATCAATGCCGGGTACTTACCCCGCCCTTCAAGGCTAACCCCAGATCTGTCAGTTATCTGAGTCGGATAATCATCGTCAGCATCAGAGACCCTTAGATCAGCAGAATACTCGCTCACCTGGGTGACAACACAAGTTCTGCAGTAACAGCACTGTTGCTGGATTGCCGAGCTTCGCCGATAACAGGCTTGTTCGTCTGAAAAAACAAATTCTGACGTAATGCGATGTTCAATATATGCAGATTTATGGCAATACACCTTTAATACGTCCTGTACTCCATGGAACTGGATGCAGATATTTTCCGGATCAATGAACCCATTTCACGGTTGGTGAATGCAGAAGACCATTGTACCGGCAGGTTCTGGAGTTATGGCTCTGTTCTTTTTCCTACCTCGGTTTGTATTTATCAATGATGCTCGCATCCACCCAGTAGATCTGTGCAATCCCCCCTTCTTCACCATAGCGGCTAAAGAAGAGGTATTTCCCGTCTGCTGAAAGACTCGGACATGATTCGGAGAATTCCGAGTTCACGCCTGGCCCCAAATTAATTGGTTTTGTCCAATTCCCACCACCGGCGGGAAACGCCACGTAAATATCACCAGCGCCGAGACTGTCCTCGGCCCGAGCATCCAGTAAGAGAAATGACTGGTCGGGTACAATATAAACATGCATCCCAAACTCAACCGGCACGGGCTGTGCGCTCCACGTGCCATCATCCAATTGACGGGAAAAGTACGGACGTCGCTCCGTAATATTTGAGTAATAAAGAGTGCCATCGTCTGCAACTGTCGGATAAAAGGCAGCTTGTTCGGCAATGGCTCCAGCCAGCGGTTGTGGGTCGCGCCATTCCTTTCCATCTATTTTCACCTGCCAGATGCGGACATCCATTCCCTCGTTATAAGGTGCAAAATAGACATGGTTACCATCAGGCGCAAAAAAGGCCTCCATCTCGTCTGCGCGCATTCCGGCAGACAGGCTAACAGGAGCCGGCCGGGTCCATTGACCGTCGACCTGGTATGAGTGAAGTACTTCGACCTTTTCATCCGTAGTCTGAGCCGTGAACAGTATGCGGTCACCGGCTGGCGAGAAACTTAAGGCAAATTCATATCGTCCGGTAATTGAAACCACACCAGGCGCGAACAGTCTGGCAGTCATACCAGGCACTCGCTGGCCAAGGTAAGGTCCGCTCAACTTCACCTGATCGTCGATAGAAACCACCGGTTCTGTATACTTGTCGACCGACTTGGCCTGGGCACTACCAAGCGGTGAAAAAGGTAAAATCGTCACTAAAAAAACACACCCGACGGCTAGCTTGGAGAAGGTAAAAATACTCTTATTAGTCATCGCTAAACCTCCTATTGTCTATGCCATAAACTTACACCCGAACCAAACATGAACCAAGTCACCTTCTCGCAGTAATACATCGTCTTGTCGAGTTAAGAGTCCTGCTTTGATTAAACTGGCAATTTGTATGCTAAACGGAAGTGTTATGAGATGTGGGTGCTTTTCTTACAACGACAGGGAGTCTACAGAATGAAAGTTGTAAACCCAAAGGGGATCTATCCGTTATACCTGAAGCAAATAGCAGTTCTAACCATTTGCAGTTTTTTACTAGTTTTCTCACTTCCGGCACTTGCCAAAAAAGCTTCGTCTAAACATCCACTGATAACCGAAGTTTATGTCGGTGATGAAGAAATCCTGATCACCGGTAGTAATTTTGCAAACCCGGACGTCATTTTGGGGGACGCACTTTTTCTGACGGTTAACTCCTCCGCAAGCACCTGGATTAGGGCTCAAACACCGGATATCGAAGATGGTGACTACAAATTGATTGTCAGCCAGGGTAAACGCGGCAAACATATTGATGAATATGATTTAACTATTGGTGCGGTTGGCCCGCGGGGTCCACAGGGTATAGCCGGTGAAAGCGGCCCACAAGGTGAAGCCGGCGAAGTTGGTGGACAAGGGCCTCAGGGCGAAGTCGGGCCTCAGGGCGAACAAGGTGACACTGGTGCAATCGGTCCACAAAGCGCGGCTGGTTTAGCCGGACCACAGGGCTCAACGGGTTCAGCCGGACCACAAGGCTCAACGGGCTCAGCCGGACCACAGGGCTCAACGGGTTCAGCCGGACCACAGGGCTCAACGGGCTCAGCCGGACCACAGGGCTCAACGGGTTCAGCCGGACCACAGGGCTCAACGGGTTCAGCCGGACCACAGGGCTCAACGGGCTCAGCCGGACCACAGGGCTCAACGGG
>RCNC010001397.1_pt1 | contig 16177 bp, 14 predicted proteins | sample 2041301 | NCBI WGS metagenome assembly RCNC01 (sample SAMN09708231, study PRJNA481090) | Marine sediment metagenome, whole genome shotgun sequencing project. | biome: marine sediment; feature: ocean; material: sediment; isolation source: Sewage treatment plant 13A marine sediment (STP13A) ... | reverse complement strand
ATACTAAATATCTGTCTGTCTTCTTCCCTGAAACAGGTGTTGGGAATCAAATCATCTTTTAATGCATGGGCAGGTAGTCGAAAAAAAGGCATAATATTTAAAAGAATGTCCTGCATTTTTGACGTAGGATTGGATAAGTTATAGATTTCTCTCATATAAGATAAAATCGTATCAAAGTCAAAATTTTTAGACGGCTGTCTGACAATATTTTGTCCAAAAACACCGTCATCATCAAAAACAACATCCGGCAGGGAAAGAGCGAGGTCATAAATTTTTGTTTTTGGGTAAACTCTGCATTCCCCAATTTTAAAGACATGCCCCCCCGGCCCCTTGTGTTTAGATAAATTTTGAGCAAATACAAGGCTTTCTTTAAGATCTTCTTCCGTGTCACCCGGATACCCGGCAATCATGAAAACCATTAAAGGGACTTCATTTCTGACGGCCTCTTTGAATATGGCCATCGTATTTGAGATATATTTTTCATAGTGCGATCTGTCTTTAACCTTATTCATTCGTCTTAACGTATGATAGCTGGCCGACTCAAATCCAAGGGCCAAAACTCCACAAACATCTGATATATCGGAAATAATAGAAGGGTTGAGAACGTCGCAACGGGTCTCGAAATTAACTTTTAAATTTAATGATCGAAGTAATGGGAAGATATCAAATGACTTAAAAAGAGCATCGCTGACCAGCAGTGTATGGGCGTTCGTCTGATCTACTAAATTATTCAGATCGAGATGGATTATATCGTTGGGGACTTCCCTCCTGTAGGGTCGTACAGACTCTTCCATACAAAAATTACATTTATAGGGGCATCCCCTGCTAAAAGCGTACGGCAGAATATCGTATCTGCCCGGATGTCTCAACAAGTCTGGGTTTAGCGGCGCTTTTCTACTGAGATCAAAAGGTTTTCCTTTTTGGGTTAAGTGGATCTTTCCGTCTGTTTTCCAGGCCAGATTTGGGATATTGTTGTTGATCGGATTTTGGTCTTTATTCAAAAGTGTAACGATTTTAAGAGCAGGTACTTCGCCTTCTCCCAGCACGATCAAATCCACAGCCGAAGTTCTGGAAAATATCTCTTCATAATACAGGGTCGGGAAGTATCCTCCCAAAAAGATGAAAATATTCGGATCAAAGATCTTGATAAGATTACATAAATTGATGACTTCTTCCGCCTGGGAAATTGCCGTGCATGAAATACCGACCCCCTTTGGTTTTATTTTGGAAAGGTCTTTAAGGAATTCTTTTTCTATCTGTTCTTTTCCTTTTTTGCCAAGGGGCAAACCGTAGTCCATCGGTATGGAGATCACCTTTATTTCTACGTCTGGCAGGTTAAATTTAACATAGCTGGCAACCTCCATGACGGGCAATGGATAAGCAGGAACATACATCCCCGTATTTTTTGAAATCGGCTCGATAAATAAAATCATTATATATTTTCCTAAAAGGCGATATGAACGTTTACATCTTTTCGTTAACTAAAGTTAAGCAGTGGAAGGTTCCAGCACAGGAATCGATGCCGGTGCTTTTACATCAGCACCAGAAGGAGCGAACAAATCCAATGCCTGGTAATTCTTCCACTGATACCATCCTTCAGGATATTTGTATATGTAATGTTCCATAAATTTCAACACTACCGCTCCAATAGACATATCCCTGGACCGCTGAAAACGTTTTGCCATTTCTTCCCATGAAGTTACAATAAATTTATATCGGTGCTGTTGATTTCTGTGCATCACACCAAAAACAATGGCGGCAGCACATCTTTTAGATAAAAGGTTGATGGTTTTATCCAGATGAATCTGTTGGCCCAAAAAATGTATTTTTTTATGACGACAGGGCCTCCATTCATCTATTTCATCACACTGGGTAATTACAATTCGATTTTCTCTAAGGTCAGCAAAAATGGCCTTTGCGATATTGGGGGTGTGATCCCCATCAATAACTTTTACTGAAAAATTGTCTGCTTGATGAAAGCATAATTTCCGCAAACTATCTGATGAGAACCTGGCGACAATTGTTACCGGATAGTTTTTTGCACCCAGGAAAGCAGGGATAAACTCGAGCCCTCCATAATGACCCGTAATTAAAAGAACGCCGTTTCCTTTGGCAAGCGCTTTTTCCAGTGCTGTCATACTTTCGCCTTCCACGTGTAATTTAAAGAAGGTTTTCAATGCTTCAGGGGCGCCAAAGGCATTAACAAATTTTTCGTAGTAATGGAATACGATTCCCCGAAACACATTTTTGGTTAATGATCTGATTTCAAATTGGTGTTTACGATCGCTAAAAACCGTGTTAACAGCCTTTTTGATTTGCCATTTTTCTTTTTTGTTAAAAAAGAAATAGAGTTTTCCGAGAATGCTGATGTAATAAAAAGTTGCCCTTAATCCCAAAATCTTGCACATAATAATGTTACACCGCCACTGCAGAAAAGAACTTAAGTTTAGACCCATGGTAACACCTCCTTAAGGTTTTAAGAATATGTCTTATGATAATAAGCCTTGACTTAAAAGAGAATTGATAACATCCGAGTGGAAGTGTATAAGGTAACGCGGAAGCAACAGGTTGCCTTAGAACTACAGTCATTCGTTACAAAATGTCGGTGGCGAATATTTGATGTCTATCAATCCATTGGTTTAAATTTCTTTCTCTCAAAAAGCGTGCCAAAGTATTCAGTTGAAATCGGCATTTGGAATAAAAACGGTTTTTCTTTAAAATGTTTTCTCCATATTGCCGTCAATCCTTGTTGTATGGGTATTCCCATTTTCAATGACCGACCGGCGGAAGGTTTTATTAAGTTCAAACGATTTGGCAAATCTTGTTCATTTTGACGGCCGAGGATCATTTATGCACAGAAAAATGTGCATGAGTGCACATTTTTCTGTGCATAATGATATTCAAACCTCTTAAATTGACTCGTCTGTAATTTTGTGTTGATATAAATTTCTACATTTTTTTACATTCAGGCAACATCTATGAAACATGGATTTGTTCATATCTAACTGGACGGTCGTAGTGTTTTCATTAACTAAGTAGATGTATTCTTAAATACGGTTACGTATTTATAACTTGGTTTATTCATTATATGCACGCAAAAGTGTAAAGTGCCTAAAGTTAAGGAATTCTATCAATTTTAATTATAATTGATCGCGCTGAAAGCGCGTTCCTCAATTTTAGCTCACTTTAGGCATTTCAAACTTCAAACTTTTTGACTTCAGCTTATCCGGAATAGCATTCCTGATCAAAATGCGTCACCGTATTTATGAATTAGAGCACTTAGGTATAATACTCGAAATTTCAGTTTGGCATAGAGTTTGCTTAATGAATCAAGTATTTTAATATCGAACGACTTTTACCGACGATTTATTTTATTGGGTCGGATTCGAAAAAATCTATTTTACTCGCTTTTTAGCATATTGGAATTATTGGGTATGAAAAAAAAGGATGCAATTCTAGTTGTTGACGATGAAAATGGCGTACGCCAGTCATTTAACATGGTGTTAAAAGATGATTATCATGTGCTTCTCGCCGGAACAGGTCAGGAAGCGATGGATATTTTTAAGAAAAACTCGGTAGATTTGATTCTCCTCGACATCCTTTTACCGGACATAAACGGCCTTGAACTCCTTGAAAAACTCGTCGAGACGGACCCGAATACGGAAATTATCATGGTGACCGCTGTCAATGAGATTCAAACGGCAGTGCAGGCGATTAAGCTGGGGGCTTATGAATACATCATTAAACCGTTTGTCGTGGATGACGTTTTGACCGTAATTCGGCGAGCCTTAGAAAAGCGAAGCCTTGTGAAAGAAGTGACGTATCTCAGAAACGAACTGGAACGGTTTCATCCATTTGAAAAAATGGAGGGTAAAAATAAAAAAATGAGAAAAATATTTGATTTAATTTCTACAATTGCTCAAAGTGACGGGACCGTACTGATACAAGGAGAAAGCGGAACAGGAAAGGAACTTGTTGCCAGGGCCATACACAATCGTAGCCATAGAAGGAATCAGCCGTTTGTGGTTGTAAATTGTGCAGCCATACCGGCAACATTGATGGAGAGCAAAATCTTCGGACACAACAAAGGCGCTTTTACCGGGGCAAGCAGTACCCGTATCGGAAATCTGGAGATTGCCGATACCGGCACCGTTTTTTTTGATGACATCGATCTTCTTGATGTCAACATGCAGGCAAAACTTTTGAGGATTATCCAGGAAAGGGAATTTGAAAGACTCGGCAGTTCAAAGGTTGTCAGAATAGATGTCAGGTTTGTTGCGGCTTCTAATAAAGACATTAAAAAGTTGATTTTAAACGGTGAATTTCGTGAAGACCTCTATTATCGGCTGAATGTTTTTCCAATCTGGCTTCCGCCCTTGAGAGAGAGAAGGGATGATATCCCCTTGCTGCTGGAACATTATTTGGAATTGAACTCCACCGAGGCCGGTAAACCACCAAAAACGTTTGCTGAAAAAGCGATTAAAATGTTAATCGAATACGATTGGCCTGGAAATGTTCGAGAGCTTAAGAATTTGGTGGAAAGATTGTTTACCATTACTAAAGGTTCGATCATCCATCTCGAAAATAGTGCGGCCTATAATATCGGTAAAAAGAAAATTAAGGACAAGCTCCTTAAAGAAGCCGTAAGCATATTTGAGAAAAAATATATTTCTGACGTCCTGGAAAGCGTAGATGGAAATAGAACAAAAGCGGCCAAAAAACTCGGCATTCATCGTAATACCCTGTTGACGAAAACAAACGAGTTTGGTCTTTAATGACGTTTTTTCCTGTAAATAGAACCGACGACGTTTAAGAAACCGATACTCTAATCATTGACGCACAGAAAAAGTTGCACTTTTGGCTTTGATGGCAGAAAAACTGATCAAAAATCAATCCCTCTAATCTTTAAAAACCTCGTAAAACATCTGTTTCCCACTTTTTCAGCAACACCAGAGGATGAAGGCGCGGGCCTGAGTCCTGTCTAAATAATATCATCGTAATGGTGTAAAACACAAAAAATCACATAAAAATATAGGTGCAAAACTTGAGTTTTTACATTCGACATCTTTTTTTCATTTATCCTTGACATGAATATATAAAATGTCTATAGGACTTCACTTAAATGTAATGATTCTAATTGTTATTTCCATTTGGAACCGTCGATTAATAAATCATGGATCTTTTTCAATTTCGATTGCTGATCGGCGATAAAATTGGGAGTTCGGAGCGGTCCTGAATATGATACTGAATACATTACTGGCACAGAGAAAAACCGCCATTGTAAAAAAGTGGTTTGCCGCGACGATTGAGACGTATCAATCCGATACGGCAAAATTCCTTAAAAGCCGGAAAGATCCTTTTGCCAACCCTGTGGGTCGAACCCTCTACCAAGGGTTGGAAGTATTATTTGACGAACTCCTTAAGGAAACGGATCATGACGTCATGCGATCCTTCCTTGATCCGATCATCAGAATCAGAGCGATTCAGAACTTTTCCCCCTCCCAAGCCACAGGTTTTATCTTTTTTTTAAAAAATGTCATCAGAGACAATATAAAAAAAGAGGATCCCCAAGCGCAGCTTTTTAGCGAGCTGTTGTTGTTTGAGTCTAAGATTGATGAACTCGGTCTGATTGCATTTAACCTTTACATGAATTGCCGGGAAAAGATTTATGAACTCAAGGCCAACGAGATGAAAAACACGACTTTCAGGGCTTTTGAGCGGGCGGGTTTGGTGCGTGAAACGCCGGCGGAACTGCCGGATTTAGATAATATTAATATATGTAAGGAGGCTTCAAACGATAAATAGATTAGATTTTTCACAAAATCATGCTCGAGCTTTTTTATCAAAACAGCTCGAAATAATTTTGGATAAATTCTATCTCTTCGTCATGGGGCCATCAAGTGAGGTAATGATATAATGAATATTGGTTACATGTATTCCCTCATAGCGGTCGTCATTCTATTTCTGCTGGCTTATGTAGGTGTTAAATTTCCGGGGGGTGAGGTATTTTTCGGCGTTATCATACCTTATCTGGCGATAATTATTTTTGTTTTGGGATTTGTTAACCGAGTTGTAGACTGGGCGCGCTCACCGGTCCCGTTCAGAATTCCCACAACATGCGGTCAACAAAAAACACTTCCCTGGATTAAACCGGCCAACATTGACAACCCCTCCACCACAGGCGGCGTTATCGTGCGAATGATACTGGAGGTTGTTTTTTTCCGGTCGTTATTCAGAAACACAAAATGCGAGTTAAAAGCCGGGGATAAAATTTCCTATGAATGGGAAAAGTGGTTGTGGCTCTTTTCACTGATTTTTCACTGGTCATTTTTTACTGTGCTCTTCAGACATCTGCGATTCTTTACTGAACCGGTGCCGGCTTGTTTACAATTGCTGGAAAAACTGGACGGATTTCTTCAGATCGGCCTGCCGGGACTCATGTTGTCCGGCGTAGCACTGCTGGCGGCAGTAACCATTCTATTCTTGAGAAGAATATGGATTCCCCAGGTAAAATACATATCCCTGGGATCAGACTATTTCCCACTTTTTCTTATCTTCGGTATTGCCTTTACCGGTATTCTAATGCGGTATTTTACCAAAGTGGACATTGTAGGCATCAAAGCGTTCACCATGGGACTCGTAACCTTCAAACCCCACATCACCGAAGGAATCGGCAGCATTTTTTATATTCATCTTTTTTTTGTCAGTGTCCTTTTGGCTTATTTCCCGTTCAGCAAACTCATGCATTTGGGAGGCATCTTTATGAGCCCCACGCGAAATCTGGCCAACACCAGCCGGGTCAAAAGACATGTCAATCCTTGGAATTATCCGGTTAAGGTTCATTCATACGGAGCCTACGAGGATGAGTTCAGGGAAAAAATGATAGGGGTAGGACTCCCTGTGGAAAAGATGATGGAGCCTGAAACGCCGGAAGAACCCGTGGAAAAGGAGTAAATAATGTCAAAACTTCCAGAACCTAATGAACTGTTTACGAATATAGATTATAAACCCTCGCGAACAGGATGGATGGATACCCCTGTTGAAATTAGAAAGGGTGTCGCCTGTTATGCCGGAAATCCCAAAAGTCTTGAATATGTGAATCTTCCCAATGCAAGGCAATGGAGCTGCTTTGATGAGGACTGGCAACTTCCTGAAAACTGGAAAGAGATCATTTCCAAAGGTTTCAGGGAACGGCTCGATCGGTTTCGTTCCATAAAAGTCTTTATGGATATCTGTGTCCGATGCGGCGCCTGTGCCGACAAATGCCACTTTTTTATCGGATCCGGTGACCCCAAAAACATGCCGGTTTTACGGGCGGAACTTCTTCGTTCGGTTTACAGAAACGATTTTACAACCGCCGGCAAGATCATAGGATCCTTGGGAAAGAACTTTAAAAAAGTTATCGGTGCCAGGGAACTGGACCTGCAAGTCTTGAAAGAATGGTGGTATTATTTATTTCAGTGCTCTGAGTGCCGGCGCTGTTCGGTTTTTTGCCCCTACGGCATCGATACTGCCGAGATTACCATCATGGGCCGGGAATTGTTGAATCTTATCGGCCTGAACATCGACTGGATTGCAACACCTGTGGCCAATTGCTATCGAACAGGAAATCATCTCGGGATTCAGCCCCATGCCTATATGGATATGATGGACTTTTTTGTCGATGATATTGAAGAGATCACCGGTGTAAAGGTAGAACCCAGTTTTAACAGAAAGGGCGCCGATATCCTGTTCATCACCCCTTCCGGAGATGTTTTTGCCGACCCCGGCACATTCACCTGCGTGGGGTACATGATGCTGTTTCATTATTTACAGGAAAAATATGGTTTTGATATTACATGGAGCACTTATGCTTCCGAAGGCGGGAACTTTGGTTTTTTTACCTCCCATGAGATGATGAAACGGCTGAATTCTAAAATGTACGCTGAAGCCAAGCGGCTGGGTGTAAAATGGATCCTCGGAGGAGAATGCGGTCACATGTGGCGGGTCATTCACCAATATATGGATACGATGAACGGTCCGGCCGATTTTCTGGAAGAGCCGGTTTCCCCCATCACCGGCACTAAATTTGAAAATGCCAAGTCGACCAAAATGGTTCATATTGCAGAGTTTACCGCCGATCTTATCAAACACAATAAACTGGAACTGGATCCCAGCCGCAATGACCATTTGAAGGTGACCTTTCACGACTCGTGCAACCCTGCCCGCGGTATGGGCATGCTGGAAGAGCCCCGTTACGTTATTAAAAACGTATGTAACAATTTTTATGAGATGCCGGCCAACACCATCCGCGAACAGACCTTTTGTTGCGGCAGCGGGTCCGGCCTGAATGCCGGCGAAAATATGGAATTAAGGATGCAGGGCGGGCTGCCCAGGGCCAATGCGGTCAAATATGTTCATGAAAAACACGGGGTGAATATGCTGTCATGTGTTTGCGCCATTGACCGGGCGGTTTTACCGGCTTCTATGGAATACTGGGTGCCTGAAGTGGATGTTACCGGCCTGCACGAACTGGTCGCCAATGCGTTGATATTGCCCGGAGAGAAAAAGAGAACAACGGACCTGCGCAGTGAACCGCTGCCGGGAATGGAGGATGAGGATGCCGAATAACAAGAAGATGTATGATAAGGGAAAAGTCGTTGCAGGTCTATGCATCTTTGTGGTGTTGATAACGTTTCCTTTTTGGTTCAACCTTGGAAAGGCCGCTCCGGTACCCGAACCCAAACTCAGCGATAAGGCCAAAGCCGCCAAAGAATGTGTTATGCCCAAGGCATACATGAAGGCGGAACATATGCAGATTTTAAATGAGTGGAGGGACACGGTTGTACGGGACGCCAAAAGGATCTATACGAATCCCAGCGGGAAGAAATTTAATATGAGTCTTTCCAATACATGTCTTGATTGCCACACGGAAAAGGCTGAATTTTGTGACAAGTGCCACAATTATGCTTCGGTAACCCCTTACTGCTGGGATTGCCACATCGATCCAAAGGAGGCAAAGTGATGAAAAGCAGTAGAAGACGCTTTTTGAAAATAGCTGGAATTTCAGCGCTGGGTTTAGGGGCCAAACCGGTCCTCGATGTAATGGCTTCCTCTAGTGAAACGGCGGCACCGATAACCACAAAGGGTGAAAATGCCCTTAGAGCCAAACGATGGGGAATGGTCATCGACACCCGGAAATTGCAATCAGAAGAAGATCTCGAGCCAATGATCGAGATTTGTGACAAGATTCATAATGTTCCCAAGTTTGAGAATAAGAATCATGAGATCAAGTGGCTCTGGACTGAAGAGTTCAAACATGAATTTCCCATGCAGGAAGCTGACTTTTTAAATGACAGACTCAAGCACATGTCTTTTTTGACACTTTGCAATCATTGTGAAAAGCCGCCATGTGTCAGGGTGTGCCCCACAAAGGCAACCTTTAAGCGCGAAGACGGCATTGTACTGATGGATTTTCACCGATGCATCGGCTGCAGATTCTGCATGGCGGCGTGTCCTTACGGGTCGAGAAGTTTCAACTTTAGAGATCCACGCCCCTTTATCAAGGAGACCAATCCCGATTTCCCCACACGGACAAAAGGGGTTGTTGAAAAATGCAACTTCTGTGCGGAAAGACTGGCGGTTGGGAAAATTCCTGCCTGTGTGGAAGTGTCAAACGGTGCTCTGACTTTCGGAGACCTGGATGATCCTGAATCAGAAGTTAGTAGGGTTTTAAGAAACAACTACACAATTCGTCGTAAACCGGCCCTGGGTACGGGCCCATCAGTTTTCTATATTGTATGAGGTGGTTATGCTTGAAAAGGCGTTGATAGGAACTAAGAGATACTATGGATGGATGGCGGCACTTTTGGCTGTTATCGGTGTTGGTTTTGCCTGCTACCTGTGGCAGTTTCAATTCGGTCTGGGAATTACAGGCATGAGCCGGGATGTATCGTGGGGATTCTACATTGCCCAGTTCACATTTCTGGTCGGTGTAGCCGCATCTGCGGTAATGGTGGTTTTACCCTACTACCTGCACAACTATAAAGCATTTGGCAGGATTACCATTTTGGGAGAATTTCTGGCGGTGGCTTCTGTTACCATGTGCATTCTGTTTATCTTTGTGGACCTCGGCCAGCCGACACGGGTTCTTAATGTTCTTTTGCACCCCACACCCAACTCGGTCCTTTTTTGGGATATGATTGTGCTGAACGGGTATCTTTTTCTGAACATCATTGTCGGATGGAAAGTGCTTGAAGCAGAAAGAAACGATGTTGCCCCGGCAAGCTGGTTAAAACCGTTGATATATCTTTCGATTCCATGGGCAGTCAGTATTCATACGGTAACAGCATATCTTTACTGCGGCCTTCCCGGACGGGGCTTTTGGTTGACGGCCATATTGGCACCGCGGTTTCTTTCTTCAGCATTTGCTGCGGGTCCTGCATTTTTAATCCTGCTGTGCATGATTGTCAGAAAGCTTACTAAATTTGATCCCGGCAAGGAACAGATCCAGTCACTTGCCAAGGTCGTGGCATATGCAATCACGGTTAATGTATTCTTCTTTCTCTGTGAGGTTTTTGTTGTATTTTACAGCGGGATACCGGAACATATGGACCATATAAAATACCTGTTTGTGGGACTGCACGGACATGGTGCCCTTGTGCCCTGGATGTGGGCATCCATGATACTGATGGTGGTATCGATTATTCTGCTGGTGAATCCAGTCACTCGCAAAAATGAGACCGTTCTGGTTGTTGCTTGTATCACCGTTTTTATCGGCACATGGATTGACAAGGGGCTTGGAATGATTTCAGGCGGGTTTGTACCGAATCCGCTTCACCATGTGAATGAATATGTCCCGACATTACCCGAAATTCTTATTGCACTCGCGATATGGGCCATAGGCTTTCTGGTATTAACCGCCCTGTTCAAGATCGCAATAACGGTAAAGGAAGAGGTCGCGGGATTGGCGTAAAATATTACTGACACATTTTTTAATAAAGGGGTCATTTGTAGAGATGGCCCCTTTTTTTATGTATAATTGAGGCGTCGAGGAGTTTTTCAAAGGTCTCTAATCGTGTTTATGTTTATATGCCCCATGGGGATGTGCATGGACATGCTGATGTGCGTGAACCTCCTGATCAAAAAGGATCTTTCCATTTTCCATGGTATAGATATGATCTGTTATTTCAGAAAGAAAATCGATTTCATGGGATATGATAAGATACGACAGATCGAGGCCGGACAGCACGTTTTTGAGCGTTATTTTTGTTTTTTCATCAAGACCGCTGGTGGGTTCATCAAGAAGGAGCACTTCCGGTTCCATGGCTAAAACCGTGGCCAGTGAAACCAGCTTTTTTTCTCCTCCGGAAAGCTTATAGGTGATCCTGTCCTGAAAGCCCGAAAGGCCTAAAAAATTTAACGTATTAAGGGAAATCTCCATGGCTTCATCCCGGGACTTGCCCAGATTCAGCGGGCCGAAAGCGACATCCTCTAAAACCGTGGGTGAAAATAACTGGTCGTCGGCGTCCTGGAAAAGAAGTCCTATTTTTTTCCGAACGTCTATAAAGTCTTTTTCCGTTTTACAAGGAGTGTTGTAAATTTCAATTGAGCCGGAGGAAGGCTTTAAGAGGCCCATGATGATTTGAAACAGGGTGGTTTTTCCACTGCCGTTTGGCCCCATCAGACCGATCCGATCCCCTTTGAAAAGTTGAAGATCAAGGTCGGCGAGAACCTTGGGACCGCCTGTATAGTTGAAACTGATATCTTCAAGGTTAAGAATTAAATGATTCGGGTCCACTCCATGACTCCCATAATAACAATCATCGCCATCATAAAAATTATGGAGACGATGTCATTTGTTTTAAAAGAGAATTTTTTCAAACTGTAAAGATCTCCCTTGAAGCCCCGGCACAACATGGCGTTGTGGACCCTGTGAGCCCTGTCAAAACTTCGAACCAGAAGCATCCCCACCATATAGGCAAATGTTTTGTAGGTGTGAAGATCGGTTTTGGGGATAAACCCTCGAATTTTCATTGAGTTTTTCAAACGAAGATACTCTCTGTATATGGCATGAATATAGCGGTAAGTAAAGAAAAACAGATGCACAATTTTTTTGGGAATTTTGAGTTGGTACATGGCGTGGCCCATGGAAAAAATGGGCGTTGACGCAACCAGAGCGATCAACATCAGCATCATGGCGTTGGATTTAATGCTGATCCGTGTTGCATAGAACACGCCTTCTCGGGTGACGGCCAGGGACCCCATAAAAAAAAGCGGCTCTCCTCCAAATGTAAAGGGAAGAAAAAGCCAGAGGAAAAGAATCAGCATATTAACGGGTATCAGTCTTTTGATAAGTTCCCTTGCCGGCACTTTGGCTGCCAGTACAATCAACAAACCAAGCGTCAAAGACCCCAAAAGAACCTGAAACCGGTTGGCTGCTGCCACAACAATGGAAAACAGAAACACGACGATGAGTTTGCCGCGAGGATCAAGCCCATGGATAAACGAATCACCGTTTGTAAGTTCTTCAAACATTAGCGGTTTCTTTTTCGGTTTGCAAAATAAAGGGCAATACCCACCAGACCCAGAATATAGCCGATTCCGCCCATAATTTCTGTAAAACCGGGCTTCTGGTTCATCGTATCGGCCAGCATTTCAGTAATGGGGCGAAGCTTTTTATCCAGAGAAGCATTAATGATTTCCTCGATTTCTCGTCTTCCCAGGGATATCTTTGTAGATTCCAAAACATCAACATTCTTTTCAATACCGGCCGAACCTGAATCGGTTACAAGTGGGGCCTTCACACCGGTCGGTTGGGCAGCGGTTTTTGATTCAGCCTCGCCAAGTTCTTCGGCCCGTAATTTCCAAACAGCCAAGTGGCCCATGGACGCTTTCAATACGATCTTTAATGCTGTCTTTTGGGGTATTTTAAAAGAAAACATCCCGTTTTCGTCGGTTTTACCCTCAAGAAGCAAGACATCTTTAAAATCATAGACGAGTATCGGTGCGTTTTTTACCCGTTTGCCCCCGCTGAATTTGCTCTGGGTGTGAATTGTATCCCCATCCACCCAGGCAAAAACAGTGACATTGTGAGCAGATACCGAAACGGGTAAAAACAATAGCCACAGTATTGTGAAAATAAGACAAAAAATATTATATTTTAATCCAAAAGTGACTGCATTATGTCGATTTTCACGAAACATGGTCTCCCTCCAGAATTTCAGGTCTTACCTTTTTTAGAAACAGGATGCAGGTAGTCGTCAAAATCCCTTCGATAAACATCACAGGCACGTGGGCTGCAACCACCAGTTTTGCAGCGGGTAAAAACGCTTCGCCGGTTAAATACAAAGACAACCCCACCATAATACCGGATAACAGGACTGAAAAAAATCCGGTGGCAAATGCGCAGATAATGACGGTATGCTTACCCATGCCGGTCTTCAAGCCGTTTTTAAACATGTGATAACAGATTACGGCAGGAAGCGCCATATTCAGGGTATTTACACCAAGGGTTGTTATCCCTCCAAATTGAAAAAGGAGTGCCTGGAGTGCAAGACCGACGAGAATGGCGGGGAAGGCTTTCCACCCAAGAATCAACCCCACCAGACCGTTTAGGATAAGATGCGCTGAAACCGGACCTGCGGGCACATGAATTAATGAGGCCACAAAAAAAGCTGCCGACAGAATTCCTATGGTGGGGATTTCCTTTTGTTCCAGGTTTTTCATGCCCACGGCAACACCTGCCGCTGCAAGGGCCGCTCCCCCTATAAGAACGGCCGGTGATAATACGCCTTCAGAAATATGCATAGCTCTAAATAATAAAAGTGTTTTGTATTAGTTGCTTAAAATTGAATTTTGTGCTTTTTTTCAAAACTTTTCCATTTTGCCACTAAGGCACCAAGGCACGAAGAAAGAATAATTAAAATATCCTTTGTGCCTGCCCGCCATCGGCTTAGCCTTAGGCGAGGCGGGCGGGTCTTAGTGCCTTTGTGGCAAAATTTATTCGTTATTCGTTATTCGTCACTATTTACTATTCACTATCTACTGTTCTAAAGTTTTATTTCATATCATGAAACTGTACCCAGATGATAGCACCCACCTCCACGTCTTTGTCTTCACCGTCATGTTTTAATTTAAAATCACCCTGGCTTAAAGCGGCAAAACCCCACCATCCGGATTTGGGTGCGGCGTAGGAAAATACGCCGTTTTGGTCTGCTTTGACGGTCTGGGCGACCATGTAATCCGTGGGTGCAGTGTACTTTTTGTTTTTATTATAAAATTCCACTTCAACTTCGGCATATGGGACCGATTTCCCGTTTAGTTTGACGATTCCCTGGAAAAGATTTCCGGCATAGAGGCCATAAGGCTTTGTTAAGGGGACAATCTCGGTTTTTAACCCCACTTCTTTGTCCCAGCCTTCATCGTCACCAAATGCCGTAACCACCGTCTTTGTGTAATGTATGATAAAACAGTCTTCCGCAGGTTCCCAGTAAGGTTTTGGCTCCATGTAAAACATAAACACGCCGGGTCTTTTGACGTTATAATCCAATTTCCAAGCTGTATGCCCTATGATTTGTATTTTTTCCAGATGACTCAGAAGATTCTGTTTATTTCCGTTGGCCATAACACCAAAAACATGGGGTTTTGTCAGTTCCATTCCTACACCTTCAAAAGGATGTGAAAAGGATACCATAAGGGTAACGGCTCGATTGTCTTCCTGCATAACCATGGAATCCGATGGAATCACCATTCCAAAATGTGCAAAAGTTTGCCCTGGAATTATTAAACTCATGATGATGATTGATAGAAATAGGGTCCCTTTTTTCATGAGAAACCTCCTTTTCCCAAAAAAAAACCACAAAGTTACAATATCTTCTTGATATCCATACCTTCGTGGTTTCGATTATTTTTAATGAGACAAATTATTAGAGCAGCCTTCTGACTACAAATATTGGAATTTATTTATATCACCATATGGATGATGTCAATACAAATTAGTGTCCATACATAAATGGTCTTTTTGCCCAATCTCTGCGTTATGCTTAAAAAATAATCCTCGGAATATAACACATATGCCTGCGGTTATTTTTTTCGCATGCCTTGATATTGAACAAAAATCTTCATTTATGGATCGACACAAATTAAGATTCATAAATCTCTCGTTTGTTTTCCCTGTGGTCCACCATGTAGAGAAGGGTTCCTTTTTCTCTAATTTTCTCTAAAAGACTCGGGAGTTTCTGTCTGTCGATTTGGTAAATCCTGAAGTAGAAATTTAAATATCCTTCGGGGGCATTGTCAAATGAACTCAGTATGCTGGCGATACGTCCTCCATATTCATGAACGAGTTCTCTGACCTCTTTAATGGGACCCGGCATGTCTCTGATTCGAATGGCAAACTGAATGCCTTTTTTCCCCAATCCACTAAGAGATATGAGGACCCTGAAAATATCACTCCGAGTGATCATACCGACCAGTCGATCATTTTCATCGAGAACCGGAAGACCTGAAATTTTTTCCTCTAAAATAAGGGCAGCCGCTTCTTCTACCGTGTCGTCAGGTCTTGCGGTATAGATCGGTTCTTTCATTAAATCCCTGACTTTAATTTTGGATATCAGGAATAAAAGTTCGTGCATATCAAGGGTCGTTGCATCTGAAGGGGATGCTTTTTTCAGGTCCCTGTCGGTTATGATGCCCACAATTTTCTCATTTTCCATGACAGGCAGCATTTTGATATTTTGTTCCTGTAAGATATAAATGGCGTTCTGCATTGAGTCATCAGCATTCACGGTTATCACTTCTTTGCTCATCCAATTTTTAACCAGCATCTTTATTCCTCCTGTGTCAATTCGCTCCCGCCCTCCATGGCTAGCCAAATCAACCTGTCGGGGAATTCCTTCCACAGCAGTCGCAGTGCCTGCTGGCGCATCCAATCGTCGCCGAGACTGTCGCGATGCCGGTACATCACCCGCAACAGCGCGCGAGGTTTTTTCTCACCGTCTGTCAGGCTGAGTTCCCGCTGCAGCTTGATGCGCTCTGGCGACCAGCCGCGCAGGGCACAGGCGACGCGCAGGGTCGCCTCACTGACGCCGGGGATAGCGTTGAGGAAGGCCGCTTCCGTAACGACTTATTTTACCGCATCAACGTTATTGGTCTGGAAGTGCCCAGCCTGCGCGAAATCGGTTTTCCCAATGTCAGC
>RCNC010001396.1_pt1 | contig 16182 bp, 12 predicted proteins | sample 2041301 | NCBI WGS metagenome assembly RCNC01 (sample SAMN09708231, study PRJNA481090) | Marine sediment metagenome, whole genome shotgun sequencing project. | biome: marine sediment; feature: ocean; material: sediment; isolation source: Sewage treatment plant 13A marine sediment (STP13A) ... | reverse complement strand
TGTGTTGAGGTCGCCAGGGACGAGAGCTCCGATACTGACCGCCAGGGCCAGAGCGATGATCGTGCCGAGCAGCAGAGTCAAGAAGGCCGAACGCCCCAGTTTTCTGTCACCAAGTGCGGAGGCGAGTGAAAGGCCGACATTGGGGCCTAGCAACGGCGCTATGACCATCGCCCCGATGACGACCGCTATATTATCGCGTATCAGCCCGAACGCGGCGACGATCGTTGACAGCGCCACGAAGGTGACAAAGACACCTGACATCTTCGCCCCGTCGCTTATCCTCGTGTGCAGCTCTTCCTTGCTGACGCCTAACCTTGACTTCTTCTCGTCTTTCGCCTGATCCGCGTCCTCCCCGTTCTTCTTCTCCTCTATCATCGGCAGAGTGGCGTCTACGGGCAGGATCACAGCGCGAAAGCCATCTACAGAGGAAAATTCCTTCGAGAGCCTCTCCATGATCTGCTCGGTACTTTTAGTGGGGAGCACGAGTTTCACTAGATAACGGCCGGGGGACGAACTGTCCTTGTCGAACAGAAAGACGTTCTCATCCTCCGCCAGTGCCACGACGGATGCGAGGTGACTTTCTGGAATCGATATCTCAATGAGCCTGATAGACATGAAAATACCCCCGGGATTCTTTTCTCAGGGGGTATTCTCCGAATCAGGCAATAAAATGTAAAGCGCTTATTATTCAAAGAGCTTCAAGTACTTGCCGTAACCTTCCTTCTCGAGATCCTCTTTCGGGATAAATCTCATGGAAGCGGAGTTGATGCAGTACCTCAACCCGGACGGATCGGGACCGTCAGGAAAGACATGGCCAAGATGCGAATCTCCATCAGCACTGCGGACCTCGACGCGCGTCACCCCGAGGGTGTTGTCCTTTTTCTCGACGACGTTATCCGGTTCGAGCGGCTGGTAGAAGCTCGGCCACCCCGAACCTGAATCGTACTTTGAGTTCGAGCTGAACAACGGCTCCCCGCTCACGACATCGACATAGATCCCCTCGCGCTTGTTATCCCAGAACTCGTTCTGGAAGGGAGGTTCGGTGCCGCACTGCTGCGTCACCCTGTACTGCTCCGGGGTAAGCGTACTCTTCAGGGACAAATCGTCCGGCTTCGAGTAGTCAGCGTCGAGGGCCCTGTCGAACTCGGCCTCGAACTTCTCGACCGACTGAGCATCCCAGACATTTCCGAGGGTCCTGTCTCTCCCCGAACCGGATCTGTACGCTCCGTACTGTACGGAACAGGTCTTGTAATATCCCTGGTGGTATTCCTCGGCGGAGTAGAAGTCCGTGGCCCTGCTGATCTCTGTGGCTACCGGCTTGCCTAATACACCGGATTTATCCAGCGCCTCCTTCGACAACTCGGCGATCCGCTTCTGCTCATCGTCGTGATAGAAGATCGCGCTCCTGTACTGGGACCCGCGGTCTACGAACTGACCGCCAGCGTCTGCCGGGTCGATGTGCCGCCAGAAATACTTCAAAAGCTCGGCGTACGTCGTCTTTGACGGATCGTACCTGACGAGGACCGCCTCTGTATGCCCGGTCGTCCCCGAGCAGACCTCTTTATAGGTCGGATTCTCGACATGCCCGCCTGTGTATCCTGAAACGACTTCGGTCACGCCGGGCAGCTTCTCGAAATCAGCCTCGGTGCACCAGAAACATCCGCCGGCGAATGTCGCCTCGGCGACTTTATTTTTATCATTGTCTGAATTCATCTTCGCTTCCGCTCCCTGGGCCAGGATCCCCTGAACAAGTAGTAAAACTACTATTAATGTAACACCTCTCGCAGAGAGTATCCGTCTCATATCGTACCGTCCTTACGGCTGAAGACCGGCCGCACCTGCATTCCTTATAAAAATAGTGGTTTATTAGTGCAAAAACAAGCAGAGTGGCCGGGATTCCAGCAATCGGCCGTTGAGGACCACTGTCAATGCAGGCCCGGAGGCCTATCCGGACTGCACGCCGTGGTTGTTTATGGCCTCATAAGCACTCTCGATCTGATTGGGAAAAAGATCGAGGGGAACAGCATCCTTTCCGAGCGCAGAGAAAACGACATACCGCGCGCACTGGACATTTGAGCCACGGCAATATGCGTTTTTATACATCTCGGAAGTCGCCGGCTTGGCAGCCATCCTGTCATTGAAGAAAGGACAGCCTTTGAGGCATTCGCAATCTGCCATTTCAATTCTTCCTTCAGCCGTCAAACGGCTGTTTGAGTGAATCTGACTTCTGCCACACGACTTAACGCAAGTTTCGTGCAATTAAACCCTTTTAAAGAAAAATCACGGCGGCCTCACGGACGACCGTCACCTGTGACAACGTCTCAAGAGGCGGAAACCGGTATTTGGATTTTTTAATATAGACGCTGATTAATCCGGTACCATCAGTTATAACTATTCAAGTGAGGCATGAACGATTTTTCAGAAGGAACGTCTATTATCGAAGGGAGCCCGAAGATGAAATCACGGAGCATTGTAATCCTCGCACTACTTGTTACAGTCACAGCGGGATTCGTCATATTCGCCGCCGACCCGGCCGCGGCGGAAAAGAAATCGCTCGGAGCCAAGACGATTGCCCCGCCGGCACCCGCATGGCTGATATGCACATACGACGCTGAAGGCAAGCCGAACATGATGACCGCCTCCTGGGTGGGCATGGCATGTTCCAAGCCTCCATGCGTCACGATCTCGTTGAGAGAGGCGACCTATACCTTCGGGAATATCAAGGAGCACGAAGCTTACACGGTGAACATCCCATCAGATAAACTCGCAGCCGCCACGGCATACGCAGGCGTAGTATCGGGAAGGGATACGGACAAGTTCGCCGACACGGGCCTGACGGCGGTGAAGAGCGAACTCGTCGACGCCCCCTATATAGAGGAATGCGAGCTCGTGATCGAATGCCGGCTCATAAAGACTGTTGAACTCGGCCTTCACACGATGTTCATCGGGGAGATTATCGACGTAAAAGCGAACGAGGAGATCCTCGGCGAAAACGGGTCTCCCGATCCGGCGAAGCACAAGCCGTTTATCTGGAGCATCGGCGGTTACGGCTTCTACGGCCTCGGCGGGCGTATCGGCGGCGTCGGTGAACTGGCGGATAAGTTCAGGGAGTAGCGGGATCAGATCCCGGACAGACTATTTCATACGGTCGGAACGGTCTCATCGACTATTTCGGCCGTATTTCCATCTACCCTCATTTTTCTGACGATCGATGTAGCCGCAGTACCGCCTATCTTCACTGTATTGGCGCCGTTTTCCCCCTGGGTGACCTCGACGAATATCCTGGCGAGGCGGTCGATATCGCTCCCCTGTTCCATAGTCATCGACCCCGACTTCGTCACTCCGTACTTCATCAGGTACTCCCCGAGACCTCCCGACGCCATCGCCGATGCGGGATCCTCCCAGAGACCCATGGCGGGGCCGAAGTGCCTCGCGTACGAGATGTTCTGCTCGTCGAAGGTATCGAGAGTAAAGATGTGATTTGTGAAGGTATCGTATTTCTTGTTGAACATCCCCAGCTTGATCAGGTCGGGCTGCAGGTTCGCGATAGTGTCCCTGTGCTCCACAGGGATTATCAGCCAGTCCACATCCGCTGACGCCCTTACCACAGGAAGGCCGGTCATCGTGATCTCACTTCGGGGGATCCCGAGCACCTCGGCTATCTCATCGACAGGGATGTCAGCCTCGCGATACTGCTGAACAGGCTGGTGCATCATTATTCTCTCAAGCCCCTTGATGTCCGTACTGCCGCCGCTTCCCTGGCTCGCATGGATATCGATCATCACGTTTCCCATGCCCGTGTCGAAGACAATGGTTGTCACACCATCGGAAAGGGGAATACTACAGTCCTCTATCATCGAGTAGCATGCCGCTATAGTCACATGACCGCTGCACCCCAGTTCGCGGCGAGGCGTAAAATACCTTACCCGGCATAATGCGTCTCTTTCCTTTGACTGCATCCCGAATCCGCATTCGATTATATTGAGATACATCTGGGCAGCTATGAACTGCATCACTTCGGTGGACAGGCCGTCGGCGCCCATCACGATCCCGGCAGGGTTGCCGGAGAACGACCTGTTGGTGAAAGCGTCGACACATTTGATCGTCAGTTCCTGCATCGCGTCCGTCCCCTTATTGGATGTGGCAAAGCACAAGCCCGTGTTGCATAATTACTCATAGTTCCCTGTTGTTCCCCGAGAATGCGCTATCAACGTAACAGCTTATATCAATGACCGTTACGCCGCCACGCACCCTGGCCGGACGGACCTTCGCCCCATGCCGGCCTGTAATGTTCCGTTTACATGCAAGACCGGTTCCTTTGAATGACAGGGTCTGAATTCAGTGCATAAAAAAGCGCCGCGAACCAGGTCCGCGGCGCCTCATCATTTTCTGATGATCTTTCGACCGGCCTAGTGGCCGCCCCCCTCGCCCTCGAGCTTCTTGTACTTGAGGTGGTCACCGGTAGCCTCGGAGACCTTCTTGTACCACGACTCGGGATAACCGGGATGCTTGACGTTCCCGAGCTCATCCTTGAGGTTGCCGTCCATGTACTTGACAATCAAGTCGGTACCGAGCTGTCGCCAGCGGTCTACTGTAGCATCGGCCGTGCGGCAGGAATACTCGGTCACATAGTCGATAGCGAGATTGGGTGACTGCTCGTAGAGCGCCGTGGCAGCCGCGTCTATCCTCGGCTGGTCGGCGAGATATGTACCCTCGAGCTCGGCCTGGAGAAGCCTGACGTCGACGATCATCTCACTGTAGCGCGAGTATGTGTAGTTCGAGACCCAGTTGAATACCCAGAACGCCGAATCCCACGTGAAGTGGTGGAAGTCACCGTTACCGACAGCGTACGACGCGGGGACCTTCGTGCTCCCGCAGTAAATCGGGTTGTATACGGTGCTGTACGTATCGTCGACGCTGAACCAGTGGACACCACCGACCGGGTTCGGCAACCACGAGCGGCACTGCGAAACGAACGAGAAGCCGGTCTGCTGGGTCGAAGTGGCGCGCTCGTTGACGTACTGCACATCATCGACCTTCCAGGTCAGCGGCCTCCAGCGATATGGGCACTCGTACGGGCCGGATCCAATATCCTTTGTCATATCGAAATCAGTGCCCTCGAAATGGTCGCGCATGAATTCCATGATATCGTGCACGGAGAGCTTTCTGTCCGGCTTGATCCATAGCGGCATCGGTTCGGCGCCCTCGACGCCCTTCACGAAGTCCATCGACATCTCGAGCGACGGAGCGGCGCGGTTGAACATCGCGTAGACACGCGCCTCGCAGAAACGCAGCGCGCCGTAATCGAGGGGCGCGTAGGCGTCGGCAAAGCTGAAGTCCTTGTCGGGGCCATCGTAGTAACCCATCTCGCGGGCAAAATCGATTACGTCGGGAGCATATAGTGTATTCTTCTTGTCTTTCAGGGGGAACTGCCTGATACGGGCCTGGTTGGCGTGGCCCGAGATATAACCGTCGGGGACGCGTCGAGCGACCCATACGGCGCCCGGATTCGCGGCCGTCTTGCCGATGAAGTCCATGAACCAGACCTCGTTCGGATCAGCGATCGAGAACGACTCGCCCGAACTGGCGTAGCCGTACTCGGCGACGAGGCTCGTCATGACCTCGATCGCCTCACGTGCCGTCTTCGATCTCTGCAGGGCGAGGAACATCAGGGAACCGTAGTCGACGATCGCCGTGCTGTCACGGAGCTCGCTGCGGCCGCCCCATGTCGTCTCACCGATAGTCACCTGGTGCTCATTCATCAGGCCGATGACCGAGTATGTATGTTCGACCTGCTTGATCTTCCCGAGATACTTACCCGTATCCCACTCGTAGATATCGAGCATCGTGCCGGGCAGATGATCGCGCGCCGGCCAGTGATACAACTCGCCGTAGAGCACATGCGCGTCGGCGGCGTAGGTGATCATGACCGAGCCGTCGGTCGATGCGCCCTTTGTGATAAGGAAGTTGGTGCAGGCGCCCGCCGGCACAGTCGCGAGAATAAAGGTCGCGACGAGCAGCAGGGCCGTGATGAACAGGTTTCTCATGTAGAGGCACCTCCGTCTGAAGCGTTGAAGTCCGGATACAGTGGCGGCGATTGTAGCATATCCCGCAGCCAGGTTGAAACAGACAAGAACAGTCCGTTGTCCGAATATTCAACGATTATCCGGGGGTATCCAGCACTTTCTGGAGGTCGCTGGGAGGTCTACGGCCAGGATATCGGCGGAAAATCCTCGCAGACCGACTCGTAGCTCCTGTATCCGCGGATCCAGAGCCTGTGCTTTGATGTGTCGATGAGGTTCCCCTCTTCGTCGGTCACCATTATGACGAATTCAGGAGGGATCCCTCCGCGTTCCGGGCCCTTGGCGGCATATCTTCCCGCCTGGAGCTGGAACCACCACGCCGGTATGCTCCACGCGTTATAATCCTTGCTGCGCCTGGAGATTATCCCGTGCGAAACCATGTCCCTGAAATCATCGAACCATTTGCCGAAACCCTGCTCGGCAGGTTCACCATGAGGCTGAACGACCATCACTGACCTCCAGTGGATTGAGGACCTGCATACGGCTGTGAGCACAACTGTACGATGCGGCGGATCGATTGAGTTTTGAATAATGCGCAAGCCGCTTTTCCGACCGATATTATAGCAGATATCAGTCGGCTTTTCAATCGGCCGGAGCTAGTCCCCCTGCCACCAGCCCTTCGCCTTATGGAAGGTCTGCTGCTGCCTCTCGATAAAGGTCAGGGGAGAAGGCTCTTCGATCTCCACTTGTTCCCTGGGATCGCCAAAGAGATTCTCCATTGACCAGGAACCGCAATAGGGCACCCTGCAGATCACGGGCTCCTCGTTTAGCCTGAAACCGGTGTAGGCATTGCCAAGCAGTGTATTGTCAGCCAGGCATGGGGTCATATCACCGTTGCCCCTTACCCTGACGAGATCTTTCCCCGCATTGCACCGGCGGCCGCAAAGTTCACGGCCCCTGACACGGTCCCTGTTATAGTCAGGTGAATGTTCGAGGAAAATCTTCTGCAGTTCTTCCTCTGTAAATGAATCGGGGTACGCCTTCCCGTCATGAACTCCCTTGAACACCCTGAATGCAAGCTCTACACCTCTCTCCATGCAGTATTCGTAATCCGCCCTGAACCGGTCCATGAGATATGGAGGCAGTGGATAGCTGACTTCGACACTGTAGCCGTTCTCCCGTAGTGTCAGCACATCCTCGAGAAACTTGTCGTAATTCCCGTAGAGCCTCTCTCTTTCCTCAGCGTGCAGAGAGGAGAATATATACTCCACCTTTTCCGGCGGCACTGCGCGCATCAGGTCGCCGACGTCCATTATTGCGAGATTCGTATCGAGCGCTATCGTGAACCTGTCATGCGCAGCGATCCTCGACAATATTTCCAGGAACCGGGGATATACGAGCGGTTCTCCACCAGTGAACCCGAAGCAGACATCCCTTCCCGTCTCCATGAATCTCTCCAGGACATCATCGAGGTGTATATTGAGATCATACTTCGGGGAGGGCCACTTTCTGTGAGAGGCGATCTTCTTGAATTTCCTGAGAACACGTTTCTGCGTTGTGAAGGGATTGAAGATCGAGCAGTACGAACATCTGAAGTTGCAGCGTTCCGTTATCAGCCAGCTGACGAACAAACGCTCACTCATTTTTACTCCTGCCTCAGGGGATCAGGCCGGCGGGGCCCATGCATTCAATATATAGGCAGGCTTTCACCAAATCAAAGCAATGAAACGGCAGAGACTTACGCATCCTGTCAGGATATGTGTCAAAGATCAGACTTATTCATAGACCTTCTTCAGATTCGCCACATTTGCCTTCATGACGTCGATATAGTCACCCTCCGCCGGACGGTTGGCGCAGGGATCAAAGACGGTGCTGCTGATCCCGTGCGATTCAAGCTTCTTCACCGTTTTCTCGATAGGAGGCCCTTCCCAGATCATCCACTTCGCCTGGTAGTCATACTTCTCGATCACTGATGCGACCCTTGCCCATTCCTCATCAGCGGGGTACTCACCGGGCTCCCACTGCAGACTGCCGAAATTCATGCTGTAGCGTCTCCCGAGGTACTGGTATACAGGATGTGAAACCAGGACCGGCATCCCCTGTTTTCCCAGGACGACCTGCTCCAGCACTCCATCGAGCCAGACGAGGTCCTTCTTCAGCGACTTCAGATTCTTGCCCAGCTCCTTCTCCATGTCGGGCATCTTCTTGAGGAGCGCCTTGTATATCTCGTCGGACTGCATCGCCGCAAGTGTGGGATCGAGCCATGTAGTGAAAGCAATCCCCGAGTGGGAGTGCTCACCGTCGGGGCCGTGGCTGTGCGTCACCTCTCCACGAGTCTTGATATACCTGCCGCTGAATGCTTTCGAGGTATTGACCATCTTGTATTCCGAAAGGGTCGCCTTCTCGATCCACTTCGCGTACCCGGCGCCATTGAGTAATATGAGGTCGGCCTTCTGGAATTCGGCGATCTCTTCCGGGCCCGGCATCCAGAAAGCAGGATCGATATCCTTCGGGACGGGGAATACGACCTCCGCCATATCGCCCGCTATGCGTGAGGCAAAGTAGTAAAGCGGATAGTTGACCGTATATATGACCGGCTTCTCCGCCGAAGCGTCGGCAGGCAGAACGGCGGCCAGAAGAATTGCAGCAAGCAGACATGAAAATATCGATCTCATATCTTCTCCTCTCTCTATCGAATGAAAAGTATCCTTACAAGCATGCTGTCGTAATGAGCGACGACAGCGAGCAGCACGGCGCATATCGCTGCACTGACAACGAGTATTATAAATATCTCAGCGGCCATCAGTCTCGCGATAGTCATCCGCCTGCAACCTATCCTGAAGACAGTCTCGATCTCGCGCTGCCTGAGCCGAAGCGAGAGAGCGAAGACGAGTATGATAGCGATGAACGTCCCGAATCCTACTACGACAATGACAGCGTCGAGGACGTTCTTTATCCTGAATATGTTCTCGAGCAGTGTATCCACGACCTCTGACGGCCTGATTATCTGGTTGGATTCTTCCTCTCCCAGATATCTCCCCCTGAGTATCGTCCCCGATTTCTCGTCGAACGGCACGGCAATAACGGCTGTGATCGGATACTCCGATGAATCGCCGTGGAAATGGAACGACTCGATATTGTCTTCCGTAATCTCCATGTACTCGAAGACCTTCGGACTTCCGGTGATATTCCCTTCATCCTTCTTGAGGATCAGCTGCGGGTCCTTAACCTTGGAGAGGTCCTGGTGGCCGTGCATCAGCCCCTGTATGACCCACGCCGTCTTGAGATCGATGAACACGGCAAGATCGTCCGAGGTATGGGTCTTTTTCAGCACACCGACGATCTTCATCTTGAGCGGATAGACGCCGGCGAGATCGAACATCGTCTCGGGCGAAGTCACGATCTCGTCACCAACTCCCAGGCCGAGCTCACCTGCCGCTCTCGCTCCGAGAAGGCATTCGCCCAGTATAGCGAGCCCCCTTCCATCGGCCACCTCGAGGCCACGAAAATCGAAGTAGTCGACCGTGGTGCCCACGACGGGGTGCCGCCTCGCAGAGAACCTTACGTACATCGGTATCGGTATTGCGAGCCCCGACTCACCGACCTCGTCGGCCGCGTCCATATATATCAGTTCCGGCACCTCGTCGCCGAAATAGAGCGTATTCATCACGAGATCGAGCGAGCTTCCCCTGGCCCCTATGACGAGCGGCGTCGATGCCGCACGCGACATGAGCTGCTTCTCGCTCTCATCGAGAAGGAGCTCGAGCGCGACCGGCAGGAAAGCGATGAGAACAATACATGAAACGAGGGTGACCGCTTTGATGCGATTGCGGGAAAGATACTTCCACGCGATATAGAAACTGTCCATCATATCGCGCCACCGCCGGAAAAATCCATGAAGTCGAATATCCTGTCGAACCTGTCGAGAAGCTCGTGATCATGGGTCACTGCGAGAAGGGTGGCGCCGTGCTGCTCGACCGCCCTGAAGAGCAGGTCGAGGATGCGGACCTTGTTGACAGGATCGAGATTCCCTGTCGCCTCGTCGGCAAGGATCAGGTGCGGCCTCGGAAGCAGGGCCCTGCATATGGCGGCTCGCTGCTTCTCGCCCTGCGACAGGTCCGTAGCGAGTCGGCCGAGCTTGTCCCCGATACCCATATCACGGGCCAGCGAAGCGGCCCTCTCGCGGACCTCGCCGTCGAGTTTCAGCGCGCTTGTTATCCTGTACGGATGGAGGATATTGTCCATCACATCGAGATAGTCGAGAAGCTCGAAATCCTGGAACACAAATCCGATCGACGTGATCCTGAATGCGCGTCTGTCAGCGTCACTCAGCGCGCTCACATCTGTCCCGTTGACGGTCACCTTCCCGGACTCCGGCGTGAGGATGCCGGCGACGAGATTGAGAAGGGTTGTCTTCCCCGAACCGCTCGGGCCGATCACTCCGACCTTCTCGTTCTTTTTGACGCCAAAGCCCTGCATGTCGAGATGAAACTCGCCTGATGGGTAACTGAACTTCAGAGAGGTGATATCTATCATGTTCCTGACTGTCCTCCAGCCGGATCGGGCAGTGCGTTCGGATCGACCCTCGACACTTCACCGAAAACCGGTGACGCAAGCGAGGCAAGGGCCAGCAGGACCGCACATGAGGAGAGGAATATCCGGGATTTATAATGCATGCGGGGAGTATCCATCATGACGCCGCGTAATATCAATATACAATTCGTGCTACGATTCCTGTTGAAAGTCCGGGGCGGACCAGACACCCGACCCGCCCCGTAAAAGCCGCTTTAGTTAGAACTGGAAGCCCACACCGAGGTTCAGGGACTGTGAGGCCTCGTTCGACAGAAAACTGCCGATCAGCCAGTTGAACTGGTAGGCCACATCAATATTGACGTTCTCGGTGACCCAGAACATCAATCCCAGAGGAACTCCCGCCGCGAAACCGGTTACCGAATCTTCCTTATAGGTTACATCGGGAGCCTTGGTCGTCGAGTAGTGAATACCCATGCCTAATCCCAGGTGCCCGGTCCACCGCTTGTTGCCGAACATATACTTGAAGGTGGCCAGTATGGGGATGGAGGTGTGATCGATATCAAATTTCTCGCCTTCAGTCGGAGTGACCTCGTCTGTTGCCCATCCGTATCCCCCGGAAAGGCCGAGGGCATAGCTCTGGCCATATACGTTACGTTCGATCTGCAGGTTGACTGAATAACCGTTGAATGTTTCGCCGTGCTCATCAGTCGACATCCAGACATATCCTACCCTGGGGGTAAGCATCCACTTGTCGGCAATAGGCTCGGCCAGTACCGACGAGGCCGCCAGCGCGATTAGGATCGTAGTTACCATAAACGTCCGCTTCATCATTCGAATCTCCCTTCAGAGATTTATCCAGTGAGGTCTCTGTTTCCTGTTTTTTAACACCCGGGCATTATAACGGCCTGCAGGGGGATTGTCATGCGAAAAAGAAGATCACAGCCTGCCTCCCGCGCTCCACTTCAGTTGACCGCAGGAACGATTTCAAATAGACTGCTCCAGTCAGGACATTCCGCATCCCCTTCCGAGGATGGTTTGATGTACAAGGAGATGATCTCCAGGCTCTTTACGAGCTACAAGTCGGACGACGAGATCTACCACGACCTGATGCAGTTCAGGGTGAGGGAGATCCTTCTCGTGGCGACTATCTATGACGCCTTCATCCTCGAACAGGAGGGCAAGCTCACCGAGCTGATCTTCGGCGAATACTATCAGCTCAACCTCTCGACAGCGCCCCGGGTGACCAGCGTCGCCTTCGGCGAAGAGGCGCTGGCGATGCTCGACAAGCGCAGATTCGACATGGTCATCCTTACGATGCGTATAGATGAGATGAGCCCATTCGAACTCTGCGTGAAGATCAGGGAGAAGGAAGCAGCTATCCCTGTACTCCTTCTACTTAGCGATGACAAGGACCTCGCGCTTATCGAACATGAGGGCGAGCGCCTCAGGCTATTCGACCGGATCTTCACATGGAACGGCGACGCGAAGGTCCTACTAGCTATGATCAAGTATATCGAGGACAAGATAAATGTCGTCAACGACACGAGGATCGGACTGGTACGTGTGATCCTGCTTGTAGAGGACTCTATACATTACTACTCCCGCTACCTCCCCGTGCTCAACACCCAGATCATGAAGCAGACTCAGAAACTGATCGGCGACGAGAACCTCGACGAGATGAAGAAGCTGCTGAGGATGCGGACCAGGCCAAAGGTGCTTATTGCCGCGACATATGAAGAAGCTGTCGAGATATTCGACAGGTACCGCGACTACCTTCTCTGCGTCATATCCGACGTGAAATTCCCCAGAAAGGGGAAAGTCGACGAACTGGCCGGGATAAAGCTTGTCAAAAAATTCAAGAAGGAGATAGATTCGCTTCCTGTCCTGCTTCAGTCATCGAATCCGGAAAACGCTTCACTGGCCGACGAACTCAAGGTTTCCTTTCTCAACAAGAACTCCCATACCCTGCCGCACGATCTGACGGCCTTTATCTACGACCACCTCGGCTTCGGCGATTTCGTCTTTCGCGACAGGTCGGGGAAAAAGATCGCACGGGCCGCAAAGATGGCCGAGTTCAGGGACCTCCTCCATACCGTCCCTGATGAATCCCTATTATATCACTCCGAGCGCAATCATTTCTCGAGCTGGCTGATGGCAAGGGGCGAGATACAGGTCGCCAAGTTCATCCAGCCCCTGAAGATCTCGGACTTTCCCTCGTACGACGATTTGAGGAGGCACTTGATAGAGGTCTGCGACATAGTCCACAGGCAGAAAACGAGGGGCAAAGTCATCCATTTCGACGAATCGGATATCTCCGGGGAGGAGAATCTCTTCCAGCTCTCAGGCGGATCGGTCGGCGGCAAGGGCCGCGGGATGGTCTTCCTCAACATGATGATCGAGAACCGCGAGCTCTTCACGATACATCCCGACGTGAATGTCGTTATCCCGCGAACCGCTATCATCGGCACAGAGGCATATGACAATTTCATGGAGGATAACGAATACGTCGACAAGCTGGCAGGCGGTGAAGAGCCGGATGACATAATCAGGACCTTTCTCGATGCTGGACTGTCCCATGAACTGAGGGATAAACTCGCACTCTATCTCATGCATGTCGAGTACCCTCTCGCGGTAAGGTCGTCGAGCCTCTTCGAGGATTCACAGTCACAGCCATTCTCGGGTATATACGAGACATATTTTCTCCCGAATAACGATCCTGACTTTGACGTCCGCCTGGGACACCTGGAAGAGGCAATAAAACTCGTCTATGCCTCTGTCTACTCGGGAGACGCGCGCTCATATCTCGAGGCGGTCAACTACAAGGTCGGCGAGGAGAAGATGGCCGTCCTGCTGCAGAGAGTCGCTGGAACCAGTCACAGCGGCAGGTTCTACCCGCATATCTCCGGACTGGCCCAGTCCTATAATTACTATCCCGTTTCGTACCTGAAGCCTGAGGACGGTATCGCCCTGCTCGGACTGGGGATGGGCAAGTATGTCGTAGAAGGCGAGAGATCGTGGCGATTCTGCCCGAAGTACCCGAAGATGGATTTTATCTCCCAGGAAGATATGCTCAAGGAGACCCAGACGCGCTTCTACGCTGTCGATCTCGAGAACGCGAAATTTGACCTGCGGGCTGGCAGCGACGCGACGATGACGACCCTCGACATTGAAGAGGCGGAAAAGGACGGCACATCCGATCACCTCGTCTCGGTCTGGGACATGAACTCGGGAAGCATGAAGTCGGGGACGCACCTGGCAGGGCCGCGTGTGATGAACTTCGCTTCTATCCTGAAGTATGGTTACTTCCCCCTTGCCCAGATACTCGAGGCGGTTCTCGAGATCATCACCAGTTCGATGGGCATGCCCGTCCAGATCGAGTTCGCTGTCGATCTCACAAAGGGCCCCGACGGCAGGAGCACCTTTTATATTCTTCAGATAAAACCACTTCTGGGGGATATGAAGGATTACATGCTCGACCTCGAAGGCATCGACCGGGAAGAGATGGTCCTGTACTCGGAGCACGCCATGGGCAACGGCATAATCCGGGACCTGCATCACATCATCTTCGCCGATATCGAGAAATTCGACAGGAGCAAGACGCTTGAGATGAGGGCCGAACTCGAAAAACTGAACGCGAAGATGAGAGAGCGCGGAGAAAAGTACATCCTTCTCGGCCCCGGCCGATGGGGCACCAGGGACAGGTTCCTCGGGATCCCCGTCAGATGGTCCGATATCTCAAACGCACAGGTCGTTGCCGAGGTCGAACTGGAGGACTTTCATTTCGATGCTTCACTCGGCTCGCATTTCTTCCATAATATCACTTCGAAAGGTGTGGGGTACTTCTCCGTTCCTCATGCCTCAAAGGACAGTTTCGTGGACTGGGACCACCTTTCCGGCCTTCCCGAGATCGAAAGGACGGAATATTTCATCCATGTAAGGTCCGACGCCCCTCTTTCGGTGATGATGGACGGCCGCCGGAGCGCCGCCGCCATACGCAAAAACTGACCTTTCCAGGATATCTCACACAACACCAGGAGAGGAACAGAACTCGCGGAATTAATTCAGAGCCTGACGAGTAAGGTATTCATCGAGGCAGCTGGGTTCGATCAAGAAGATCAACCGCTAGGCGGACCGCTTTCCCTGAAACGGGGATCCTTCTCTCCCATCCTGTGGGGCGGAAGGGTCCCCGTTCTGCATATCACTGGCATTATCAGCCTTTCTTTGCTAGATTATAAAGGTCCCCGCCAGGCCCTTCTGAGTTGCTGTGGTCCATACCCGAACCGGGCAATGATGAACAACACTATGACCTGCAGAAAAATCGGAATCCTCAGATACACACTTTCGATCCTTATGACAACCATCTGCCTCACCCTCACAGCCGCACCTGCCGGCGCACAGGACGAGCTGCTCCATGACAGTATGCGCCAGGGAGCGCATCCGGAGTTCAAATGGTACACCACTCTCGTCAGCTGGCGATTCTCCCTGGATGGGTTCGTCTCGGGCCTGCCCGACATAGGTTTCCGCTCGGCGATAATATCCGGGATTAGTTTCGATGAGAGCGCGGACACATTCATGGTGATCGCGAGGATCGACAGAAACGATGTTGCCATGTACTATATCGGATATACTGACATCCGCCCGGATTTCCACAATTACAGTCACGAAGCCATCACGTGCGGAATCTATGTCGACTCACTCGGAACAATCAGCCCGTCGTGGGACGCGGGAAACGAAGAATACTGGGGAGCCTCGCTGCCTGAGGGAATATATGATCTGCGCATCATGATCGACAGGGTCAACTCCGGGATGACAGTCGCCTTCGATCCTGTCCCGGCCTACGACGCTCCCCTGTCGAGCTTCGACTCTCCCGTCCTGAGTATCACAGAGCATGTCGATCTGGCCGAAATCCTCTACATCCAGATGAATCTGTACAACCAGTCATCCGCAGTTTTCGATGTATGGTCGACTGAGGGAACACCTTCGCTTCTGAGGATCGACTTCATTCCGGACATTGTCATCGTCGAGGGAGATTCAGCCAGCTTCACGGCATCCGCCGAGTACGACGGGGAAAAGCCTCTTGCGTGGACATTTGATGACAGCCGGTTCTTCCAGGATGATTCGATCTACACGTGGGGCACCAAAGAAGGTGACTGCGGGATCTACCAGTCGGAACTGACCGTCACAGACGGACATCTGGCCGACACCTTCCAGGTCAATTTTTCGATCACACAGGCGTATGACTCTATGCTGCGTCATGACCGGATGAACGGACTGCCCGGCTCGCCCCATGACTGGGTCAGCCGCGAATTTGCTGTATGGTACACGGCTCATGACGGGTACCTGCAGGGAAGGGAAAGCCGTGAATGGACGTCCGCCGCCCTGTCGAAACGCGAAGAATCCCTGGAAGAGCTGAGATCCTGGGTGTTCAGGATCATAGCCGGCGATGGCCGCAGGATAGCGTTCGGCCTGACCGAGATTCCTCCAAAGAACAACAGCGGATATTTCAGCAACCTGCAGACAGGCGTTATCATCGATGAGACCGGAAGGGTCACCCCCACCTGGTATTCCACTAACACCCAGTTCGAAGAGACTGTGCTGCCCGGAGGTCTCTACGATTTCAATTATG